>Ga0070727_10001954_pt1 | contig 20653 bp, 16 predicted proteins | sample tdAd472_FD_66722 | JGI IMG/M metagenome (GOLD analysis project Ga0070727, IMG submission 66722) | Marine sediment microbial communities from the Atlantic coast under amendment with organic carbon and nitrate - tdAd47.2 | ecosystem: Environmental > Aquatic > Marine > Coastal > Sediment | place...
AAAAATTGTTTTTTCTCCCTCATCATGGTATACATCGACAAAGCCAATCGGCCCACAAGGTGAAAAATAACCCACCCAGCCCGTCAAGGCTCGCGCTGTTTCTTGAATATCTGCTTGTGTATACCCATTGTCTCGCCCTAGCGTAAACAATTCATACAGTTCCCGAGCATAATTTTCATTGGGTTCGATATTGGTATTCTGGACCCCATTTAGAAAAACCAACATGGCTGGCGTTCTTCCCATCTCATGGGTGAAGGTCTTAAAATTGCCAAAAGCATGTTGTTGCAGTAGTTTATGGTATTGGTAAAGCTGAGAGGGGCATTGGTAAGCTTCAAAGCGGGTCACGAAATGGTTGTGCCAGAACAGCGCCATCTTTTCGCGAAACCCATTATTTATCATATCTTTTACCCAGGTGAATACCCAACTAATAAACTGCTCCTGTCGCTGCTCATTAAAATCATCGTAATCACTTACGAGCCAGTCAGCCCATTCGGGGGGAGTGGGTAGAGGCAGGGCCATAGCCTCATCCAAGATTTCATCTACCAATTCAGAAGCACTTTGGCTTAGTCCAGCAGCTACCTGGTTGGGGCTAGCCCCAAATCCCATTCGTCGGTAAAGATGCAGCACCTGATGCGTATTCAGGTTACCCACATATGGAGCCAAAGTACTGCTTGCACAATTTGTTACAGGCATAGTTAATAGCATTTTGATGAATTAAGAACATTCATTTGGTTCTTTGAGGATTTGTAGGTGTAAACGAGTTAGATTATTTCTACCCTACCTTTTTAATAAAAAAATCTTGTAGTAGATTTGGCTTTTTAATTTTTTTGGTGTTTTATCTTCGTATGCTTAAGCAGGTTTGTATTAGACTTTATTATGAAATAAATCCTTATCTGACAACTTTTGTAGTCAGCGAACTAAATAAGTAAAATGTCCGTCCCTAGAAAATTTGCCATTTCTGATATACACGGCTGTAATGAAACATTCGGCGCCTTATTAGACAAAATCGCTTTTTCTACAAGCGATGAGTTATATATCCTAGGTGATTTAATCGATCGTGGGCCCAATAGTAAAGGAGTCTTTGATCGGGTTTTTCGTTTGCAGGCCGAAGGCTACCAAATCACTTGCTTGCGAGGTAACCATGAGCAGTTATTCTTAGATGCCTACCAAGGAGACAAAGGGCAAGAAGAGCTGTGGTTTACCAACGGAGGAATGCAAACCTTAAGGAGCTTTGACGCAGAAGACCCAACTGATATCCCCGAAGAGTACCACTCTTTTATGTTCAACTTGCCTTATTTTGTAGAACTGGAGGATTATATATTGGTACATGCCGGTTTAAACCTAAAACGCTACTTCCCTTTAATGGATGCCAAAAGTATGCTGTGGATTAGGCGATGGTATACCGATTTTGCGAATAACAAAGCGGCCGATTGGTTGAATAAGCGCGTAATTGTCCACGGCCACTCGCCAGTTCCCAAAGAGACCACATCTGATATGTTGTTACTTACCGAACAATTACCGGCGCTCAATATTGATAACGGTTGTGTTTTTGCGGGAAAAAGAGAAGGTTTAGGAGATTTGTGCGCTTTTGATTTGACCAATAGAACCTTGTACTGGAATCAAATGGAAGGATAGCACCAAGCCCTTTCCTCCTATTTAAATTTATTCCAAAATGTAAGCAGCATTCCGTTAAGATCGGGAGAGATTCGGAAATAAATGACCATTGGTATATACACGATTGCCACGACCAATGATTTGATAATAATATCTAATAAGGTATACCCTAAAGTAGGAATAAAAAAGCCTGCGATAAAAGCAATTGAAGCAAAGACTAACAGCTTTAGCGTAGTTACACTAAAAGGTTGTATGCCAAATTTCCAATAGATAAACATCAACTTGATCAAGTTGTAGAGGCTTAACGCAAATAAAGTGGCCAAGGCTACACCCACAATTCCTAAGTCAAGCGTTTTAATAAAAAATAAATTGGTGAAAATATTCAGGATACCCAATGCAAGTATAGCATAGAGGCCAAACCTGTAATAAGGGGAGAAGTTAATAATCGGATTATTAACACTCGTTCCCATATCTATTACTCTCGCTAGGCCAATCAGCAGGACAATTTGTACCCCTTGTCCAATTAAGGCTGGGTTCTGAGCAAAATCTCCATCTGCAGGCATCAAGTGAAATAAGTCTTCAACGGAACAAGCCACCCATACAAACAAGAGTAAGCCGACCATTAATAGATTGATGGATGCACCCTGGTATATTTTCTTTACTTCTTCGAGTTGATTTTCTCGTATAGCACTAGTGAGAATAGGTGCACTCACCTGATTAACCGCATTGGTAGGGATGGCTATGGCATTACCGATAAAAGCGGCAATGGTAAACACCCCATTACCTTCAAAACTAATGAGATTGGCAATCATGAAAGAATCGATACGGAAGGCCAAAACACTACCAATTCCTCCAAACAAACCAAATAAGGCATAGTTGAATATTCGCTTTCTCCTTTCTATCGTCAAGTGTGACCAATTGGATTGGAAATGAAGTCGGCCTTGCCCTTTCAGATACCATAGGATAGCAATGAGGCCCAGTAGGTAGTTTCCCACAATACTCCACACCATGAATTCAATGCTAATCCACTCCCAATACCAAAACAAAATGGTGGTAGGAAGGACAATTTTGATAAAGTTCTGAAAAATAGCAGGCACAGCAATCCGGCCATAATTTGTACTGTAATTGTACAGGAGCTGAAAAAAAGCCAAGCATATCGCAATCGGAATAATAAAAGCCCAAAACTCCGCATACCCTTCATCCTTACCACTAGCGTAGTCTTGGATAAGCGGCCGAAAAAGAAGGCTCAAGAAAACAAATAACAAGGAGGAAAGAATAGGAATGCTGAAGATAAAGGGTAGTAAGCCATTATTGCGACCATCTTCCGTTTTAAACTCAGGAAAAAACTTGATGGTTACCCCCCCAAAGCCCATGAGCAAAAAAGGAGCGATCAAAGTACCTGTATCAATCAAAAAACGAGCTAAACCCACCATTTCCGTCGCCCGAGGGTAAATAAAAAGAATACTTATGGCCCCAATACCGACGCCAAGATAGTTGATGATACTCTGCTTAACAGCTTGTCTTTTGATAATCCCCATATCCAAAACACATTAGAAGGAGCTTGCAATCGCAATATCATCAATTATTAATACTTTTGAAGCGCTTTAAGAAAAAAACGACTGAAGTGGTTTAAAAATGGGGAATCAGCAGCTAAGAAAACATATGAAGTGGACCGTATTTAACCACTTCCGGTACTGGTATCAAAAAAACAGACTCGGTTTCTGTGGAAGGGGTGTTTTTTTTGAAAACGACGTTCACCTGATGCGTTTTCCCAAAAACATTTCACTGGGTGCCAATATGGTGGTTAAATCTGGAGCGAGGCTTTGTGCTTGCAATGCCAGTGCACAAATTAGCATCGGTGAGAATACAACGGTGGGATATCACACCTATATGTTCGCCTCAGAAAAAATCACTATTGGAGACAACTGTCTGATTGCGCCATTTGTCTACTTGGTAGATAGTGACCATAGTATTGCTAGGGATCAATTGATCAATCAGCAAGCCAATCAAACCGCAGCCATCGAAATTGGAAATGATGTTTGGATTGGAACGGGAGCTAAGATTTTGAAGGGTGTGCGCGTCGGAGACGGAGCGGTGATAGCAGCAGGGGCCTTAGTGAAAGATGATGTAGCGCCTTATGCTATTGTAGGAGGCATCCCAGCCAAAAAAATCAGTGAACGACAGTAGTTTTGATTAAATACAATCAAAGGATAGATGAGTAATAATACTTGGGAAGGTAAGCATGGACCGCTTTTAATTGCTGAAATTGGAGGCAATCATGAAGGGGATTTTGATTACGCCAAACGCTTGACTGAATTAGCGATTGGTGCAGATGTAGATTTCATCAAATTTCAGCTGTACTCTGGTGATACCTTAGTAAGTCGGCTTGAAAATCCAGTCCGAAATCAACATTTTAAGAAGTTTGAACTGAATAAAGATCACTATATCGCCTTGGCAGAAATGTGTCAGGCGGCAGGAATTGGTTTTATGGCTTCTGTTTGGAACCCGGATTATTTTGAGTGGATTGATCCTTATATGCCGATTTACAAAATCGGCTCAGGGGATATGACCGCTTACCCAATCCTACAGGCTACTGCCCAACTAAAAAAGCCGATTATCTTATCAACGGGCTTATCTTCTTTGCAAGAAGTATTAGAAGCAGTAGCTTTTATTCAGCGGGTAGATGCCTTGTATAAAGATCCGCAATACCTTTCCATTTTGCAATGTACGGCTATGTACCCTATTCCATTTGAGGCCGCCAACCTTTCGGTGATGCAAACGTACAAAAGTATTACTGGCTTGCCGGTAGGCTACTCCGATCACACCGAGGGGCATCAAGCATTGGCACTTGCGGTTGCGATGGGTGCCCAGGTTTTAGAGTTCCACTTTACAGATAGTCGAGAAGGAAAAAGTTTTCGAGATCACAAAGTGTCGCTAACCCAGGCAGAAGTCCTACAACTCACCCAAGAGATCAAAGTGATCCAGGGTTTGCAAGGCGACCCTATCAAACGTCCACTTGCAGTCGAAGGCGATCATGTCGTCACCTTCCGACGAGGGGCATACCCACGACATGACATCCCCGCTGGGACCGTGATCGAAGACCAACATCTTATTTACCTCCGCCCCAATCATGGTATTGATGCTAGAGAATATGAGCAGTTGATCGGTAAAAAAACAAAACTTAATTTAAAGGCCCACCAACGTCTGGAGTGGTCTTATTTTGAGTAGATAAATAATTTGTCAAGTATCAAAAAGAAGATAAATGTTAAAATGGCTTAAGCAAACACCGCTTGTTCAGCAAGGGGAAGAGAACCAGGAAACCTGGACTAGAAAAACAGCTGAGGGATCAGAAGATTTTGAGATGGATTTGTACCTGGGTAAAAAGACAGACTTATTGACCCTGAAAAAGAATATAGTTGAGGATGTTAAAAATAAGGTAAAATATTACCAAGAATCTCGCCGAGAATTATACCAAGGGGATAAGGAATATGTTGCTACTTGTCCAGTAACTGGAATCGCTACTGAAGAAAGCGAACTTGTAGCCAATATCTACGGCGCAGAATATGTACAAACCCCTGATACAGGTCATGTATTCGTTAGAAATAGACCCACCCAAAACGCCATTCATAATTTCTACCTCAATAATGTCACCTACGCGGCCACTTATACCGATAAATCTGCCGCAGAATCAAGGCTCAATGCCATTGCTAAACCATGGTGTGACTGGACGCTAAAGGTCTATGAAAAACAGTACGGCCGCAAGCCAAAACGTATTCTTGATGTAGGATCTGGTGCGGGGCATTTTGTAGAGGCTTGCCGAAGAGCAGGGCTAGAAGCAGACGGCATTGAGCTGAGCGAGTCAAGTCGACAATTTGCGCGAGACATCTGGGGTTTTGAAATGGATGGAAGAGATTTTACGGAGGTCGCGGCAGAATATGAAGGCTATGATATCGTTACCTTTTGGGGACTATTAGAACATACACCTAATCCAGGGGCAATACTTGATGCAGCCCATCAAATTGTAGCCAAGAGTGCAGGAGGAATGGTGATTTCTAAACTTCCTAGATGGAATTCCTTGAGTAGTGCAGCACAACGATTGAATCCAGAAACAATTATCAGGCATATCGATCCAATGGGTCATATCATGTTATTTACGGATGCATCCGCGGCTGAACTATATGTACGACATGGTTTCAATCCCACCGCTGCATGGTATTATGGCATGGATGTTTATGAAACCCTCATGCAAGTGAGCCATCAGGCCGATGAGTATAGTGGATTTGTGAAAACAGGCGGATTCCAGGTAGAATTACAGCAATTAGTAGATGAGGTGCGTTTTTCAGATGGAATTACCCTAGTGGGAGTACCTCAGTAAAGCAATTTATTTATGCCCAAGTTAACCGTTTATATTACAAACTATAATTACGGGCGCTACATTCGACAAGCGATTGAGAGCGTGCTGCATCAAAGTTTTCAAGACTTTGAGTTGTTGATTATCGATGATGGGTCTACTGATAATTCAAAGGAGATCATCGAAGACTATGCCAAGCATCCGCAAATCAAAGTTATCTATCAACAAAACAAGGGCCTAAATATTACCAACAATATTGCATTGCGGCTTTCGACAGGTCAATATATCATGCGCTTGGATGCTGATGATTACTTGATGGATAGCGCCTTGGAAAAAATGATTAATCGGCTAGAGGAGGATGAAACCCTGGGGCTCGTCTTTCCAGACTATTACTTGGTTGATCAACATAATACGATCACCGCAGAAGTCCAGCGGCATGATTTCGGCAAAGAAGTCGGATTGTTAGACCTGCCCGCTCATGGCGCCTGTACCATGATTAGAAACCAGTGTCTTAAAGCCGTAGGGGGGTACGATGAGAGTTATTCCTGTCAGGATGGCTATGAGCTGTGGATCAAGTTTATTACTCGATTTAAAGTCAGTAATATTAAAGAACCGCTCTTTTATTATCGAAGACATGGCGACAACCTAACCACCAATGAAGGTCGGATACTAGATACCCGTAGAACGATCAAAGATGATTTCATCCTAAAAAATGACATCAATCGATCTACGACCATAGCCATCATCCCCGTCCGAGACACCCAAATTAAGGGGCAATCTCTCGCACTCACTAAGGTAGGCGATTGGCATTTATTGGACATTAAGATCAAATCTGCCCTTCAATCTAGTCTCCTCCAAAAGGTAGTCGTAACATCTGATGAGCCCAAGGTTAAAGCTCATATTGATGAATTTTATAGTAGCGAAGCGCGTATCATATACATCGAGCGACCAAGTGAAATGGCCCGTTATAATGTATCCCTGGGTGATACGATACATCACATTTTGGAACATGCCAAACTAAAGTCAACGCCAGTCGAAGCCTTCATGATCCTTCCAATCGAGTATCCATTTTTGAAACCACAGGATATCGATGATGCAATCAATACCTTAGCTATTTTCAAGGCAGATTCAGTCTTGAGTGTTCGTATTGAGCGCTCGACTTTTTATCAGCATCATGGTGATGGTATGGTACCTATTCTTGGCCAGGACAAGTTTACCAAACTAGAACGAGAAGCCCTTTACAAAGGGGTAGGTGGGTTAACGGTGTGTACTGTACCTGCCTTTCAAGTAAGTAAAAAGATACTCCCAGGCAAAGTCGGGCATATTGTGGTAGATCAATTGACCGCACACGGAATTTTTTCAGCTTTTGACCTGGAAATGGCCCAGTTTTTAGCCCACAAACATCAACTAAGCTTTCACGAAGCCTAATTTATACCTTCGGTATGTTGGAAAAATTATTTCACTTCATTTCGGCATTGACGCAAAGTATTTTCACTTTCTTGAAAATACTAATGCGCTCCAGACTCCGCCCCCATCTCCCCAAAGCCACTGCAAATTCTTGTATTATTCTGGGTAATGGCCCTTCTTTAAACCCCTTATTAAAAGACCATTTGGAGGACCTGAAACAAAGAGAGTTAATCTGTGTCAATAAATTTCCAGATACGCCCTATTATACGCTAATTAAACCTTCTTATTATATATTCATATCCCCTCAGTACTGGGAGAAAAAAAAATCTGATCCTAATTCTGATGAACGTAATCAAATCATTGAGGCCTTAGTACAGAATACTGCGTGGAATTTGAAGGTATTATGTCCTTATCGTGCGAATGAGAATACTGACTTTATAGCTCGACTAAAACAAAACGTACACCTATCTATAGTATTCTTCAATGACACACCAGTAGAAGGATTAGAAAAACTGAATAGATCATTTTTCAACAAAGGCTGGGGTTTACCTCGTCCACATAATGTCATTATTCCAGCTGTTTTCATGGCCATACGACTGGGGTATCAAAATATCTATTTATTTGGAGCAGACCATTCTTGGCTTCCAATGATAACCGTAAATGACAATAATGAAGCATTAATAAATAGGAAACATTTCTATGACGAGAGCACCGCTATAGCTGAAAAAATGTACAATTTGGAACATCGCCCTCGACGATTACACGAAATACTAGAAAAATTTGTTTACACTTTCAGCGCATATTTCCAGCTAGAAGATTTTGCTACATCTAAAGGAATCAATATTTGGAATGCTACTCCGGGTTCATACATAGATGCTTTCTCAAGAATAACTACCAGAGACGCGCTTATAGATCGTCCAAAAAATGAGTAGCAATGATTGCGTTTTGAGGCATCAAACATCCTATCCCTTTTATCTCTGGATAAGCAAGTAAACTTTCAGCTGAAAAGTATTCATTCTCATACTTCTTCAAGGGTGTTTTTGTTACAGGGCAAGCAAGCGGTAGTCTTTTATTCAATGGACTAGGGAGGGGCTCCTTCTCAATAACTATCATTCCTGAGGGATTCAATGGATTAAAAGTTGCTTTCAACATTTTGTGTTCTATTACCTTATAACCTAGGTCTTTTGCATGTTGTAGCAGGTTTTTCACAAACCCATGTTGTTCCATCCTCTCCCGTGCCTCTTTAGTGGCTAATTCGTATCCAGGCTCTATTAGTATCAGGTATTTTCTACAAATTCTATACAGAGCCTCTAGCGCTTCTTTTTCCCTCCCTCCATTTGGCTCTAATGTATGTGCAGTATAAACGATATCGATGCTATTAGTAAGAAAAGGAGGGTTAAATAAATCTCCAGTCACCAAACAAATATTGATTGCTTTTACGGCTAGCTTTTCTAAATATTTCCGAGCATATCGGATGCGAGACCAAGATAGATCAAATCCATAAATCTCTTTGAATTCCTTTTTTGAATGAAGCAGTAAATTTCCTAAGGTTGTCGCCTCACCTACGCCAACTTCTAAAAGTGAGTTGCCTTCTAAAGAATCAATTATTTCAGCAATTTCCTTACAATACGCCTCTCGAATAGGTGCATTTATTTTACTTCGCTCGGTATAAACACCTGATTGTATATCATAGCTAATCAAAATATCTTCCTGAGAATTATTCTTTTTAGCATCTAATGCTCTTAAAAACTGCATAATGTTATCCCCTCTATCATATAATTCTTTGATTCTGTTGAGTAGCTTTAATTTGTCCATTGATTGTCTTATTATTCAAAATATTGACGTTAAAACAGAATTAATTCTAGATTTTAATGCGAAGATAATTTATCTTTCCAATTCCCACTAATTTGGAGTCTTACTATAAGATAGAAGCTTCCAGCTCTCTAAACATAACATAATATGAAAAGTATTATCGGCAGTTTATTGTTACTAGCTCTGCTCTTTTTGTGCTATTCCCCTCTTTCATGTCAGTCAAGTTTTCAAAAAGTAATTGGTACTACGGGTTCTGATATAGGCTATAGTTTGCTTTCAACGAATGATAATAAAGTAATCTTAACAGGCCTAACAGAGCGATTTGGGGGACAAGATATATTATTGCTGGAATTAGATCAAGAAGCTAATATTATCTGGTCTAAGGCACTTGGCGGAACCCAAGATGATTTTGCCAGAACAATAATTCAAACCTTAGACGGAGGGTTTGTAATAGTAGGTTCGACCGAAAGTTTTGGTCAAGGACAGAGAGATATGTTTATATTAAAAACCGATCGAAATGGAGGAACTGAATGGGCCAAAAGTCTAGGAGGAAGCGAAGAAGAACGGGGCTTTTCAGTTATTCAAACGGAAGATGGAGGTTATGCTATTGGAGGCTCTACGACCTCTTTAAGTTTTGGAAAACGAGATGCTATTTTGTATAGACTGGATGGCCAGGGCAACTTACTTTGGAGTAAAACCTATGGTGGATTCGACAATGATAACATCTTCAATCTAAAACAAACTCAAGATGGAGGCCTTATATTTACTGCTGTGCAATTTAGTTTTGGAGCAGGATCACATGACTTTTGGGTAGTTCGACTTGATGCATTGGGACAGGTACTATGGGCAAAATCATACGGTGGAAATGATGAAGAGCATGCTAGGGTTATTTTGCCCACTCCTGATGGAAACTTTTTGGTAGTTGGCCATACCCGCACTTTTGGAGTTGGTGGTTGGGATTTTTTATTACTAAAAATCAGCCCTGAAGGAGATTTATTGTGGGCTAAGACATACGGTGAAGTAGGAGATGAGTTATCGGGTAGCTTAACGATAAAAGATGATGGAAATCTACTTATTTACGGATTTAGTACTAGTTTTTCTGGTGGTGATAGAGACGCTATTGTAATTGAGACAAATCAAGATGGCCAAGTTATAGGTTCTACCGTTTTCGGTTCCGCAGGAGATGACTTCCCTCAATTTGGACCTGATTCACCACTCATAATGCTTAGCGACAGTGATTTTTTAGCAACCGGTGTAAAATCAATAGGCCAGTTTGGAGGTCAAGATATCTTCCTAATTAAGACGCGCTTAACCCACCCTCACAACTGTGAGTCAGAAGATATTGCGATCCAAGAGACTGCAATCAATAATGTAGTAAGCACGGATGTTACACCTAGTGAAGCCAGTCCACCAGCACCTCTAGATTTCACCCCCATGGAATCTTTTATTACCATGGATGAAATACTTATTTGCCCTCCGCCTATTGCTAAAATACACGCACCTGATACACTCATTTGTGTAGGAGATTGCATAAACCTTATTGATAGTAGTCTCAACGACCCTACTTCTTTCCAATGGGAAATACCTGGGGGACAACCTGCTATTGCAATGGAGGCTAATGTGAATAATGTTTGTTTTACAAGTGCTGGCACTTTTGAAGTACGTTTAATTGTGGCCAATGATTTTGGTCTAGATACTGCCTTCCAAACCATTACAGTCAACCCTATGCCAATGGTAGATTTAGGAGATCAAACAAACCTTTGTGAAGGAGGTTCATTGACATTATCTGCATTCACTTCCAATGCTAGTTACCTTTGGCAAGATAATAGTGAGGCTTCTGATTTTGTCGTAACGGAAGGAGGAAACTATAGTGTAACAGTTAGTTTGGAAAATTGCGAAGAGACCGGAAGTATTTCAATAGAAGAAATTGCCTGCGAACCTCCTGTTGCAATCATAAACACCTCGTCAACAGATATTTGTGCTGGAGAATGCATCACAGTAATCGATAGTAGTTTAAATAACCCAACTTCGATAACTTGGAGTTTCCCAGGCGCCCAGCCTCCCATGTCTTCACAGCCAGTCGTTGTGGATATTTGTTACCCCACCCCAGGTACATACTCCATTTCCCTCCTGGTTAGTAATGAGTTTGGGATGGATACGGCTATGCAAACTATACAAGTAAAAGCTACACCTGATCTAGATTTAGGCGAGGATCAGCTTATTTGCGAGGGAGATTCCATTATACTCTCTGCTTTTACAGATAATGCTAATTACTCTTGGCAAGATGGCAGCGATGAACCGCTTTTCACCGCTACATCATCGGGTTTATATAGTGTTATAGTAGACCTTGAGGGTTGTCAAGCAGAAGATGAAATTAACCTTACCACTCAAAATTGTACTCGTTGTGAATTTTTTATTCCTAATGCATTCTCACCTAACGATGATGGAATAAATGACGAATTCATTATTTTCAGCAATTGTGCATTTGAAAGCTATAACATTAAGATTTTTGATCGATGGGGAGAGCTTCTATTTGAGAATAACGACCCCAATGTTGGTTGGAATGGAATATTCAGAAGCCAGCCCATGGTATCTGCAGTTTTCACCTATTATATTACGGTAAGTTTCCAGGAACTAGATAGAATCCAATCTGAAATATTAACAGGCGCAGTAACGCTTATTCGATGAGTTAAGTAGCTGAACCTATCTACTCGACACTTTATGGCGGGCTCTTTTTGCGTTATACTGCCTTAGATTTTCTTCAAGTAGCTTGGGCTATTATCATCAAATCTGCCTAGTCTAACACCAAAACAACCTCCTCCAAAATTGACGAGTATATACATCCAGCTACTTAAATGATTGAGTACTTGGTATTATGTGATTTTAACTTCCTCCTTTAATCAAGAAGCCATACCTTTAGCTTTATTTTCCGAATAAGCGTCATAAACATGCCCGAGCAGCATCCCAAAATCTCTCTCATCATCTGTACCTACAACCGGGAAAAATTTCTCGGTAAAGCCCTTCAAAGCCTTACTCATCAGACCCTCCCAGCGGAACAATTTGAAATACTCATTGTTAACAACAATGCTACAGATAGTACCGAACAGATCAGTCAAGCTTTCATTGAAAAGAATCCGAAACTAAATGTCCGTTACTTCGTAGAAACGAATCAAGGCTTATCGTATGCCCGAAACCGAGGAATGAGAGAAGCATTGGGTGCAATCATCACTTATATAGATGATGATGCCGAAGCAGAAAATGACTTTCTAGAACAGATCCTTGCATTCCTCGAAATGCGCCCAGAAGTAGCAGGTATAGGTGGAAAAATAATCCCGAAATACGAAGGCGCTCCCCCAGCATGGATGAATAAGTACTTATATGGATTTGTTACCAAAGTCGATTTTGGTGATGAAATGTTTAGATATACCGGAAAAAGTTATCCCGCAGGGTGTAATATGACTTACAGAAGAGACTTATTACTTAAAGTGGGTGGCTTTAACGAGAACCTAAAATGGCGTGCAGATGATAAGTACATATTTTTTGCCATCCATGAAATAGATCAAGAAATTTATCATTTACCGCAGGCCGTCGTACAACATAATATTGATGATTATCGTACAACTGATGAGAACTTCATCCGTTTGAGTAAAAAATTTGGCAGTGAAGAGCGAATCCGAGTACTTGATCTCGGCTTTGGAGTTTTCCTGAAAAAGGTAGCCGAATTCACCTTCAAATTCAAAGCAAGTTTGTTATTAGGCCTCTTATTTTTACTCCGCGGTGAAGGTATAAAAGGAAAATATACAATCCTGTATAGGTATCATGCCTTATTGGGATTACTGTCAGCAAAATAAGAAACGCAGAACATGCAAAAGAACATACTAATTACAGGGGGAGCAGGTTTTATTGGTTCTAACCTGGCTGAGACACTATTGGCCGATGAGAGAGTAGGGATCGTCAGAGTCCTGGATAATCTTTCGAATGGTCATCGCAAAAATATTGCACCTTTTCTAGATCGTTCCGATTTTGAATTTATCGAAGGAGACATAAGAGACTATGATACTTGTCTCGCCTCCTGTAAAGATATGCACTTGGTTTCTCACCAGGCTGCTCTAGGATCGGTACCTCGTTCCATCAAAGATCCACGTACTTCCAATGATGTTAATATTGGCGGAACACTCAATGTTTTCAAGGCTGCCGAAGAATCAGGTATCAATAAAGTGGTATTTGCTGCCTCCTCTTCTACTTATGGAGATAGCAAGGCTTTGCCCAAACGAGAAGGTGTGATTGGTAATCCGATTTCTCCTTATGCTGTCACAAAGTTGGTTTGTGAATTGTATGCGCAGGTTTTTTCAACGCTGTATGATTTCAACTACATTGGATTGAGGTACTTCAATGTCTTTGGCCCTAAACAAGACCCTAACGGCCCTTATGCTGCGGTAGTTCCTCTATTTGTAAAGGCCATCATGGAAGGGAATGCCCCACTAATGCATGGTGATGGCTTACAAAGTAGGGATTTTACTTATGTAGGTAATGCCGTAGAAGCCAACATCAAAGCCTTGTTTGCTACCAGACCAGATGCCTGGAATGAAGTCTATAATGTAGCCGTTGGGGAACGCACCACAATCCTGGAATTATTCGAAATGTTGAAGGAAGCATCGGGATCGACCCTAGCGCCTAAATTTGGCCCAACGCGGCAAGGAGATGTTAAGCACAGCTTAGCCGATATTTCAAAAGCTAAAAACTATCTCGGGTACGACCCTAGTTTTAGCATTAAGGAAGGCCTAGAGATCGCTTTTAAATGGTATAAAGAACAATACTTAGCCAAAACCATTTAAGCTTTGCCATCATTGTTTGGTTCTTCAACAATTTTTGTGCTTAGCCTCAGTGGGGCCCGAGCTATACCCAATAAATCAATTCCCCTCTTCTTTAATTGCTTTGAGTTTATCTTCCAATTCATATTCATCACCTGGTAAATAGCCATTGTGACTATATACAATTTGACCATTTGTATCCACTAAATAGGTTTGTGGAATCGTTTGGTAATTGAGTACATTCGTCAGGGTATTATTAGCATCTGAGAGAATTAGGAAAGGCCAGCCCTTGGTTTCTACCATGGGTTTAACTTTAGCCAGTTGACGACGGGTATCTATGCTGATGGCAATGAGTTCTACATTGTACTCTTCTTGCCACTCTTCATACAGCTCAGCTATTGCATCCAATTCCTTTTTACAGGGAGCGCACCAAGTCGCCCACAAACTAATAATCGTCAATTTACCATTATTAGCAAAGTCCTGTAAATTCACCGTTTCACCATTTAGGGTTTTCACTTCGGCGGAAGGCAAACTATTTTGGGCTAGCGTGAAATTTGGAATCAGAAATAACCCAAGGACTAATAAAGTGGAGAAAATTTTCATATTTACACGGTTTTTAAGTGATTCTCTGGAGAATTGCATTAAAAAACACAAAGCTAAGAGCAGAACCAATTAATCAAAGAACGATCCAGTTTTATCTTTCGTATTTTTAAACGCAACTAGTAACTATTCCTTAATACCTTGATACCATAATGATGAACAAAGCTACACTATTTCTATGCATTTTCGTGTCGCTCAATTGGCTCCCTAGTGAGATACTAGCCCAACAGCAGCAACAAGGAGGAACACTCTCAGGTAGCCTCGAAACGCAAGGTAATTTTTACATACGAGATGCAGAAATAGGAGCAGCTAATACCCCACAATATGATCATCAGTTGTATGGGGCCAATACTTGGCTTAATCTCAATTATAGTAATTGGGGCTTTGATTTTGGTCTTCGCTTTGATGCCTTTCAACATTCACAACTACCTAACCCGCTAGATTCTTACACGGATGAAGGTATTGGCCGATGGTATATACATAAAAAACTAGAGAAGCTAGATATCACTACTGGTTACATCTATGATCAACTAGGCAGCGGCATTATCTTTCGAGCCTATGAAGCGAGACCTCTTTTTATCGACAATGCCCTTTTGGGGCTCCGCCTAGAATATGATATAGCACCAGATTGGAAAATCAAGGTTTTTTCTGGTCGTCAAAAGTTTCGTTTTGAACGCTATCAATCTGTGGTGAGAGGAATGGGACTAGAAGGTTTTGTTAGCGGCAAAGAGGGAAGTAATTGGTCTATTGCGCCTGGCTTTGGAGTAGTAGGTCGAACCCATTCTGAAGAAACCGTGGATCAACTTTTATCGACTATCGCTACCTATACCCCACAAGATACCGTAAGTGTAGATTACAATACCTATGCCTTGAGTTTGTACAATACCTTGAGTGCAGGTAGCTGGAGTTGGTATGCAGAAGGGGCTTATAAAACACAGGATGTTTTCTTCGACCCTTTTGTCGATAAGCTCAATTGGGACGGTCAGATAGCCAGAGGGAAATTTGTCCGCCGATCCGGTTCTGTCCTTTACTCTAGCCTTTCCTATGCCGCCAATGGATTGGGTATAAGTGTGGAAGGAAAACGCACTGAGAATTTCTATTTTAGAACCAATCCTTTTGTATCGCTCAATCAAGGTATGATTAACTTTTTGCCACCAATGAGTCGCGAAAACACCTATCGACTCACCACCCGCTATGTCCCCGCTACCCAAGAAATCGGAGAAATGGCCATCCAAGCCGATATACGATACTCTCCCAGTAAAAAAGTAAGCTTAAACGCTAATCTATCCAATATCACGACATTAGACAATGAACTACTGTACCAGGAATTGTACACTGAAATCTCCTATAAGTACAAACGAAAATGGACATTGCTAGGAGGCGTTCAGTTTCAAAATTACAACCAAGCCATTTTTGAGGAAAAACCGGGTGTACCTATGGTCGAAACGATCATTCCTTACTTTGATTTTTTATACAAAATTGATCGAAAGAAAGCTTTCAGAGTAGAGGCCCAAGCAATGATAGTAGGGCAAGATGAAAAAGCAGGATTAAAACAAGACTATGGCGATTGGCTTTTTGGTCTATTTGAATATACAATGGCTCCACATTGGACTTTTACCGTATCCGACATGTATAATGTTACACCAGGAAAAAACGCACCAGACGATGGTGTAGGTGGTAAAAAAGCCATTCACTACCCCCGATTAGACGTATACTATACCAGCAAATCAAATCGCTTCTCCTTGAGTTATATCAAGCAAGTAGAAGGCGTAGTTTGCTCAGGGGGTATTTGTCGACTCGAACCCGCTTTCAGTGGATTTCGATTAGGTGTAAATGCCGCTTTCTAACGATAACTTAAAATCGCGTGATCTTTGCTCCTAAAGCTTGTAAGCGAATATCAATTTCCTGATATCCTCTATCTATTTGATGTATATTTTTGATCACACTCTTGCCCTTGGCTGATAATGCAGCAATGAGCAAAGCGACGCCCGCCCGAATATCGGGAGATGTCATCTCAATTCCCCTTAACTGGGTACGGCGATCCAAGCCAATCACCGTGGCTCTATGTGGGTCACAAAGAATGATTTGTGCACCCATATCGATCAATTTATCGACAAAAAAGAGTCGGCTTTCAAACATCTTCTGGTGTATCAATACACTTCCCTTGGCCTGCGTAGCTACCACTAGCATAATACTCATCAAATCGGGTGTAAAGCCCGGCCATGGCGCATCATAGATCGTCATAATGGAACCATCTATGAAGGTTTGTATTTCATATCTTTCTTGTGCAGGGATATATATGTTATCTCCTTGAATCTGCAATTCGATCCCCATCTTTTCAAAAACACTCGGTATGATTCCCAATTCATCAACAGCAGCATCCTTAATCGTGATTTCTGATTGTGTCATGGCGGCTAAACCGATGAAACTACCAATCTCAATCATATCTGGCAAGATTCGGTGCGTGGTGCCATTCAATTGCTCTACACCTGTAATCGTTAATAAATTCGAACCGACGCCTTCAATTTTCGCTCCCATACGCTGCAACATCTTACAAAGTTGTTGCAAATAAGGCTCACAGGCTGCATTGTAAATTTGCGTTTTTCCCTCAGCCATTGAAGCAGCCATAACCACATTGGCAGTTCCGGTAACCGATATTTCATCCATCAAAAGGTAGGTACCTTTCAACTTTTCTCCTTCCACACTATAGAGATCGGTATCGGGGTCGTACACAAATTTGGCACCCAGTTTTTCAAAACCATGGAAATGCGTATCCAACCTACGCCGACCAATCTTATCTCCTCCAGGTTTGGGTAAAAAGGCTTTGCCAAAACGAGCCAATAAGGCACCAATCAGCATGACGGATCCCCGAATTCGGCTGGCTTTCTGCCGAAAGTCTTTAGTCTGGATATAATCCATATCTACATCAGCAGCAGTAAAAGCAATTGTATCCTTGGATATAGGCTCTACTACCACACCTAGGCCTTTCAACAATGCGATGAGATGATCTACATCTCTAATCCTAGGAATATTAGATATGACCATTTTTTGATCGGTCAATAAAACAGCACAAAGGATTTGAAGCGCTTCATTTTTAGCCCCTTGTGGGGTGATACTGCCATTCAATTGATGACCTCCTATAACTTCGAATGCATCTGCCGACATCATGTAAATTGGTATTTGGTTTTTGTGCTCACAAAGAAAAGAAAAGAACAGAGGGATAAATAAAATATGGGGCAACTTTTAGTAAAGTTTGCCCCATATTCAGGAAAGAAATACTTTATTAATTTCTTCGTCTTCTACTAGGTGGTACCCGTACGCGTGGCTTATGTCGATCATTGCGATCTCTACCTCCACCACGTTCGTTGCCCGAAGGACGTTTTCTTCGACGACTAGAAGATCCTAGGTTATCTAATGAAATCTCATCGGATAACTTTAATTGACCACCGGATAAATTGATTAAGTCAGCTTTAATGACCTCATCAGAAACGTAATGTTCCTTATTCCAGGTACGGTAAGCCAATTTCATATAAGATCCTATCACCGCTACAAACCCATTCCGCACAGGGCCATCATCCATCTTAAGGGCTTTATTGATCAGTTTCTGGACATTATTTCCATAATGTCGGTACTTCGTCTCAATTTTTGGATAAGGCACCTTCTCTGGACGCTTCCTGGCATCTTCGGGGCTGGGGTGAATACCTTCTGGTACTTCTACCTCTAGCTCGTAATTGGCAATTCTAAAGAGATGTTTCCACATCTTCTCTCTGTAATCATCAATACTACGGTTTTGAGGATGCATCTGCATCATCAAGCCAATAATCCTGTGGGCAAATTCCTGCCGCAATTCAGGGTCTTCTATTGATTTCGCATGATCCACCAGGTTTTGAATATGCCGGCCATATTCCGGAATAATCAGTGTTTCCCTGGATGAATTATACTCCATATTATGCTCATTCATCGCAATAAAATTTCTTTTTTTATGAGGCACTCCTCAAAACCGTTCGACCTTTCGCTCTTCATTACTCAACGGTAACTGATTTGGCAAGATTACGGGGCTGATCTACATTACAACCTCGCATAACGGCTATGTGGTAAGAAAGCAGCTGCAGTGGTATCACCGACAACAATGGTGTGAGTGGTTCTTCTGTATCTGGAATTTCAATGGTGTGATCAGCGAGTTTACTGATGACTTCATCTCCTTCAGTCACTACTGCAATTACAAATCCTTTGCGCGCCTTAACTTCTTGAATATTTGATACAATTTTTTCGTAAGCGCTCTTATTCGTTGCTATCACTATCACCGGCATTTCTTCATCTATCAGGGCAATCGGCCCATGTTTCATTTCTGCGGCGGGATAGCCTTCGGCGTGAATATAGGAAATTTCTTTGAGTTTTAAGGCACCTTCTAGTGCTACAGGGAAATTATATCCACGTCCTAAGTATAACGCATTCGTTCGATCTTTAATTTCGCCAGCAATATATTTTATCTGTTCGTCCTTTTCCATCACCTGAGCCACTTTCGCAGGGATGCTAGCTAGTTCTATCACTAATTGCCTGAAATAGGCATCCGTAATCGTTCCCTTCTTCTGAGCAATGCTCAAGGCCATCATCGTCAGCAGGGTCACTTGCCCCGTAAAAGCTTTCGTCGACGCCACCCCAATTTCAGGTCCTGCATGGATATATGATCCAGCATCAGTAATACGAGCGATGGAAGAACCCACAGAGTTTACAATACCATACAACAGCGCTCCTTTCTCTTTCGCCAATTCCAAAGCAGCCAAAGTATCTGCCGTTTCACCTGATTGAGAAATAGCAATTACAACATCTTCTGGCGTAATAATAGGGTTTCGATACCTAAGCTCGGAAGCATACTCAACCTCCACAGGAATGCGTGCTAAATCTTCAAATAGATACTCGGCAATCAAACCAGAGTGCCAAGAGGTACCACAAGCTGCAATAATAAAACGCTTGGCATTGAGGATTCGTTCAGTAAAATCGTCTAATCCGCCCAATTTAATCCAGCAGTCCATCGCATTGAGTCGGCCACGCATCGCATCAGAGATCGTCTTGGGTTGTTCGTGAATTTCTTTCAGCATGAAATAATCATACCCTCCTTTTTCCAACATCTCAATCTTCATATCAAGTTCCTGTACAAAAGGGTCTTGCACCTCGTTGGCAATGGTCTTCACTTCCAATTGACCGTCCATTGTCGCCACAGCTATTTCTTCATCATTCAGGTAAATTACTTTCTTGGTATGCTCAATGATCGGTGTGGCATCAGAAGCCATGAAGAATTCACCCTCACCGACGCCGATCACTAGGGGACTGCCCTTTCGAGCAGCAACCAATTTATGGTTATCCTCTTTATCCATTACGACAATGGCATAGGCCCCGACCACTCTTGTTAGGGCAATTCGTACCGCTTCCTCTAAGCTTAGGTTTTGTCTTTTTTGAATCTCTTCTATCAGGTGCACCAAAACTTCCGTATCCGTATCATTTGTAAATACATGCCCTTCTTTTTCCAATGCAATCTTTAAAGGACTGTAGTTTTCAATGATCCCGTTATGAACGAGCGTTAGGCGGGCATTTCCGGAGGTGTGAGGATGAGCATTAGCATCATTAGGCACACCATGCGTGGCCCAGCGAGTATGACCAATCCCTATATTGCCATCTTTAGGCAAGTTTTCACTATAATCTACTAATTCCTGTACTTTTCCTTGCTTTTTATACACTTTAATGTCGCCATTTAAAAGCGCTACCCCCGCGCTGTCATAGCCTCGATATTCGAGACGTTGTAGGCCTTTAATCAAAATAGGATAGGCTTCTTTAGTGCCAATGTAAGCTACTATACCACACATCGTTTTCTGGTTTATTGGTGAAACAAATACTTAATACATCCCTACACATAGGAATAGGAAATTATCAATATATATACCTCGGAGGGTTCTTTAAGCTTGGAAGTTCAATGCAATTGTGTAAACCACATGGTAAATCCTTCAATAAAAGAATACCCAGAAAGATATTTCAGAAATGCTGAATACCAAACTTATCTATA
>Ga0070727_10001966_pt1 | contig 20586 bp, 16 predicted proteins | sample tdAd472_FD_66722 | JGI IMG/M metagenome (GOLD analysis project Ga0070727, IMG submission 66722) | Marine sediment microbial communities from the Atlantic coast under amendment with organic carbon and nitrate - tdAd47.2 | ecosystem: Environmental > Aquatic > Marine > Coastal > Sediment | place...
GAATCGTTCAGCGCAGATCGCAGGGACACCACGCTTACCAGCAGGAAGAACTGGAACAGCATCGAGGTCAGGCGACTGTCGCTCCATTCCCACCAGGTGCCCCACATGACACTGCCCCAGATCGAGCCGGATGCCAGGGTAAGAGCGGAAAACCAGGCGCCCAGAGGGGCTACGGTTTTCGCCACCATATCGGCCATTTTCATTTTCCACACCAGGGTGATGGTACCAGCCACCGCCATGATGGGAAAAAAGGCCAGGGACGTGCCCGCCACCGCTACGTGAACCACCAGAATCCGCGTGGTATAGCTTTGTTGATAGTCCGGAGGCACGTACAGCAGTGCCCATACCACGCCCACCGTCAGAAACAGGATCATGGCACCGGTCAGCCAGGGCAGCCACCGCCCCGACAGCTCGTAAAACCACTTGGGGGATCCCCATTTGTGAAACCATTGCCACATAGTCAGTAGATACGCCGATTTTGCCGTTTTCGGGTCATTTCGCACTATATCACGGCACCCATTCGTGCCCTGTTACTTATTGTAACCGATTACCACCAATCCAGCAGGTCCGTCAGCCACGGGGCCTGCCCGGCGATTGGCGGTCAATTGACGCTGATGCGCAGCGCCGCGGCCGAAGCCAGCGGCGCCATACTGATGGCCAGTGCCAGCATGGCTCCCATAATCGCCAGGTGCCCGCCAACCGGATTGCCGTCCATGGCCTGCCCGACTGCCAGGGTGCCGGCAATCAGCACGGGAACACTCATAGGCAGGATTATCATTGCCAGGATCAACCCTCGACTGCCCAATGAAACGGTGAGGGCAACGCCAATAGAGCCCAGCAGGCTGAGTATGGGCGTTCCCAACAGCAGGGAGCCGATCATCGCCGGATAAGCTTCAGCAGGCAGTGCCAGCATATAGCCCAGCAGCGGGGACAACAACACGAGGGGGACCCCACTGACCAGCCAGTGACTCAATATTTTCGCCAACACCATAAAATACAAGGCATGAGGACTGAGCAACAGCAGTTCCAGCGAGCCATCCTCGTAGTCCGATCGGTAGAGATTGTCCAGCGACAACAGTGAAGCCAACAGCGCACACACCCATAGAACACCGATGGCAATCTCGGCCAGTTCCTCCCGTTCCGGCGAAATACCCAGGGGAAACAGCGATACCACGATAAAAAAGAACATCAGCGGATTCAGCAGGTCATTGCGTCGTTTAAACGCGACCAGCAGATCTCGCTTCAGGGTGACAACGAAGGCGCTGAAACCGTCTGCCCGGGGATGGTTAACTGTCATTTCTGTCTGCTTTCCTTGAGTGTCCCGGGTACCCACCGACTGCTATGCCCTGCCACGGGCAATAGCGCGGCAACCACCGCCGGCAGTGTACTCAACTATCGTCCAGGTTCAGGTACTGGATATCGGTATTCACCGACAGCGCGTGGTGGGTGGTTACCACTACCGACCCCCCGGCCGACACGTGTTCCGCCAGCAGTTCTTCCAGGGCCGCCACGCCGTAAATATCAAGGGTGGTGAATGGCTCGTCCAGAACCCACAGCCGGGCAGGGCTGACCAGCAATCGAGCCAGCGAAACCCGCTGCTTTTGACCCGCCGAGAGATTATGGCAGGGCGAGTCTTCAAATCCCCGCAGATCCAGCTTTTCCAGTGCCCTGACAATCTTTTCGTCACTGGTCGGCGCCTGCAGATTACAGGCCCAACGGAGATTCTCCAACGGACTCAGCACCATGTTGACGCCTACCCGGTGGCCCAGGTACAGCAGCGAGGCAAGAAACTCGTCCCGATGCCTGGCCACTGCCTGTCCGAACCAGTAGATGTTGCCGGTGAAGTTGTCGTTAAGCCCGCACAGTATGCGCAGCAAAGTGGTTTTTCCGCTGCCGTTACTGCCCTTGACCTGCAGAACCTGTCCTTCACCAAGATCAAAGTCCAGTTCCTGGAAAAGCAGGCGATCGTCACGCTCGCAGTGCAATTGCCTGGCACTGAGCATGGCGGCAGGTGGCGGAGAATCGGACGGCATAGACGGAATCATTCCAATGAACCAGGACCGCGCGGATTATAACCAAGATGACGCCGATATGCTTGAAGCGGGGCGGAAGCTTTCAGGTGCGGGAACAGTTCGGCAACTGGCAGCAGGGTCCGTGAAGTGATTCGGGTTAACGCCAGTCCACCAGTCGCGCGCGCAGACGCAGGGCTGCCTGGCTGTGTATCTGGCTGACGCGGGACTCGCTGACGCCTATCACTTCACCTATCTCCTTCAGGTTCAGTTCCTCGTCGTAATACAGCGATAGCACGAGCTTCTCGCGTTCCGGCAGATTATCAATGGCAGTTGCCAGATGCTGGCGGAACGTGGACCGTTGCAGACCATCACAGGGTCCGGGCAATTCCCCTGCCGCTGCCTCGATTGCCGAATCGTCACCGTCCATGATGTCGTCGAAACTGAACAGGCGACTGCCGCTGGCGTCCTGCAGGATCGTATAGTACTCGTTGAGAGTGATATCCAGTTCCAGGGCTATTTCCTTGTCCTTGGCATCCTGCCCGGTACGTGATTCCACTGCCTTGATCGCCTCCGCCACCTTGCGGGACTTGCGATGCACGGACCGAGGTGCCCAGTCACCCTTTCTGACTTCGTCGAGCATCGATCCGCGAATTCGTATTCCCGCATAGGTCTCGAAGCTGGCGCCTTTGGATACGTCGTACTTACGGGCAGCTTCGATCAGTCCGATCATGCCGGACTGAATCAGGTCATCAATCTGAACACTTGCCGGCATGCGGAGCAGCAGGTGATGAGCGATTCGCTTGACCAGCGGTGCATAACGATCCACGACTTCCTCGAGATTCTGGTGGCTGTCGTTACTGCTTCCCGCCTCGACTTTTTTACGGACAGTAGTTTCTCTTACGGCCGTCATCAGTTCTATTCCTGTTGTTTTTCGATCCCGCTCCCTGTAACACTACCAGAGCCCGTTGGCGGCCCCCGCTGACATGCACAGTTCCCCGTGAACGTTCATCCGGTGGCTGGGTGCTCTCGTCAGGTTTCACTAAACTTGTTCGATCTTGTGTCGACACAACGAGTAGCCTGACCAATGCGGGATCTGAAAACGCAATACCAGGACCCCGGAGAAAACAGCCTGACCGGAGGGAGAGAAATCCTCTTCATGCAACCGCCGGTGAACGCACTTCACTGGCATTTGCAATTTCCGTTCCATCACGGTGATTTTTTTATCGAATGGCTACAGCCCGCGTAATCCGGGGCAGTGAAACCGCAAGAGAAAACAAGGCCAGGCCAACGAACAACGGAAAACCGGCACAATAAGACGGATTCTTGGCGGTCAGCAGTCCCAGGTGTCATTTTTCCCACGCTGCGACCTCAGCCTGACAGGCAGCAGGGCAATCCGGAATCAGCAGGATTGTCCGCCAGCCCTGGATGAACGCCAGTGTCCTGTCCGGATAATTCACATCATTTCAGCGAATTACCCGGACAGGACACTAGGCTTTTGGCGGGGTTACCCCGGTCTGACCCATGTACTTACCCCCCCGTTGACGGTAGGTGGTTTCACACTGTTCGTCAGATTGAAAAAACAGCATCTGGGCCACGCCTTCATTGGCGTAAATTTTTGCGGGAAGCGGGGTCGTATTGGAAAATTCCAGGGTGACGTGTCCCTCCCACTCGGGCTCCAGTGGAGTGACGTTCACGATAATGCCGCAGCGGGCATAGGTTGACTTCCCCAGACAAATGGTGAGGACATCGCTGGGAATGCGGAAATATTCCACGGTTCGGGCCAGTGCGAAGGAATTGGGTGGTATGACACAAACCTCTTCGTCGATGGCGACAAAACTGGTCTCGTCGAAGTTTTTGGGGTCAACGACATTGTTGGTATGCACATTGGTGAATATCTTGAACTCGGTGGCGCAGCGCACGTCGTAGCCGTAGCTCGACGTGCCGAAGGAAATGACCCGTCCGCCAACTTCCCCGCGGACCTGGCGTTCAGCAAAAGGTTCTATCATTTTTTCTTCCAGTGCCATTTGCCTGATCCATCTGTCTGATTTTATGGTCATGCCAGTCTGCTTCCCCGGGTCAAGTATCAAAAGCGCGAATGATAAAGCCAATCGTCGACCACTGCACTAACTCCGCGGGGCACGTTCCCGGAGTATTGGAAGCAGCGGCCCACGGGCTGCCCCAGCCCAAAACATGCTGAATTTGCCCCTCATCTACAGTATCATCGCTGGCCGTCGCGTCCCCGAACAGTCGACCGTTCAGTTCAACCGGTAACAAAGCCCCGCAAGGAATCAATCGTGTCAACCCGAAGAATCCTCGTCACCAGCGCCCTTCCCTACGCCAACGCAGGCATCCACCTCGGCCACCTGATGGAAGTGATACAAACCGATATCTGGGTGCGTCTGCAGAAAATGCGTGGTCACGACTGCGTCTACGTGTGTGCCGATGACGCCCATGGAACGGCAATCATGCTCAGCGCGGAAGCCCAGGGAATCAGTCCGGAAGAGCACATCGAGCGGATCAACCGGGCCCACCAGGATGATTTTGCCGGCTTCCACATCGGCTTTGACAATTATTACTCCACCCACTCGGTGGAAAACCGCGAACTGGCGGACTCGATCTTTAAGCAACTGGAGGCCAATGGCCATATCAGGCGCCAGGAAATTGCCCAGCTTTATGATCCGGAAAAGAAGCTGTTCCTTGCCGACCGTTTCATCAAGGGCACATGTCCACGTTGCAAGACGGATGATCAGTACGGTGACAATTGCGAAGTTTGCGGCTCTACCTACAGCCCAACCGAACTGCTCAGCCCGCGATCCACGATTTCGGGTGCCACGCCGATCGAAAAAACATCCGAACACCTGTTTTTCACGCTGCCGGCTTTTACCGACTTCCTCAAGTCCTGGACCCGCAGCGGTGCGTTGCAGCCCCAGGTGGCCAATAAGCTGAACGAGTGGCTGGACAGCGGCCTGCAGGATTGGGATATCAGCCGCGACGCCCCCTACTTCGGCTTTGAAATTCCCGGCCACCCAGGCAAGTATTTTTACGTCTGGGTCGATGCGCCCATCGGCTACATGGCCAGTTTCAGGAACCTGTGCCAGCGAACCGACTACGACTTCGACAGCTTCTGGCGCCCCGGCCACGATACCGAGCTGTATCACTTCATCGGCAAGGACATCGTCAATTTTCATACCCTGTTCTGGCCGGCCATTCTGGAAAGTGCCGGATACCGCACGCCCACGGCAGTCTACGTACATGGGTTTCTGACGGTGGACGGCAAGAAAATGTCCAAGTCCAGGGGCACCTTTATCAATGCCCGTACCTACCTGGATCATCTTGATCCCGAGTACCTGCGCTACTACCTGGCCGCCAAGATGTCAGACGGGGTCGACGATCTCGACCTCAACCTGGAAGATTTTGTCCAGCGGGTAAATTCCGACCTGGTGGGCAAAGTGGTGAACATTGCCAGTCGCTGTGCCGGCTTTGTGCACAAGGGGTTCAGTGGATTACTGTCCGACGAACTGGATGAAGCGGCGCTCATCGACGAATTTCAGGATGCCGGTGAGTCCATCGCCAGGCTCTTTGAAAACCGCCAGTACAGCAAGGCCATTCGTGAAATCATGAACCTGGCGGATCGCGCCAATCAGTATATCAACGAGCAACAGCCCTGGGTTATGGCCAAGGAGGATGCCACGAATCCACGAATCCAGGCTGTCTGCACTACCGGCATCAACCTGTTCCGCATCCTGATAATCTACCTGAAACCGGTTCTGCCCGTTCTGGCCGCCAGGGCTGAGAAGTTTCTCCAGGTGAACCCATTGCGCTGGCAGGATGCCAACGAGGTCGTTACGGGCCAGGCCATCAACAGGTTCGAGACTCTGATGAAACGGGTCGAGATGGACAGGGTCCAGGCGGTTATCGAAACAACCCGGGAAGAAGTCGAGAAGCAGCAGGCTGAATCTGCAACCACGCAACCCACCGGTGTCCCACTGGAAGCAGAGATCGACATTGACGATTTCTTCAAGGTTGATCTGCGCATAGTCCGGATTGCTGCGGCAGAATATGTCCCGGGTGCTGACAAATTGCTGAAGCTGGAACTGGAACTGGGCCCTGATCAACATGGCAGACAGCTGACGCGTACGGTATTTTCCGGCATCAGGTCTGCCTATGAACCGGACAAGCTGGTGGGTCGATTGACGGTCATGGTGGCCAACCTGCGCCCCCGCAAGATGAAGTTTGGCGTCTCCGAAGGCATGGTGCTGGCAACGGGGCCCGGCGGCAAGGACATCTGGTTGCTCGAACCCGACTCTGGAGCGCAACCGGGTATGCGTGTGACCTGAACCGGTTTCAGCGCCCGCCCGAAGTGACATTGCTCGCAGGAATTCGCTGAACTGGCGGAAAGGGCTTTTACGCATGCATCCCGGGTATTAAAGTAGGAAGCCTGGCAGCCGGACCTGTCACGTGTCCCGGCTGTCCCGCCCGACGACAAAACCTGCACAGGTCGACAACCACTGAAATTGACAGGACTTATTCATGCCCAAGCTTCAATGTCCAGACTGCAGCAAGTTCAGCATTTTTCGCGGACTGTTGATAAATTGCGCGCTGCTGATGTGTGCAGCTACCGTTTCCGCTCAGCAGACCACTATCAGCGCCATCGAAGACTCTGTCGTCAAAATCTACACCACTGCGGCGGCTCCGGACTATTTCACTCCGTGGCGATTGCTGACTCCCCGACAGAGCAGCGGGTCGGGTACGGTCATCAATGACAGGCTTATCCTGACCAACGCCCACGTAGTGGCAAATGCCAGTTTTATCCAGGCCCAGAAACACAACGATCCAGAACGCTTCCAGGCGGAAGTGGTATTCGTGTCCCACGAAGCGGACCTGGCGCTGATAACCGTTACCGACCCCGATTTTTTCAGTGATCTGCAGGCCCTCTCGGTGGGCGATCTGCCCAAGCTTCGGGAAGCTGTTTCCGTGTTTGGTTACCCCATTGGCGGCAAGACTCTCAGTGTCACCGAAGGGGTACTGTCCCGCGTGGAACACCAGCGTTACGCCCATGCCGGCTCCTCTCTGCTGGCAGGCCAGATCGATGCCGCGATCAACCCGGGCAATAGCGGCGGACCGGTAATCAAGGACGGTCAGATTGTTGGCGTGGTAATGCAGGCTAATGCCGGGGGACGGGCCGAGAATCTTGGTTACTTCGTGCCGCCAAGTGTCGTCAGGCATGTCCTGGAAGACAGCCGGGACGGCATTAACGACGGCTTTCCGGACCTGGGATTCCGTACCCAGACCCTGGACAGCCCCGCGGCAAAACGTGCCCGGGGGCTGAGAGCCGATGACAGCGGCGTGCTGGTGATCAAGGTGTTCGAGGAGTCGCCGGTGGATGGCATCCTCAAAAGTGACGACGTGATCCTGACTGTAAACGGCTACGACGTCGCTGATGATGGCAGCATCAGCATCAGTGAAGACACGCGAACAGATTACAAGCACGCCATTGATCTGGCCCACGTCGGCGAAAAAATAAGCCTGACCTATGTCCGCGACGGCCAACTGCTTACCGCCGCGGTCGAGGCCGGCGAAGCCCAGGAAAGTTACAGCCTGGTAGCCGGCCAACAATACGACCAGGTTCCGGAGTATTACATTTTCGGCGGTGTGCTGTTCGTTCCCCTGAACATGAACCTGATCCGGCGTTGGGGCAATGACTGGGCCAGGTCGGCTCCGGTCAACCTGCTCCAGGCCCGGAACGAATGGAGTTCTCCCGATCGGCGGGAAGTGGTGGTCGCCCTGCAGGTACTGGCATCCGATGTCAATCTTGGCTATCACGACTGGCGCAACTGGATAGTAGATAATGTCAACGGCGAACAGGTAAGGGATTTCCAGCACTTTGTCCGTATGCTGGTGGACAATAAAAGGGAACACGTGGTTTTTTCCAACAGGAATGGCTACCAGATGGTCATCAACCATGAGGAGGCTACGGCAGCTGAAGCCGAGATACTGGCACGCTACCGCATTCCTGCTGCATACTCGCCCGGCCTGCTGGACAACCCGTGCAATCAGCTCTGCTGAGCAACTTTCCCGTCCTCAACGGACTACGCCACCGGGCCTGTGTCCCGCAAGGGGTATTGCAATCCCATTTCGGGTCTGTGCCAACAGCGCAGTGAAACGGAGTTATCCGGTTGACCGAGGATCTCGTCGAACAAATCAACGTTGTATTGCCCCAGACCCAGTGCGGGCAATGTGGGTACGCCGGTTGCGAGCCCTATGCCCGGGCCGTCTCCCGGGGCGAGGCCATCAACAAGTGCCCGCCTGGCGGCGAACTTGTTATCGACCTGCTGGCTGAGCTGACTGCCAGGCCCGCCATCCCGCTGAACACTGCCCACGGCGTTCATGGACCTGCCACCGTCGCGGCAATTCGCGAAGCAGAATGCATTGGCTGCACCAAGTGTATTCAGGCCTGCCCGGTTGACGCCATCATCGGCGCACCTAAATTGATGCATACCGTTATCGCCAGCGAATGCACGGGCTGTGACCTGTGCATCGATCCCTGCCCGGTGGACTGCATCGACGTCATCAACGTGGCGAATCGGGAAACCCGGGCGCGGGATGAAAGCAGGCACCGTCGACTCAGCGCCTACCGGCGAGCCCGCTTTGAGACACGAAAACACCGCCTTGCCCGGGACGCCGCTCTGCGCCGAGGGTCCCGACGTCGCTCGGTGGCGCGCCCGGAAAATCCGGACGCGGTGGACAGTCAGCTCCGGGTGTTTTCCAGGGAACGGGCAAGGGAGGAAATTGCTGATGCTGTAGCCCGGGTTAAAAAGCGCAGGCGCAAGGATATTTCCAGCTCCAGGAAGCCGGACAGCAAGGACGCGCAGCGATGAACAGACTGAAGCGCACGGCGATTTTCGAACGACTCAAGCAGGCAAATCCGGCGCCGACCACGGAGCTCAATTACCGTTCCAATTTCGAATTACTTATAGCCGTTATTCTGTCTGCGCAGGCAACGGACGTCAGTGTCAACAAGGCAACAACCACCCTGTTCGAAGCCGCCAGCACCCCGGCAGACATGCTTGACCTGGGGGAAGAAGGCGTCAAGCGTCACATCAAAAGCATCGGGCTTTTCAATACCAAAGCTGCCAATGTGATCAGGACCTGCCGGGCACTGGTCGAACAGCATGACGGCGAAGTACCCGGTACCCGGATAGAGCTGGAGGCACTGCCCGGGGTAGGTAGAAAAACCGCGAATGTTGTCCTCAATACCGCCTTCCGGGAGGCTACCGTGGCGGTTGATACGCACATCTTCCGGGTTTCCAATCGAACCGGCATTGCCCCGGGGAAAACCGTGCTGGAAGTGGAGAAGCGATTGATGCGTGTGGTGCCGGCCGGCTACCTGCTGGACGCCCACCACTGGCTTATCCTGCACGGCCGTTATGTGTGTACAGCCCGCAAGCCGGGATGTTCGGATTGCATTATCAACGATCTGTGCGAATACCGGCACAAGACCTCGGACTGAACACCCTGCAGGTACCGGCCGTATTCCGCCTACCGGTTCGTCTGCCGCCCGGGGGGTGCTCAGTGCGGGCTGACAGGCGCTATTGTTTCCTTTTCATTGCCGCGATTCGAAGTCGCAACGCATTGAGCTTGATGAAGCCCTCGGCATCTTTCTGGTCATAAGCACCTGCGTCGTCTTCGAAAGTTGCGACGGCCTCGTCGAACAGTGAGTCACTGGATTCCCTGCCCACTACGACGGTATTGCCCTTGTAGAGTTTCAATCGAACCCTGCCATTAACAAAACGTTGCGAGTAATCGATCAGCTGCTGCAGCGCCTCGCGCTCCGGTGACCACCAGTAACCGTTGTATACCAGTTCCGCATAGCGTGGCATCAGCTCATCCTTGAGGTGTGCCAGCTCCCGGTCCAGGGTCAGCGATTCAATCGCTCTATGAGCTTTCAGCATCACCGTGCCCCCGGGCGTTTCGTAACAGCCACGGGATTTCATTCCCACGTAACGATTTTCAACAATATCAATACGCCCGACACCATTGGCGCCCGCCACCTGGTTCAGCCGGGTAAGGATGTCGGCGGGCGACAGCCGCTCACCGTCGATAGCAACAATATCGCCTTGCTCGTATTCCAGCTCGAGATAGGTGGGCTGATCGGGAGCTGACTCTGGCGAAACTGTCCACAGCCACATGGACTCCTCCGGCTCGGCAGCGGGGTCCTCCAGCACGTCTCCTTCGTAGGAGATATGCAGCAGGTTGGCGTCCATGGAGTATGGCGATTTGTTGCCACGCTTCTTTTCAACTTCAATGCCATGTCGTTCACAATACGCCAGCAGGGTATCCCGGGACGTCAGATCCCATTCCCGCCATGGTGCGATTACGCGGATTCCGGGGCTTAATGCATAGGCACCCAGTTCGAATCGAACCTGGTCGTTGCCTTTTCCCGTGGCCCCGTGGGAAATAGCGTCGGCACCGGCGTCTGCAGCGATTTCCACCAGTCGCCTGGCGATCAGCGGCCTGGCTATGGATGTACCAAGGAGATACTCACCCTCGTAGACGGCGTTGGCGCGAAACATGGGGAACACGTAGTCGCGGACGAATTCTTCTCGCAGGTCCTCGATATGGATTTCCTTGATTCCCAGTGCTTCAGCCTTGGCACGAGCCGGTTCAACCTCACCGCCCTGACCCAGGTCCGCCGTGAACGTTACCACTTCGCAGTCATAGGTTTCCTGCAACCACCGGGCAATAACCGAGGTATCCAGTCCTCCTGAGTAAGCCAGTACGACTTTGTTGATTCCGGACATAGACAGACTCCCGCGTTTGCTTCGGATGGAACATCACCGGCTCCCCGGGTGTTTTCAGAATCCCTGGAGACGACGATCCCTGCTTGAAAAGCCGCGTATTGTAGCACCGAATCCCGGCCGTGGAAGACTTCTCCGAGACAGGTCCGGCAAAACCCGGATTACCGATTCTCAATACCACGACAACGTGTCGACGTTTCGCTGGCCCTGCCGATTCGGCTACAATAACGACTGTTAAGGAATGAAGCACTCTATGAGCCCAGACAGCATTACCCTCACCCGCCCCGACGACTGGCACCTGCACCTGCGGGATGATCTGGTTCTCGCCCACACGGTTGCCCACAGTGCAAGAGTATTCAATCGCGCTATTGTCATGCCGAACCTGGTACCACCCGTAACCAGTCTGGCATCGGCCAGGCTTTATCGGCAGCGAATCCTGGAACAGGTGCCTGATGGCAACGATTTTGAACCACTGATGACCCTTTACCTTACTGACAGCCTTGCCCCTGCGGAAATACGCAAAGCTTACGAAAGCGGCCTGGTACACGGGGTCAAATACTACCCTGCCGGCGCCACCACGAATTCAGACAATGGTGTGACTGATATACAGTACGTCTACCCGGCAATCGAACAGATGATTGAACTGCAGATGCCGCTGTTGTTTCATGGCGAGGTAACCGATGCTGAAGTGGATATTTTTGATCGGGAAAGTGTCTTTCTCGACCGCGTGCTGGCGCCACTTCTGGAGCGTTACCCGGAACTCAAGGTCGTACTTGAACATATAACCACGCGCAGCGCTGTTCAGTTTGTCCAGTCCAGGGAATCCAACGTCGGTGCCACCATCACTGCCCACCATATGCTCTACAATCGTAACCATATGCTCGTGGGGGGAATCAGGCCTCACTTTTACTGCCTGCCCATTCTGAAGCGGGACAGTCACCAGCGGGCATTGATCGATGCTGCCACCAGTGGAGACCCGCGATTTTTTCTTGGCACTGACTCCGCACCACATTCCGTTGATTCCAAGGAAACCGCTTGTGGCTGTGCCGGTATTTTTACCGCTCACGCCGCCCTGGAACTCTATGCGGAGATATTTGACAGTGTCGGCGCCATTGGGCAACTGGAAAAGTTTGCCAGTTTCAACGGGGCGAAATTTTATGGCCTTGAACCTAACCGGGGCAAACTGACCCTCTCGCGATCAGACTGGCAGGTACCACGCAGTTACAAGTTCGGGGAAAGCAGCGTCGTACCGCTTCGCGCCGGTGAAAAAATGGGCTGGCGAATTACGGAGTACTCGTAATGGACGGTGGCGATGAGTCGGGCAGCGAAGAATCGCTGATAGCCAGCCGCTTCAGGACTTTTTTACCCGTGGTTGTAGACATTGAAACCGGTGGGTTCAATTCCGCTACCGATGCAATCCTGGAAATAGCCGCGGTGCTGGTTGATATGGATGGGCAGGGCAAACTGGGAATCGACCAGACTTTCTTTCACCGGGTCGTGCCCTTCCCTGGCGCCAACATCGAAGATGCCGCACTGAAGTTTACCGGCATCGACCCTTACCATCCCCTGAGAATCGCCCGCGCAGAAAAGGCTGTTTTCGAAGACATGTTCAGGGTTATCCGCACCCGGATGAAGGCCAGCCACTGCAAGCGCGCCGTCCTGGTTGCCCACAATGCCCATTTTGACCATGGATTCATAAATGCCGCCGCCGAACGCCACGGCCTGAAACGTAATCCGTTTCACCCTTTTTCCAGCTTTGATACGGCCACGCTGGGCGGACTGGCATTTGGCCAGACCGTCCTGGCCCGTGCCTGCGAGGCCGCAAACATCGAGTTTGATACCAACCTTGCGCATTCTGCCCGGTACGATGCAGAAAAAACCGCCGAGCTTTTCTGCCACATTGTCAACAAGTGGCAGCAGCTAGGCGGCTGGCCGCTGTAGCCACAGCTGCCGGGCCAATGGCGTGAGGGTCTTTTAAACCGTGTCCCGGGGGGCTAGGACTCAGGTTCGCCGGAACCGGCGCCTTCCACCAGCGTTTTCAGTTCGCCCTTTTCATACATCTCCACCATGATATCGCAACCACCAACCAGTTCACCGTCCACCCAGAGTTGGGGAAAGGTCGGCCAGTTGGCCACTTTTGGCAGCGTTGCCCTGATATCAGGATTGCTGAGCACGTCAACATAGGCGAATTTCTTGCCACAGGCCATCAGCATCTGGGAAGCCTGTGCAGAAAATCCGCATTGTGGTTGTTCCGGGCTGCCTTTCATATACAGAAGTATGGTATGGGAGTCGATCTGGTCTTTGATTGTTTCTTCAACACTCATCGTTCACTACCTGTTGGTTGACTCATTTAGTCATCTCCGGCTGGTCACGGACATGTGCAGGAACGCCCGTAAAACCGAAGGGCCGGTATTCTACACCCATGACCCTCAAGTGTCAGCTCCGTACCCGCCACCGCCGGGTGTCAGTATTTCCAGGCGATCGCCAGGATCCGCCCGGAAGGAGCATTTGGCGGGTAGCTCCCGGTCATTAAACCGATTACTTCCCGTGTCTCCCTGTGTGCCGCCGCACAGGCCCCAGGGTGAGTGCAGTCGTCTCTCCGTCAACAGGCTTACCCGGGCCGGCGCCAGGAATTCATATTCCCGCACGACACCGTCGCCACCTTTATGGAATCCACGCCCACCGCTCCCCGGACGCAATGCGTAGCGTCGTAAGCGCAGAGGGTAGTGCATTTCCAGACTTTCAACCGGCGTGTTCAGCGTATTGGTCATATGGCTGTGAACTGCGTCCAGCCCGGGGTATCGGGGACCTCCGCCGGTGCCTCCGGCCAGGGTTTCGTAATAGTCCCAGCGCTCTCCTGAATCGGCGTCGATGTAGCCCATGGCGACATTGTTCATACTGCCCTGGCTTGCCGCGGGAATGCGCTTCGGCACTGCCTGAGCCAGCGCGCCCAGGATGACATCCACCAGTCGCATCGACGTCTCCACATTGCCAGCGGCGACGGCAGCAGGTCTGCAGGCATCAACCAGCGATCCTGGTTCCGTAACGAGCTGTATGCGTCGAAAGGCTCCTTCACAGGCCGGCGTAAAATCCGGCATGAGGCAACGAAACGCATAAAAGGCGGCGGCTGCCGCTACCGACACCGGACAATTCAGATTGCCGTCAACCTGTGGGGCTGTACCGGTAAAATCCACAACGACCCTGTCACCGGTGATTTCAAGAGTGACCACAACAGGTATATTCCGGGTCGCTATTCCATCACCATCCATCCAGTCCCGGAAGTGATAGCGCCCCGGCGGCAACTCCGCCAGGACCGCCGCGGCCAGTCGTTCAGCATAGTCGTTCAGTGCTCTCAGCCCGTCGAGATAACGGGTCAAGCCCATGCCACTGATCAGCGCGGACAGTCGCCCTGCCCCCGTTCGGTTGGCACTGCACTGCGCGGCAAAGTCCGTATCCAGTTCACCCCCGGCGCCGCCGCTCATCAGCTCCACCACCTCCCGTTGCAGGACACCGCGGCGGTAAAGCAAAGTCGGTGGAATGATGCGACCCTCTTCCTGCAGGTTTCGGGAGAGCGGCATGGATCCCGGAGATTCACAGCCGATGTCAGCGTGATGTGCACGATTGGCCACGAACCCCGCCAGGCCATGGCCGGACGGATCGAAAACCGGCTCTACCAGGGTCACGTCCGGAAGGTGAGTCCCGCCGAGATACGGATCGTTGACCACCAGCATATCCCCGGGCTGCCACTCCAGGTCATTGACTATAGACGCCATCGCGTAGGCCATACTGCCAAGGTGCACCGGTATATGCGCCGCCTGGGCACAAAGCTGACCATCGGCATTGAAAATTGCGCAGGAAAAATCTAGCCGATCCTTGATATTGGGTGAAAATGCGGTGCGGCGCAGTACTGTGCCCATCTCATCGCAAACCGCGGTGACCCGACTGTGAAACAGGTTCAGTTCGACGGCGTTCATCGGCCAATCACCCCGATCCAACGTCGTCTGTTCAATCTGGCTGGCATCATCCCTCTCCCTCACGCGTTCGCCTGGCCGGGAAACTCAGCGAACACACTGCGTACAGATCAATCCGTATTGACCGGTACAGGTTACCTGCGCAAAACGTCCCTGTCAGCAACGACCCTGGCGGATCGCATGGCGGAAAATTGCCCGTCACCCGGCAGTTACGCTAGAATGCAGGGAAATGGGTAGCGCAGGCTGCCTTTTTTTATTGTTGCCTGTTCCGTCAAGGCGCGTGCACAGAAGATCGCTGCCGCAGACACGGGTGCAGCGGCACAATGGAGTCAGCGACAATCTGGCTCCATTTTTTATTTGGAGGATCGGAAAGCATCATGGCAATTCAACATTTTCTCACGTTGAAAGACCTTCCGAAGAAGGACATCCTGGCAATTGTACAGAGAGCCAGCGACCTGAAACAGGTGGATGATCCCAGTACTGCACTGGCCGGTCGCACCCTGGCGATGCTGTTCGACAAGTCCTCCACGCGAACCCGCGTAGCCTTCGAAGTTGCCATGAATCGATTGGGAGGCAGTTCGATTTTCCTCTCCAACAAGGATTCCCAGCTGGGCCGTGGCGAAACCCCAGAGGACAGTGCCAGGGTACTGTCCCGAATGGTCGACTGCATTGCGATCCGCACCTTCGAACACAGCATGCTGGAACGCTTCGCCCACCACTCCCTGGTCCCGGTGATCAACGCCCTGACGGATTCGTATCACCCCTGCCAGTTACTGGCAGACATGCAGACCTACCAGGAAAATCGCGGCCCGATCAACGGTAAGGTGGTCGCGTGGATTGGCGACGGCAACAATATGTGTCAATCCTATATCAACGCCTCCGATGCGTTCGATTTCGAGCTGAAAATCGCCGCGCCGAAGGGCTACGACCCCGATCATGACCTGGTTGCGCAGCACCGCAACCGGGTCACGCTGTGTTCCAGCCCCGAGGAAGCGGCAAGAGACGCCGACCTGGTGGTTACCGACGTCTGGGCATCCATGGGCCAGGAGTCGGAACAGGAACAGCGGCTGGCGGTGTTCGCGCCTTACCAGGTCAACCTGGAATTGATGGCCCTTGCTCACAACCAGGCGCTGTTTATGCACTGCCTGCCGGCCCACCGCGGGGAGGAAGTCAGTGCCGACGTCATCGACAGCGAGGACAGCGTGGTCTGGGACGAGGCGGAAAACCGCATGCATTCCCAGCGGGCCCTACTGGAATTTCTGTGTATCAGCAACCTGCTGAACTGAGGTAAAACCGACTCGACGGTGACGTGGTCGAGACATTGGCGGTCAGGGGCCGGGCCGTCCCGAGGGCCAGGACCTGCGTTCGGCAGCACCACTATATGTAGTGGTGCTGCCAATCACCACCAGACTCCGGTTCAGACCGCGAAGCGGTCTTTTTTCTGCTACCGGACGGCTTGAAGCGAAGTGGTGATCGGCACGGCAACGGCGCACTTCGGCACCTCCCTCCAAGCTCCCGCAGCTGTTAACAACTTGCCCACATGATGTGCACAGAAAAACTCCTTGCAATGGGCCACAAACCGCATTATCTTGTGCTGAAGATTTAAAGCTTGCCCATATATTGTAAATTCAGGCTTTAAACACCGCGGTTCAGCAAACCCGCCCGGGTAAAAAAACCTGCCATTTCGAGAGCTTGCTGAACCGACGGTAGACAGGTGGTCCGCCGCCAGGTAAGTTTCAGCTCATTGCTTGCGGCGCGCCTGTTGGGAAATTCAGGCAAAACAAGAAAAATTATCCAAAACCATTAAAGTCCAACGGCAATAACACAATATATAGTATATGGCTTTCGGCACTGACCTGCTGAAAAGACCTGCTGCTTGGCCAGGGTGACGTCGTTCCGAGCCGGACACACCAACTCTGCGCAGTTGCCAGACAGGTTATTCACCGCAGCCTCTTGCACGACCGCAGTAATCGATGACAGTGAATTGCGGACGTTGGCTACAGTCGGAAAAAGCCGGCAGAAGTCGAAGGAAGAAAGTCGAGGCAAGGAAATTGAAGATAAGGATGTCGAAGAATGGATGTCAAAGAAACCCAGGCAGGATTGACGGCAGCGGGCCAGGGATAACCCAGGACAGCGAAGGATCACCGATGCACAGGTCCGGGCAGGCAGGCGATGCCGAACAGGCTATAAGTCGGGTACGGTAAACCGACATCGGGTACGGTAAACCGACATCGGGTCCGGCCGGACCGGGCAATCGAAACAGGGATATCTAACATACAGGCCGACGACCGTAAGTCCGGCCAGGGCAATAACGCGACTACTGTCATGGTGATGTCACGACATTAATGCCGGCAAACGGCACTTCGCACGATTTTGCAATCAGCGCAGCGTTATTCAAAAAAAACATCGAAGTCGCAGCACAACACCGTTGCTGACACAGGAAAACACCGGAGACAACAATGCAAACAGAAGTTCCAATACTCGGAGGAGCCTCCCCGTCCACTCCGTCAGGCAAACAGTCTGGCGATTCTTCCGTTGCCAGCACGGCACCCGGACAACTGCGTGTCATCAAGCGCAATGGCGCGGTAGTTTCCTATGACGAATCAAAAATATCTGTCGCGATAACCAAGGCGTATCTGGCCGTGGAAGGTGGAAATGCTGCCGCATCCAGCCGGATACACGATCTGGTGCAGAAACTGGCCAGGCAGATTACCGACACATTCAGGCGCCGGATGCCCTCCGGCGGCACCATTCATATCGAGGACATCCAGGATCAGGTGGAACTGGCACTGATGCGTAGCGGTGACCACAACGTCGCACGCAGCTACGTTCTGTATCGTGCCGAGCGGGCCAGGCAGCGTCAGCAACGGCAGCAGAAAGAAGCGGAAACCCGGCCGGCGCTGGAAGTGACTTTTGAAGATGGCAGCCGAGGACCACTGGATACAGAAAGGCTGCAGACAGTCGTCAGCGAAGCCTGCGAGGGACTGGAGGACGTTTCCGCGGACGAAATTTACAACGAGACGCTGAAGAATCTGTACCCCGGCGTAAAAATGGAAGATGTACGGACATCCCTGGTGATGACTGCCCGCACCATGGTTGAGAAGGACCCCAATTATTCCTATGTAACGGCCCGGCTGTTGATGGACACACTGCGCAGTGAAGCTCTGGGTTTTCTGGGGCTCACTGATAAGGCCACCCAGTCCGAAATGCATTACCGCTATGCCTCGGTATTGCGGCCCTACGTTGAAAAAGGTGTGGATCTCGGCCTGCTGTCTCCACACCTTCTGGAGTTCGACCTGGAATTACTCGGGCAGGCCCTGAAAGCAGAACGTGACCAGCAATTTACCTACCTCGGCCTGCAGACGCTGTACGATCGCTATTTTATTCACAGTGACGGCGTGCGCTTCGAACTTCCCCAGGTATTTTTCATGCGGGTGGCCATGGGTCTTGCCAGCAATGAGGAAAATCGCGAAGAACGGGCCATTGAGTTTTACAACCTGATCTCCAGTTTTGATTACATGGTCTCGACACCACAGCTGTTCAATTCCGGAACAATGCGGCCACAGCTGTCATCCTGTTTTCTCACCACCGTGCCGGATGACCTGTACGGCATCTATTCCGCTATCCGGGACAATGCCATGCTCTCCAAGTGGGCGGGTGGACTGGGTAATGACTGGACCCCGGTGCGTGCCCTGGGTGCCTATATCAAGGGCACCAATGGCAAATCCCAGGGGGTGGTGCCATTTCTCAAGGTTGTCAACGACACTGCCGTTGCGGTAAACCAGGGAGGCAAGCGCAAGGGTGCCGTGTGTTCCTATCTGGAGACCTGGCACCTGGATATCGAGGAATTCCTGGAGTTACGCAAGAATACCGGAGACGATCGACGCCGGGCCCACGACATGAACACGGCAAACTGGATTCCGGACCTGTTCATGAAACGGGTATTCAATGGCCAGGACTGGACGTTGTTTTCGCCCAATAATGTGCCGGACCTGCATGATCTTCACGGCCGCGACTTCGAGGAAGCGTACGAGGAATATGAGCGCAAGGCAGCCGCCGGCGAAATGGAAATTTACAAGACGGTGAAGGCTGCCGATCTGTGGCGAAAAATGCTGTCCATGCTGTTCGAAACCGGACATCCGTGGATGACATTCAAGGATTCCTGCAATGTGCGTTCGCCGCAGCAGCATGTCGGTACCATACACTCCTCCAATCTTTGCACCGAGATTACCCTCAATACCAGCAAGGACGAGGTGGCGGTATGCAACCTGGGCTCGATCAACCTGGTTAATCACGTTGATGAGAATGGGCTCAACCAGGAGAAGCTGCAACGCACCATTCGCTCGGCAGTGCGGATGCTGGACAACGTCATTGACATTAATTACTACTCGGTCCCCGAGGCTGAAAATTCCAACCTGAAGCATCGACCCATCGGCATGGGTATCATGGGTTTTCAGGACGCCCTCTATGCTCAGAAGATCCCCTACGCTTCCGAGCAGGCCATTGAATTTGCCGACATTTCCATGGAAATGATCAGCTATTACGCGCTGCAGTCTTCCAGTGAACTGGCGGAGGAACGCGGTACCTACGAGTCCTACAGGGGTTCGTTGTGGGATCAGGGAATCCTGCCCATTGATTCCTTGAAGCTTCTGCAGGAAATCCGCGGTGAGGAGTTTCTTGAGGTGAACATGGAGCAGCGACTCGACTGGGACAGTCTTCGACAGCGGATCAAGGCCCAGGGCATGCGTAACTCCAATGTCATGGCAATCGCACCCACGGCAACTATCGCCAATATCAGCGGGGTCTCTCAATCCATTGAGCCGACCTATCAGAATCTGTACGTCAAATCCAACCTGTCCGGCGAATTCACGGTTGTTAATCCATTCCTGGTTCGTGACCTGAAGGAACTTGGTTTGTGGGACAACGTGATGGTCAACGATCTGAAATACTACGAAGGCAGTGTTCAACAGATTGATCGAATCCCGCCGGAGGTCAAGAAACTGTACGCCACGGCATTCGAAGTTGAACCTCGCTGGCTGGTCGATGCTGCCAGTCGTCGTCAGAAATGGATTGACCAGGCACAGTCGCTGAACCTTTATATTGCCGGTGCCAGCGGTCGGAAACTGGATATTACGTACCGCATGGCATGGTTGCGCGGACTGAAAACGACCTATTACCTGCGGGCCCTCGCGGCGACAACCACGGAAAAGTCCACTATCGACGATGCCTCTCTTAACAAGGTATCGGCGGAACCGGCTTCCGTACCCGTAGCCTGCTCCATTGATGATCCGGACTGCGAAGCCTGTCAGTGAGTCAGGCTGCCTGGTCGCTGCCCTCCCGATAGCAGCGCATGGTTTTCCAGGCAGATTGAGCTGTGCAGGACATTGAATTTGTACGAAAGAAGTACAGGATAGAACAGAATTGAGGTGAAATTATGTTGACATGGGACGATTTCGATAGCGAAGACCAGCCCATTACCATTGGCGTACCCAAGCAAACCAAAGTAATAGACCCGGCCCCTGTAAAACAAAATACAGGCCCTACGCCAATACCGGAACCACCGCTGAAAACGCCGACCGACAGAGACGGAGACTACAGCGTTGACAGCCTGGATGAAGCGGATGCAGCGGCAAATGACAAGGCACTGCAGCAGGCCATCAACGACCTGGAAAACCTGGACGTCGAGGCGGGCATCGAAGAACTTGAGGGATCCGCTGCCCGGGTGAAAGTGGACGACAAACGCATGATCAATTGTCGAGCCGACCTGAACCAGCTGGTGCCTTTCAAGTACGACTGGGCCTGGCA
>Ga0070727_10001967_pt1 | contig 20572 bp, 16 predicted proteins | sample tdAd472_FD_66722 | JGI IMG/M metagenome (GOLD analysis project Ga0070727, IMG submission 66722) | Marine sediment microbial communities from the Atlantic coast under amendment with organic carbon and nitrate - tdAd47.2 | ecosystem: Environmental > Aquatic > Marine > Coastal > Sediment | place...
TCGACCTCGACCTCGACCTCGACCTCGACGGCGGCTCGGAGGTCGACTCCCTGGACGACGCCGAGTCGCTGGAGCAGCTCGACTCCAAGATCGACATGGACCTCAGCGGGCTCGACCTCGACGACGACGACGCGCCGGCTGGGCTCGACGACGGCGACATGGCGATCGAGCTCGGCGACGACGACGACTCCGACGACGACTCCGACGAGGACGACGTCGAGGACCTCGACCTCGGCGGGTCGGGCGACGACCTGGACGACCTGGACGACCTGGACGATCTGGACGACCTCGACGACGACGACCTCGACTAGCCGGTGACGGCCGGCGCGCCCCGCAGCCCGCGCCCGCGGGTGCTCTACTTCGGGCCCGCGGTCAATCCGATCGTGCGCGGGCGCGTGCTCCCCTTCGCCGCGCGCTACCCCTGCGCCTGGGTCACCAGCGCCCCGGGGCCCGCCGCGCTGCACTCCCAGCTGCGCATGTTCGAGCTGCCTCGGGCGCCCCTGGCCCGGCTCCCGCGCGCGCTCTACGCCCACACCCTCGACTACCTGCTCGAGACCTGGGACGTCGCCCTCCGCCGCTTTCGCCCGGACGTGATCCACGTGCACTACGTGGCTCAGCTCGACGCGCTGGCGCTCTTGCCCTTGCCGCGGATCCCGCTGGTGCTGACCGTCATGGGCGGCGACGTGCTCACCGATCAGATCCCCCGGGGCTGGCTCCTCGACCGCGTCGTGCGTCGGGTGTTCCGCCGCGCGGCGGCGGTGACCGCCAAGTCGGCGTTCCTCGCCGAGCAGTGCCGGGCGCTGGGGGCGCGGCGGGTCGAGCTCGTGCGCTGGGGGATCGACCTCGCGCGCTTCGTCCCCGGCGAGCGCGGGCCGGCCCGCGACCGGCTGGGGTTGCCCAGCGAGGCGACGCTGCTCCTCTCCAGCCGCGCGCTGCAGCCGCTCTACAACCACCTCGACGTGCTCGAAGCGGCGGCGCGCATGCCGACGCCCCCGGAGCTGGTGGTCACCCGCCACGCCGAGCTGCCGGACTACGCCGCCGCGGTGCGCGCCCGCGCCCGCGAGCTGGGGCTGACGCTGCACGTGCTCGACCCGTTGCCCGGCGAGCGCATGCCCGACCTCTACGCCGCCGCCGACGCCTGCGTCTCGATCCCGGCCTCCGACGGGCTGCCGCAGACCCTGCTCGAGGCGTTGGCTTGCCTGCGCCCGACCGTGGCCCTCGACCTGGACGCCTACCGAGAGCTGCCCTTCGCCGCCGACGCCTGCCTCAAGGTCCCCCACCGCGGCGGACGCCCCGCCCTCGACGCGCTGGCCGCGGGGCTGGCGCGCGCGCTCGAGCAAGAGCCGCGCCCGGGGCTCGAGGTCGCCGAGCGCTGGGTGCGGGCCGAGGCCAGCCTCGAGGCCAGCCTCGAGCGCGTCGACGCGCTCTACCGCGAGCTGGCCACGCTTTAGGGCGGGAATTCCCCGCCTGGGCGGCCGAATTCAGGCTATAACCGCGGCTCATGTGTGGGATCGCCGGGCTGCTGTATTTCGACCCCGAGCGGGAGGTGAGCGCCGCCCTGCTCGACCGCATGACCGACGTGCTCGAGCATCGCGGGCCCGACGGACGCGGCACCCACCGCGACGGCTCGCTGGGTCTGGGTCACCGCCGGCTGGCGATCATCGACCTCTCCGAGGACGCCGCCCAGCCCATGGCCAACGAGGACCAGACGGTGTGGGTCGTCCTCAACGGCGAGATCTACAACTTCCAGGCGCTGCGCAAGGAGCTCGAGGGCAAGGGCCACACCTTCCACTCGCACAGCGACACCGAAGTCCTCGTGCACCTCTACGAGGAGGAGGGCGACGCGCTCGTCGAGCGGCTGCGCGGCATGTTCGCCTTCGCGATCTGGGACGCCAAGCGCCGCCGGCTGCTCCTCGCCCGCGATCGCTTCGGGCAGAAGCCGCTCTACTACCGGCTCGACGAGCAGGGGCTGCACTTCGCCAGCGAGATCAAGGGGATCCTCCAGGACCCTGACGTCGAGCGCCGGCCCGACCTGCGCGGGATCCACGCCTACCTCACCTACGGCTACGTCCCGGGTCCGCTGACCGCCTTCGCGGGGATCGACTCGCTCCCGCCCGGGCACACCCTCAGCGTCGAACAGGACGGCTCGTCCGAGCTGACCCGCTACTGGGCGCTGCACATGGCCCCCAAGCACGAGGGCATCGAGGACACCCCCGCCGGTCGGCGGCGCGCCGAGGAGCGCGTGCGCGAGCTGATCGACGAGGCCGTGCGCCTGCGCATGATCTCCGACGTGCCCCTGGGGGCGTTCCTCAGCGGCGGCGTCGACTCGAGCACGATCGTGGCCTCCATGTGCCAGGCGGGGGGCGCGGCGCCCAAGACCTTCGCCATCGGCTTCGACGAGGCGGCCTTCGACGAGCGCGCCTACGCCGCCGAGGTCGCGACCTCGCTGCGCACCGACCACGAGGTCCTGGTCCTGACCCCGGACAGCTTCACCGGGCTCGAGCGGATCGTGTGGCACTACAACCAGCCCTTCGCCGACCCGTCCTGCCTGCCGACCTTCGCGGTCAGCAAGCTCGCGCGGCAGCACGTGACCGTGGCGCTGAGCGGCGACGGCGGCGACGAGCTCTTCGTCGGCTACCGGCGCTACCTGGGCACGCGCATGGAGGAGCGCCTGCGGGCTGGGCACTCGCTGCCGCGCGCGATCGCGCGCAACCGGTTCGTGATCGAGGCCACCCGCCGCGCGGGCATGCACGACCTCTGCATGGAGCTGGCCCACAGCCGCTGGAACAAGCACCTCCCGCCCTCGGACCTCTACCTGACCCGGCTCGAGAGCCTGGGGCTGCCGCTCAAGCAGCGGCTCTACGACCCCAGCCCCTGGGGCAGCCTCCTGCGCCGCGACGCGCGCGAGGTCGTGCGCCGCGCGCTGGCGGCGTCGGACGGGGTGAACTTCACCGAGCGCTGCGCCCACGCCGACGTGACCACCTACCTCCCCGACGACATTCTGGTCAAGGTCGACGTGGCGAGCATGGCGCACTCCCTGGAGTGCCGCTCGCCGCTGCTCGACCACGAGCTCGCGGAGTACGTCGGGCGCCTGCCCTTCTCGCTGAAAATGAAGCACCTCGAGACCAAGCGCGTGCTCAAGAGCTCCCAGCGCGAGCGGCTGCCGGCCTCGATCCTCAAGCGCAAGAAAATGGGCTTCGGCGTACCCCTCGAGCACTGGTTCCGCGGGCAGCTGGGCCCGGTGCTCCAGGAGACGGTGCTCTCCGAGCGCGCGCTCGCCCGCGGCTACTTCCGCCCGCATGTCCTGCGGGACCTCGTCGACGAGCACGTCAGCGGGCGCACCGACTGGCAGAACCCGCTGTTCACGCTGCTGATGCTCGAGCTCTGGCACCGGCAGTTCATCGACCCCCCCGCCGGCGACCCGCTGCCCAAGCCCAGCTAGCGCTCGCCCGCCTGAACGCGGACCCGCAGCGCGTCGGCCTTCTGCCGCAAGCGGCGCGAGTCGGGGAAGGCTCGCACCCCCTCCTCGAGCACCTGTCGCAGGTGCGGGCCTTCGCCGCCGCGAGGCCGTAGACGTCGGTGGCGGGACCCCAGCGCGCCTTCTCCGAGCCGACCTGCTCCGGGGCGAGGTAGGCCGGCGTCCCCAAGGTCGCGCCGGTCTGGGTCAGGGTCTCGCGGTCGAGGTCCTTGACCAGGCCGAAGTCGGCGAGCTTGGCGCCGGCGGGTCCGAGGAGCACGTTGGCGGGCTTGATATCCCGGTGCAACAGCCCCTTCTCGTGGGCGGCGGAGACGCCGGCCGCGACCTCGCTCACGATCCGCACCGCTTCGCGCCAGGGGAGGGGGCCGTCGCGCAGCACCCGCCGCTCGAGGGTCCCGCCCTCGACGAGCTCGAAGGCGGCCCAGGGGCGGGGCGGGCGGAGGTCGGCGTCGAGGACGCGCACCAGGTGCGGGTGCTCGACCTCGCCAGCGACCTCGACCTCCCTCCCGAAGCGCTCGAGGAGCTCGAGGTCGCAGGCGAGGTCGAGGAGCACCTTCAGCGCGACGAGCTCGCCGCTGCGGGTGTCGCGGGCGCGGTAGACCACGCCCATGCCGCCGCGGGCGAGCTCGTTCAGGGGCTGGTAGGGGCCGAGGGGATCCACCCCGCCAGGGTAGTGGGGGGCAGCCGCTCGCGCCGCCTCAGTCCTTGCGCTCGAACTCCCAGCCGCGGTCCTTGGCCTCGGGGGGAGGGGCGGGCCCGGTGGCCGGCTCGGGGTCCGGCTGCGGCTCGGGTGCGGGCGGCGTCGGGGCGCTCCGCGCGCGGCTCACGACCGCCACCGGCAACAGCGCCGTGTCGGCGGTCAGGCTGAGGGGCAGGTCGAGGGTCCCCACCACCAGTGACCCGAGCAGCGCGGGGATCAGGAACGCGGGGTGCGGGGGGCCCAAGTAAACCGGCTGGAGGCCGGTGCGCTCGAGGCGGGGTGGGCCGTCGGCCATGAATTCGAGGCCGGTGAGGGGTCCGCCGTGGGCGACCCAGTAGCGGGTGCCGCCGTAGATCCCGGGGCCGTGGTCACCGCGCTGGGGCTCGTGTTCGTTCCACTCGGCCACGGTGCTGCAGCCGGGGGCCAGCGCGAGCACGAGGCAGAGGGGGAGCAGGGATAGGGTTCGCATGGGTGGGCTTTCCAGGCCCTCTCGCGCTCGTCACCGTGCAAGCCCTGGGCCAGGCGGTCCGCCAAGGGGTTGCGACCGCCGGGCGACGAACCCCTGACGCTCACCGGTAGGGCTCTACCGGGTCCACACCACGGTGCTGAACGCCTCGCCCTGGAGGCTGGCCAACAGCGCGTCCGGGTCGAGGGGCTGCAGCCGGCCCGCGTCGTCGAGGGTGTGCCCGGCGAAGCCGAGCTCGTCCTGGACGCGGAACACCTCGCGCGGGTCGCGGCCTGCCTGCCTCAGCCCGTGGGGCCAGAACTCGAACAGCACGGTGACCTCGGCGCAGGCCGCGAACAGCTCGTGGGCGCCGGCGAACACGTCGAGCTCGTGGCCCTGGGTGTCGAGCTTGAAGAACGCGCGCTTGCCCCGCGCCTGCTCGCAGTAGCCGTCGAGGGCGCGGGTCTCCACGGTGAAGCCCGGGCCCTGGCCGTGGAGCGCGTTGTCGCCGGTGTTGTCGAGGCTGGCGTAGAGGGTCGCGTGGCCGTCGGCGCGGGCGACCGCCGCGGCGCTGACCTCCACGTTGGCGTAGCCGTTGGCCGCGAGGTTGTGCACCAGCAGCGCGCGGTTGTCGGGGTGCGGCTCGAAGGCGAACACGCGCCCGCCGGGCCCCACCCCGCGCGCGAAGAGCAGGGTGAAGTAGCCGACGTGGGCGCCGACGTCGAACACCACGTCGCCGGGGCGGACCCGCTGCTGCACGAAGCGCGTCTCGCCCTCTTCGTAGCGCCCGTGCAGCGAGAGGTGCATGGAGTCCAGCGGGTCGAGGCGCAGGCGGTGGCCGTGGATCTCGACCTCCTCCACCCGCCCCAGGCGCACCAGCCGCTCGTAGAGCTGCAGCAGGTGAGGATGGTTGGCCAGGCGCAGCCGTTCGCCCAGCAGCGCACGCTTCAGGCGCCCGCTGGCCGTGAGCGTCGCGTTGAGGAGTTTCCGCAGCCGAGGCATGCCACCCATGGGACCACAGGAGTGACCCAAACGGAGACACCCCATGGGGCTCAGCGCGACGATCCTCCGGGGAACCCGTCCAGGCTGGAACAACGGACACGCATAACCCGTTTGCCGAGTGGGTGTCGGACGGACTGTCGGTTGCAGTGGTCGACCCTGGAAGGACCGTCACCGCGCTCGCGCGGCGACTCAGGAGAAGGAAGGGCGACGTGGATATCGTCGTAACGCGTTCGACTATCAGCTTTTACTGTGAGGACTGCGCGCACACCAACGTGAAGCGGATCGACCTCGCCGGCACCCGCTCGAGCTGCGACGGCTGCGGGGCTAGCCTCCGTGTGCCCGGCGCGCGCCTGCAGCGCCCGTCCGCGCGGATCCCCAGCCCGCGGGAGTCGGCGCGGCTCATGCGTTCCAGCGAATCGTCGCGCTCGGGTCGCTCGGGCGCCTCGGGTCGCCGCCGATCGCTGCGGGACGAGGAGTTCAGCTTGCGCCGCGACTCCCGGCGCCGCCGACGGAGCGACCCCAACGAGGAGACCACCGACCTCCGCCGCCGGCGCCGGCGGAGCGACCCCAGCGAGGAGACCACCGGCCACCGCCGCCGGCGCTCGCGCCGCGCCCCCGCGGTGCAGGAGCCGCCTCGGCGCCAGGGCCTGCTCGTGCGCCTGGCCCAGGCGCTACGCCTCAAGCGCGCGAGCTGAGTCCAGCCCCACCCTTCGGCGTGAAGTCGATCCAGCCGAGCTGGACGAGGGCCGGGATCAGGAGCACGTCGGCCAGGAGCGCGACCACGAAGCACAGCGGGAGCAGCGAGCCCAGCATGCGCATGTAGAAGTAGTCGCTGAGCAAGAAGGGGAGGAAGCCCAGGCTGAGGATCAGGGTCGTGATCACGATCCCGCGCCCGGCGAAGGCGAAGGTGCGTTGGATCGCCGCCTCCCGCGCGCCGCCCGCGCGTTGCTCGAAGCGCAGGCGCACGAGGAAGTGGATCGTGTCGTCGACGCCGATCCCCAGCGCGACGAAGGTCAGCGAGATCGCGTCGGAGTCGACCTGCTCCCAGGCGACCCCCAGGCAGGCCGCGACCACCCCCAGCGGCAGCAGGTTGGGGACCATGGAGACCAGCCCCACCCGCAGCGAGCGCAGGCCGAGGGTCATCAGCAGCGCGATCGTGACGATCGAGATCCCCAACCCCTCCTGCTGCGCGCGCACGACCTCGTCGAGGAACTCGCCGAACAGCGGGAGCAACCCCGTGGCGTGGACCTTCGCCAACCCGTGCTCCCCGGCGAGGGCCTCCAGCGCGCGGCAGGTCTCGGCCGACTCGCGCATGGCGTGGCCCTCGAGGGCCACGATCAGCCGCAGGCGACCTTCGTCCGGGTCGAACAGCGGACGCAGCTCGTCGGGCGGGGTCGCGCTGAGCACCAGCCGCAGCAGGGGCCCGAGGGCGCGGGGGTCGTCGGGGAGCTCCGGGTGCTCCCGTCCGCCGGGGGTCGCGCGGTGCACGAGGGTCAGCACGTCGAGCAGCGAGCTCACGCTCTCGACGCCGGGGACCTCCGCCGCGGCGCGCTGGAAGCGGAGGACCTTCGCCAGCCAGGCCGGATCGCTCGCCTCCTCGGGAGTCGGCGCCTGGAGGTAGAGCTGGGCCGAGCTGACCCCACGGAACCGCTCGGCGAACCACTCCCCGTCCTGGCGGACCGGGTTGTCGGGGGCCAGGCGCGCGTTGAAGTCGGTCTCGATGGAGAGCCCGTTCGCCCCCCAGATCGCCGCCGCCGCGAGGGCGGCGAAGGCGAGGACCACCGTCCGCGGGCGGCGCAGCGCGAGCCGCTCCGACACCTGCAGCCCGCGCTCGATCAGTCGCTGGGGCCCGGCGGCGGTAGCCTTCAGCGGCTTGGGCGGCGGGAGCAGGCTGAACACGATCGGGACGAGGGTCACCGCGAGCAGCAGCGCCGCGCCGACCCCGAAGCCGAGCACGACCCCCAGCACGCGGAACACGGGCACCGGCACCAGGCTCAAGCAGAGGAAGCCGACGCAGGTCGTGAGCGAGGTGAACAGGCAGGCCCGCCCGACCTCGCTGCACGCGGCGAGCACCGCCTGCTCCTGGGTCTCCTGCGCGTCGAGCTCGAGCAGGTAGGCGCTGCAGAGGTGCACGATATCGGAGAAGGCAATGATCAGGATCACGCCCGGCACCGTGGCGGTGAGCACGTGCAGGTTGCGGTCGAGGGCCACGGCGAAGCCGAGGCTCCACACCACGGCGATCGCGGCGACCCCCAGCGAGACCAGCGCCGGCCAGGGGCGGCCGAAGAGCACCCACACGCTGATCAGGAGCACGAGCGCCACGAGGGGGGTCGTGATCGCGATCGCCTGGATCGTCTGCCGCAGGACCTCGGTCACCTGGGCGGGCAAGCCGGCCTGGTGGATCGCCTCGGGCGGATACTGCGCGTGGAAGGCGGCCAATACGTCGCTCACCAGCACCGGAATGTCCGCTGTCGAGCGCTCGTCGTCGGGGGTCAGCTCGATCACCACCGCGTGGCTCAGCCCGTCGCGGCCGACCAGCAGCCCGCCGGCCAGGGGGTCTCCCGCCAGCTCCTCGCGCAGGGCCGGCGCGCGCTCGGGCTCCGCGGCGGCGAGCTGGGCCACGTTCACCACCCGCGGGAGCAGCGGGCCGGGCTCGAGACGCGCCGCGTCGAGCACGCTGCGCGCCCGCGCGACTCCGGGCAGCGCGCGCACCGGCTCCAGCGCCGCCCGTAGCCGCGCCTGGCTGGCGGGGGTGAGGAACTCCGGGTCGTCGACCCCGATCAGGAGGATCTGGTCGCTGCCGAAGCGCTCGGCGAGGGCGCTGTATTCGGCGAAGGCCGGGTTCTCGCCGAGGAACATTTTCGCGAAGGAGCTGCCGAGCTTGACCCGCGAAAGGCTCGCGGCGGCGAGGGCGGTCAGCAGCGCGCAGCCGAGCAGGACCCAGCGCCGGTGGCGGATCACCCCGCCGACGAGGCGACGCATCGGGTCCGGGGGCGCAGCGCTCACGCGCTCACGACCAGGGGGCCTGCGGCCGCGGGCCACCAGGGCCCCAGGCTCGACCAGACCACGCGCAGCGCTTCCACCGCGCCACTCTACCCGAGGGCGCGAATCTCGCGGTGGGGGGTGCAGCGGGAGGAGTCTTCGGAGAGGCTGTGGACGAGGAGGAACCGTGAGCGACCCAGTCCCAGAGGGCGCCGAGGCCCCGGCCGAGGACGACGACGGCCCGCCGCCGGCGGGGTGCGGCGGCTGCATGTTCGCGATCGTGCTGATCGGGGTCGGCGCGCTGCTCGGCTGGCTCGATACGCGCAACCAGCGGAACCTGGACGTCTACGTCGCCGAGCGGGGGCAGACCTTCGACATCGATATCCTCTCCGACCTCGAGACGGCCAAGGGGTGCACCCGCGTCCACGACCTGCGCGCGACGCTGAAGCTCGAGGGCCTCCCCGGGCGCGAGCTGAGCTGCGTCTCCACCGGCGACTCCGACTTCTCCGAGCTGAAGGAGCTCGACGCGGTCTCCTTCAAGGGGATCCCGATCAACTCGATCAACGTCGACAGCACCTTCAAGTTCGCCGCCGACGTGCCCGACGACGCCGCCCTCGACGGCATGCAGGGCGAGCTCGTGTTCACCGCGAAGGTGGAGTACTACTACCTCGACCTCGGCGAGCGCCTGGTCGGCTCCGCCACCGGGAGCGCCAAGCTCGACCACAAGACCTACGACCTCGAGTCCAAGGTGCCGCTGCGGGTCGTTCCGCCGGGCAAGCGGGTCAAGCAGGCGCGCGCCCTCGACACCGCGTCGTCGCTCTGCGTGTTGCTGGCCGTGATCCTGGGGGTGATCAGCGGGCTGCGCTTCGTGATCGGCGCCCTCCGCGCGCCGGACCCCAAGGCGGCGAGCAGCGCCGCAGGCGAGCAGCCGAGCGCGGGCGCCGAGCCGAGCGCAGGCGAGGACCCCGCCCCACCCCCTCCGGCGTAGCTGCCCCCGAGGGGCGCGCCGGCGGCCCGGGGACTAGGCTGGGAATGTGCCAGCCCCGACCCGCTTCGGCGACTACGAGGTCCTCTCCCTCCTCGGCGAGGGAGGCATGGGGGCGGTGTATCGTTGCCGCGCGCCCGACGGCGAGCAGGTCGCGGTCAAGACCCTCCGCGGCGGGGGGGGCGACCGCGCGCGCGCGCTGGAGCGCTTCGCGCGCGAGGCGGGCGCGCTCGCGCGTCTGAGCCACGCGAACCTGATCGGCGTGATCGGTCAGGGGGAGCAAGACGGCGACCCGTTCCTCGTCATGCCCCTCGTCTCGGGTCGCTCGCTGCAGGAGCAGCTCTCCACCGGCGGGCCGCTGCCCGAGCGCGACGCGGCGCGGCTGTTCCACACCCTCGCCCGCGCCCTGAGCTACGCCCACCAGCTCGGCGTCCTGCACCGCGACCTCAAGCCCGACAACGTGATCGTGCGCGGCGACGGCGAGCCGGTGCTCGTCGACTTCGGCCTGGTCAAGGACGCGCAGCTCGACGCCGCCTCCCTCACCCGCAGCGGCGTGCACCTGGGGACCCCCGGCTTCTGGCCGCCGGAGCAAATGCACGGGCGGCACGACCGCGTCGACGCGCGCTCGGACGTCTACGGGCTGGGGGCCACGCTCTACGCGGCCCTCTCCGGTCAGGCGCCCTACCCGGCGACGACCTGGGCCGAGCTGGTGCAAATGGTCAAGCAGCCGCCCCAGCGGCTCTCGAGCCTGCGGCCGCAGCTCGACCCGGGGCTGGCCCGGATCTGCATGCGCTGCCTGGCGGAGGATCCCGCCGAGCGCTACCCCAGCGCAGACGCCCTCGCTCAGGCCCTGGAGGAGTGGAGCCTGGGGAAACCGCCCGGCGCTCCTCGGGCGCTCGCCGGCTGGGCCGTGGCGGCCGGCGGCCTCGCGCTGGTGGGGGTCCTCGGCCTGAGCGCCGTCCTCGGCCACGAGCCGTCGGACCCGGCCGTCCTCGGGTCCCGGCTGCCGCACGGGGAGCAGCAGCCAGTGGACGCGGTGCCCGAGCCTCCCCTCGCGCCGCTGGAGGAGCTCGTCGAGCTGGAGGACGCCCGCGCGGCGATCCTCGCGGGGCTCGACGAGGGCGTGCCCCAACTCGGGGTCCCGGGGCCGGTGGTGTGCTTCGCCCCGCGGAGCAGTGTGCTGCTCAGCGCGCCGGTGGAGCAGGCGCCCCACGCCAGCGGTCGGCACGAGGCGGCCGCCGTCGCCGCGCTCCACGGCGAGGGGCGCGTGATCGCGATCGGGCACAGCGACTACCTCATGCCCGACCACTGGTCCCCCGAGGTCCGCGCGGAGGCCCAGCGCTTCCTGCTCAACTGCGTGCGCTGGGCCGGGGGCGGCGCGCGGCCCCGGGTCGGCGTGTTCTGGGCTGACGGCCAGGACCCGCTGCTGGCGTTCCTCGAGGAGCAGGGGCTCGAGGCCCGCGCCGTCGACGAGGGCGCCAAGCTCGAGGACCTGGAGCTGGTCCTCTGGCGGCGGCGGAGCGCGTCTCCCGTCCCGGTGGACGCGCTGGTCGCCTTCGTTGCCGGGGGCGGCGGGTTGGTGATCGGGGACTGCCCCTGGGGGACGCAGCAGCTCGCCCAGGGCAAGGGGCGCAACGACATTCGCGACGCCTACCCCGAGAACGCGGTGCTCGCGCCCATGGGGCTGGCCTTCAACCGCCACGGGGCGCTGCGGGCGCCAGGCCGGCGCTACCGCGCGTCCCCGGCCTCGCAGCGCGAGGCCTTGACCGCGTTCACCCTGCGCGAGGTGTGTAGCCAGCGCGCGCTCCCGCCGGCGCGCCAGGCCGAGGCTCTGATCCAGTTGACCCGCGCGGTGGAGGCGCTCCCCAGCCGCGGGCACGCGTCCCTCGACTGGATCGCGCGCACCTTCCGCCCCGACCTCGACGCGTTGAGCGTGCGCCGCGGCGAGGGAGTGCGGGTGGGGACCCGCGGCGCGCTCGCGATCGCCGCGATTCAGCGCCGCTGGTGGGGGAGCCCGGGGACGGAGCCCCTGGGGCTGCCGCCGGCCTGGCAGCTCGGCGCGCCGCGCGGCGAGGCCGCGGGCCGGGTGCTGGTGCGGGCGCCCCCCGAGGCAGGCAGCGCGTCGACCGGGCTCTACGCTGCGCCGGACGAGGAGCTGCGGGTGGAGCTCGTCGACGGCTCCGCGGCCGGGCTGCGGGTGCGCGTGGGCGCGCACCGCGACGTGCTCTGGAACCTGGATCACTACGCGCGCTTCCCCGAGGTCAGCCGGGACTGGACGCTGGGGCGCGAAGGCCTGCGGGTGGTCAGCCCCTTCGGCGGGCTGATCTACCTCGAGCGCGCGCGCGAGGGTCGGGCCGACGCGCGGGTCGCGATCTCGGGCGCCTACGCGGCCCCGAGCTTCTCCCTCGGCCAGCGCGAGACCTGGAAGCACGCGCAGCGGAACCCGGGCGCCTGGGGCGAGCTCGCAGGCGAGCACGTGACCGTGATCCTCCCCCGCGAGCTCCTCCGCGGCGTCGAAGACCCCGCGGCGGTGTGCACGACCTGGGACGGTCTGCTCCAGGCCGGGGCCCGCTTCGCGGGCTCGCGCCCCCGCGGGCGGCTGCGCCTGGTCTACGACGTGCAGCAAGAGTTCGCGGCCACCCGCCCCGCCGACCCGGCTTCGGTCACCGGGTTCACGGCGCTGGTCGATCCGGAGGAGCTGCGGCAGCGCGGTTCGACCGCGCTGAGCGCCGTCGCCCGCCAGCTGCTCGACCCCGATTGGGACGTGCGCAAGCTGCGCGAAGGTCACGTGTGGTTGCTGGAGAACGCGCTGCGCCGCGAGCTGGGCTGCCCGCAGCTGCCGGCGAGCACCCACCCCGTCGTGCAGCTCTTCGCGGGGCTGCTGCGCGACTTCGGCTGGGAGGCCCTCGAGCGCGTCTACGGCTCCTACCGCGGCTTCGACGCCGGCCAGCAGCTGAGCGAGATCGATCGGCTGGGCACCTTCTACATGCGGGTGTGCGAGGCGTTGCGCAGCGACCTCGAGCAGCGTTTTCGGGAGGCGGACGTGCTGCCGAAGGACGCGATCCTGGCCCTCGTACGGCAGGAGGGCTACCCCAAACGCTAGCCTAGCTCGCTGCTTCGCTTCACTGCTTCGCTTCACTGCTTCACTGCTTCGCTGCCTCGCTTCGCGCTGCTTCGCTCGCTGCTTCGCTTGGTTGAGCGTGCTGGTGCGGCAACGGCGGAGGGGGGTGGGGTGTCCCTTCGCTCCAGCGCTGTGTGCACCCTTCGACTGCAAGCTGTCGCCGGGAAGTCGGAAGGGGTGGGTGCACCCAGAGCTTCCGCTCAGGGACACCCCACCCCCCTCCGCCTGGCTGGACGGCCAACAAAAGTCAGTCTCAGGAGACCACCCAGCCCCTGGGCGCGTTCGGCCCGCGCGGTGAGGCGTACCCCGCTTGGCATGGCCCCCCGTCGCGACGGGCCGAACACGCCGGGGCTAGCAGCGTGGTCGATGGTTGCGAATACATACACCCGTGCGACGGCGTGGCAGATCGGATCGCTTCGCCTGGGCAGCTCGGATCGCTTCGCCTGGGCAGCTCGGATCGCTTCGCCTTGGCAGACCGGATCGCTTCGCGACTTCGCCCTTGTCCCTGCTTCTGCCTCTGCCTCTGCCTCTGCTTCAGCTTCAGCTTCAGCTTCAGCTTCTGCTTCAGCTTCTGCTTCTGCTTCAGCTTCAGCTTCAGCTTCAGCTTCAGCTTCAGCTTCTGCTTCAGCTTCAGCTTCAGCTTCAGCTTCTGCTTCAGCTTCTGCTTCTGCCTCTGCCTCTGCCTCTGCTTCTGCTTCTGCTTCAGCTTCTGCTTCTGCTTCTGCTTCTGCTTCTGCTTCTAACCCGCCTCGAAGGCGCGGAAGGCGCGGGCCTCGTCGGCGGGGTAGGGCGAGCGCGAGGGCTGGGCGGCGGCGAAGCGGCGGAAGCGCTCGGTGAAGGCCTGGGGGTCGGCGTCGAACTCCGCCGCGAGCTCGGGGTCGGCGACGATCCGTTCGAAGCGCAGCTTGGCCACGAGCAGGGCCTGGAGGCGGACCGCGTCGGGGTCGAGGCCCGCGAGCCGGTCGCGCAGCGGAGCGGGGAGGGTGGGGTCGGCGCAGGCCTGCTCCCAGGCCGCCTGGGGGTCGGGGGCGGTCAGGATTCGGGTCAGGGCCGCGTTCAGCTCGCCGAGCACAGCAGCTCCCGGGCGCGGGCGACCTCGGCGGCGTAGGGCGGCCAGGCCGCTGGGGGTAGCGCCTGGGGCAGGCGCTCGAGCACGACCCCGCGCAGCCCGGTGCAGCGGGGGAGCACGGCCTCCAGCGCCGTCCACACCGGGTCGGGGATCGGCGCGTCGTGGGAGTCGAGGCGCAGGCTGCGCCCGCTCGGCAGCCAGGCGGGGTCGCTCATTTGCCCGCCGGCGAGGTGGATCTCGAGCACGCGCTCGCACTCCAGGCGCGCCAGCCAGTCGTCCAGCTCGACCCCCGCGTTCACGCACTGCACGTAGGCGTTGTGCAGGTCGAGCACGATCCCGCACGCGGCCTCGCGCGCGATCCGGTTGAGGAACGCGGGCTCGTCGAGGGCCGGCATGAAGGTCAGGGGCACGGCAATGTGTTCGAAGCCGACCTGAGGCACGACCTCGGCCAGGGTGCGCAGGCGGGCCGCGACCTGGCCCACGGCTTCGTCGCTGGGGGGCAGCGGGAGCGGGAGGGTGACCTCCACCCCGCCGTGGCCGGCGGGGCCGAGGTGTTCGCTGTACCAGGCGAACTCGAAGTCGCGCTGGTCGGCGCGCAGGCGCTCGAGCCAGCCGGCGGGCAGAGGCTCGACGCCGCCCAGGTTGCCGCTGAGCCCGTGGCCGACGACCGCGATCTCGTTGCGCCGCACCCAGTCGAGGAACTCGGCCCGGCGCGCGGCCGGCTGGATCCCGTCGAGGTAGAGCAACTCCGGGGAGAGCTCGACGAAGTCGAGCAAGGGGAGCACGCTCTGCAGCCCGGCCATGAACTCGGCGTCGGGGAACACGGTCAGGCCCAGCAGCGGTGCGCTCAACGAGTCTGCGGCCTACTTGCTGAAGAAGCCGAGGAATTCGCGGGCGCGGATCGAGGGCATGGCCATGCCGCAGGGGGGGCAGGGGTCGGGCTCGTTGACCTCGGTCCGGACCTGGGCCCCCCAGGGGAAGCCCTCCTGACCGTTGAGTCGGTTCCAGTAGACGTCGTTGAGCATGCGCCCGAAGGCCTGGCGCACCTCGGGGTCCTTGGTGGTCAGGCGCGCGTGGATCACGGCCGAGGCGACCGCGGCGAAGTGCGGCTGGAGCGCCTGGACGCCCTCCCAGTAGGTGTTGGGGTCCTGCACCTTCTTCAGCGCGTCGGCGATCTCCTGGGGCTCCGCCTCGCGCTTGGCGCGGGCGCTGCGGCCGGCGGCGAGCAGCTTCTCCGCCGCCGCGTGCACGCTGGCGGCCTGGGCGAAGTCGGCCTGGGCGCCCGCCGAGCGCTTGCCCTCAGGGGTCAAGAGCACGAGGGTCTCGCCGGTCTGGGCGTCGACGTCCTTGGCGCTGACGCACACCCACACCGCCTCGAGCAGGACGTCCGCGCCAGCGGGGAGGCTGCCGTGGGGTTGGGTGAGGGGGAAGACCTGGGTCAGTTGCTTGGCCAGGGCGGCGCGGGCGGCGGGGTCGTCGGGGACCACGATCGCGATCCCGGGGCGGCCGTTGGTCTTCATGTGCCGGCGGGCGGCCGTCAGCGTCTGCGCGCTGCTGACGGAGTCGTCGCCGCGGGCCGGATTCAGCCAGCCAACGTTGAAGATCAGGCCTGCGCCAGCGAGGGAGGACACGGCCAGGAAGCCACGGCGGGTGAAGCGAGGGTCTGCGTGCATGGGGGTCTCCTGTTAGAGGCTCCACAACCCCCCTCGAAGAATGGGGGTCGCCCTGTTCAGAAAACCAATCCCTAAGGACTTAGGCAAGTCGGCGGGGCGACGTCTCCGACCCAAAGGGAGACGCATGTCTGCCCGGGGCGACGAACCTGCTCAGTGAAAGACACGCACGTGAGACGAAAGTTGGCGGGAGATGGCTAAGCCATGGCACGGAAGGGTTGGGCACTTCGCTTGCTCTGCCGAGGCCCGACTCCGAGAGAGCGACAAAGACGGAAGAAGCCCCCTTATGAAGCAGCTGACCCTGAGCTTGCTGTTCGTGCTCTGCGCCGCCCTGTGCTGGGCGCAAGAGTTGAACGACGCTGACCTCCCCTTCAAGGACGAGAACGGGACCAAGACGCCCCTGTTCATGCACGAGGGGACCTTCGACGGCTCCACGAGCGGCTGGGCTCGCGACGCGGTCGAGCTCGAGGCGGCCATGACCGTCGAGGGGATCAGCGGCGAGGACCTCTATGAGGAAATGACCGACCGCGACCTGCGCGGGTTCAAGAGGATTCGCCGCTCCGCCGCGGTGGAGGGCCTGAGCCTCGGCTTCAACCTCGACGAGATCCCCTGGAACTCCGACGGCCACGGCGTCCGCGAGGGGTTCGTCCCCGGGAGGAGCTCCCGCACCGTGACGCCCTACGTGTGGCTCACGATCGAGACCGACAAGTTCCCGATCGACCCGGAGCGGGGGCGTCGGCGCCTGGAGCTGGGCACCGACGTCATGGACGACATTTACTACGACACCGACGACTTCCTCCTCTACGCCCAGAGCATGTCGGTTCGCGCCCGCAAGCGCTGGGACTCGGCCACCGAAATGCGCCGGCTGCTGATCGCGCTCAAGCGTGAGCGCGGCGTCGACAGCTTCGGGATCAAGCGCGCGGCCAAGACCGACGTCCGCCGCGACTCGCCGAGCGCCGACGCGATCACCACCCTCCACGAGGCGGTGGAGAAGGGCACCGACAGCTGGAGCAACGCCCCCGCCGTGCCCCTGCGCCGTGTCTACACGATCCTGCGCAACATGGGCCTGTTGAAGTCGAGCCCGACCTACACCGACGTGCTCGCGATCAAGCCCAAGGCGTTCCTGCGCTCGGTGCGCTCGCGCTACCACCTGAACGAGGTCCGCGTCTCGCGGCTGAACGAGGTCCGCGAGCTCGCGACCTCGCGCTTGAACTCGCTGGTGGCCATGGCTCGCGAGGCGCGCCTCGACAACGCGATCCCCGCCGGCCGCGTGGCCGAGGTCGAGGCCTTCGAGGCCAAGGTCGCGGCCTTCGAGAACGGCTCGCTGATCGCCGAGCGCGCCCGCGACGAGCTGCTGGCCCTCGGCATGCAGACCGTGGACTCGAGCACGATCCAGGACCTGCTCCCCGGGAGCACGACCCTCGGCAGCTCGAGCGGCCTGGCCGACCTCGTGGAGCGTGAGCCGCAGCTCTTGCAGCGCAAGGCCGTGGCCCACGCGGTGTTCGAGATCCTGCACGAGCTCTCGGCCGACCTCGACGACGGCAGCAGCGAGAGCCTGCGCCGGGTGATCACCCGCTCGGTCGAGCGCACCGACGAGCAAGAGGACCACGTCGAGTACTTCACCCTCTTCGCTCGCAACAAGAACCCCGACCTGCTCAAGATCCGCACCGTGGATCGCTTCGTCGAGATGCACGAGGGCATGCTCGGCGACGGCGCGGCGCTGGCCGAATACAACGCCTACGGCGAGGCCCAGCGCGCCGCTGGCGAGCGCGACTTCCGCCGCTTCGAGCCGATCAGTCAGGCCGACTTCGACGACCTGCGTTTCCTCCTGCGCAACGAGCAGGTGCGGATCTGGATGCGCCAGATCGAGGCCGGCGGCAGCTGCGCCCTCGGCGTCTGGTTCGACGAGGCGCGCGAGTTCTACATTCCCGCCTCCTCGCGCTCGACGGGCAACTTCTTGATCGACACCATGGACTTCGCCTCCATGTATCCCGCCGACGTGTTCGACGACCTGCCCCAGGCCGAGCAGACCGCGGCCGTGGACATGAGCGTCTCGCCCTACCGCGAGAAGCTGCTGGGCGCGCGCCTGGTGAACGAGGTCCAGATCGAGCTCAACAACGGCGGCGTCTACACCGAGCGCCTCAAGGAGCTCAAGAGCCTGACCGTGCTCCCGCACTACTTCATGCAGTGGGCGGCCCAGACCGGGCAGGCCTCGACCGACGCCGAGTTCGCGGCGCTGTTCGCCGAGCTGAGCGCGCTCGGCGACGACGAGCTGCAGGCCAAGATCACCCCGCTGAACGTGTTCATGGAGGACGCGGGCGCCCCCGTCGATCAGTTCACGGCCGAGGAGTTCCGCAGCTGGATCGACCCGGCGCGCCTCAACGCCGAGGTCCGCGACGACCCGAACTACAGCGAGCCCGAGATCGACAAGGCCCTCGAGGGCGCGAGCTTCGTGTTCGAGCAGTACCGCGACATTCTGACCTTCGTCGCCGAGCTCAAGGAAGAGACGGTCATGGACCGCCTCGACGACTACAACGGCCTGGAGTGGGTGCCCTCCACCGCCTCCAAGGGCCGGTTGGGGATCGCCATGGTCAAGGAGCTCGAGGGTGACACCGACACCGGCGGTGGGATCATTGGCGGGCTGACCGACCTCCACGACCCGGACAAGGCCCCGCTGCTCGCGGCCAACGCTCCGGCCGAGGACGCGGTCAAGACCCAGATCGACAACTTCTACCGCGTCGAGCTCGCGGCCGGTGAGCGGGCGACCTTCACCCTCCGCTTCGACGCCGACAACGACCTCGACCTCGAGCTGCGCGACTCGGCTGGCGACGGGATCGACCTCTCCCAGGGGGTCTCCGACACCGAGACGATCACCTACACCGCGGGCTCGGCGCCCGAGACCGTGGTGCTCCGCGTCTACGGCTACTCCGGCGCCGCCGGCGACTACTCGATCACCCGCGAGTAAGGAAGGGCCCCCGTCGACTTGGAAGGCGACCCCCGCTCCGAGGCGGGGGTCGCCTGTTTCTAGGCTATCCTGAGCGCGTGACGACCCCCCTCAAGAACACCTACTACGGACTCCGCCACGGCGAGAGCGAGGCCAACGTGGCCGGCCTGATCGCCTGCGACCCGAGCACCGCGCGCAGCGGCTTCGGGCTCAGCGAGCAGGGGCGGGTCCAGGTCCAGTCGACGGCGGTGACCCACCGCGCGGCCCTCGCGGGCGCGCGGGTGGTGACCTCCGACTTCGCCCGCGCGCGGCAGACCGCCGAGCTCGTCGCGCACGTGGTCGAGCTCGCTCCGCCGCGCATTGACATGCGCCTCCGCGAGCGCTGGTTCGGCGACCTCGAGGGCGAGCCCGCTGCGCGCTACGACGAGGTGTGGGCCCACGACGTGGCTGACCCCGAGCACTCCGAGTTCGGCGTCGAGGCCCCGACCGAGGTCGTGGCCCGGCTCTCGAGCTTGATCCGCGAGCTGGAGGAGGAGCACGAGGGCGAGACCGTGCTCTTCGTCTCCCATGGGGACCCGCTGCAGCTCCTGGCGACGGCCCTCGCCGGGCGCTGTCCGGGCACCCACCGCGAGCTGGCGCCCTGGCAGCCCGCCGAGCTGCGTCGCCTGGAGGGCGCGCTGCCCTGACCTCGCGGCGCTACACGTTCCCCCAGCTGCTGACGCTGGTCGCCCCCGAGGGCTGGGAGCCGCGGCCCCCCGAGGACCCGCGCACGCTGCTCCTGCTCGTGCTCCCCGACGGGGTCGGGATCTTCGAGCTGCGCCTGCCCCCGCCCACCGCCGACCTCGCGGGTCTCCTCGCTCGCGCCCCTGTGGCGCCGCCCAGCGCGACCCCGCACCCGGCCGGCACGGCCACCCGCGCCGAGGTGCGCTACCCGGCGCAAGGGGCCGTGCAGCACGCGACGTTGATCGCGGGCCAGGCGCGGGCGCTCTGCTCGCTGACCGGCGACGTCGAGGGGCTCGCCGCGCACCTGCCCTACTGGCGCGCGGTGCTCGACTCGCTGCGCTTCCTCCGCGAGCTCGACGGGGGCTTCCCCGAGCGGGTGGCCGACGCGTTGGTGGCTGCGCACCCGCAGCTCTCGGCGAGCGCGCTCGGCTCGGACCGAGTGCGGGTCAGCGTCGACCCCGCCACGGCCACCCGCTCTGCCTCTGACTCTGCTTTGGACTCTGCCTCTGCCTCTGCTTTGGACTCTGCCTCCGCCTCTGCCTCCGCCTCTGCCTCGGACGGGAGCACCCCGACCGCGCCGCGGGTGCACGGGACCTGGTGGCTGCGCGACCTGCTGCGCGAGGTGGCGAGCGCACCCGCCGAGCAGGAGGCCGAGCGGATCGCCGCGGCCTGCGCCGCCTTCGACCCCGCCGCCCTCCGCGCCCCTCCGCCGGGGCCCACCGTCGCCGACCTGTTCCCGGCGCTCTACGCCGCCGACGACCCCCAGGCCAGCGAGACCCTGACCCGCCTCGTGGCCCCCTGGCTGCGCGCGGGCGTGCACGCGGCGAACGCACTCAGGCCGCAGCTCCTGGGCCCGGTGCAGCTCGCTCCCCTGGGCCTCGACGTCGACGCCGCCCTCGAGCAGGCGCTGCGCAACCTGGAGGAGTTCGTGGCCGAGGTCCCGCTCAGCGGGAGCGAAGGCGACGACGGGCGCCCGGAGCTGCTCGACTTCTCTGGCTTCGCCTACCTCGGCGCGGCGTTCCTGATGCCCAGCTTCCCCGCCCGCGCCGCCGCGGCGCTGGGCCCTGAGTGCCAGTTCGAGGTCCCCGCCCGCGACGTGCTCCTCGCTTACCGCAGCGGGAACCCCAAGCTCGCCAAGCACGTGCGCGACACCGCCGAGCGCACGCGGACCCTCAGCCTCGAACCACTGCCCGCCGGGACGTTCGCGATCCAGGGCGGTAAGGCCCGGCCCGACTCGCTGCCGACGGCTTGAGGTCTTGCTCGCAGGTGCTCGTCGCTTCGTCCGATCGAGCGCCCTGGCGTGGCAACGGCGGAGGGGGGCGGGGGGCTCCTCCCTCCGGCGCTGTGGTTGGCCGTCCAGCCAGGCGGAGGGGGGTGGGGTGTCCCTGAGCGGAAGCTCTGGGTGCACCCACCCCTTCCGACTTCCCGGCGACAGCTTGCAGTCGAAGGGTGC
>Ga0070727_10001968_pt1 | contig 20571 bp, 25 predicted proteins | sample tdAd472_FD_66722 | JGI IMG/M metagenome (GOLD analysis project Ga0070727, IMG submission 66722) | Marine sediment microbial communities from the Atlantic coast under amendment with organic carbon and nitrate - tdAd47.2 | ecosystem: Environmental > Aquatic > Marine > Coastal > Sediment | place...
TGCCCGGCAGCTTACAGCTGCTTTCGATCTTCCTTGAAGAGGGAAGACTGAGTAGGTTGCCTGCAAATCAGAGCGGAGCATTTGAGACATGACGGTAAAACGGACGATCTTTTCCGGCCTGGCGCTGGCCACCAGCCTGTTGCTTTCCGGCTGTATCATCGTGGATGAACAGGCGAGCCCGCCGCGTGTTGTGACCGTGGTGCAAGAGGTGGAACCGGCCGGCCCGGCACCTGATGACCGGCTGAATGCGACGCTGTGGATGCAGCAGGCCGTGGAATACAAGGCGACGACGGATGGCATTTACACGCTGGCCAGGATGCGTCTGGATGAAGCGCTGGCAGACCCGGACTGGACCGCCGTGCCGGAAGCGCAGCAGGAAGGCTATCAGGATCTGCCCCCAGCTATCATTCTGGATGCAGACGAAACCGTTCTGGACAATTCCGCCTATGCCGCCTTTGGTATTCAGAAGAACCGAGAATACGACGAGCCAAGCTGGAATACCTGGGCGAGTTCCGGCATCGCGGGGCCTGTGCCGGGGGCAGTGGCGTTCACCAGTGAAGCCGCGGCAAAGGGCGTGAAAGTGTTCTATGTCACCAATCGCGACGCCGTCACGAAAGAGGGCACGGCGCGCAATCTGAAAGCGCTGGGCTTTCCGATGGGCGGCAATGTCGACACGTTGATGACCAAGGGCGAGCAGCCGGACTGGGGCTCGGCCAAGGGCACGCGGCGCGCAGTGATTGCGGCGAACTATCGGGTCGTCATGCTGTTGGGCGATAATTTCGGGGATTTTACAGACGACTACAAAGGCTCGCCCGAAGAACGCCAGCGCGTCTATGAGGCGAACGCCGCCAAATGGGGCCGGGAATGGATCATGCTGCCGAACCCGGAATATGGCAGCTGGGAAAGCTCTGCCTTTGGCAATGATTATACCCTGTCGCCAGAAGCGCGCCGCGAGAGGAAGATCAAGCAGTTGAAGGCCTGGTCCCAGGACTGATCACTTGTAACTGTTGTGTTCATGTTCGGCGCGTTAGACTTTGCGCCGAGATGACATTGCGCGCCTTGCTTCTGGGCCTTGGCCTGTCTGCGGCTGGTTTGCCGGCGATGGCGTGCGATCTGGATTTGGCCAGTCGGCGTACGGCTGTCGCCGATTATGTGGAACAGGTCGCGCCCTGTCTTCGCGATGTGCCTGCTGGTTATCAGTTCGATGCGGCGATGGAGCGGGAGTTTCTGGACCGCATCAATGCGGCGCGGGAGGAGGCCGGTTTGCCTGCGCTGATCTACCGCTCGGCGCTGCGCAATACGGCGCGGTTTCACAGTCTGGACATGGCGTATAATGACTTTTTCGGCCATGTCGGCCCGGATGGACGCGCGCCGCAGGACCGTGTCTCCGCCTTTAACCGGCGGGACTTCGTTCAGTACTCCGCCGAAAACGTCGCGATGGTGGAAGCAGTTCGTGGGCGGTGGAATGTAAGGCGTCATGGCGTAAACCGCCTGCACCGGAATCTGATGGATAGTCCCGGACACCGCGCAAACATTCTGAGCGAAGAGGCAACCCATGTTGCGATCGGTGTGGTGCGGACGGAAACCGGCGTCTGGGTGACGCAAAGTTTCCTGAATCTGTCGGGCAGTTTGGCGCGGGATCTGCCGGTGCGGATGCGCGTGGGGCAGAAGGTTCGTCAGATGCCGGTGCTGGAAGGTTGGCGGTTCCAGCGCTTTGGCGCGCAGACGCCGGAGGGGGATTATCTGACGATGGATACCGGCGTGCCCGCTGGCCTGACCGGCGATGTCAGCATTGCCGCAGAAGGACGAAGGCCCGGCGACGAACCGCTCAGCTATTACACGATCCGTCTGCCGGGCCCGTCTGTTACCGTAGACGGATGATCCTGGATAGGGTTTGCATTAGCGGGCCCTGCGGGCTGCTTGTGCCCCGCGGGCTTCGGCTTGTTTCAGCCACTTCGCAATGTGTGCCTCTGTTGCCGTCTTGACTGGCCCGACCTGAAGAATCCGTGCGGGTTTTATGCCGGCGAAATGCAGAACGGGTTTCTGCACCTGCAGTTTGGCAGCGCGGCCATTGGACAGGCGGTCAAACCAGACCGGGGCATCTGATGTCATGAGCACGTCAGCGCGGCGGCCTGCGAGAAGGCGATCCCAGAACGGATCATTGTCATGATATTTCATGGCATAGCCGGGCAGGAAACACCGGTCGATAACGCCCTTCATCTTGGCCGGCATACCGCCCCACCATTGCGGATAGGCCCAGCATGTGTGGTTTGACCAGGAAAGGTTCTCCCGCCATTCCTCAAGGCAGGGTTCCAGCGTCTTGCGGGCGTGATAGCCTTCGGTCAGATCCGGGTCGAATTGCATGTCGGACAAATTCATCCGGCGCACTTCAGCGCCTTGGGCCTCAGCGCCGCGCTGGTAAGCATCGGCGAGGCCGTGGCTGAGGGAAGCCGACCGGGGATGGCCGACGAACACAAAAATTCGGGCAGGCATATCGTCTCCATTGATACGAATGAACAAAACGCTCATTGTTCAATTTGGGGACCATTGCAAGGAGAAACCAGACCAGATGTGTTATTGGGCGGCGCGTGGCCGCTGGCAGGATCAGACCCGCTTCAGGGCGGTGACGACCTCTGCGATTGGCTGGTCGCCATTGGTCAGCTCGATGATTTCATCGGTGATCTCCGGCGTATCAATCAGCTCTGCCAGCATGGCGGCGACATTGCCGCGCGCGACATCGCCATAGGGGAGTGCGCGGCCAGCATTCACGCGGCCATCGCCGTCATCATCTTTCAGCGTGCCGGGGCGGACGATGACATAGTCGACGCCGCTCTGCGCGAGGGCCGCATCGGCACGGCGTTTCATGGCCATGTAATGCTCAAAGCCCTCGGATGTGTCGCGGTCGCGGCCTGCATCCATGAAGACGGAAACGAGATAGATGCGCTGAAGGCCGGTGGCCTTGGCCGCGGCGACCAGTTTTTCCGGGCCTTCGCCGTCAATTTTGGTGGCGCGATCCTTGCCGCTGCCGGCGGCACCGGCGGAGAAGACGGCGATGTCACAGCCCTGCAGGGCGTTTGCCAGATCCTCTGAGCTCATCTCGATGATGTCGCCAAAGACGGGCTCTGCGCCCTGGGCGCGCAGGCCGTTTGCCTGTTCGGCTTTCCGGTGCAGGCCTTTGACGCTGTGACCGGCGGAAATGAGTTTGGGGATCAGGCGGCTGCCGACGCCGCCTGTTGCGCCAATGATGAAGATGTTTGCCATGAGGATGACCTCCCGCACTTTGATGTGGATCTGCCGTACCAACAGGCCCGCCCATGCGGGAGTTCCCCTTTCAACTCAGTCAGCGATTATCCAGCTCTGCGCGGACGAGTTCCAGACCCCGCCGCGTGATGCGGTAAGGCCCGCCGCCTCTGGAGGCGATGGCGCGCTTGCGCTTCAGCTTGCGGAAGAGGCTGAGGTTCAGGCCCGAATAGCGCCAGCCATCGCGGGTAAAGCAATGCAGCTCTTCAGGTTTGTTGTGGTCGTTACGGGTGATGTCGATATGCCCGCCCTGTGCGAGCAAATGGAGGATGCGCTGTTCGGCGCGTGAGATATCCATGTGGGAGTGGTCCGAAAGTCGGGCGCCGCATGGCTGTGCATGGGGCGCGCAAAAACGTTTCCGGCACATGGCTGTGCCAGGCTTCGCTCTTGTCGGCCTGCCTGACGCTGAGCCTCAGCGCCTCAAACGGCAGGCCCCTTACCGGGACTCAAACAAATTGGACATAAACACTCCGTATGGAAGTCATATTTTGGAGCTGCCGTATCTTCGGTCAAGGCTTTTTGAGAACTAACTTCTGTATTTGCTTCCAATATATGACGAGTAAGGTCAATTTTGAGGCTTGAAACTGATGGTTGTATAAAGCGAAAGGAACAAGCTTATGGCAAAGTTTGAGGTTATGCGAAAGATTGATGCATGGGTGCGGGAGGTTGCAGTGGTCGAAGCATCGAGCCGAGAAGAGGCGCTTCAGCAAGCTTATAGTCAGGAATACAAGATTATCTGGGAGAACGCTGGAACACAGACGTTCGATGAACGGCATTTCATTATAATCGATGGCCCAGATGATTAGCAGTTCAAGGCAGTGCCGTAATTTACAATGGCTTCAACCATCAAATGATAAAAGCGATTGATGAGCCGCAACAAGAACATGGGTATGAAAGAAGAAAGGGCAGTTTTTGCCAGTTCTTCGCAGAATGCGCGTGTGATGACAGAGGATTGGGCAAAACGATCCTTGTTCTGTCCAAATTGCTCTAATAACTCTCTTCGTCCTTTTGCGGCAAACAAGCCCGTTGCCGACCTGTTCTGCGAGGCGTGCGCGGAAGAGTTCGAATTAAAAAGTCAGGCTCGTCCTTTCGGACGGAAAGTCGTTGATGGCGCTCATAGGACTATGATTGAGCGAATTACTGCAGCGAATAACCCAAGCCTGATACTCATTCATTATGCCAAGGAAACGGCTTCAATCTCGAAAGTAATCCTTGTACCAAAATTTCATTTTTCATTATCTGCGATTGAGAAACGAAAACCGCTCGCCGATACAGCCCGGAGGGCAGGATGGGTAGGATGCAATATCTTATTGGACAGGATTCCAGCAGCAGGAAAAATTCCAATAGTCACTGATAGTCTCTTTGTCCCCACACACAGTGTAAGAGAAAAGTGGCAGAGAACGGCGTTCCTAAATAGTGCGGATATAAATGCCCGTGGCTGGCTGTTGGCCACAATTAAATGCGTCGAGCAAACCACCGGACCCGAATTCCATCTATCTCAAATATATGACCGTGAGCCCCAGCTAAGTGCTGAGTTTCCGAACAACAGGAATATTCGCGCGAAGCTGCGCCAACAGCTTCAAGTCATGCGGGATCGCGGGATGCTGCAGTTCTTAGGCAACGGTAGGTATCGCAAAACCGTTACCTTCTTTAGTTAGTCTTCTGGCAGGTCCGGGACGCCGACGACGTGGAAGCCGGCGTCGACATGGTGGACTTCACCGGCGACGGAGTGGCCGAGGTCTGACAGCAGGTACAGCGCGGCGCCAGCGACGCCTTCCATGCGCGTGTCTTCCTTCAGCAGGGACCAGTCACGGCCTGTGCCCATCAGGCTTTTGCCGCCGCGGATACCGGCGAGGGAAAGCGTACGCATCGCGCCGGCGGAAATCGCGTTGACGCGGATGCCTTGGGGCCCGAGGTCGCGCGCCGCATAGCGGGTGGCCGCTTCCAGTGCAGCCTTGGCGACGCCCATGACATTATAGGACGGCACGGTCCGCTCAGCGCCGAGATAGGTCATACAGATCATCGCGCCGCCATCGGGCATGATCTCGCTGGCGCGGCGGGCGCAATCAATGAAGCTGTAGACGGAAATGTCCATCGCGCGGCGGAAGCCCTCGCGGGTCGTGTTGGCGACCATGGAGCCCTGAAGCTCGTCCTTGCCGGCAAAGGCGATGGAGTGAACCAGGAAGTCGATCTTGCCCCATTTGTCTTTCACCGCATCAAAGGCGGCGTCCATGGAGGCGTCATCGGTCACATCCGCCGGGATCATGAAATCCATGCCGATGGATTCGACCAGCGGGCGGACACGGCGCTCAAGGTTTTCACCCTGATAGGTGAAAGCGATCTCTGCGCCCTGCGCGGCAAGCTGGCGGGCAATGCCCCAAGCGATGGAGTTCTGGTTGGCGACGCCCATTACGATGCCGCGCTTGCCTTTCATCAGGTCGCCAGAAGGCGGGGTCCAGTCATCAGCCATGGCGGCATCTCCCTTGGATACTGTCGTTTGCTATCTATGAAGGGCTAGGCAGCGCCTCGCCAAAGGTCAAGTGCTTCAGGCTTATGCGTCGACGTTCTTGAGGCCGACTTTCATGTCGAGCGCTGTGTAGACATGCTCTCCGTCGACATAGACGCGGCCATCCGCGATGCCGAGATTCAGCTTGCCACGGCGCACGCGCTTGATGTCGATCTCATAGCGGACGAGTTTCTTGTCCGGCGTGATCTCGCCCGTGAACTTCACTTCGCCAACGCCGAGGGCGCGGCCTTTGCCGGGGCTGCCGGACCAGCCAAGCCAGTAGCCGACGGCCTGCCACATCGCGTCCAGGCCGAGACAGCCCGGCATGACCGGGTCACCCGGGAAGTGACACTGGAAGAACCAGAGGTCTGGCGTGATGTCGAGCTCGCCGATCACGCTGCCCTTGCCGAACTGGCCACCATCCACGGTGATCTCCGTGATACGGTCCATCATCAGCATGGGCGGGACAGGCAGCTGGGCATTGCCCGGTCCGAAATACCCACCCTTGCCGGATTCCAGCAGGTCTTCCTTGGTGTAGGAATTCTTGGGCGTGTGATAATCGTGCGGTCCGGACATGGCGGTTCCCTTGTTCAATCAGCGCAAGCAGCCTTACGAGCGCGCCCCGGCCAGCTTGTCAACACTCTGGGAAGCAGTCTGCCATGCAGATTTACAGGCCAGCCTCGGCCGTATCGGTGCCCCAGAGGGTGGACGCAGGCACGAAGCCTTTGAAATTCCTGGCTTCAATACGGCACCATCCCTTGTCGCAGGGGCCAAGGTCGACCAGCACGGTCGCCTCGATATATGCAATCTCCGCGCTCATCGCGTCCGGCTCTTCGTGCATCATGGTATCTGATTGCACCATGGCGGTATGGCCGGGCTCCAGCATGCGGGCATGCACCCAGACCTCCGCGCCGGAAGGATCACGTACGCGCCGCCAGTTCTGGCTTTCCTTGATGATCAGCAGAGGCAGGCCCTTGCGCTCATAATGCCAGAGGATGGGATGATCCCGGCTCGGCCCGGCGCGTCCGTTCACGGCATTGTATTTCAGCACCTCGAAGCGGGGCACTTCCTTGCCGGAAAACTTGCTGACGCGGACATAGGTCGGCCCCTCTGCGATGGCGCTTGCGCCAGCCAGCAATAATCCGGACAGGAATATAGGTGCCCACTTCATGTGCAGTCTTTTCCCGATGTCTGCGAGCCGCTACGATTCCACGGTCAAATGAATCTAGGGTAAAATATGAAGCGTTGGCGTTGCAGGTTCCCTCTGCTAAGGCCCGTTTTGAGAATATTTGCAAAAAGAGTCCCCATGTCTGCAAAGAAGCTGAAAGTCGTCGTGACCCGTAAACTTCCCGCGCCCGTTGAATTGCGGCTGAAGGAATTGTTTGATGCGCGGCTGAACGAGGATGATCACGCCTTCACCCAGGACGAGCTGGTGGACGCGATGCAGACGGCAGATGTGCTGGTGCCGACGGTGACGGACCGTCTGGATGGCCGCGTCATGGCGCGGGCCGGAGAGCAGCTGCGCCTGATCGCGCAATTCGGCGCGGGTGTGGACAATATTGATGTGCAAAGCGCCATTCAGCGCGGCATCACGGTGACCAACACGCCGGGCGTGCTGACCGATGATACGGCGGATGTTGCCATGGCGCTGATCCTGTCTGTGCCGCGCCGCCTGTTCGAGGGTGCACAGATCATGAATACGGGCGGCTTTGATGGCTGGACGCCGACCTGGATGATGGGCCGCCGTCTGGCGGGCAAGCGCCTCGGCATTATCGGCATGGGCCGGATCGGTCAGGCGGTCGCCCGCCGCGCCAAGGCCTTTGGCCTGCAGATCCATTACCACAACCGCAAGCCGGTCAGCCCGCGTATCGAGGAGCTGCTGGAAGCAACCTATTGGGACAGTCTGGACCAGATGCTGGCGCGCATGGACATTGTATCTGTCAATTGTCCGCACACGCCGGCGACCTTCCACCTGATGAATGCCCGCCGGATCGAGCTGATGAAACCGGAAGCCTATGTCGTGAACACGGCGCGCGGTGAAGTGATCGACGAAGCCGCCCTGGCGCGGGCGCTGAAGGCGGGCAAGATTGCCGGCGCAGGCCTGGACGTGTTCGAGCGCGAACCGGCGGTGAATGAGGAATTGCTGGGCCTGCCAAATGTCGTGCTGTTGCCGCATATGGGCTCCGCCACGATCGAGGGACGCACCGAAATGGGCGAGAAGGTGATCATCAACATCAAGACCTTCGCCGACGGACACCGCCCGCCGGATCGCGTGATTCCCGCTATCCTATAAGGGTAGTTTTTCGGGAAAGCCGCTTAGTCCAGCGCACCGATATAGGGCAGGCCGCGATACTTGCCGGCATCGTCCATGCCATAGCCGACCAGATAGCGGCCGGGCGCTTCAATGGCGCAATAATCCACACCGTCTTCTCCGCGGGGGGCCCAGGGTTTCTGGGTCAGTGCGCAGGTGATGACTTCGCGCGCGCCCTTGGCCAGCATGTGCTGTTTGGCGAAGGCGAGCGTACGGCCGGTGTCGAACACATCATCCAGAATGATCACGCCGCGATCCTTGACCGAGCGGGTCAGATCCGCGCGCACGACGACGCGGCCAGAGCTTTCACGGGCGTCCCGATAGCTTTCCAGCCAGATGACATCCAGTGTCGGGTGAATGTCTCGGCGGGCAAGCGCCTTCATCAGGTCTGACGTGAACGGCGTCGCGCCGATCAGGATGGAGACAATCGTCCATTCCCCGGTCAGGCGAGGGGCCAGCGTCTCGGCCATCTTGTCGATATGCGCCATCAACTCTTCTTCCGGCACAATGACTTCTATCTTGGGCGTTTCGCTCATTCCGGGGACTCGTCTGTGTCTGCGTCTGTTGCCAGACTGTCATGAGAAGTCATGTCCGCCGTGGCGGGCACCTGATCGCGCGGGACGAAGGACAATTCGATCTCGAAGCTTTCAATCGGTGCCTGCTCGACCACAATCTGGAAACTGCCAGTCTGTCCGGCGGGCAGGCTTTCGGGCTGGATGGGGCCGTAGGTGGTGCTGACAATCGCGCCGCGTTCATCCTTCAGCTCCACCCGCACGGCGGGCGTGCGCACGGAGGAGCGGGAAATGTTCACCGCCTTGCCAGCCACCGTGACGATGGGGATCGTGTCGTTGAACGTGCGGCTGCGCTGGATGTCTTCAAACTCCAGCCCGTAGGGGTTCACTTCAAAGCCAAGTTGCTTGTAGGCGCCTGCAGCCTGGGGCCAGGCTTTCACGACTTCATTGCGGAAGACGATGGCGCCAACGCCAAGCGCGAAGAACAGGCCCGCCGTGATCAGCCACGAGAGCAGGGCCGCGAAACGGCTTTTGCGGCGGCGTTGTTCGCGCACGCGCTCACGATAGATTTCGTGGGCGGCGGCCGGATTGCGCCGGGCCGATTCTTTCTGTTCCTTCGGGGCGACAAACCATGAGTTTCCGCAGGCAGCGCACTTAACCGTGCGTCCGCTTTCACCGATTGTTGAGTCATCGGCGAAATACTGGGTCTCACAATTGGGGCAGGTGAGGATCATGTCTTGGTCTTTCCCGCAATTCGCCCCAATAATCCATCCGTCTGAGCCATTCGACAGGAGCCTATGACCCTATCCCGCCTAGACCTGTTTGACGATGTCGCCGTGCGCCTCGACGGAGTGTCGCTTCGCTATGATACGTCTGAAGACATACTTAGCGGTATTGATCTGGTCCTGAAACCCGGATCATTCAGCTTTCTCACAGGTGCTTCCGGCGCGGGCAAAACCAGCCTGTTGAAGCTGCTTTATCTGGCACTGAAACCCAGCATGGGGGAGGTCTCCCTCTTCGGACGGCCGACCAGCCGCCTGACACGGGACCAATTGTCGGCCCTGCGCCGCAGAGTGGGCGTGGTGTTTCAGGAATTCCGCCTGCTGGACCATCTGACGGCCTATGAAAATGTTGCATTGCCGTTGCGTGTGCTCGGCCGCAAGGAAGCGAGCTATCGCAGCGATGTGCAGGAATTGCTGGCCTGGGTAGGCCTTGGCGAGCGGATGCATGCACGCCCCCCGACCCTGTCCGGCGGTGAGCAGCAGCGCGTCGCGATTGCCCGCGCCGTGGTGACCCAGCCGGATATCCTGATCGCCGACGAGCCGACCGGCAATGTGGACCCGGAAATGGGCTCCCGCCTGATGCGGCTGTTCCTGGAACTGAACAAACGGCGCGGCACCACAGTGATCATCGCGACGCACGATCTGGGTCTGGTGCGGCAGGTGCAGGCACCGGTTTACCGGTTGCAGCACGGCCTGCTGGTGCAGGATGTCGAATATAGCGACGGCACGGCGGTGGCCGGGCGCAGGCGCTCAGATCCGGCAAAGGCGAAATAGATGAAGCCCAAGGAAACCCCGCTTCTGCCGGTTGAGGATGCGCGCGAAGCGGCGCTGTTCTTTGTCGTGGGGGCCCTGTGTTTCCTAGCAGCGCTGGCGGCACTGTCTGCGAAATCCACCTATGGCGCAGCCCGCAGCTGGACGGCGGAAGTTGAAGGCGAGCTGACAGTTTCCCTGCCGGATGTAGACCGGCGCGCGGCCGAGGAGGCCCGCAAGCTGATCGCGGAAACCGATGGGGTGCGTGAGGCGCGCCTGCTGAGCAAGGAAGAGATCGACGACTTGCTGGAGCCGAGCTTTGGCAGCCGGGGCCTGCCGGAAAGCCTGCCTTTGCCGCAACTGGTTGCGGTGACGGCGGACCCGCTGGCCCAATTTGTCGGACCGAATATTGAGCGGCGACTGACGGAGGCTGGCTATGTCAGCGCGGTGGATGAACATGCCGAATGGGCCGGGGATGTGCGGCGCGTTTTGGGCATTGCGCGGCTGGTGGCTCTGACGGCCGTGGCCTTGCTTGCTTCAACAGCTGTGGCGGTGATCGCCTTTGCGACCCATGCGGCGCTGCTGACCCGGCGGGATATTGTGGATGTGCTGCACCTGGCGGGCGCGCGGGACAAGTTCATCGCCAGCCTTTTCGAGCGGCGCTTCTGGCTGTTGGGCCTGAGGGCCGGATCTGTGGGGGCGCTGATGTCTCTCGGCGCTGCTGCGGCCATGATATTTGCCGCCCGCTCCAGCGGCGCACGAAGCGGCCTGTTGCCGGAACTGAGCATGGACTTCTATGATCTCCTGATTCTGGTGCTGACGCCGCTGATTGCCGGATTGGCAGCGCGGCTCGCAGCACGCATTACGGTGGTCCGGTCTCTGAAGAGTATGATGTGAGTGGAGAAAGGCGGCTCAGGAAACGGCGGTTCGGCATTGTCCCCGCCATGGCGCTTGCCGCTTTGTGTGTGGCAGCCGTGGACTTCATCCTGTTCGCCAATCGCGTTGCCTCTGCCACGCATGAGGAAGACGCACGGGCAGATGGCATTGTCGCGCTGACCGGGGGCTCCGGCATCCGCATTGCTGCGGGCGTCGAGCTGGTGGCCGAGGACCGCGCGCAGCGTTTGCTGATCTCCGGCGTCAATCCCGATGTGACCCGCCAGGAGCTGATCAATCTGGCAGGCGGATCGGAGGAGGTCTGGGCGTGCTGTGTGGACATTGGCTATATGGCGGAGTCGACCAAGGGCAATGCCGAGGAGACGGCGGCTTGGGCCTATGAACGTGATTATGAGCGGCTGATTATCGTCACGTCTGATTATCATATGCCGCGCAGCCTGATCGTTCTGCAGAAGACCATGCCGGACATGGAGCTGATCCCGTGGCCGGTGCGTACGGTGAATGACCCTTCTTCGATCTGGAGTGATCCTGATTCCTTCCGGGGCGTTCTGACCGAATGGCTGAAGTGGCGCGTGACGACACTGGAATGAGCGGCTATCTGATAGCGCTATGACATTGCTGCGCTCTATCCTGTTCGTGATCTGGATGTATGGCCTGATGGCCATCATGGGGATTTTGTTCCTGCCGACCCTGATAATGCCGAAGGGCGTGATCCTGTGGGGTATCAGCGTTTATGCGCGCAGCCTGATCCTGGGCCTGCGCCTGATCTGCGGCATCGAGACGGAGATTCGCGGTCAGCAGAACATGCCGCGCGGCACCGTGCTGTATGCAGGGAAGCACCATTGCATGCTGGATGTGTTCATTCCCTTCATCGTGACGCGTGCGCCCGTCGTGATCATGAAAAAGGAATTGCTCTGGTATCCCTTCCTTGGCTGGTATGCGCTGAAGGCAGCGATGATCCCGATTGACCGTGAAGGCACGACCAAAACGCTGAAGAAGATGGTGGTCGAGGCCAAAGAGCGCGCCGCCGATGGCCGTCAGATCGTCATCTTCCCGGAAGGCACACGGGTAGAGCCCGGCGCGGCGCCAGCCTATCATGCTGCCGGGTTGTCCGCGCTGGCCAAGGCGATTGAAGAGCCAATTGTTCCAGTTGCGACCAATGCGGGCCTGTGCTGGCCGGGCCGCGGGCTGAAACGTTCCAAAGGCAAGATCGTCTATGAGATCCAGCCTCCCATTCCGGCAGGCTTGTCGCGGCGCGATCTGATGGCCCGGCTGGAAACGGAACTTGAGGCAGCCAGCAACGCTCTTATTGAAGAAGGCCGCGCTGTTCAGGCGCGCCTGTCCAAATAATCCTGTCAGGACCGATCCATGGTTGAGCCCTCCACCGTCCAGAAGAAATCCCGCTTCTGGCTTTTCTTTCCTTTCGTCCTGTTGCTGATCGTTGTCGCGGCGTGGACAGCCTATTGGCTGATTGCACGCAGCCAGCTGGAAAAGGGGATTGATGACTGGATCCGCAGTGAACAGGGCAAGGGCGCGACGATTGAATACAAGTCGAAATCTGTCGGCGGATACCCCTTCCGGTTCGAACTGGACATGCGCGATCCGGTCTATCAGCCGCGCGGGCAGGCGCGCTGGGAAGGCGAAAGGCTGCGCCTCGTCATGCAGCCCTGGAACTGGCAGCACATCATTGCCTATTCACCGGGTCGGAACCTGATCACGGAGCCAAGCGCCCTGCGCCATACGATCAATCTGGACCCGGAATCCGCGATGAGTGTGTCGTGGGACAAGACAGCCGTGAACCGGATCGGCCTGCAGCTGGGCAATGCGACCGCGCTGATCCGCGGGGAGTCCTATGCAACGACCGGCTTCTCCCTAAACCTGGCGCCGCGGAAGACATCTCCCGATGATATGATGTTTGCCGTTCAGTGGGACAGGCTGACCCTCAATGAGACGCCGCAGGGCGCGGAATATCTGGGCGACACGCTGGGGCCGTCGCGGCTGATCGGCGAAGTGCGCGAATTCTATCCCGCTTGGCTGCGGGCAGCGGGCGAGCCGGAACGGTTCTATGAGGCTTTGATGGAGCAGGAGGGCGGCGTCGAAGTCGCGCAATTGCTGCTGAAATGGGGGCCGCTGGAGCTCGGCGCGAAGGGCGATATCAGCTTCAAGGGCGGCAAGGCAAATGGTACGGCAGGCCTGCGCATCGACAATGCGGAGAATTTGAAGGCCGAAATGGAAGCGGCGAGCCGGTTGGGCCAGCAGGAGCAGGCCGTGATCACCATGCTGGAAGCGTCTTCCAAGGATGGCGGGTTCCTGACCTTCACGATCAAGGACAATGAGCTGAAAATGGGTCCGCTAAGTCTCGGCCGCCTGCCGGAGCCGCGCTTTTGACGGCGCCTTCGCGGCGGAAACTGATAGCGGCCTGTAAAACACTGGCCGCAGCAGACCCTGCGCTGGAGAGGGCCTATGAGGAAATGGGCGTGCCGGACTGGCGCGTTGGCCAGCCGACCTATGCGGCGCTGTGCCGTCTGATTGCTTATCAGCAATTGTCGACAAAGGCGGCGGGCACGATCTGGGGCCGTACCGAGGCTATGTTCGGAGAGGTGACGCCCGAGGCCGTACTGGCGGCAGATCCGGAGGCCATTCGGGGCTGCGGCATGTCGCGGCCAAAGGTACGCCACATGACATCCATCGCTGAGGCTGTGGTCACAGGCGCGCTGAATCTGGAGCGCGTCTGCGCGTCTGATCTGGATTCTGCGCGCAAGGAACTGGTCGCGGTGAAGGGAATCGGCCCGTGGACCGCAGAATTATTTCTGCTCTATTCAGTCGGCGCGCTGGACGCCTTTCCGGTCGGAGATGTCGGTCTGATGGAGGCGCACAAACTACTCTCCGGTCATGAAACCCGTATGGAAATCAAGGAATTTACCAGCCATGCCGAAGCTTGGCGCCCGTATCGCGGAGTGGCCGCGCATCTGCTTTGGGGCTGGATCAATGCCGAGCGGGCCAAGGCTGGCGGGGCGAGTCCGCAGGCCTGAGCGGGCGGTAAAAGATTGCAAAACGCTGCGACTGTCATAATCTCATGATACGAATCGTCTATCCGCATGGACGAAACGAAAAGGAGCTGCGTCTTCAGTCAGTTCGTTGGACAATATAATCTCGTACGCATGGGAGGTTCCCATGGCTGAGATAATGACGGCCCCGCCCAGCGGTCGGCCGGCACTTGTTCTAAATGCTGATTACAGACCGCTTTCCTATTATCCGCTCTCCCTTTGGCCTTGGCAGGAAGTCGTGAAGGCGGTGTTTCTGGACCGTGTCGATATCATTGCAGAATATGATTATGTCGTGCGCAGCCCGAGTACGGAATTTCGTCTGCCAAGCGTGATCGCGCTGCGCGATTTTGTGCGCCAGGACAGGCCGCCAGCATTTACGCGTTTCAATGTCTTCCTGCGTGATGGCTTTAAATGTGCCTATTGCGGCGCATCGGACAATCTGACCTTCGACCATGTCATTCCGCGCTCCAAAGGTGGACGGACGAGCTGGGAGAATATCGTCGCGGCGTGCAGCCCCTGTAATCTTAGAAAGGGCGGCAAGTTCCTGCACCATACGGACATGCACCTGATGCGGCGGCCCATGCGACCAAACAATTACCAGCTGCAGGAAATCGGCCGCAAATTCCCGCCCAACCATCTGCACGAAACCTGGATGGACTATCTATACTGGGACGTCGAGCTGGAGAGCTAGCGAGATTTAATCCTCTTTTGATTGAATAAGTTGCCCGCATGAGTTACTTTTTACAGACAGTCTGGAGGAAGTAATCATGGACATCAGCCGCTCCGTCCTTCGTGGTCTATTTGCAAGCGCCGTAATGGCACTGTCCTTTAATGCCGCAGCACAGCAGCCTGAGGGCGAAGTCGAGCAGCAATTGCGGAACGAGACCGTGATCGTTGAAGGAGAAGTGCCCACGCTCAAGGAAAGTTTTGATTTCACGCGTGAGCTGACTGTTGATGGCATGAAGTCGAAGCTTCTCGCGCGGTGGAATAAGAGAATATGTCCTGCCGTGGCAGGCCTCTCGCCGGACAAGGGCCAACTGATTGCAGACCGCATTTCAGAATGGGCTCTCGAGGTTGATCTGTTGCCGGATGATCCTGGCTGTAAACCAAATCTGGCAATTTTCATTACCGATTCAGCGGATAGCCTGGCACAGCAACTTTACGAACTTGACCCTGCAACATTCGGCTTGGCTGCTGACTGGACGGTTTCCACAAGAGGCCGCTTTGCCTTTGAAGATTTCCTTGAAACCACGAACCCCGTACGCTGGTGGCATGTTTCAGAAAAACTAAGTGAACAGGGTCATCCCATTACAGGCGCTAGCCGATTCATTATTAAGGATGCCAGAGCAGCGCCTCGGATAGCTACGGTGAACACGACGAATTCCTCGAGGTTAAAAGGCCACTATCGTCAGCATATCAATCACGGCATCATCATTGTTGATGCCAAGCGCGTTGAGGGTGTTAGGCTAGATACGCTGGCAGACTATCTGGCTTTTGTAAGTTTGCTTCAGGTTGATCCTGATGCAGATGTAAAAGGCGCAAACACGATATTGAACCTTTTCGATGAGGCCGGGCTGGCGAATACCGGGATCAGAGGACTGACGGAATGGGACAAGCGCTATCTGAAGGCGTATTACAAGGCTAAGCGTAACGCCTATAGTGAGAAGCAACAGGAACAGCAGATAGCCTATTATTTGAGAAAATGATGCCTGCGGCCTGGAATAGGTAATTACAAGACACATCAAATCGCCTATAAATTAGGTGTGTGATCTTTTGCACGACATGGCTCGGACATGATGAGGGAAGGGGGCTTCTCTAGCGGTCGGATGACTTCATCCTGCCGCGTCTAGTGAAAGGGTCTTTCCATGAAATTCTTGAATATTGTTAGTTCGGGCCTCTTGGCTGCGGCCATGATTATGGCATCCCCTCAAGCATTTGCCGGAGATGAGGACGCGCCCTCTGATGGAAGCAATGCGGAAGGCGAAGCGCCGCTGATCAATGATACGGTGACCGTCACGGGGTACACTTTCAAGGACAGCTTTGATTTTGCTACCGAGCTGTCCGCCGTTCCTCGCAAAAGCAAATTACTGGCCAGATGGAATCTCGGTATCTGTCCGGCAGTCTCTGGTATACCTGCTGACAAGGCTCAGATGATTGCAGACCGGATTGCCATGCGCGCCTTGGCTGTCGGGTTGAAGCCGGAAGAGCCTGGCTGCAAACCTAATATAGCAATTATCATTGCTTCGAATGGCAATGCCGCAACGCAGGCGATTTACGAGAATGATCCCACGGTCTTCTCGCTGTCGTCTGACCCCACTGTTACAACGATGGGGAAATTCGCTTTTGAGGATTTTCTGAAAACACCTCGGCCTGTTAGGTGGTGGCATGTCTCGGAAACGAAAAGCGAGCAAGGCCATGAGATGGCGTCGGGTGGGCAGTATTTCTCGCGAGGCGCGGCAGCCAATCTGCCAACCGTTTCCACGACGAGTTCCTCGCGTCTGAAAGGCAGCTATCGTCAGGATCTCAATCATGCCGTGATTGTCGTGGATGCCGCTTTGGCGCAGGGTGTTAGCCTCGAAGCACTGGCAGACTATCTGGCGTTCGTATCATTGGTGCAAATCGATCCGGACGCAGAAACAGCTGGCTTCGATACGGTGCTAAATCTTTTCGATGAGACAGGCGTTTACGACACAAGCATCACCGGTATGTCAGAATGGGATGTTGCATATCTGAAGGCGCTGTACTCTGCCAAACGGAATGCGAAAAACGCCAGACAGCAGGAACGCGAAATCGCTGAGAGCATGGGTAAGTGACAGTACGGACTGTCTGCTTTTGAATATGGATTATTCATAGACACAGGCGTCATTTTTGTGGGCTTTCCCGGGGAGACCTGTTTTCAGGGCAGGGCTTTGTGCCTAGAGTTTGTCTGGGTGGGAGATTTGGAAGGGTGGTATCATGACTCCGGATTTCACACGGGCTGATCTCAAGGCGGCTATCCCGGCAAGGTGTTTCCAGCCGAGCACCGCCCGGTCGATGGCCTTTCTGATCTTTGACCTTGTCCTGATCGCCGTGGCCTATTGGGCGCTGTCACAGGTGTCTGCCTGGTATCTGAAATTACCGCTGATCTTTTTCATCGGGACGATGTTCTGGGCAGTCTTTGTGATCGGGCATGAGGCCGGGCATGGCGCGTTTTCCAAATCCCGCGCGGTGAACACGGCGGTAGGACTGATCACGCATTCCATCATTCTGGTGCCGTATCGCGGCTGGCAACGCAGCCATGCCATGCATCACATGAAAACCGGGCATTTCCGAGAGGAGGAAGTGTTCCGGCCCTGCCGCGCAGAAGATGACTGGTTGGCGCGGAAAGTGTTGTTCCGGTCCGGCCTGTTTCTGTTGATTGGCTGGCCGATGTACAAGCTGGGCTATCGCAATCTGACGACATATGACCCTGTGAATGGCAGTCACTTCCTGCCGGTCAGCGATCTGTATGCCAGCCATGTGAAATGGTCCTGGGCAGCAAGCCTTGCCGGTGTGCTGGCATGCTTGGCGATCTATATTGCTTTGGGCGTGATATTCGGCTGGGTCTTTGCGCTGACCTATATTGTCGGCCCGTATTTCGTTTATGCGGCCTGGTTGACCTTCGTGACCTATATGCAGCATGTTTCGCCGGAAGTACCGGTCTATGACAGCGATGACTGGAGCAGCCTGAAAGGCGCGCTTGCCACGGTGGACCGCAATTATGGCCCGTTCAACTGGCTGACCCACCACATCGGAGATTTGCATGTGGTGCACCACATCTTCCCGACGATCCCGCATTATTACACACGGGAAGCAACAGAGGCGATCAAGCCGATTCTAGGCGAATGGTATATGAAATCCGACCGCTTCGTTCTGATGGATTTTGTGCGCACCCTGATCGGATGCCATTATGTCGAGCCGGGCGACGGCCAGGAAGTGTGGAAGTCCGCCTATCCCTGGGCAAAGAATGCGGGCACCGGCAAGACGGACAAAGTGAAAGAAACGAGCGGCGCGCACATGCCGGCGGAATAGGGTACGCGCCTGTTCTTCTGTCGGCGCTATTCGGCGTCCAGAGTGACAATTGTGCGGCCCGCTTCTTCCGGATCTGTGGGATCCGTGATGCTCGCCTCCATGTCCTCCGGAAGGATACCGGACTCAGTCACCACATCCAGAATGGCGGCATGGCGCGCGGCGGTCAGATCTGTATCATCTGTGCGATAGGTGATGATGTGGACCCGGCCATTCGGGCAGTCCGTCGCACGATCCTCAATGACTTCCAGGACCAGATCATGCCCCAGGCTGGTAAGGTCTGCGGAGCCCGTATGGAAGCCGATGGAGTTCTGTTTCACTCGGCAGGGCATAGTGGCCGTGTCTGTTTCAGCCACCTGCGGGGTATTTTGTGGTGCAGCCTCTTCACGGGGCATGGCGGTCTCGTTTCCACACGCGGTGAGAATTAGGGTGGCGGACATCAGAATAAGCGGCAGTTTCATGGGGATCTCCATCAGGACAGTCTGATATTGCCGAATTCGGTGTGCCAGGCAAAGGCCTGCCGGGCCTGTTCGATATGGCCCAGCTTTGCCTGCAAAGTAGACCAGTCATCGCGCTCGGCAATTGGGGCCCAGAGAGATTCCACCTCATCAATCAGCAGGCTGGCGGGCTGGTCACTCTGGAAATAAGCATGGGAGAGGCGCTCTGGCTGGATGGGCGCGCGGGCGAGAATCGCCTGGCGGACCGGCGCGAAGGCCTCTTCCTGATAGAGGCTTGCTTGCGGGGAGGCGGCAGCGCGAGACTCGCTTTCGTGGCCGCAGAACCAGTCAAAGAAGGTTTGCGGCCAGCTGGCCTCGCTGTTGGTCATCCAGGCATAGAAGGCCTGAAGGAATTCCGTGTCGCTTTCTGCATGATTGAGCGGCTCCACTCCCAGGAGGGCGTGGGTGTGGGCGATGAAACTCTGCTGATAGGCCTGTTCATAGGGTTTGAGGCCGGTGGCGAGGGAGTCGGCTTCCGCCAGAGGCAGCAGCGCGGAGGCGAGCTGTTGCAAGGCCCAGCCGCCCTGAAGCGGCTGGCGGCCAAAACGGTAAAGGCCCTGCTGGTCAAAATAGGCGGCGGTAAAGTTCGGATCGGACACGGGCAGGAAGCGCCAGGGGCCGAAATCGAAGGTCTCGCCGGTGATGTTGAAATTATCCGTATTCATCACGCCATGGACAAAGCCGGTCGCCATCCACTGGCCAATCATGCGGCCTGTTGCGCGGGAGATGGCCGCCAGCAGGTTGACGGTCTTTTGAGACATGTCCGGATCGTTTGCTTCCGGATGAAAATAGCGGACGCAATAGTCAACAAGGCGGGCAAGGTCTTGCTCCTGTTCCAGATAGGCCAGGCGCTGAAAGCTGCCAAAGCGAATATGGCTGTGGGAGAGGCGGGTTAGCACGGCAGAGCGCGTTGGGGACGGCTCGTCATTACGGTGCAGGGTTTCCCCGGTTTCGATCAGGGCGAAGGGCTTGGATGTGTTGACGCCATGGGCTTCAAGATAATTGGCAGCGAGGATTTCGCGGACGCCGCCCTTGAGGGTCAGGCGCCCATCGCCCTGCCGGCTCCATGGGGTCTGGCCGGAGCCCTTTGTGCCAAGGTCCAGCCAGCGCCCGGCTGTGTCCTGAATCTGTGCGAAGAGGAAACCGCGACCATCACCCAGTTGCGGATTGTACACACCGAACTGGTGGCCATGATAGCGCAGGGCAAGCGGCTGGGTCAGGTTATGCTCTAATGGCGTAAAACGCCCGAAATGAGAGAGTTGCTCAGCTTCCTGAAGGCGTGCAAGGCCCGTGTCTTCGGCCCAATTTGTATTCCAGTATCGCAAGGTGAGAGAGGGGAAGTCTGCCGGCTCGACCGGATCGGCGATGAAGCCGGCAATATCCTGGATGGGAAGGGAATGTGTCATGCCTGACACATAGGGGCGTCATGCGAAAAGGGCGACCCTTGGGCCGCCCTTTCCGGAAGATTGTTGTAGTGTATGAGCACCTAGTATTCGTAGGTCAGCTCCAGGCCGAGCAGACGGCCTTTCTTGAGCGGAGAGAACGTGCCACCAGCCGGGTAGGCTGGGTAGGAGTAGTTTACACCGGTAGACAGCGGACCCGGGAAGGGCAGCTGCGTGTCGTTACCGGCCTGAACTTCGTCCAGCATGTTCTTGCCGTAAAGGGAGGCGGACAGACCGTTGAACGGTGTTTCCCAGGTCAGGTTGAAGTCCAGGATATCCCCTGCCTGCACCCAGCCAAAGTTGCTGTCGGTGTAGGCAATGCGATCACGGTGCTGGAAGTTGACGCTCGCGACGAGGGCACCATTGTCACCCATGTCGATATCCTTAATCAGGCCGACACCCCAGGTGAGTTCTGGAACACGTGGCAGGTCGAGGCGCAGGTCGCTGTCGCCTACAACACCGTCCGCATCCAGATCGAAGAAG
>Ga0070727_10001971_pt1 | contig 20536 bp, 21 predicted proteins | sample tdAd472_FD_66722 | JGI IMG/M metagenome (GOLD analysis project Ga0070727, IMG submission 66722) | Marine sediment microbial communities from the Atlantic coast under amendment with organic carbon and nitrate - tdAd47.2 | ecosystem: Environmental > Aquatic > Marine > Coastal > Sediment | place...
CTGGGCTATCAAAGCGTGATGACGAGCGCCGAGTCGGGCGAGGGAATCGACACGCTGCGTGCACTGCTGATGGGCCGACAGTCCGTTTTCACAGGCCAGAGCGGCGTCGGTAAGTCCTCACTGCTCAACAGGATCCAGCCGAATCTGGCCCTCGAAACCGGCCAGGTCAGCTCGTGGTCGCACAAGGGGAAGCACACAACGCGCCGAGCCGTTCTGCTGCCACTGGACTCCGGCGGCTGGCTGGTCGACACCCCGGGAATCCGCCAGCTTGGGCTTTGGGACGTGATTCCCGAAGAGGTCGAGGGCTTCTTTCTCGAATTCCACCCGTTTGTGGCCTTCTGCCGATTCCCCGACTGTTCGCACACGCACGAATCGGACTGCCGCGTGAAAGATGCCGTCACTTCCGGACTGATTTCGCACAGCCGCTACGTCAGCTATCTGCGAATCATGTCCGGCCAGGAAGAGGTCGAGTAGCCCGAGAGATGTGAACGCTTATCTGGCACCAGCAAACAGACCCATGTCTCTCAAAACGCTCGGTCAGGTCCGCGTTTCGGAAACCAGCACCTCTGACTGGCTCGGAAGGGAAACTCAGCCAACTGCGGTGGGTGCCATCTCCAGGTCGGACACACCGTTTCTGTCAAACTTTTCCGATTCTGCGGATTCTGCTGGATGCAACGGTCGGGAAATGACGATCCAGTCGATGGAGTTGCTCTGTCGGCAGCCTGCTGAACGAGTGCCGCGTGCGGTGAAACCACTCGGGTTGACACTAAGTTCAAAAGGGTCATACATTTCCGGCTCGTATCCACCTTGGATTGGGCAGTTCCTCGGCACCGCTGGGCGGAGACTCAGTCGTGACGAAAAAAGATATTGTGAAGGCGATCTCTGAGCAGATTGGGATGACCCAGCTCAAGACAAAAGAGATCGTCCAGCAAACCTTCGACGCGATCATCGACACGCTGGTGCGTGAAGAGCGGATCGAGCTTCGGAACTTCGGCGTGTTTGAAGTGAAGAAGCGAGCGGCCCGAAAGGCCCGCAATCCGCGAACCGGCACACGAGTCGACGTTCCTGAGAAGTACGTGGTCACCTTCAAGCCCGGTAAGGAGATGGAAGAGCGGGTCAAGCTGCTCGAACAGCGGAAAGCGGAAGAGAAAGCTCAGGCAGCGGCCCGTGAGGCTGCATCGTCGGGAACTCCTCAGACACCGTCCGCCGCACCAGTTCATCCAGTCTCGCCCGCAATCTCACAACCGGATATCTCACAAACACTTCCGTCAAATCAGTCCGATCTGGCGGCTCGTCCTCATCAGGAACCACCACCGAATTCCGGATCCGGTTTCTGACGGACTCCGCCTTCCTCACGGACGAATACTGAGTCGCATGGATTCGCGACTCAGGCACCAGCCCCTTCCTTACATCTGTCTGCTTTCGCCAGCTCATGGAGGAGTTCCATGCGAAAGGCCATGCTGTCACTGATTCTGGCCGCAACCTGTGCCGTGCAAGTTGGTTGCATCGTTCCGATCTACTCATCTTCGGCCGACGTGCGGACCAGACAGCTGATTTACGTGTCGGAGAGCCTCCGCCATATTAACGGCATCTGGGAGCGCATCTGGGGTCTGGAACTTCCTGACCTTGCGACTCCCTACCGGACACACGGTGGCGTTATCTGATCTCCGACGCTGTTCCGCTTGAGGCGGGAACGCCTGTGCTTGTACCGACCGGTCGATCTGCTGACTGGCTCGTCCTTCTCGCGATTTGTGAGCGTGCTGTCTGTGCGCCCTCAGCAGAAAGCAGCACCAGAGCCACTGATCCCCCGTCACAGTCCGTTGGAACCTTAGCCAGCCGTTGCGTTCTGCCGCTGGCCGTTTTGCTGATATCGGTATTTTCTGAGCCCAGAGAGGCCAGCGCCGGCGACTGGATCGATTTCCGCGAATCAGGTCGCATCCTTGTTCGCTCGGAATTCCCGATCGAGTCCGTGGACGGACTGTCGGATTTTCTGCAGCATCCCGACGAGCACGAAGCAGACATTCTCGCGACGCTGAAACTGGAAGCGTCCCGCGACCCGATCATCATCAATCTGTTCGCGAGTCGGCGCGCGTACCTGCGGGTCGTTCGCAGTGTTGCTCCAGACGCGAGTTCACGACGAGCGATTTTCGTCAGCACAGACTCGGGCGGACACGTCTACTGCTACCGACACGCGGAGCTGGTCACAGATCTTCGCCACGAACTGACGCACGCCATCCTGCATTCCATGCTGCCCTTTCTGCCTCTGTGGCTCGACGAGGGGCTCGCCGAGTACTTCGAAACGCCGAGAAGCGAGCGGGCCTCCGGCCATCCGAGCCAGAAGCGAGTAACTCTGGCCGCAAAGTTTCGACTGACCTGGCATCCCAACCTGAAAAAGCTGGAAGGCAAGAGCGACCTTTCAGAAGTTTCGCTCGCCAACTATCGCGAAGCGTGGGCGTGGGTGCATTTTCTGCTTCACGGACCTCCGGAAGCGACGAACCTGCTGCAGCGTTATCTGCTGACCATCCAGGCCGAGCAACCACCTGGCCCCTTCAGCACCCACCTGCGGCAGATCATTCCTGATCCCGAGCGTTCGCTGACCGCGCACCTGAAGACCTGGAAATAGCGGAGCCTGTCGGTGCGAGTGATCCCGGTTCTCGATCTGATGAATTCAGTTGTCGTCCGCGGAGTCGCAGGCCGGCGTGACGAATACCGTCCGATCGAAAGCTCAATCGCGGTGTCCGCGGACCCGATCGACGTTGCGCGAGCATTCCGTGAGCACTTCGGGTTGAGCACTCTGTACGTCGCCGATCTTGACGCAATTCTGCGTGGCGAACTGAATCGGGACGCGATGCAGAGCCTCGCCGAGGAAGGGTTCGACCTGCTTGTCGATGCGGGAGTTCGCAACGCAGCCGATGCCGACATGGTCCTCGCCACCGGAGCCAGCCAGGTGATCATCGGCCTGGAAACGTGGCCACTGCTTTCGTCGCTGGAACTGCTGACGCACCGGGTTGGTCCGGAGCAGCTCATTTTCAGCCTGGACCTCAAGAACGGCGCGCTGGTCACGACCTTCAACGACCTGCTCAGCGATGATCCGATGGACGTTGCCGCGTCCGTCCTTGAAGCCGGGGTCCGAGAACTGATCGTCCTGGACGTCGCCGCCGTCGGAACCGGTCACGGCGTTCCCACCCTGCCACTGTGCCGCAGCATTCTCGACTTCGCACCGCGGTCGCGTGTGATTACGGGCGGCGGGGTGCGCACCGCCGAGGACCTCGCCGAGTTGGACGAGAATGGCATTTCCGGCGCACTCGTGGCCTCGGCTCTGCACGACGGCTCAATTTCGACCGACGCAATTCGTCTTCGGTAAATCATCAACCGTCGACAGTTCCAAGCAATAAAACGTCGCCGAAGTAAACTCGGCGCGTGCGTCACCGGGCGTGTCAAATACGCGCGACGAACGAGCCGCCAGCTTCAGTAAAACTGCCGGACTGTCGCTTCCAGAGAATTCGCAGAATCAATGTCAGCGGACTCGTGCCGTTCGCAAAGTCGACTCGCAGATAGTCCGCTTCCGGGTCCTCGGCCAGTAACAATGCTGCCCCGCTGACGGACAGGTTCTGAGAGTAGGCAACCTGCGGCGACCCAAGCGCCGACAAGGCATCGGAATAAGGTGTGACCCGCAACCGAACACAAACTGGATAACGCGGGTGAGCACGCTGCTCAGAATGTTTCGCGGCCGGTTCGACCAACTGCTGGAGCAGCATGTTGATCTCGTCGACCGTCTCCAGGTGACGCCTGGACGCCTTCCGTTTGATCGATTCCTTGAAGGCTGTCTGGTCCATTCCACACCTCTGACCCGTTGGTGCACCGCGAGTGGCTTCCGAACAGAGCGCGTTCGTGCCCCTGAAACTCAACTGCGTATCGACCACAACACTAACACCTGCGTTCACTAAATCCAAAATTTCGTCCATCTGCCGAAAATCACACAGCAACGTCGGACGAAATGCTGCACGAGTCCCTACGTGCACCTCCCTTTGCCGCGATCACGCCAGTGTTTCGCTCGACTGCTGGAAGACTCCCGCACACTGGCGACTTCCAGTCACAGCAACGCAACACGGCGAGCACATCTGGGCGCAGAGTTCAGAACCGGTCAACAAACTCGCCGCCAGCTTCAACGAACTTCCCGGCCCGACGCTTCCACAGCAGGCGCAGGACCATCGTGTCCGGGCCGATCCGGATGAGGACAAAGTCACTGACGGGATCCGAAGCGAAGATCAATGCCGCGCCATTTCCTGAGAGATTCTGCGCAAAGACAAGCTCTTCCGGCGCGACAGGAACGTAGGCAGCATTGCAGGGCCTCGCCTGGAGTTTCACGCACACAGGCAGCCGTGCTTCTTCACGCATCCCGGAATAATTCTGCATCGGTTCTGCAAACTTCTCGAGCAAGCCACAAAGCTGCTCCAGCGTCTTCTGCTGCATTTCAACATTCGCCGATTCGACAGCGCTGTCCACAACCGATTGATTCATCACCTTCTCCACAAACATCGTGTGTACTGGGAAAACGATTCCGCCTTCGCCATACACTAGGTCACGTATTCCGAAGACGGTGGGGACAAGATTTCCACCAATTCCAATTGGCTGAAATCAGCCAGCAGGAGGCGGAACCGGGTGCTGCTCGGGCAGTATCACGCTGGAGGCCGGCAGGTGAATCCCTGCGGCACATTGCAGCGAAGAAGTGAATCTCAGTCCGGCTGCAGGAACTGCCTCCCGGCGAAGAAGACGACTCGACGAGTTCTGCGACAGGCAGTTTGAATCGAACGATGACTATTCCGGTCGAACAAGAATGTCAGGTCGCGACAGCGTGACGCCCTTGACGTCGATGTCGACTCGCGGCCAGTTTTCCATGCGTGTGACAATCGACAAACCATCGTCAGTGATCAATACGGTGTCGCTGACCAGAGCCGGTCCGATCGATGAGTGCCAGTAGACCGGCATGCCTGCCTGAAGACGAAACTCACTGCGTGGAGTGATGGGCGCTTCGCAGAGTTCATAACCGGTCACACAGCCCTGGTCGGAGAAGTGCCACTCTTCAGTGTGTCCGAACTTCTCATAGATGCGTTCCACCCGGTTCCAGGACTCGTAGATCTCCCATTGCTTCTGCGAGAAAAAGATCCCGGTCGACTCGACAAGCAGGCAATTGAGGTGTGCAGAACGCAGCTCTTTTGAGGGTGAGCCAAAGCTGACGGTTCTCGACACACCCACATGCAGACCGTTCAGTCGAGCGACGGCTGTGAGCGTGCAGAACTGGCTGACAGGAGCCTCGCCGAACCCCCAGTGACGGTAGCGTTCGCCCTGCCCGTCAGCCCAGACCTGAATCCTGACGGGAAACGCATTGTGACGCAGCAGTCGGTGAGCAATCTGGCCGGCAATCTCGGCTTCGGTATCGCCCCGGTTGAAGCCTCGCCCTGTCGCTTCAACCGCGTGAGCCACAATCGTTCCGGCTCGCACCAGCGACTTCATTTCCAGTCCGGAAAGCGGCAGCCGCATCCCGGCCAGGTGCGGCGAAACGTCAGGACAGTTTTCGAAGGGCTGATCACACGCCACGTTGCGGGATCGGCAGATGTCGCCCATCAGCACTTCGCGGCTCTCAGTCCAGACGCGTTCTTTAAGCTGAAATCCGAGCCCCGGAATCTGACGGTCGAAGAGCTGCGTCGAGTCCGTATTGCGCGACAGAACGACCCGGGCTTCGGGCGTGATGAACAGCGCGGACACGGCATCGTTCCAGCTGCCTCGCGTTGAGTCGCCACCAGCAGTGAACCACGCGAAGTTCGACGGACGCGACAGCAGAATTCCGTCGAGCCCCTGTTCGCGCATCAGCTCACCGAGCATCTGATGCCGGGAGTCGATCACCGCCGAACGCTCGACATCGACGGCGTAGAACTCTCCCGAGGATGTCAATTCAGAGAGAAGGTCCGCTGTCGGCATACTCCGCGTCCCGCGTGATGAATTCCTCGATCGCACTGCGACCTCGCGCCGCACCGCCGGCAAGGATACCAGTCTCGAATTCCGGAGAATACGATTTCCGCGATTTCCCCGGTTTTTGCGGCAGTTCCTCGGCACAGTCGTCAGATTCTGTCGCCATTCGCACCTTCTGAGGTTCAGGGAGTTTCAGTGTGGCAAGGCAGGAATCGGATCGCGAGGACCTGATTCGCGAGGCGGTCGGGCTCCCGGACCGCGCGGAATGGGAAGTCCCCAGCCAGAACGAGCTCGTCGTCACGGGCCTCAAACGCAACGGCAGCCTGTGCGTGTATCTGGGAGCCGATCCCGTTTACCAGTTTGATCCGGAAGGCCGTCTGCGACGCGCTTTCGTGGACGGCTTTCTGTATCGCACTCAAGGCAGCACGCTGGCTCGCATCCATCGCGAGCATTCAGCAACCGAGTCCACGCTGGTACGGCACGACCTGGACAGCAAAGAACTCGAAGCCTTTCTGACGACGATGCGCGCGACGCTGCAGACGCTGAGTCAGGAACTCGCCAGCGATGAGGCCTCTCTGCTGCGTTCCGTCGAAAGCGACCAGCAAACCGGGCTGCCCGACTTCGCGCGACTGATCAGCGCGGCACTCGATGCGACACCGACACTGGCCCCGGCAATCCCGGGCCGTGACAACTGATGAGGCGCCCGCTTCGCTGTTGCGTCGGCGACGACCTGACTAGACTCGCGACCCCGCAACGGCGCTGCCGCCTGCCTCCCTCACACTGCCAACCGCTCAAGCTCTTCAGGAGATGTTGCATGCCTGCCTCCAGCCGACTGTTCGCCATCTGCCTGCTGACCGCCGCCGTGACTGTTCTTCCACGCCTCGCAACTGCCGGCGACATCTTCCCGGACGAAGCTCTGGAAGCCGTGATCAAGGAAGTGCTTCGGAAGCAGGGTAAGGACGAAATCAAAGAGGAAGACCTGAAGAACGTGTTTCAGGTCACGGCGAAAAAGCAGGGCATTAAGTCGCTCGCCGGTCTGGAAAAATGCACGAGCCTGGTGCTCATCGACATCGCCGGAAACGAAGTCGAGGATCTCGGACCTCTGGCCGGCCTGAAGAATCTGCAGTCAGTCGATCTCTCCGGTAACAGCGTCAAGGACATCGCCCCACTCAAGGATCTGGCCAAAATTCAGTATCTGCAGCTGGAAGGCAATGAGGTCGCGGATCTCGCTCCACTGCAGAGCATCAAGGCGTTGCAGGCGTTGTACCTGTCGGGCAACAAAGTCGCCTCGCTCGAACCGATCAAGGGACTGCCCAGGCTGTCGTCGCTGTACCTGGAGGGCAATCAGATCGCCGACCTCAAACCGCTCTCGGAATTGAAATGGCTGGCGAACCTCAACCTGAAGGGCAACCGCGTTGAAGACGTGACGCCGCTGACCGGCCTGACCGAGCTGCGGTTCACATTTCTGCAGGACAATCAGATCAAAGACTTCGGTCCGCTGATCGAGATGGCCCGGAAAGATGCAGAAGGCGACAAGCGATTCGCGCCGTACTGGAAGCTGTACCTCGACGGGAATCCGATCGACGCGGGCAAGCGCGACCAGCAGATTGCCGAGCTGAAGAAAATCGGCGTTCGTGTGAACTGGCAGCCAAAGAAGTAAATGCTCACGCGGCCAACGGGACGCCGCGACCGGCCACTGGCGAGCGCCTCTGCTGGCGAGACCGGCAACTCGTAAGGTGAATGCCGCGCGTGACAGAGCGACTGATCAGGATCTGCCGGTTGCAGGTGCGCGAGATTCGGCGGAACCCCGGTTCTCTTCACAGATCGCCCGCCTTCGCGCCGTGAGACTCCACACTTCGGCTGCCTGGAGCGCGGCGATTGTCTGCCGTGTTCGGCGGTGCCCTCAGCGGGGCACGCGTCCAGAGCAAGACACCGAAACGGCAGTCGCGTGAGCAAGTCCGTCGCCCCTCGATCTCTGACGTTCAATCTCCTCGCGGAAAGTGCGTCGACAGAGGCTGCCGATGCACTGCTCGCGGCCCTGACCGTCGACGACGCGGAATGCCGGCGACTGGGTGCTGAGGGAATGATCCGGCAGCGCAGCCAGCTCACGATTCTCAATCTGATTCGCCGGATTGACGAGCTGCCGAATGATGTCTGCGCCGCGCTGGCTCGCCAGCCGGAGCGTTTTGAAGCGCCGCTCAAACAGTGCTTTCAGCGCGGCGACAAAGTCGACCTGCGATCCGCGACCGAATTCTCGCGCCGCTGCGGCTGCATCCGCCACTTTACCGACGCCGTCGGCCTGCTCGAACACTGGGACGAGGACGTTCGTGACGCTGCGTCAGACTGTGTCCGGGACCTGGCCGAAGCACTGGCCCTGCGATTGATGACTAATGACGCGGCGCACCTGCCTGGCATGGGCTTCGATCATTGTCGCGCGCTGCGGATCGACCTGCTCAACGAACTCGGGCGAGCACTTTTCCAGTTCGACCACCTGGTGAATCCGCAGCCCGCCATTGATGCCGTGCTGCTGCTGGGCCGCCCCGACGACGAAGAAGTCAAAAACGTCTGCTCCAAATACGGTGCCGACTGCACGGAAATGGTCACCGCAACGCTCCGAACAATGAAGTCGCTACCGCTGTTCGACACGGTCTGCGAGGCCTTGAAGCTGCTGGCTCCACTGCCGGTCTTCACGCAGGTTCTGGGCGAACGTGAGGACCCGGAGTTCGTCCTGGCACTGCTGCAATGGTGGCCGCGACGCGTGACGACGTACATCGAAACCAACATCAAGCGAGCGCGTACGATTCCGTGGCTGGAGACCCGGCATCCGACTCTGACACAGATTCCTGCGACGCTCCACGACAGTCTTGTTTCGCTGCTCAACTGCACGGAACTGGATCGTGACGACAAGAACGAGATCAAAAAGTGGATCGTCCGGCATTCGAGCGGCTCCGGTCGCGCGGCCGCGACAGATGTCCTCAACTGGCTGCCCCGGAAAGAGGTGCAGCACATTCTCTACGAAGCGCTGCTCGATCCCGACACGGAAGTCGAAGCCTGGGCGACGCAGCAGCTCAGATCGCAGAAGGTCCCGGACACATTCGAGCACCTGCTCGAGCGACTCGATTCTGATCGGCCGCAGGTCCGCGATGCCGCTCGTGAGGAACTCGCCAGCTTCAATATCGAACGCGTCTTCGACCTGTTTGAATCGCTGCCACCGTCTACCTGTCGGCAGTGCGGTCAGTTGCTGCAGAAAATCAACCCGCACGTGCTGAACGACTTTCGAGAAGAGCTGAGTCACGCGTTCCACTGGAGACGCGTTCGTGCCACGCGAGCCGTTGGAGAACTCGGACTGGTCGACGAACTGCTGCCGTCGCTGGCGGCCCTGCTGGAGGAACCCGCGTGGTCGATCCGCCGCACAGTCATCGAAGCACTCGCCCACAGCGATTCAGAATCGGCGCTGACAATCATTCGCAGCATGGCCGGAGACGAACAGCGGCAGGTGCAGGAAGCTGTCGAGGCCGCGGTTCGAACGATTGAAAACCGCCAGTCACCACGAATCTCAACCGACGCCACACAGACGACTGCCTGAGAGGAAACGTACGATGTTCGGCCATTTGCCGCTGCCTGATTGTCTCGCGTTTCCCGACTTGCTTTCTGAACCCGACCTGCTTTCTGCTCCCAGCTCAGTATCTGTGGCGGCGATTTCAGGACTGCCACTCGCGAGCGCAACATCTCCCACATGGTGGATCATCGGAGTGACGTTCGCCCTGGCTGCCTGCGGACTGACGTACGGTTACCTCCATCGCCCGAAAAAACGTGCCGCGAAATCAGCTCCTTCCCAGCCCAGCCGGACACCAGATCGGCCCCCGTTTGATGAACTGGCCGAGGCTCACAAACTCGACGCCACAGAAGTTGCACTCCTCCAGCAGGCAGTCCAGCACCTCGACCTGAAACAGCCGCTTCTGCTGTTCATCGATCCGTCACTGCTGCGTATCTTCGGCAGTTCCAACCCCGCTGCGGAGCCTCTGCGGCAGAAACTGTTCGGCGTCCCTGAGCAAGCGATCGGACCAGAGACCGCCTCAAGCGACCAGTCGAGTTCACATTTGCCGTCGGCAGCTCTGCGGACTGGCCAGACAACCGCTGAGCGCAGTTCGTCGATCGATGCCGTCGCAGAAGACCTGCTGGGAGATTTGCCCGCCGCCGATGCGCCGGGTTCGGTCGACGTCGAACAGCCAGTCTCCGCAGAAGCCGTTTCGTGAGTGCAGAATCCGCTTCGTAAACCGTGCAGTTCCCGCCTTCTGCCGGAACGCGTTCCAGCGTGCGAAGCTGGGCGGCGAAGGCATCGAGTTTCCTTGAATTCGGTTTTCTGAAACAGCTCGGATTCAGTAACGTGTGCAGTAACAGGGCGTCCGGCGAGGATGTTCGCGTACGGCACGGCGGGCCTACATCACCGCCTCACTCGGGAAACGGCAGACAGGATGACTGAAAGTCCCGCTTATCAGTTTCAAAACGGGAAACGCTTTGCGACCGTCGAGTTCTTTCAGCCACTGGCCGCCTGCCGCTGGAGTGAAATTGAGAAGATCGGCGACGAGCTGAAGTCGGAAATCGGGGCTCTCAGCCATCCGGTTTTTCTGCTCGATCTGTCGCGTCTCGAGTTCATGGGCAGTTCGATCGTTGCCCTGATCGTGCGACTGTGGAAGTCGACTCAGGAACGCGGCGGCAGCATGGTCGTCGTCAACTCCAACGCCATGATTCGCGAGGTGCTCGACATCGCTGGCCTGACGCGCGTCTGGACCATCGTCGACTCGCGCGACCAGGCGGAGAAGATGCTCTCCAACCCGCCGTACTACTCCGGCGGCCAGGACAGAATGGCCTACCTGCTGGCCGTGCTGGGCTGGGTCACCGCAGCCGGTGCCGCGTTCGGCACGATCGTTCTGCAGCGTAGCCTGGACGTCGTCGATGCCGACACTGCCCGACTGATCGTTTATTGCTGCGGGGGCACAGCGGTCGTCTGCGGACTGATCTCGCTGGTGTCAGCGCGCGGCGTCTGGCGGCTGCTCGGACTGCTGCTGCTGATCATCGCCGGCAGCCTGATCGGCGTTGCGGTCGCCGGCTGACGACAACCGCCCTCAAACGAAAGACCAGCGAGAATCCTGACCGTCGTGGATGACGCCTTCAGGTTTCTCCGTCTGGAAGACGATTCACGACTTACAGCTTCGAGACCAGCCGTCAGGAGGCACTCATGGGAACGGAAGCGACTCAGAACGCGGCCAGCGACTCCGCCAGCGATACAGCCTCATCCGGCGACAAGCAGCAGCATCTCGAAATCCGGCAGAAGGCTTTGCAGGAAGAGCTTCGCGAGCTGGTCGACGTTGTCGGACCGGGACCTCTGGTTGACCTGCTGCTGGAACGAGCGTTTCAGCTCAACGCCACCGACATCCACTTTGATCCGAACCCGGTCGGGCTGCGAGTCCGACTGCGGGTCGACGGCATGCTTCACGATGTACTCGAACTGCCGCAGAACCTGACCGCCCAGGTCATCTCGCGGCTGAAGATTATGTCCGGCATGGACATCACAGAACGCCGACTCGCTCAGGACGGCCACATTTCGCAGGCCGTGCTCAAGCACAAACGCGACATTCGCGTCGGAAGCGGCCCAACAGTTTACGGCGAACGGCTCGTGCTGCGGCTGATGCCCGACGACGACCAGTTCACGCAGCTCGACCAGCTGGGCTTTGAAGCCGACCAGCTTGAACGAGTCCGCAAGATGGTGAAGATTCCGTACGGTGTCCTGATGGCGGTCGGGCCAGTCGGTTCCGGCAAGAGCACGACCATGTACAGCTGCCTGGCCCTGCGAAACAGCACGACGGACAGCGTCGTCACGATTGAAGACCCGGTCGAACGTCACATCGACGGCGTCAATCAAATTCAGATCGACCCGAAGATCGACTTCACGTTTGTCAAAGCGCTGCGTGGCGTCCTGCGTCAGGATCCCGACGTCATGATGATCGGCGAAATCCGCGACCCGGAAACCGCCCAGATCGGGACGCGCGCGGGGCTCACAGGAGTCACCGTTCTCTCGACACTGCACGCCAGCGACGCGCTGGCAACGATCGACGTTTTCCGCGAACTCGGTGTGCCGCTGATGTTTGTCGTCGACGCCGTCAAGTGCGTCATCGCTCAGCGACTCATCCGCCGCATCTGTCCGGAATGCCGGGAAACTTACGAGCCTGACGAGACAGCGCAGTCGGTCCTGAACCTCACTCCGGAAGAGGCCGCCAGCGTCGAGCTGGCTCGCGGCCGCGGCTGCGACCACTGTTTCAACACGGGGTACTCAGGTCGAACGGGTGTCTTCGAGGTCTTTTCCATGACACCCCGGCTCCGCCAGGCCGTGCTGAAACAGAGTGGCCACGACGACCTGCGGGAAATCGCGATCAGCGAAGGCCTGATCACACTCGACCAGGCAGCTCGACAAAAAGTCCTGCGAGGGGAGACGTCGATCGATGAACTGATTCGACTGCAGGCCGCCTTTTCCATTTAGATTCGTTCCCGCCTCGCACGTGAGAGCGTCAACCCAACCGACGAACCAGCTGGCCAGATCGTTCAAACACTTGAAGGAGCGACAAATGGTGCGAACCCGGATTGCACACGTTCTGAGCAACTCACAGGCTGGCGAAGTCGTCAACGTCCGCGGCTGGGTGCGGACCCGCCGCGATTCCAAACAGGGCTTCTCGTTCGTCGAGGTCAACGACGGCAGCTCCTTCAATGGCCTGCAGATCGTCATCGACGCCGACGTCGCAGGTTACGATGCGATCAAAGACGTCACCACCGGTTCCAGTGTCTGCATCACCGGCGAGGTCAAGGACTCGCCAGGCAAAGGCCAGCGAGTGGAACTGCAGGCAACGGAACTGCGGCTGCTTGGCACCGCCCCCGCCGACAGCTACCCCCTGCAGAAGAAGGGGCACAGCTTCGAGTTCCTCCGCGAGATCGCTCACCTGCGTCCGCGCACAAACACGTTCGGGGCGATCACCCGAGTCCGCAACGCGGCGGCCGCGGCCATTCACAACTTCTTCCAGTCGCGGGATTTCCTCTACATCCAGACGCCCGTCATCACGACCAGCGACTGCGAAGGCGCCGGGCAGATGTTTACGGTCACGACACTGAATCTCGAACGCATCGCCGAGATTCAAACGCAGATCGACTTTGCCCAGGACTTCTTCGGCAAGCGAGCCTCGCTCACCGTCAGCGGCCAGCTGGAAGCCGAAATCTTCGCCTGCTCACTCGGCGAGTGTTACACGTTCGGACCGACGTTCCGCGCCGAGAACTCGAACACAACGCGGCATCTCGCCGAGTTCTGGATGGTCGAGCCGGAGATGCCGTTTTACGAACTCACCGACAACATGGAACTCGCCGAAGCCTTCATCCGGCACGTGATCTCGGCGGTGCTCGACCGCTGCGGCGACGATATGGAATTCTTCAACCAGCGCATCGACAAGACGGTCCTCGAAACGCTGCGGAACATCACCGAGAACGATTTCATCAGACTGCCCTACACCGAAGCCGTCGACCTGCTCCTCGCCAGCGGGCAGAAGTTCGAGTACCCCGTCGAGTGGGGTTGCGACCTGCAGTCCGAACACGAACGCTGGCTGACCGAGCAACACTTCAAGCAGCCCGTCATCCTGTACGACTACCCGCGTTCGATTAAGCCGTTCTACATGCGCTGCAACGACGACGGAAAAACCGTTCGGGCAATGGACGTCCTGGTGCCGCGAGTCGGCGAGATCATCGGCGGCAGCCAGCGGGAAGAACGCCTCGACGTCCTGGAATCCCGCATGTCCGAATGCCGTCTCGAACCTCAGGATTACTGGTGGTACTGCGACCTCCGCCGCTACGGCACCGTCCCCCACTCCGGCTTCGGGCTGGGTTTTGAGCGATTGATCCAGCTCATCACCGGAATGCAGAACATCCGCGACTGCATCCCATTCCACCGCGTGCCGAAGAGTGCCGAGTTCTGAGACGTTCGCCATCAGCAAATCTGCACCGTCGCGAAAGTCGCGCAGACTTTCGGCAAACGCCGCTGACCGAAACTCTGCGCGAGTTCTGCTACCTGGCACGTCAAGACGCACCCTGCCTCACTCACAGTGGGAAAGCGCCAGCAGGGCGTAGGCCGTGACCAGGTTCGGGTCGCCTTCGTACCAGCGGTCGGCTTCGTTGACCCAGCTTCCGTTGGGTTTTTGCGTCGACGCGAGTTTCGCAACGAGTTCGGCTCGCCAGTTGTGTTTCTGGCCGTCGGCGTCTTCGAGTTCGTCGATCTCAAGCACGGACAGCGACTTGGCGAACGTGTGGTAGTAGTAGAACAGGCCCTGCAGCCCCATGCCGGGATTCTCGTTCAGCGAGTAGAACTTCTGAATCCACGCAAGCGCGGCTTTGACACGGGGATCGTCCTTTTTGACGCCCGCGTAGATCATGCTTTTCAAACCGGCGTAGGTCATGCTTGCGTAAGACCGCAGACCGCCGGTTGCTGTCATGCCGGCCTGCGACGTGCCACCAGCGGCCGGCGTGTAGTAGAAACCGCCGTCGTTCACCTTTGCGGCGAACTTCGTATTGTTGTGCTCGGACTCCAGGTTCTGGCAGCGTGAGACGAACGTCAGTGCCTTCTGCATGGCGGGGTCGTCCGCAGTGGCCCCCGCCGCCTTCAATGCTTCGATCAGGAACGTTGTGTTTGACAGGTCAGGCCGCTGATGGCCCCCGTAGCCCGCTCCGCCGTAACCGGGATCTTCCGGCTTCTGCTCTTCGTCCTCGTCCCACTGCAGACCGCGGAGGAACTTCTCGGCCTTGCTGATCAGATCGTCGTAGCGACCGTCCTGATTCGCCGCCTCAAAGGCCAGCAGGGAGATACTGGTTTCGTAATTCCGGTGAGTCGACTTCGCATAGTAAATGCCGCCATCGTCGTGCTGCAGCGATCTCAGAAACTTCAAGCCACTGACCACCGTTTCGTCGTCCGCCGGCACGCCGCTTTCCAGCAGCGAGTAGACTGCCAGGCCGGTGATGCCCGGAATGTTCGGCGACGTCCAGCTTCCGTCCGACGACTGCGACACCTTCAGAAACTGCACGGCCTTCTGCCGGACCGGCTTCGTTGTTGTCGCACGATCACCGTCTGCCGCCCATGCTGAAGTGGCCAGAGCGAGAATACAGACGAGACAAACCAGACGCTTCGGAGCGAGAAATCGCGGAACCATAAGACAACTCTTTTTCAGAACTGGGATGAGGAGTGACGGCAATCCAATACGGACAATATCCCGGCTCGCCAGCGTCTTCGCGAGCCTCGCCGTGGCGAAATCTCGACCGCCCCCGGCCAGCGATTGACCACCGCGCAGAAAAATCGCCCGGCCAGTGAGGCACTGTGCCGGGCCCATTCGACTCTTCAGCAGGATCAGGTGTGCGGCGGATAAAGTCGGACCTCGTCCACTACAGGGAGATTCTCAGTCGCCGCTCGCCTTACTCCTCGACGACTTCAGACTCCGGCTTCGTTTCGTCGGCGGCTGCCGCTTCAGCGTTCGGCTCAGTGGCGGCCTCGCCCTCTTTGTGATCGCCATCTTCTTTGTGATCGCCATCCTTGTGCTCGTCTTCGCTGTGTGCCGCGTCACCATGATCATGATCTGCGTGATCGCCGTGGTCGTGGCCCGCGTGATCGTGATGATGGTGAACTTCGCCCTTGTACTCCTTGCCGTCGATCGAGAAGTGCAGGTGCGCGCCTTCTGAGTGCTCATGGAACTCCTCAGCGATCTCCTTGCTGGTGATCGAGAACCGCGATGATTGCCCCTCCGATTCACCGTCGAGCGGCGCGGCGGCCAGCGTGAAATCTTCCGAGTCATCGCCGTGGGCGAAGCTCAGCGTCAGTTCGGTCAAAGAAACCGGATGAGCCGCCTTCGCGTCTTCGCCCAGCAGGTAAACGTCGAGCTTCCCGGAACCTTCGTCAAACACCACCTCGGCATGAATGCTGTGATCGCCAAGTTCGACCAGGTCGCCGCCGTTCGGGCCGTGAGCGTGTGAGTGATCATGGTCATGCGAATCAGCGGCGGCCTTCGCGGCTTCGGGCGTGACTTCCTGATAGTCGCTTCCGCTGTCAGCACAGCCCAGCAGGCCAATGCTGACCAGAGCGGCAGGGATCACTTGCAGTGCGTGTTGAATCTTCATCGAACTTCTCCTGAGGCACTTGTCTGCGGTCATCGCGCCGACCCATGTCGACGGCGGGTCTCATCCTGAGCGGCAAGTTATAGCTGGTGAACCGGCAGAAGAAACGTTACGGCTTCGCACTCTCACGACAAACGGCTTACGATCCTGCCGCAGTTCCGCCGGATCACACCGGTCCTCAAACCGCAGCGAGAATCCGATGCCCGACCCGTCTGTTTCCCGCCGGGAGTTTGGCTTGAGCCTTGCCGTCTTGCCCGCCCTCGCCGCCGCAGCTCCGTTGACCGAAACGCCGCTGCCGACCGACAAACAGCAGGAGCAGGCCGCGCAGACACCGCAGGCCGAAGCCGCAAAGCCAGCCAGCAAACAGGACGCCACCCCCGAACAGCCAGAAGAACGTGAGGACGTCCCCGAAGCCGCGTGGTTGCTCGGCCTGATCCTGAAACGCTATCCGGACGAGAGACTTGACGAAGCAGCCATTCGCGGAATCGTCGGCGATCTCCAGGGCGATCTGCGCCGATCAAAAACGCTGTCCAACTTTCCGCTCGAAAACTCCGACGAACCGGGACTCGTCTTTCGGCCATTCGTCGGCGAGTGACGGGACCTCAGAAACAGACTGTCATCGGTAGCTGGATTCGCAGGAATTCAGTCACTGCTGATTCCAGCCTGAATTCCTGCGAATCCAGCGACGAGGCAGTCAGTCTTCCAGCTCGACGTTCCAGTAGACCTCGCTGACGAACTTCGACCAGCTGTCGATGCGCACGCCCTGCGATGCATAGAACGGTTTCCACTTCGGTTGTGCGGGTTCCTTGCGGAGTGGCATGTGCGCCTGTTGCGGCGTGCGGTCTGCCTTCCGGGAATTGCAGTCGACACAGGCGACGACGCAATTCGTCCAGTTGGTAATCCCGCCCCGCGACTTCGGCGTCACATGGTCGATCGTCAGTTCCTCACTGCCCGGCCGCTTGCCGCAGTACTGGCAGGTGAACTTGTCCCGCTTGAACAGGTTGCGGCGGCTGAAGGCGACCGACCGCTTCGGCAGGCGATCGTAATGCGTCAGCGCGACAACCTCGGGCACCTTCAGCCGGAACGACGAGCACTGAATAAACGGTTCATCGCCGCCGGGTTCAAGGCGAGCCCAGTCGGCCCATTCGTAAAGCTGGTAGTCGTCCGGGTCGACGACTCGCGCGGAACCGTTCCACAGTTTCACCAGAGTCCGAGCGACCGTCGCCACACTGACAGGCTGCCAGTTGCGATTCAGCACCAGAGTCGGACGTGTCAGCACTCCCGCCGCCATAAGCAAGCTCCTGAATCCAGAGACTTACAGACGCTGCCCGCGGAACAAACCCTGATCTGGGAAGGCGATTCCTCGGCCCGGACCGGCAGACAGCCGCCCCGCAGGGACACGAACCATACTGACCGGTTCGCCGTTTGTGGAGCGCCACCTTCACGGTTCCGCGGCACCTTCACAGCGAATTCACGTCAGCGCTCGGCACGCTTCGCTCGCTCTCCGACGTTTCTTCAAAGGCTTTCAGCGCTGCCGGAACAGCCGACCGACGGGAAGCTTCAGACCGGGCAGCAGCGGTTCGTCGCAGATTTCCTGTTCTCTGTTGAGCTGCACCGGCAGTGAACCCGGCTTATGGATCTCAACGGTCTGAAAATGCGGATCGATCAGCCAGACGATCTGCACTCCAGACTCGAGATAGAGATCCACCTTGCCACCAACGTCTTCGAGTTTGTCGCTGGGCGAGAGAATCTCGATCGCCAGCAGCGGCGGGCCTTCCAGTTGCGTCGTCCCGGCATCGATCGACGCCTGCTCCTGCTCGTGAGTCGCGACGGCCACGTCGATTCCCACAGACGTCGCAGGATCGCGGCTCAAGACACAACCGACTTCGCCGGAATGTACTTCGAGCCGGGTCTCCGGGTGATCGTCCAGCCAGAGCATCAGAAGATGAACAATCTGAGACTCAATCCAGGTATGCGTTCGATTTCGCCGAGTCATGTCCCGCTCTCCTTCACGCAGTTCGCCACGGATCAGTTCTCGATCAACACCGTCGTCATCCGGGAGCGCGAGGAATTCCTCGATCGTCATCAACCGGGTTTCGGAGACACTCATGGCGAGGTTCCTTTGCGAATCAGAGAGGCCTTGAACGGCAGGCAGGACTCAAGCGTTCAAACCAACAGCGTCTACGAAGCCGGAGTCGGCGTCAACGTCGAGTGGTTCGAGTCCGCAGTGGCGGCATCAACCGATCGCGGCAGGCGAATCAGGTGGCGGATCAGAACGAAAGCGACAATCGCGCACACGGCCAGCGTGGCAAAGTTGTAGCGCACCATGCCTTCCTGCAGCGTGACGAACCAGCTGCTCACCGGGGCCTGCAGCCAGTCCGGCGCCTGCTCACTCCACGTCTCGCCGGCCTGGCCGTGCACCACAGCCAGGCTGTTGAAAATCAGATGAAACACGATGCCGGGCATCAGGCTGCCGCTGCGCACGGCCAGCAGTCCCAGCACCAGTCCCAGCAGCGTCGCGTTGAAGACCTGCTGCGGCACCATGTGAATGATCCCGAACATCACGCTCGACAGAACAATCGCCGGAGCCACCCGGCCGCCCTTGCTGAACCCGGTCAGAATGAAACCGCGAAACGCGACTTCCTCGCAAATGGCCGGCGTCAGTGCAAAGACTGCGATCACGACGAACAAGGGCAGATCGGTATCCGCCATCGCTGCAAATGCGACCTTCGCACTCTCTGGCAGGTCCGGGAAAAACTGCTTAAGGCTCGACAGGACCTCAATCGCCAGCGGGTGCAGCACAAGCGGCAGCAAAACGGCGACTCCCAGAACTTTCAGCGGCGGCAGCGTCAGCTTCAACGACTTCCGCACGCTGGACGTCAACATCAGCGCCATGATCACGGCCGGGGCGAGCATCAGAGCCAACTGCGAAATCACCGCAAGCTGCATCACCTTTGTGCCGAGATTCTCCTGAGTGACTCCCGTGACGAAGCCGCCGAGAAACCGGATCGACAGAAACTGCAGCAGCATCATGAGAATAAAGCACGCCGCCGCTTCTCCCGATGTCGGCGTCGGTTCCTTCTCCCGCAGCAGGTACCGAATCCACCCCTTGAGATCGAACTGCTCGGCCTCGCGAAACAGAACGTCCTCGCTCTTGAACTGCTCAACCGCCCACCACAAAGCGATCAGGCTGTAACCGATGCTCGACATCAGAACGGGCAGAGCGAACACCAGAATGCCCGCATCACCCGGATTCAGCAGCAACGCCTTCAGCAACAGCGTTGGCCCGACGATCGGCATCGCACAGTAAAACAGCGAGGCGCCGCCCTCGGCGGTCAGTTCGACGGTCGGCGACATCGAGAACATTGTCATTCCGATCGTGACCATGAACAGCGGCATCAGGTAGTGCTGGCCTTCCTTGTTGCTCCGCGCGAACGTCGCCAGGGCCAGACTGATCGCGCTGAAGAACGCCGCCAGCGGGATCAGCAGCACGATCATCCAGAAGATCGCCATCGCCGTCGGCAGAGCCACGTCCGACATGACTGACGCTCCGGGCGCCGCACCGGACGCCGCAGACACGATGTACTGTCCGGTGAAACCCATACTGATCAGGTTCAGCAGAGTTGTCGTCAGACTGAAAAGGAGGACCGTCAGAAACTTGCCGACCACGATCTCCGACCGAGTCGCCGGACAGATCAGCAGCGTCTCCATCGTGCCGCGTTCTTTCTCACCGGCTGCGACATCGACCGCCGGATAAAACGCTCCCGTCAACGCCATGATCACCAGCAGCGCTGGAAAGACGCGGCTCCACACACTGGCAGCGATCTCGTCCTTGCTGGCAACGTCAATTCCCACCAGGTTCACGGGATCCGGCACCGTCTGCGGCAGGCCGGCCTGTTCGAGGCGGTCGCTGAGCAGTTGCCGCTCCCACTTGGTGATCGCTTCGAGCGTTCGCCGGTATGCAATTTCCGATTTGTCGTCTGCTCGATTGCGAATGATGATCGGCCTGAGCAGCGGCAGTTCCTGCAAAGCCTGACGGTCGTCGTCGCCACCTCCCAGCAACCGATTGATCTCACGAACGTTCTCGCCGAACCCATCCGGGATCAGAACAAGAACCTGCATCTTGCTGCCGGTAAACTCCGCTGCGATCACCTTCGTCAGCTTTTCAAAGTGCTCTTCGAGCGCAGCGATCTCGGGCGGCACCGCAGTCGGCCCACCCTCAGTGGCAAACTTCTGCTGCAGCGCCGCCGCTTCCACCGAGGGCAATTCGTCGGCGAGTTCCCGTTTCCAGGGAGCCAGTTGCGGAACAAGGGCGCTGCGCTTCCCAACGTAATTCTTCAGTCGCTCCGCCGTGTCCAGTAACTCGGTTCGCGCG
>Ga0070727_10001973_pt1 | contig 20534 bp, 17 predicted proteins | sample tdAd472_FD_66722 | JGI IMG/M metagenome (GOLD analysis project Ga0070727, IMG submission 66722) | Marine sediment microbial communities from the Atlantic coast under amendment with organic carbon and nitrate - tdAd47.2 | ecosystem: Environmental > Aquatic > Marine > Coastal > Sediment | place...
AGCGGCCATTCGGGTACCGGACTTCAAGGGCAAAATTTCGACTTCCTGAATCACGCTTGTGAACGTCTGCTTTCACCAACAGCGGACATTAAATCAGTGAAAAATTAGTCAAATCGACCGGTAGCTAACGGCCAGAAGCGGAAGTTTGATATTCTGGCTACACCTCCGCATCGTATTTTGGCATATAGCCAAATGCCGGAGCCGTTCTTGTTATTTGTTCTCTTCCAATGCCCGTAACTTCAGGCTCGTCTGCAGGTCTTCCCACGCGTACGAAGCTCGACTGTGAGACTCCAGAATCACCTCCGGCTTGATGTTCTCATTTTCGAGAGACTGCGCGAATGCAACTGCCGCATTGGAGGCTACCGCGACCGGATGGCCATCAAAAAACTCGAACGTATCCGTAGTGATTACAATACGTTCCTCCGGCAGCCACACAATATACATATCCTTAGCATGCGGGCTGCCAATATTAATAATTCTAGCGACAAGGTTTTTGTCTTGGAAAATTCTATCGACATCTACGATCTCGAATGTTGCGGCAATTTCCGTAGATGATAAAACGTCCGGAAATATCGTATATTTTGCACTGATCATTTTGCGATAATATTCCAAATCGTCGGACGGTGTTATAACAGTTGCGCCTTCGGCAACGAATGCCCTAAGACCCCCCGAATGATCGTAATGATGATGGGTGGGAATCACATATCGAATGGGTTTATCAGAGATCGTCCTGATGGCCTGGATCGCCTGCGATGAATAAGAACTGTTGACCGGTGCGTCCACCGCCAGAATGTAGTCATCGAATACTACAAAAGAAACATTTGGTCTCGTTTGCGGGAAGTCTACGACAAATACATTTTCTGTAACCTTAACCAGCTTGTTTCCAGTGGGTGGAGCCATGTGAACAAATTGCACGTTCTCTGGTCTTTCAAAAATTGAATCATCCAAATCCCCATTGAAAACAATGTTTTTGTACTCTTGCTCGATCACTGAATCTCCTGCCAACTCCACTTTCAGAGTCGTCGGCGCAATCAGGCCATCTGCCTTCGTCGCATATCCTTCATAGATATAGTCAATGGCGGTATCGCCCTCAAGTGCATCCATTGTTGGCCTGCTTAACCGGGCCAGAAGACCCGTATTGACATCAAAGTACAGCGACACGACCTGATTATTGGGCCACGGATAAGTCAGTACTGCGTAGCTTGTTCCTGCTATCGACTTTCGCCCCAGCGATCGAATGCTTCTGGGATTATTGGATACTTCTTTCAGTATTAACCGCGGCAGCGACCATTCTATAAATGTCGTGTTAGGAAATCTGTTTGCTGGATCATTATCCTGGGCTGTGTTCGTTTCATCTATGTACGTAAATATGTCATCGCCGTTCATAACGTAGACTCGATCACCTTCGTGAAGGTCTGCCCCGAAGAAGCGATCTGTGTCCCGGTATGCTCGACGACTGGCAAAGTCAAGAATCATATGATCCATCCGAGGAGTCCGATTAACGGTACTGTGATCGACGCTCTGATGGCGCATGACGGTACTGCCCTCCATGGTCAGATCAACACGTTTTATTGCCTGAATTTTGTCGGAACCGCCGTGAGCAACTAGCGCGCTCTCGAAGACCGTTTTCGCGCTGAGATACGAGTCGAGTGTAGGATGCGGCGATTTCGCTCGGTCATCTGGTGCCGAGCAAGCGCCTTGCACCGAGATTGCGATTACCAATAGGTAAAAAGGTGGAGTTGTACGCATATTTTTAGGCATATTCTTTAAATCGTGGGTTAATCGGAGTCTCGCGACATGTCCGCTTCGGGTCATTTCTAGCCGTTCAGCCCAAGTTTAGCCGACTGTCTCGTTTAGGGGGTAAAGCGGACGTTCCAGTCAACGCTTCCTAGATTGGCTCTAGTTTAGGTACATGCCAGAATTGACCCGCCCTGCGCCATCAGGAGAATCGCTTCTGCGACGAAGGCAAACCTGACCAAAGCCAAGGATGCAAAGCCAGACCTGTTGATGTCAAGAGTCCATTGGCGATTGTTTGTGACATTGGTAATGGGTATCAGTCTAATGTACCCAGTACAGGGCCAACTACATGCTCAAGATGAAGACGATTTGGAGGTAATGGGCTGGTCACTCGTTCGAAATAAAGATGGCGTAGCTGTATATAATCGAGAACTTGCCGATTCTAAAGTGCGTGAAATCATGGCGCGCGCAGAAGTCGATGTCGAATCCGCGAGGATTTTTGCGGTAATCACAGACTTCGATAACTGGGTTAATTTCATGCCATACGTCCACGAGTCGGAAATTATTGACCGGTCAGATCAGAGCGAATCGGTATATCTACGCTTTAGGGGGCCCTTTATTAAGGATCGGTCGTTAGTCTCCGAAGTTACGCTTGAAAAAAAAATCGGGGGCATAGAACGCTATGTCATGAAATGGCAATTAGCCGAGGAACGAACACAAGAATTGAATATCAGGGGTATTATTGTGCCCAAATCCAACACTGGATACTGGGAGCTACAGCCAATTGGGGACGGGACAAAAACCTATGTAACGTACTATGTGCATGCTGATCCAGCTGGGAAGGTCCCAAAATGGATGGTTAACTTCGCGTACAAACAAATTGCTCCGAGTGTATTCAAGGCTGTTCGCCGGCAAGCGCAGTTGGATCAATACGACGTTAACAACACTGCAGATATAGATTAGAGTATTTTCTGTGATCGGTCGCTCGCATGTTTCAAGCGCGTTCTTAGGCGACCGAAGAATGACCGCTCATGGTCTCCAGCCGCCCGCCTGGTGATAGGCTCCACGGCTGGTGATGACCCGAAGCGGACATGAGCGATCTATACTAATAGGCATACTAGTCGACCTCTTAATTTGGAAATCAGATAGGCAGTGCTGTCAGCGGACATGAACTGGGAAGCGATCGGAGCAATCGGGGAAGTTGGTGGTGTGGTCGCTGTAGTTGCGACTCTTGTTTATTTGGCGCGCCAAATTCGCCATAGTGCGGAAGCCATGCGCATTGCCGCGTATCACCAAGCTCAGGAACAGCTCTGGGCGGTCGGAATCGCCATTTCCAACGACCCTGAGATCGCCAGAATACTGGCCAAGACGTTTGTTGGACAACTCGACAGCCTTGAGTTTTCCGATCGCATGCGACTCGAGTTTGTGTTGGGAGCCTTTTACTTCGGTACGGAGAGCATGCTGGCGCTTCATGAGAAGGGGCAAATCGATCCTGAACTTTGGCAGAACGTGTTTGAGAACAACTTTCGTCTTCTTGGGTCACCGCTCGGTCGCGAATACCTTGCGTCTCGTCGTGGGCCCATTAGTCGTCGCCTTGAGACCCTAGTTGATGAGCACCTGAACCGTGAGGGCACCGCCTAACATTGCGCCGAGTGCCGGCACCTTCAACGGCTGGTTGAAACCGCAGCCGGAAGCAGCCGGCCACTAGAAGGTAGGCGTTTCAGTTCCAAGGAATTGAAGAATCGCCAGACCACCCATAACCATCATGGTAGCGGCGAATATAAGTGGCAGCGACTTACTTGACTTGTCGAACCAGGCAATCAGAAGCATAAGCACCCCTGCACCAAGTAGAAAATATCCGAGGTAGCTGGCCATAGTCGGATCAGTTTACCGGACTAGTTGAGCGTCCGCTTGCGGCCGGAACTTGAACACACTTAGTCACGCGCTGGCGTCAGGCTCGCAGAATTCGGCCGCCTGGGATCGGACGACCCCCTGAAGACACCGTCCTTGTAAGCGACGGACTGCAGACTGCCCATCGACCACTGCGTACCGGCCACCTCGTGGCCGCGCGCGTTCAGTATGCGAATCGTGTCCGGACTGATTCCGGATTCGAGTTGCAGCATATCCGGCAACCACTGGTGGTGCATGCGCGGCGCCGCGGCCGCCTCGGCAATGTTCATGTCATGATCGATGACATTGACGATCATCTGCAGCACGGTGGTAATGATTCGGCTACCACCCGGACTTCCGGTCGCAAACCAGGCTTTGCCTTCGTTGAAAACGATCGTCGGCGTCATCGAACTCAACGGACGTTTACCGTTTTGAATTTCGTTGGCCTCGTCGCCGAGCAGGCCATACGCATTCGGCACCCCGGCCTTCGCCGAGAAGTCGTCCATTTCATTGTTAAGAAGAAAGCCTGCCCCGGCAACGGCAATTCCTGAACCAAAGGAGAAATTTAGCGTTGTCGTATTCGATACGACGTTACCGTCACGATCGATAACCGAGAAATGCGTGGTGTCCGGACTTTCGTAGGCGGGAGGAACACCGGAACTGACCTCGCTCGACGGCCGCGCACGTTGCATGTCGATCGTTGCGGCGAGTTCCTTTGCATAGGCCTTGCTCATCAGCCACTCCTGCGGCACGTCGTAGAAGTCCGGATCGCCGAGATGCTTACTGCGATCCGCGTACGCCAGCCTCGATGCTTCCGCGAGCACATGAATGGCGTCGGCGCTTCCCCAACCGAACTCCGTCACCGGAAAATTCTCGAGGATGTTCAAAATCTGCACGACGTGTATGCCGCCCGAACTCGGTGGCGGCATCGTGACAACCTCGTAGCCTCGATAAGTGCCCCGGGCGGCGTCCCGGATGACAGGCTCGTAGGCCGCGAGTGATTCAGCATCGATCAGGCCACCGCCACGTTTCATTTCCGCGACGATCTTCGCGGCGATTTCACCTTCATAGAATGCATCCGGCCCGTCTGCCGCGATGACTTCGAGCGTGTCCGCGAGGTCGGACTGAATAAAGCGCTCGCCGGGCAGGTACGGCTCTCCGCCGGGTTTGTAATAGTAGTGGCAACTTGCCTCGTACCGACACATGCGTTCCTTGCGCGCTGCAAGCAAGCCGGCAAGATCGTAAGACATGACGATGCCGTCGCGCGCAAGTTGTATCGCAGGCTCGACGACACGCCGCCAGGGCAAGCGGCCGTAATCCGAATGTGCACGCCACAGACCGGCAACGGTGCCCGGTACGCCTGCAGCCAGGTGGCTGAATCTCGCACGATCTTTGTCGACGTTGCCGTCATCGTCGAGAAACATGTCACGGCTCGCACGCCGCGGCGCCATTTCACGATAGTCGATCGCGACTGTTTCGCCGCTGTCTGCAGCGTGGACGAGCATGAAGCCGCCGCCGCCGAGATTGCCGGCGCGCGGTAAGGCTACGGCCAGCGCGAACCCCACAGCAACAGCTGCATCGACCGCGTTGCCGCCATCCGCCAGCACCTGGGCGCCCACCTCGGACGCCAGCTCATTCTGCGATGCGACCATTCCGGCCGCCCCGAACACGGGATGCCGCAAATCGTCATAACGAACAATGGGTGCGTCAGTCGCCTGCGGGTAGGCAGCCGCCAATGGCAACAATAGTCCCGCGACGAGACAGATCAGCTTTCGCATAGCAGTTCAGTCCGGCAATTCAACAAAGTGCGATCAAACCACAGCGCCTGTCGCGTGACAATTACGGTCAGGGGAGAAATGTCTTGAACAGGTAGAAGAACACGATGGCCAGGAACGCGCCAGCCGGTATCGTGACCACCCACGACACGAATATCCGCGCCACTACGCGCAGATCGATAGCCTCGATTCCTCGCGCCAGCCCGACACCAAGCACTGCGCCAACCAGCGTATGAGTTGTCGAGACCGGGATGCCGGTACCTGACGCGATGACAATCGTCGTTGCTGCTGCGAGTTCGGCCGCAAAACCGCGGCTCGGCGTGAGCTGCGTGATCTTTTTGCCGACGGTTCGGATCACGCGCACGCCGTACGTCGCGAGACCGATGACGATACCGCCGCCGCCCAGCATGAGTATCCAATACGGAACGGTCGCCTTGGCGGTGACTACTCCGTTTTGAGCGACACTGATAACAGCAGCAAGCGGGCCGATCGCGTTGGCGACGTCGTTCGAGCCGTGCGCAAATGCCATCCCGCACGCGGTAACGATCATCAACACGCCGAACACGCGCTCGACCGTATAAAAATGTTGGCTCTTCTCCGCTTTCGGATCGGGCTTGATTCTCCGGATAGCGACCGCGCCCAGCAATGCGATGGCCACCGCAATAGCGGTTGCCAGCAGATACGCGTCGCGAAGACTTATCTCGAGCCCTACGTGCTTCAGGCCCTTGAGGATCGTAACCAGCGTGATCGTAAACGCCGCCAGGAAAATGTAGACAGGCACGAAGCGCTTCGCCCTCGCCAGCGGGTCCTCGCGGCGCAGGATCAGTTTGAGAACGCTCTGGTAGATGAGGTAGGCAATGAAACCCGCCGTCAGCGGCGATACGACCCAGCTCATGACGATCGTGCCGACCTTGCCCCACTGCACGGCGTCGACGCCGATTCCCACGGCCGCAAAACCGACAATGGCGCCAACGATCGAATGCGTCGTCGAGACGGGCCAGCCTTTGTGCGAGGCAATAAATAACCACGTTCCGGCAGCGAGTAATGCCGCCAGCATGCCGTAGATCAGCAATTCTGGGCTGCTCGCGAGCAAGTCGGTATCGACGATGCCCTTACGAATTGTCGACGTTACTTCGCCACCCGCCAGGACGGCGCCCAGGAACTCGAAGACCGCTGCGACGACAATCGCCTGCTTGATCGTCAATGCGCGCGAGCCGACGGATGTCGCCATCGCATTGGCAACATCGTTCGCACCGATGCCCCAGGCCATAAAAATACCGAACAAGGCCGCAAGGACGATGTAAATGGTAGCTGAATCCATTGTCGTGCCTCCGGGGTTCAGACCCCGTTGTTATTGCTTGTTAGTGAGAGAGCAACAGCTCGAGCCGGCGTCCCACGCGCTCGGCCATGTCGGCGATCTCTCCGGTCAGTTCGATGACCTGGTACATGAATACAGCATCGACCGGCTTCAGTGTGTCCTCGATCTCGTACAGGGCCGCGCGTAGTTCGGCCTGCTTTTCGTCGGTATCGGTCTCGATTCGGTCAAGCTCTTCGATGAGTTCCTGTACAAGGTTGACCTCGGCGCCTCGAAATCCTGACGTGAACAATTCGTCGAGTTCGCGAACGCTTTTGCGTGCCTGTTTCGCCGCATCGATGTTGCGATCGACGAACTCGAGAAACTGCTTCGAAATAGGTGCAGGGACCCGCAGCTTTCTGCCCAGCACCAATCCTGATACGTCCTTCGTGCGGTTGGCGATCATGTCCTGAACGAGCAGCAGTTCGAGAAGATCCTCTCGCGGTACCGGCATGAACAGGCTCTTCGGCAGGTGCAGGCGGATCTGCTTCTTGAGATCGTCCGCTTTGTGCTCGAGCTCCTCGATCTCGTTTCTATAGGCGATCGCCCGCTCCCAGTTGCCTTTTACCGCGGCGGTGAAGAACGGACGCAATTTCTTCGCGCATCGAAACGCGACCTCGATATGCTTTTCCAGTGGCTGGACGGGAGACCGGCCAAAAATATTCGCTAATACATTCGCCATGGCATCCTCTCGGGCTCAGTATTTTCGGGCGCAATCCTACCATAAGGCCGTGCCGGAAATGCACGTAGAATATCCTCTCTAGTGGTTTTACGAGGGGTCAAAGGACACGCCGGACATGCTAAAATCCGCCGCCCCGTGACCCTCAGGAAATCCCTGTCCGATGGCATACTGGCTGATGAAATCCGAACCCGATGCTTACAGCATCGACGACCTCGAGCGCGACGGGCGTGAGATGTGGGACGGTATTCGAAACTACCAGGCCCGCAACATGATGCGCGACGATATGCGCGTCGGTGACGAGGCAATCTTCTATCATTCGGCGTGCAAGGAACCGGCTGCAGTCGGCATCATGAAGATTGCGAGCAAGCCCTATCCCGACCCTACCCAGTTCGACCCTAAGTCGAAGTACTACGACCCCAAGAGCAATGAAGACGAGCCGCGTTGGCAACTCGTCGATGTTGAGTTCGTGCGCAAATTTTCGCGAGCGCTGACACTGAAGGAATTGCGGGCACAGCCGGGACTCGAAGAGATGATTCTGCTGCGCAGGGGCAATCGCTTGTCAGTCATGCCTGTAGAGAAACATCACTGGGACCTGCTACTCGGACTTGAATAGGTGAACCGACCGAGGCTCATTGCCCTTTCCGGGTTCATGGCGGCACTTGCGGTCGTCGTCTACCTGTCGACACCGCCGACACTGGTTAACGCAGCGGCCATACCCGAGCTGCCCGCCGACATCGACGCGTACCTCGCAGCCAGCGAAGAGCAGGTCGACGAAAGATTTCACCTGATCCCGAACACCGGGAAGCGCGTACGCTGGCAAGAGCCCGGCGTACGTACCGAATTCGCGATCGTATACCTGCACGGCTTCTCCGCGACGCGCCAGGAAACAGCGCCACTCGCGGAGCAGATAGCAGATACATTGCAGGCAAATCTGTTCGAGACCCGGCTGACGGGGCACGGACACACAGAGATGCCCCTGCACGCGGTCCGGGCCGAAGACTGGCTCGAGGACGCCGCCGAAGCGCTCGCCATCGGCGAACGGCTTGGTGACAAGCTTATCGTGATCGGTACGTCGACCGGCGGTTCGCTGGCTCTCGCGATGAGTGATCACGAAGCGGCGAAAACGGTCAGCAACATCATTCTCCTGTCACCCAACATCGAGCCCATTAACAGCACTTCGAAATGGGCGACGCGGCCGGGCGGCTACCTGATTGCCCGCATTGTTGCCGGCGAGACCCGCAGCTGGACGCCGCGCAATGACCTGCAAGAACGCTACTGGTCGACGAGCTACCCCACAAACGCAGCGATTGAGATGATGCGCCTGGTCGAGCTTACGCAGTCCAAATTGCCGTTGAACATTCATCCAAACCTGCTCGTGATCCTGTCGCCTAACGACAAGGTCGTGTCTCCCGTCGCGACGAAGTCGGCATTCGAACAAATCACCTCGCCGCGCAAGTTGCTCGTCGAAGTCCAGGGGTCACAGGACCCATCCAATCACGTACTCGCGGGCGATATTCTCGCACCGGAGTCAACGGCGAAAATTGCAGCCACCGTCGTCGACTTCATAAGGCCCAAGGGCGCAGCTGAACTTTGATCGGCTGCCATGTCGAACACCACACTAACCCCCATGCGCAAATACATATTGGATTAAATCATGAAATATCAGACACTTATATTATCCGCCGTCTGCTTCTCACTGACTGCTTGCGGCAAATCCGAAGCGCCGGTCGCAGCTGACGCGGCAGTCGATTCCGTGGCGACCCTGGAACGGGAAAACCCCTTACTCACGAACTGGGACACGCCGTTTGGCGTTCCGCCTTTCGACCTTATTGAATCGAATGACTATCTGCCCGCCCTGCGTGAGGGCATGCAGCAACAAAAGGTGGAAATCGATGCGATCGTGGCGAACTCCGATGCGCCGACATTCGAAAACACAGTCGTCGCGCTGGAGGTCAGTGGCGGTGCACTCAGCAAAGTCCGCCGTCCTTTTTTCGCGGTAAATGGCGCGCACGCCGATGACGTCATTCGAGAGACTGCGAAGACCATTGCACCGGAGCTCGCTGCGCACCGTGATGACATCCGCCTGAACGCTGCGCTATTCGAACGCGTCGACGCTGTGTTCAGAATGCAGAACCAACTCGAGCTGAACGATGAACAACAGCGCCTGCTCGAAGAGACCCACAAGGACTTCGTACGCTCCGGCGCTAACCTGGAACCGGTAGCACAGGCACGGCTACGCGAGATCAATTCGGAACTTGCGGCTATGTCGCAGCAGTTCCAGGAGAACGTGCTCAACGAAACCAATGAATTCGAGCTGCTCGTGACGAACAAAGCAGATCTCGGCGACCTGCCTGAAAGCCTGGTTGCGCTTGCGGCCGAGGAAGCAGAGCGCCGTGGCCACAATTGCGGGGAGTGCTGGGCATTCACGCTGCAGAGGCCGAGTATCAATCCGTTCCTGCAGTTTTCACCAAATCGCGAGATGCGTCGCACACTGTTCGAAGGTTACGCAATGCGCGGCGACAACAATAATGACAACGACAACAAGGCCATCGTGCAACGCACAGTGCAGTTACGCGCCGAACGCGCCGCTCTGATGGGCTATGAGTCGCACGCACACTTCGTGCTGTCCGATAACATGGCCGAAAACCCCGAAAATGTTTACAAATTGCTCGACCAGGTCTGGAAGCCCGCGCTGCGCGTGAGCAAGGAAGAGCGTGCCGCGCTGCAAACGATGATGAAAGATGACGGCATCGACGACGTAATTCGAGGCTGGGACTGGCGCTACTACACCGAGATGGTCAGGAAAGCGAAGTACGACGTCGACGAAGACGCGCTGCGACCTTATTTCGAAGTCAATGCGGTCCGCGACGGCGTCTTTGCCTTGGCGACCGAGCTATTCGGCATTACGTTCCAGCAGCTCGAGGACGTTCCGACATGGCATCCTGACCAACAGGTGTTCGAGGTCAAGGAAGCGGACGGCTCCCACCTCGGAGTCTTCTACATGGACTTTTTTGCCCGCGAGACTAAACGCGGTGGTGCCTGGATGAATGCTTTGCGCCAACAGTCAAACGTCGATGGCTACGTCACGCCCATCATCACCAACAACTTCAACTTTCCGGCCCCGACCGCAAACTCACCGTCACTGTTAAGCCTTGGCGAAGCCGAGACGATATTCCACGAATTCGGACATGCACTGCACGGTATGTTGTCGGACGTTACGTACGAGTCATTGGCGGGCACGTCCACGCCACGCGACTTTGTCGAGTTCCCGTCGCAGGTCATGGAAAACTGGATGCGTGAGCCCGAAGTGTTGCGGATGATCGCCCGGCACTACGAGACCGGCGAGGAGATACCGCAGGAGATCATCGACAAAATCAACGTGTCCGCAAAATTCAACCAGGGATTTGCGACTGTCGAATACCTTGCTGCCGCCTACCTGGATTTGGCGTACCACACCCTGAGCTCTACGGAAGCAGTCGAACCCCGCGCATTCGAAGATGAAGCGATGGCGGACCTCGACCTGATCGAGGAAATTATTCCCAGGTACCGCAGCGGTTACTTTGGACACATTTTCTCGGGTGGTTATTCCTCCGGTTACTACAGCTACATCTGGGCGGAGGTACTCGATGCTGACGGCTTCCAGGCCTTCAAGGAAACGAGCCTGTTCAACAAGGACACGGCGGACCGTTTGCGAGAAGAAGTTCTGAGCAAGGGCGGAAGCCGGCCCGGCATGGAGCTCTACGAGAACTTCCGAGGCCGCACGCCTGAGATAGACCCGCTGCTCGAAAAACGAGGCTTGAACGAGGGCTAGAAAAAAGCGAAAACAGAGCGGACTGCGGGGACGATTTTTCTCGTCATGGCTCCCTTCGGTCCGCTTTACTTCCTCGAAAAACATCCCCGCCAGCCCACTCGTGCAAGATTGGTGGGGTCATCGGTCGCACGACGCTAGCCGACCGCGATGTTTCGGGGGCGGAGTGCCGGGTGTTTGTTCGAGCGTCGTGCGCAGCGCTGCGAAGCAGGACGCCAGAGCAAGCGGAGAACGATGCGAGCGAGACACGGATGTCGAGCGAGGTTAAGTGAGAACAAATACCCGGCATAAACGCCCGTGCGCTTGGCACGGGGTGCCATAAGGGAAAGAAAGCATGCCGGGAGCCCGCCATCACACGAGCTGCCGCGGCTTGCTCGATTTATGTATCAGGTGAGGGCGTTGAGGTGTTCGTTGAGTTCGGGGGAGCGTTCGAGGGCGAGCATGATGACGACGTCACCGGGTTCAGCCCAGGCGAGTGCGGAATCGAAGGACTCGATCTCTTCATCATTGTGTTCGATCTGGTCATCTGTCGCGCCGCAACTCAACAGTTCATCGCGTATCAATCCGAAGACGACGCCGGGTTCGCGGCCACGATAGTAGTTTGCGAGTTCGGACACGATGACGCGGTCCAGGCCTTTCTCCCAGGCATTCCTGGCAAGCTCGCGGATCAGGTCATCCGGGCGATCGCCGGCCTGGGCAAAGCACAGTGCCTTGCGTTTGCCGTGCAACGCCGATGCCATGTCGAGCAAGGCATCAATGGCCTGGGGGTTGTGTGCAAAATCGATGATGACGGTATAGCCGTTGACCTCGTAGACATTGCAGCGGCCCGGGTTCTCGTCCTGGGTCATTGTCTTCAGGCCGTTGCGAATGTCGTCCGTTGACACGCCCATGCAGGATGTCAGCGCTGCCGCCGCGAGCGCGTTGGCCGTATTGTGCTTCGCTACGCCACCGAGCGTGATCGGAATGTCCTTTGCGCTACAGATCGCCTCACGGTTGGAGCCGTCGATACGCACCAGATCGTCGTCCTCGAGTACGAAGGCCGTCCCTCCGTGCCCGGTGTGCGAGTGAACACTGTCGTTGGCGGGATCCAGCGAGAACCAGATCAAGGTGCCGGGATAGTTCACGGCTCTCGCGACAAGTCGTTCATCGTCGGCGTTCAGAATCAGCGTGCCGTTGTCTCTCACGGCCCGGCTCACGATCCACTTGACGTCAAGGAGCTCCTCGAGGCTGCGCGACCCGAAGTCACCCAGGTGATCCCTGCCGATGTTGGTAATCACAGCAGCGTTCGACTCATACACACCGAGACCGCGCCGTAACAAGCCGCCGCGTGCCGTCTCGAGAATTGCTGCATCGACGCTTTTGTGTCGCAAGACATTGCGCGCGCCCCCCGGACCCGACCAGTCATCACGATCCAGCGCTACCCCGTCGACAGCGATGTAATCGGTTGAACTCATGCCGTCGTGATGGCCGGCAGCACGCAATATGTGTGCGGCAAGCCGGACCGTCGTGGTCTTGCCATTCGTCCCGGTCACGAGAGCCGTCGGAATGTCCCTGAACGAATCCCAGTCCAACGAGTCCGGATCGGGCAATTCGCGCACGGGCCAGGTTTCGGAATGACAACCCAGGCCCAGCGAGGCTTCATCGTCATCCCACAAGAACGTCACGCCGTGCTCAGCGGCCAATGCCTCGAGCCGGATGAGCTCCGGGTTCGCCTCCTCGGCGATGGAATTGCGTATTGCACTGACGGACTCAGCGAAATCGGGCTCAGCGTTGCCGCTCAGTTCATGGTCACAGGCAGCCCAGGCCCATTCATTGATCTCCGAGGCCGCGTACAGGGCGTCGATCGGTGCCGTATACGCCATGCTGACGCCACCGTTGAGTATGACCGAGGCAAACTCGCAATCATTCCAGTCCAGCTCGGCAAGTATGCGCTGGACATGCCTTTTCCAAGCAGGAACCAACTGCCCGGCCTCTTCAGCCGTGCACGCCACATCGAGGATCGCGCCGTGCCGATCGAACAGCACGCTGGGTCCGGTCAATCTACGTGCGTCGAGGAATTCCATGAGCAATTCTTATCGGCATCCTAATCGGCTTCCTCGCGGGCGATGCGCACGCCGCGCTCATCGCTGATGATCTCGACTCCTGCATCGAACGAGAAGTCCTCGGTCTCGGGCAGGTCGATCGGCACAGGCGCCTTGGTCGTCACCTCTTCACCGTGTGCGCCCGAATTGAAATAGATGATCTGTTTCCAGGTTCGCTTCACGTTGTCGCCGAGCACGAGGATCAGGTCACCGGTATTCGCAGTCTCGAGAGCATGGCTCGTTGCCTCCTGCTCGTCCGGAACCACTTCGATCGCATCTGCGTGAATGCCTTCCTCGAGCAACTTGTCCTTCAGCATCACCGCAACCTCGTCGGGTTCGCGGCCGCGCGTATTGTCATCACGACGACAGATGTAATGATCGAAATGACCTGCCGCGATTTCCGCGATCTCGCGAATGTCCTGGTCGCGACGGTCGCCCGGTGCCGCGAGCACGACGATACGTCTGCCATCAATTTCGAAACGATCTGCAACATCGCAGATCGCCTTGACGGCCGCCGGGTTGTGCGCGTAGTCGAGGATGACCTTGAAGGGATGCTCGTCGTAGATATTCATGCGGCCCGGCGCCTGGAAGAACGTCGAGTCGAATGTACGCAAGCCGTGTCGAATGTCCTCCAGGCTGATGTCCATATTGTAGGCAAGCGCGGCAGCAAACATCGCGTTCTGCACATTGTGCATGGCGCGTCCTTCGATCGTTGCCGGAATCAGGTGCGTCCACAGTAATGGCGTGTGTGTTTCACCGTCGTAGATCGTGATCATGTGGCCGTTCATCGCCTGCTCGAGAACGAACGCTTCGCCACCCGCACGGATGTGCTGTTTGACGAGCGCGTGCGACGGGTTCATCGTCACATAGCAAAGACGTTCCGCATCCGTGTAATCAGCCATCTGCAGGCAGAGCGGGTCGTCCGCATTCAGCACCGCGGCATCCGTCGCGATTTCTATGGGAACACGTTTGACCACGGCGAGTTGCTCGATGGTCTCGATGCCGCGCAGTCCGAGATGGTCGGCGGAAATGTTGAGGCAGGCGGCAACGTTGCAGCGTGAGAACCCGAGACCGCTCCTGAGCATGCCGCCGCGCGCCGTCTCCATAACAGCCGCATCGACGGATGGGTCGCGCAGGATCATGTGTGCGGATTTCGGGCCGGTCATGTCGCCAGAAACGCTCAGCTTGCCATCGATATAAACCCCGTCAGTCGACGTCAGTCCAACCGTCATGCCCGATAGTTTCAGAATGTGCGCAAGCATGCGCGATGTCGTGGTTTTGCCGTTGGTGCCGGTAATCGCCGCAACCGGCACGCGAGTTGGTAAGCCCGGCGGGAACAACATGTCGACGACGGCGCCGCCGACATCCCTCGGTGTGCCTTCGCTCGGCGCAACGTGCATGCGGAACCCGGGTCCGGCATTGACCTCACAGATTGCACCACCGGCCTCGCGATACGACAGCGTGATGTCCCTGGTCAGGAAGTCGACACCGCCGATATCCAGGCCAATGGCATTAATCGCCCTGATCGCCATTTCACGATTGTCCGGGTGAATGGTGTCGGTCACGTCGAGCGCCGTACCGCCGGTGGACAAGTTCGCGGTCGAACGCAGGTAGACGATCTCATCCTTTGCCGGGACCGTGTCCTTGTCGTAGTCGATTTTTTTCAGCAGGCGCTCGGCCTGGTGATCGAATTCCAGCCGCGTCAGAACCTTCTCATGCCCGACACCACGACGCGGATCTTCATTGACGGTGGCGACGAGTTGCTCAATCGTGTGCTTGCCGTCGCCAACCACGTGGCCCGGTTCCCTTTTCGCGGCAGCGACGAGTTCTCCGTCGATGACCAGCAAGCGATGATCAAACCCTTCGATGTGGCTTTCGACAATGATCGTGCGGCCGTGCTCCTTCGCCTTGTCGAATGCCACCTCGACTTCCTCGGGTGTTTTCAGGTTGATCGATACGCCGCGGCCATGATTTCCGGCGAGTGGCTTCAGGACGACCGGGAAGCCGATGCGTTTCGCTGCCCGCTTGGCATCGGTCGCCTGGCGCACGATGCGTTGCTCCGGGACCGGCAGTCCAAGATCCCGCAGGATGCCGTTCGTCTCTTCCTTGTCGCCGGCGAGTTCCACCGCAATATTGCTGGTCCGGGTCGTCGTCGTAGCCTGGATGCGTTGTTGATACCGGCCATGTCCGAACTGCACAAGGCTGTAGCGATTGAGCCGAAGCCACGGGATGTCCCGTTCCTCAGCAGCGTTGACGAGCGACGCTGTACTCGGCCCGAGTGCTCGCGCCTGCGCGTAACGAATGAAACTGTCGCGCTCTTCTTTGAAATCCCAGTCAGACTCCGGCGCATCCTCGATCTTGATCTCGTCGGGTAGCAGGCTCAACAGGAATTTCAGGGCCAGTGCACTCGCTTCGCGGCCGACCGCTTCGTCCTTGTACTCGAACACCATGTTGTAGTGCCCGGGTTGGTCGTCGATCGAGCGCGTGCGCCCGTACGTGACAGGGGAACCGGCGACGTTCTGCAGTTCGATAGCCACGTGTTCCATGACGTGACCCAGCCAGGTGCCCTCGTCCTCGCGCAGGCGCCTGACGAACCCACCGGGCTCCTTGTAGGAGCAGCCGTGTTCGTGCAACCCGGGCAGTACGTCGAGCAGGGGCTCGATGAACGCATTGCCGAGCCGAACCGTTGGCCAGTGCTCGAGCTCGCCGAGATCCAGCACGTGGCGGATGACTCTGAAGTGGGCCCAGATATTCGGACCCACGTAAACGTTGGTGCTGACGATTTTCATTGTTGTAGTCCTGTCGCGCTGCTAATCGGGGGGCTGAGGACGCGCCTCTCTGGTCATCGCGTCAAATTGCCCGCCGGCGATCAGAATATGCAGCTTTACACCGATCAGACTGACGGGTTCGCCCCGCCCCGCCTGATGCATGGAAGAATAACTCAGATCGGTGGGATCGATCACCGTAATGCCGCCGCTGCCGACGACATCGAGCCGGTCACCCGGGCGAATAAAAGCCGCCGTATCCTCATCGAGCCCCAGCCCGACTGCGAACGGATTGTAGGCCAGTGCGGTCAACAGGCGGCCGAAACGGTCCCGCTCGCGAAAATGCTGATCGATAATGAACTTGTTGGTCAGGCCCAGGCCCGGCGCCATCGTCACCATGTCCGGACTGGGCGTACTGCCCTCGATGCCGCCGGCAATCATGTGCTCGGGCATGAATGCTGCTCCCGCTGACGTGCCGGCGACGTGCATCCCTTCGGCATTACGGCGCCGGATGCGTTGCGCCACTTCTGTACCGCCGATGGTCGTCGACAGCCGCAATTGGTTGCCGCCCGTCATGAATACGCCGTCGGATTTGTCGATATATTCGAGGTCGCCACTGGATTGGCAGTCCTCCCGGGTTTCGATCGCCAACACCTGCGCGTGCTTCACGCCGAGCCGGCGGAACAGCTTTTCGTAGTTGCGACCGGTATCCTCGAGTTCCGATGCCGTCGGAATAATACTGATCCGCGAATCCTTGCCACCGCAGATATCGACGAAACGATCGAGGATTTCAGGGTTATGCAGCTTTTCTTCGCCGCCGCCAATGGGGATGATGTAGCCGCGCTCTTCGGCGTTGACGTGATTTGACGGACTCATTAAAACTATCGCTGAAAACCGGCCGGTATTGTACACGACGACTATGACGGATTCGCCACTCGGAGAAACAACACCCTTCGCGGACCACTATTCGCCGGACTTGCTGTTCGGGATACCCCGAGCGGAAAATCGTGCCCGGCTCGGGCTGAGCGAAGAGTTGCCATTCGACGGCGTCGACATCTGGAATGCCTGGGAAATGAGCTGGCTTGCGGCGAACGGCCAGCCACGGGTCGCGACAGCCGAAATTCGCGTCCCGGCCGGATCGCCAGCTATCGCCGAGTCCAAATCGCTGAAACTCTACCTCGGCTCGTTCGCCATGACGCAATACGCGTCTGGCGCGGATGTCCGCGAGCTCATAGCGAAGGACGTCGGCGAAATCGTCGGCACTGCCGTCGACGTACGGCTGGACGCGATTGCCAACACCGAGGGCGCTTGCTCCGGGCAAATGCCCGGCGAGTCACTCGACCGCGTGGATGTCAGCTGCGATGCCCGGGAGGTCGATACGGGACTGCTATCAGCCGATGCCGACTCTGTGGCAAACGAGGAGCTTCATTCGAACCTGTTGCGTAGCCTGTGTCCGGTCACTTCGCAGCCGGATTCCGGCAGCGTCCTGGTCCGGTACCAGGGCCCGCGGATGGACCGCGAAGGCCTGTTACGCTACATCGTGTCTTACCGCCAACACCAGGATTTCCACGAAAACTGCGTGGAACGAATGTTCGTCGACATCCAGGAGCACTGCCGGCCGGGCAAGCTCACCGTCTATGCCCGCTACCAACGCCGGGGCGGAATAGACATCAACCCGTTTCGCTCCAATTTCGAAAGTTCGCCGCCGAACCTGCGCCTCTGGCGCCAGTAGGTTCGTATTTGGCGGGGCTTTGGCAAGTACATCAACTGATGTCTTCGGGATCGATCTTGTGACCCCATCCTTTCTTCGCTTCGAGATAGCGCCGGTTTGCATCCGTAACGCCAATGACGTGTTTGATGGGGGTCACGTCGGTCAGGCCGTGCTCCGCGAGGTCCTGGATCTTCTTCGGGTTGTTCGTCAGCAGCCGGAATGGTCCGCTGCCGTAGAAATGACGAATCAGGGTCGCCGCATCACTGAAGTCTCGCGAATCGTCAGGCAGCCCTAGCGAACGGTTCGCCTGGTAGGTGTTTTCGCCGGCGTCCTGCAACAGGTAAGTCGCAGCTTTCGCCCACAGTCCGATACCACGTCCTTCGTGACCGGACATGTAGATCACCATGCCGCCCTCCCGGTCGTCGGCAATGGTATCGATGGCAAGATGTAGTTGCGGCCCGCACTCGCAGCGCTGCGAGCCGAACACATCGCCGGTCAGGCAGCTCGAATGTACCCGGACGAGCGGATTCGACCAACCGCTCGAATCGCCGATTAGGAGTACGCAGTTCACGGCCATCGACGTTGCGAGATTCGCGAACAGTTGCTGCGTGTGCTGCTCGCGCAATTGAGCGGCGAGTTCTTCGACCTTGGACAGTTCGGTATTGCGAACGCAGGCGAACCAGTCGACGGTGACGTCCCGTTCGCCGTTCTGCAACGGCAGGGGTATCGGGCCGAGAATGCTTATCGCCTGACCCCCGGTCCTCTCCTCCGGCGCAAGCGTGTTGCCTTCGCGGTCCACACGAATGAGCTTGCCCTCGTCTACAAGGCGTTCGCGTACGGCAGGATCCAGATAGGTAAACATCGGGCCGCATTATGACGGAAATGAAAATTGAGGGTCAGAGTCGAAAATTCCGTCGGGAATCCGCATTTACTTCAGGAATTTCGACTCTGACCCTCATTTCTCCTTGCTGACCTATCGGTCAGCAAGTATGATTACTGACTCATCAGTCAGTAAGGCCCCGAAAATGGCACAACCACGCTACCGGCGGCGCAAGGAGGACCGGCCGCAGGAAATTACCGAGGCCGCATTTGCCGCGTTCGCCGAAAAGGGCTACGCCGCCACCAGGGTCGAGGAAGTCGCCAAAAGGGCCGGCATCAGCAAGGGCCTCCTGTACCTCTACTTCAAGACGAAGGAAGAACTCTTCAAGGCGGTCGTGCGCAGCGTCGTGGTGCCGCGTGTCGACGCGCTCGAGGCGGAACTCGACCGCTCCGAATTGACGGCCGAGGCATTTCTTCGTGGGCCCGTGCTCGACTTCATGAAGCGTGTGCCCGGGTCTCCGGTGAGCGTCGTCATTCGCCTGCTGATCTCCGAGGCGCCGAAACACCCGGACCTGGTGGAGTACTACTGGGACAACGTTGCATCGCGAGGACTCGGCGCACTGCAACGGATTATCGAACGCGGTGTACAAAACAATGAATTCCGCCGTACGGCCGTGAGCGAATTGCCGCAATTGATTCTGGCCCCGGTCATGATTTCGGTGGTCTGGGGGCTGGTGTTCGCAAACCGCTCACTGGATACCGACAAACTCATTGAAACCAACATCGACATGCTACTCGCCTACATCAGGGCGTGACAGGAACCTGGCCATGCACAGACTTCGAAGCATTCTCTTTCCGATTTCCGCCCTGTTGATCGCGGCCTGCAGCGACACGACCCATGAGAACTTCGTTGTCGGCGAGCTGGCCTCGGATCGACTCGAACTCATCGCCGAGGTCAATGAACCCATACTCGAGTTCCTGGTAGCGGAGGGCGAGAACGTAACCGCAGGGCAACTCATCCTGCGCCAGGACGACTCGCGCGCGCAGGCGCGCCTCGCGGAGTCTGACGCCGCAGTCCAGCAAGCAAAAGCACGTCTCGATGAACTGGTCCGGGGACCACGCCAGGAGCAAATCTCGCAGGCTCGGGCGAACCTCGACGGCGCGACCCGCGACGCTAGTTTCAGGGAAACAGAATTCCAAAGAGCCAGGGATCTGCTGGCGAAAGAGCTGGCCTCGCCGGAGTTTCATGACCGGGCCAAGGCAAATCTCGACACCGCAAATGCAAACCTCGATCTTCGCCGCGCGCAACTGCAGGAGTTGCTCGCTGGCACAACCGTAGAAGAGCTCGCACAGGCGGAACAGGCGCTGTTGCAGGCCGAGGCGCGCCGCGATAGCGCCCAAATCGATGTTGATCGCCATTCGTTGCACGCGCCTGCCGACGGCCTGTTCGACAGCCGCCTGTTTGAACCCGGCGAACGTCCCGGCGCCGGTCAGCCCGTCGCCGTCGTGCTGGGTGGTAAACAGCCGTTTGCGAGAATCTACGTGCCGGAGCACTTGCGGGTTCGGGTCTCGCCGGGAATCGCGGCGGAGATTCGTGTTGACGGCCTCGACGTGCCCGTGTCCGGGCGCGTCCGCTGGGTCGCCAGCGAGGCAGCATTTACGCCCTATTTCGCGCTGACCGAACACGACCGTGGCCGGCTGACTTTCCTCGCCAAGGTAGACATCACGGAGGACCGCGACCGCCTGCCGGACGGTGTGCCCGTGGAAGTCGAACTAAGGCTCGGAGACGGCACCCGGTGAACGGTGAATTCGCCATCGAGGCGCGCGGTCTCACCAAGCGCTTCGGCGATCTCGAGGCGGTCAGCCACCTGCACCTCAATGTGCCACGCGGCCAGATCTACGGCTTTCTCGG
>Ga0070727_10001975_pt1 | contig 20519 bp, 11 predicted proteins | sample tdAd472_FD_66722 | JGI IMG/M metagenome (GOLD analysis project Ga0070727, IMG submission 66722) | Marine sediment microbial communities from the Atlantic coast under amendment with organic carbon and nitrate - tdAd47.2 | ecosystem: Environmental > Aquatic > Marine > Coastal > Sediment | place...
TGGTGCCGCCCGAGGTGCCACCGCTGGTGCCGCCCGAGGTGCCACCGCTGGTGCCGCCCGAGGTGCCACCGCTGGTGCCGCCCGAGGTGCCACCGCTGGTGCCGCCGCTGGTGCCGCCCGAAGTACCGCTGGGGGTCGCGCTACCTGTCCCCGACGCGTTGTTGGTCGGGGTGGTGTTGGTCGGGGTGGTGTTGGTGTTGGACGCGGTGTTGGAGTTGCCGGTGGTCGCCGTGTTGCCGGTGCGGGCCGTCGGGGCAGGGGCTGGGGCGGTTCCACCACCTCCACCACCGCCGCCTCCACCGCCACAACCGGCGTAGAGGGCACCACATGCGAGCAAGACAGCAGTTGTAGCGAGCACGCGCTTCATGAACCGAGCCTCCTGGTTCCGGCCCAATCCTAGCGAATTGGGTACCTACTCCAAAGTGTCTCGCCTCATCGGAGCTCGGTTATTCCTACCGCTTATGTGTAAAGCTTCGTTGGCACCCCGGGAACAAATGGGCAATGCACTAACCCCTGTCAAAGTGGCGCCATCTGGACATGTTCGACCCAAATCCGTGTCAAGGATGTCCACGATCCTCAACACACCGCCCGCTCTCGTAACTCCTAACGAATTGTAGGATCTGAGCGCCTGGGTCACGTCGATGGGAGTGCGCTGTCCCGCGCGTACGACCGCTGGGTTCCGTGCGATACTTTCCGCCTCGCAGGAAGGACGACGGATGCAGGTCAGGGAAATCGCGATCGTGGATGCGTGTCGCTCGCCGATCACCAAGTCGAGGAAGGGCGCGTTGAACGCGCTGACCCCGTTGCAGATCACCGCCCAGGTGGTCAACGCCTTGATGGAGCGCAACCCCAAGGTCCCGAAGGACCGGTTCGAAATGGTGGTCGCGGGAACCGCCTACCCCGAAGGGGAACAGGGGCTGAACATCGCGCGCCTGATCGCACTCAAGTGTGGCTTCCCGGTCAGCGTGGCAGGCGTCACGGTGAACCAGTTCTGCGCGAGCTCGCAGCAGGCGGCGATGATCATTCACGACGCCATGGCCTTGGGGAAGGGCGATGCCGGCCTCGCGGTTGGCCTCGAGCACATGGCGCGAGTGCCCCAGGGAGGGTTCAACCCGTCCCTGGATAGCGAGCTGTACGAGCGGAACGTCTACATCGGGATGGGAGACACCGCCGAGGTCCTGGCCGAGGAGTTCTCGATTCCGCGGGACGCTCAGGAGGCCTTCGCGATGCGGAGCCACGAGAAGGCGCTCAAGGCCTGGGGCGAAGGCGCTTTCGCCAAAGAGGTGATCCCGATCAAGCTCCCCAAGGGCGGGGTCGCCGATCGCGACGAGTTCCCCCGGGAGCCGAACCCGGAGAAGCTGAAGTCGCTCAAGCCCGCTTTCCGCACCGACGGGACGGTCACCGCCGGGACCTCATCACCCCTCTCGGTCGGGGTCGCTGCGCTGGTGTTGATGCCGGTGGAGGTCGCCCAGGAGTTGGGCGTCACCCCCAGGGCAACGATCCTCAGCACCGCCGTCGCTGGAGTCGACTACGAGCGGATGGGTCTCGGCCCCGTCCCCGCGAGCGAGAAGGCGCTGAAGCGCGCCGGGCTGACCATCGACGACATGGATGTGATCGAGCTGAACGAGGCCTTCGCGTCGCAGTCCCTGGCAGTGATCCAGCAGGCTGGCTGGGAAGCCCACGTCGACAAGATCAACCCGCTGGGGGGGGCGCTGGCGCTGGGTCACCCGCTCGGGATGAGCGGCGCGCGCATCCTCGGGACGGCGCTGACGGCCCTCGAGCGCAGCTCTGGGACCCACGCGCTGGTCACGATGTGCGTTGGGGGGGGTCAAGGCGCGACCACGATCCTCAAGCGTTGGGGGGCCTGAGCCGATGGCCTTCCAACCCAAGCGCGTGGGCGTGGTCGGCGGCGGGATCATGGGCTCGGGGATCGCGGCCTTGTTCGCGAACCTGGGGATCGACGCGACGCTGTTCGACCTCGACGCCGAGACCGCGGCGAAGTCCATCGAGGCGCTGAAGCAGGCCAAGAAACTGCCCCAGCTGACGTCGAAGCGAAACGCCAAACGGATCACCCCGGCCTCGACCCGCGACTACGCCACCCTGCTCCCCGAGTGCGACGCCATCGTCGAAGTCGTGCCAGAGATCATGGGCCTCAAACAGAAGGTGCTGGCGGAGATCGACGCCCACCGCCGGCCTGGATCGGTGGTCAGCACCAACACCAGCGGGCTCTCGGTCAACGCGATCGTGGCCGAGTGCTCCGAGGACCTCAAGCAGCATTTCCTCGGGACTCACTACTTCCACCCCGTACGCTACATGCCGCTGGTCGAGCTGATCCCCGGCGAGCAGACCAAGCCAGAGCTGCTGGACGCCTACGGTGCGCTCCTGCGCCGCGCCGGCAAGCAGGTGGTGATTGGCCGCGACACGCCGAACTTCATCGCCAACCGCGTGGGCATCTACGCGATGCTGAAGGTGATGGCGCTGACCGCGAAGCACGGCTTCACCTTCGAGGAGGCCGACGCGATCACGGGACCGCCGCTGTTGACGCCCAAGACCGCGACCTTCCGCCTGGCCGACATGGTCGGGCTCGATACCCTGTTGCACGCAACCGCCAACAGCTACGAGAACTGCCCCGACGACCTCCAGCGTGAGGAGCTGCAGCCGCCGGCGCTCTTGACCCGGTTGGTGGAGGCCAAGCGCCTGGGGCTCAAGACGGGCGCGGGGTTCTACAAGAAGGCCGGCAAGGAGATCTTGACCCTCGACCCGGCGAGCTTCGACTACCGCCCCAAGCAGCGGGCCGACCTCCCGCGTGTGAAGCAGGCGGGGCGGATTCCCGATCCCACCAAGCGGCTGGCGGCGATGCACGAGGGGGACGACCCCGTGGCCCTCTTCGCGCAGGAGCTGACCGCAGCCGTCGGTGCCTACGCGCTGCACCGGGTGGGGGAGATAGCCGGCGACCTCAAGACCATTGACGACGCCATGTGCTGGGGCTTCGGGCGAACCCTGGGGCCCATCGCCTGCGTCGATGCCCTCGGGCTGGAGCGGGTCGCTGGGTGGATCGACCGCGCAGGGATCCCGCGTCCGCCGCTGCTCACCCAGGCGCTCGAGGCTGGGACGAGCCTCTACGGGTTCGACGACCAGCAACGCGTGACCTACTTCTCGCCCCCCGCGGGCATGGTCTCCGTGGCCGACGACCCCGACGTGCTCGACCTCCCGCGGCTACACCGGCTGGGCAAGACCGTCAGCGAGAACCCGTCAGCCAAGCTCGTCGACCTTGGCGACGGGGTGGTCCTCGTGCAGCCGGCCTCGGCTTACGTCCCCGCGCTGAATCCCATCGACGACGGCGTCCTCGACCAACTCGAGGCGGCGCACGAGCAGGTCGCCACGGGGGCATTCCGCGCCATCGTGATCGGCAACCAGGCCGACAACTTCTGCGCCGGCGCGAACCTCAAGGCGGTGATGGACCTGGCCGCCGCGGGCAAGCTAGGGGACATCGAAGCCCTCGCGAAGCGCCTGCAGGACCTCAACCTGCGCGGGCTGCACGCGAGCTACCCGGTCATCGCCGCGCCCCACGGGTTGACCCTGGGCGGGGGCCTCGAGCTCGCCCTCGGCGCCCAGCAACGCGTCGCGGCCAGCGAACTCTACGCGGGGCTCGTCGAGGTCGGCGTGGGGTTGATCCCCGCGGGCGGCGGCTGCCTGCGCTTCCTGCAGCTGCAGAGCGCGAAGCGCAACCAGCGTGGACGGCCGCTGGGCCCCATGCAAAACGCCCTGGCGGTGTTCCAGAAGATCGCCTACGGCACCACCAGCAGCTCGGCGGCCGACGCCCAGGAGCAGGTGATGCTCGGTCCCGACGACCGCATCGTCGCTCGCGGGGACGCGCTGCTGAAGGTCGCCAAAGACGTGGCCCTCGCCCGGCTCGAGGGCTTCGAGCCGATCCCGCCGACACCGGTGCCGCTCCCGGGAGAGAGCGGATACCTCTCGATGCTCTCGGAGATCGACGCGCTCCTGCGTCGCGGCGCAATCCCCCCGCACGGGGCGACCATCGCCCGGGTGCAGGCGCGGATCCTCAGCGGCGGCGTGGACGCCAACCCCACCGAGCCGACATCCGAGGAGCGGATCCTCGAGCTCGAGCGCGAGGGCTTCATGGAGCTCGTGCAGCACCCCAAGACCCACGAGCGGGTGGCGCATATGCTGAAGACGGGGAAGCCCCTCTTCAACTAAGGCCCGGCCCGCGAGCGAGCAGCGTGAACCTCGACGACCCACACCAGCGCGCAGTCTTCTTCGCGCTCCACAGCGGGAATCCGCGCGAGGGGCCGGGGGACCGGGCCAGCACGGCCCGGGCCCTGGAAGCGGTGACCCCGATGCCCGAGACCGTGCTCGACCTGGGCTGCGGTCCGGGGGAGCAGACGCGGTTCCTGGCCCAGCTGCTGCCCGAGAGTCGGATCGTGGCGGTGGACCTGCACCCGCCCTTCGTGGCCGACGTTCAGGCGTGGATCGAGGAAGAGGGCCTGGGCGAGCGGGTCGTCGCCGAGGTCGGCGACATGCGCACTCCCCCGGCGGAGCCAGGCTCCGTCGACCTGGTGTGGTCCGAGGCGGCCGCTTACTCCATCGGAGTCGGCGACGCCCTCCGCGCCTGGCGGCCGCTGCTGCGGCCTGGCGGTTGGGTCGCGTTCAGCGAGCTCGTGTTCACCGGGGAAGACTTGTCCGTCCAGGCGCGTGCGTTCTGGAAGGGCGAGTACCCGGCGATAACCGACTTGGCAGGGGTCCAGCGCTGGATCGCCGACGCAGGCTACGCCTGCCGGGAGCGCTTCCTGCTCCCTCCCGCAGCCTGGTGGGCCTACTACGGCCCCCTGGAGTCACGAATCGAGGTCCTGCGGGCCCGCTACGACGGGGACCCGGTGGCCCTCGCGTTGCTCGACGAGGCGCAGCGCGAGGTCGACAGCTACCGGCGCGACCAGGACGGGGTCGGCTACGCGTTCTTCGTCTGTCAGGCGCCCGGCGGGTAAGGAACACGGCGCTTGCAGTCCGCCCGGGCGTCGACCACCCTGAAGGCATGAATCCCGCCCCCAGCCCCCCCATCGACGCTGCATGACGCCCCTCCACCGACGGCTGTGGCTGCTCGGGCTCGCCTGCATCGCGCTCTCGGCTCGCGCCGACACCCTCGTGTTGGCGGGGGGCAAGACCCTGACCCGGGTGCGGGTGTTGGCCATCGGGCCCGAGCAGGTTGCGATCCTCACGGCCAAGCAAGAGGTCGTGTTCTGTGCTCGCGACGAGGTGCTCCAGCTGGTGGACGAACGAGGGCAAGCCCGCGGGTTCGACGATGCGACCGACCGCGACCCGGCCGCGGTGATCACCCAGCTGGTCAACGACGGGGTGCGGATCCGCCCCCCCAAGGGCGACGCGACCGAGGCGGTCGAGCAGCAGAGCGTGCTGCGGATCGACGACGAGCTCTGGACAGGACCCTACGGGCGGGTGACCCTCCGCGGGCGCGGAGATGAGGTGTTCCGCGTGCGGGACGACGCGGTCTTGCGCGGCGAAGCTCAGGGCCTGCGGCTCAAGGCGGGCACGCTGCGACTGGAGAAACCGAGCGGCACAGCGTCTGCGCTGGTCCTCGGCGGGGACGTCGAGGTTCGCGACGGAGCGGCGGCCATCGAGGTTCGCACCACCGCCGTCCGGGTCACGACCCTCAAGGGACACGCGGTCTACACCGGACAGGCCGGTTTCCGCGTCGAGCTCCCACGAAACCACGCCCTGGACGTGGTGAACGTCGCCCCTGGCGAGCCGGTGGCCGTGATCGCCAGCAACGCCAACGCCTGGCCTGTGCGGCTCCAGGTCGGCGAGCGCTGGCTGACCGTCGAGCCCGGCGAGCGGACCGTGCTCGTGGGCACCGAGCAACCGTTGCCCCCCGAGGGCGCCGCAGGCGAGGGGTCGGGGAACGCGGTGGCGCGCGTGATCCGCGTGCTCAGCGGGTTCCAACTGAGACGCGAAGGCCAGTCGCGGCACGTGAGTCCCACCGCCGCCGAGGGCCTCGAGCTGCAGCGCGGGGATCGGCTGCAGACCCTGGACGGCACGGTGTGGATCGAGGAGGGCTCGTCCCGGCTCGAGGTCTTCGCGCGCACGGAGTTGACCGCGCTCACGGACGAGGAGGGTCCGAGCATGGGCCTCGTCGGCGGCGAGGCCCACGTCAGCGGGCGCGAGGTGCTGCTCGGCTTGCCCTGGGGAGAGGCGCGGGTGCGTGGCGCGAGCCTGTTCCGCGTGCGCGGGAAGCAGCTCCTCGTCTCGACCAACGATGGCGTCGCCGCGACCACGCTCTCCGCGGGGGTCCGGCTGCGGGTGCCGATGGAGAGCAGCGCGACGGCGATTCGCGGAGCCGACTCCACCGAATGGACGGTGCGCGCCCAGCCCGGGAGCGCGGCGCTGCAAGTGACCCATGATCAGCTGGAGCTGACCATCAGCGACGGCGCCCAGGCCCGCTGCGTGCGCGTGGACGGCTACGCTGTGACCGAAGTCCACGGCGCGCGGCTCGAGCTGGATCAGCTGGTCGGCGCCAAGGTGGCGCAGGAGCCGGGGCGCGCGAACCCCGTGCTGACCCTCGCCGACGGTCGGCGTTACCCGGTCGTCCCCGGGACCTACCGGATCGCGCGCCACGGCAACCAATACCGGGTGCAAGCGCTCCCGACCGGCGTCGAGCAGGACCCGGTGGGGGGCGTGTTGGAGCCGGTGGCCAAGGCTCCACCTCGAGATGGAGGCTCGGAGCAACCTGCGGCGAATCCGGAGCAGCAGCCCAAGCCGCCGGTGGAAGCTCCGGCGCCGCCGCCCGGGCAGACCGAGGCCAAGTTGGGCAACGGGGCCGTGCTGACCGGCAAGGACTGGGGTCAGTTCGACGTCAAGCGTCAGGTGGGGGACATGGTCGAAGTTGCTGGACCCGGCGGGATCCTCTGGGTCGGGCCCGAGGTCCGGGCGAGCCTCGCGCGGAACCCCGGCGGCGGCGCGCGGCTGGAAGTCTCCGACGGGCGTAAACTGACCACCTCGGCCAACGGCCCCGCGATCACCACCCGGCTCGAGGCCGACGGTTGGATGCGGGTCGAAGTCGACCCCGGTGGCAAGCGACGGGCCGTCTCGGTGGAGCCTGGCTGCGATTTCGAGCTCGTGGTGATCGACGACGACTACGTGGCCGCCTATATCTTTGGGCAGCTAAAGTACGTCGAGGCCGGGCAGTCGCTGACCGTCAGCCGCAACGGCGGCATGAAGACCACCCAGCTGCCGTGAGGGCCTCAGCGGTCGGCCTCGCCCTCGCGCTGTGCTGGGCCCCGCTGTTCGGGGAGACCATCGAGCTGCGTGACGTCGACGAGCCCATCCGGGGGCGCGTCCTGGTCGAGTTCGCAGAGCTCCTCTTCGTCGCCGTAGACGGGGCGCCGCCGCGCTTCGTCGTCCGCGCAGACGTCACGCGCATCGTCGACCAGGGCGGGGTCCCCTGGGTCAACCCCGCCCCCGGAGCCTTCGCGCGCTTGCTCCCCGGCTCGCCCCGCGGCGCGCTCACCGACACGACCCTCGAGGTGCGCGTGGTGCAGCGAGGGCATCGCATGCTCGCGGGGAAGCGAGGTCCGCTGTTCCTCTTCGACGGCGACCGGGCCGAGTGCGAGGGAGCCGCGCGCTTGACCCTGGTCGACGGGACGGCCCTGAACCTCGGCGCCCAGAGTTCGCTGCGGGTGGGCGAGCGCCTGCAGCTCGTCGCCGGAGAGGCGCGGATCAGCGCCGGTCCGAGCGGCGCGAGCCTCTCCCTGGAAGCAGGCCGGGAGGTCACCCTGGAGGCCGGCGCCAAGGGAATCGTGCGCGCTGGGGACGCCGCGCACCTCTACCTGGAGCAGGGTCACGGGAGCTGGAGCCTCCCCGGGGGCACCAGCGCGTCCCTCGGGCCGGGGCTGGGCGCCGAGGCCTTGCGGTTGGACGACGGGGTCCGGCTGAGCGCGGATCCGACCAACGCGGAGCCCCTGCACACCAAGCGCGGCTCTCGCACCCTCCGACTCGGCCCTGGGCAGAGCCTCGCCGGGGATCGCGCGGTGCGCGGTTGGGCTCTGCGCGAAGTGCGAGGACGCGTCGGGGTGCGGCGGGGAGCCGTCTCCGAGCCCCGGGCGCTCGACCCCGCCGATCGTGACCGGGTGCGGCTGGCCGACGGGGACACCGTCCACACAGGACCGGAGACCAGTGTGGCGCTTGTCCGCTCGGCGGTCGTTCGCCTGAAGGCCGAGAGCTCGCTGCGGGTGGCCGACGCGTGTGACCTGCTCAGTGGGGAGGTCGGGTTCGAGCTGCCGGGGCCCCTGCGCTGGGCCTTCGGCGAGCACCAGAGCGCCCTCCTCGCGGGACGGGGGACGCTCCGTCGCGAAGGCGAGGTGTTGCTGCTCGCGGCCAGCGCTGGGGGCGTGACCTGGCGCAGCGGTGGGTGCCAGCTGGTGCTCGCCGACGGAGACGACCTCTCCGTCAGCGGAGGTGAACGGGGGTGGCAGCTCGAGGGCTTCGGGCTGCGGCTGGAGAGCGCCCAGGGGTGGTCCGCTGAGCTCCCCGAGTTCGTCGGCCTCGCCTACGAGCCCGCAGAGCAGGCGGCGCACCTGGTCTGCGTCGGGCGGCGCAGCTGGCGGGTGGCCGCTGGCGCCAAGGTCGAGCTGCTGGCCGATGGCAGCGCGCGCTTCCCCGACGGAAGCGAGCTCCGTCTCCCGAGCGGAGGCGCGGCGCAGATCCACTCCGGGATCGTCGCGGCGGTGAGCACCCCCTCTGCGGTGGTCGAGGTCGACGGGGGGCAGACGCTGCTGGTTCACGGTCCGCTGATCCTCGACCTCGACCCCGCGGCGGTGGCCAGCGAGAGCACCACCCTGGCCCTCGGGTTCAGCCGCACGGTGGAGGTCTACCCCCCGAGCGGGTCCGCTGAGTTCGCCCTCGCGCTGCGGCCCACCGACCGAATCGATCTCCCCAGCGGGGACGTGCGGGTCTTCGCGAGGGACGGCGGCCTCGGACTGCGAGTCGGGAGCCGGACCCTGGTCCTCGCTCCAGACGCGCCGCCCATCCAGGCGAGGGTCATCGACCGAGCGGGGACCTGGGAGCTCGCCCCTGAGGGGACACGCGTCGTGCGCTACCCGGCCCGAGCCGGTGGGGTGATGCACGTCGGAGCAAGCGGCGCGCGCTGGCAACCACGGTAGGTCCGCCGACCGGAACTCGCCTTGGCCGATACCGGTTCGACCCGAAGCGAGGCACTGGGCCGATGACCGAATCCTGGGACGGATTCCTTGTCCGCGCAGGACTTAAGGTAGCCCTTGGCCCGGTTGGGGGTTTGCAGCCCCCCTCCGCGGAGGACCCATGCTGCGCCTGACCCTTTGCCTCGCGCTCGTCGTCGGTTCGGCCTGGGGCCAACCTCGCGCCGAGGCCCGCTTGGAGCACGTGCAGAGCGTCGACTGCGCAGAACTCTTCGGCCCGGGGGTCTACGAGACCAGCGGCCTGGCTCTGGCCAACGGCCGCCTGCACATGGTCTTCGACAACCTGGCCCAGGTCGGAAGCGTCGGCCTGGACCTCGATCCAGCTGGGGCCACCCTCAGCCAAGGGCGGGCGGGGTTCTCCGACTACGAAGGGATCGTGTTCGACCCGGAGTGGCGTTGCTACTACGTCGCCATCGAGGCGCAGGGGACCGAGGCCGAGGGCTTCTATCCACGGATAGTCCGCCTCGACGAGCAGGGAACCCGCACCGCGGAGTGGCGCGTCGAGCGCAAGCTGAGCCACGGGAACAAGGGCGCCGAGGGGCTCTGCCTGCTGCAGCGCGGCGGCGAGTCTTACCTCCTGGTCTTGCTCGAAGGCAATCACGGCAGCGGCGGAGACCGCGGCAAGGAGCCAGGCCACGGACGACTCGTCGTGTTGCGCGCGACCCCCGCGGGGGACTGGGCCCTCGAACGGGAGCTGGCGTTGCCGAAGACGGCAGCCTTCACGGACTACGCCGGGATCGACGTCCGCGGCGAGCAGGTCGCGATCGTCTCCCAGAGCTCCGCCGCGCTGTGGGTCGGCGAGCTCGGCGCGGATTGGTCGCTGAGCGACGGGAGCGTGATCCCCTTCCCGCGGCAAGCCGACGGGTCCAAGCGCTACGCCCGGGTGGAGGGGGTGGTGTGGCTGACCGCCACCCGTCTGGCCATGTGCTCGGATCAGGAGCGACCACGCGATCGCGGCAAGGGCCGCGCCGAACAAGCGCTGCACGTGTTCGAGCTGGTGAACCTGCCCGCCCCGCCGGCGGGAGCGCCCCAGCCTCGTGACGGCATCAGCGACCGCGTGCGAGGCAACTAAGCCGTCACGCCCCCTGGGGCATGTCGCTGATGTCCGTGTCGGCGTCGATGGTCGCCGCTTCGTCGCTGTCGAGGATCTCGGCTTCGTCGGAGCCGAGGAACACCACGCCCTCGTCGCTGACCATCGGGCCGTCGTCGGTGACCGGGACGAAGGCCATCTCGTCCACACTGTCTTCGATCTCGTCGCCCTCGAGCCCGGCCAAACCCGGGGGCAAGGGGATCGGGATCGGGTTCAGCTCTTCGGCGCTGGGGAACAGCTCCTCGCTGCCGGCGTCGATCACGCTCGCGACCGGTGCCACGTTCTGGTGCTCGTCGAGGAGCACGTAGACGCCAGAGTCGCGCAGCTCGGCCTGAGCCGAGACACGGTCCGAGGCCACGTGCCGCTCGAGCTCTTCCCCGGTGGGATCGTCTTCCAGGTAGACGAAGCGGCGGGCGCGGCCTTCCTCGACCATCGCGAACGAGTCGCCGTGCTCGAGGGGGACCGAATCGAGGAGCTTCGTGGGGTCGCTCTCGTGGATCAACTTGGCGCGCCCGCTGATGGACGCGCGCACCGAGCCGTCGTCCTCGACGATGAGCTCCACGCTGCTCTGGGTGAGCTCGGGCGAGATCTCGACGACCTCGTCCTCGCGGCTGTGGCCGAGGAACTCGTAGCGCTCGACGGAGATCTTGCCCTCGGCGTCGATCCCGCGCAGCTGCCGGTGACCCATGCGTTGGGCCATGTAGGCGCGGAACCGGCGCTGGAGGAAATAGGCCCCGACCGCGATCACCGCGAGCAGGATCAACGCCAGCCCAATGTAGCGCCGCAGGAGGTCGACCGGCCGCAGCAGGCGGAGGGTGTGTCGTCCCGTGGCAGGGGTCGCGCCGTGGGTGCTGGCGAGGAGGGTCACGCCCACCTGCTTGCCCGGGTCACCGGGCCAGCGCAGGCGCACGGTGGCCGTGGCGGTGTCGGCGACCTCGAAGGGCTCGGCGACGAGGGTCACGCCCTCTCCTCCCTCGAGGCTGAAGCTGCCCGCGACCGGGGCGGAGTAGGGTGGCTCGGCCCGGATTTCGACCTGGACCTCGAGCTCGTCGCTCCCCTCGAGAGGGACCAGCTCGCCTGGACTCGTCGTCTCGCCGTTGCGCTTGACCAGGAGGCGCAGGCGTGGGCCGACTGGGAGCGGGGCGATGACGGGTGCCTTGAACTCGAGGGGGATTGGCCCGCGCACGCTGGCGCTCAACCGACCCACGGCGGTCGGGGTGTAACTCGCGGTCAAGTCGGCGTCGAGCCTCAGGTCCTGCGCCTCACCTGCGCCGCAGCGGAGCTGGAGCTGGAGGGGCTCGCTGGGGGTGAACCCAGCGGGGAGCGCCCCTCGCAGCAAGAGAGGCTGGCCCACCTGGGCCTCGCCCTCGGCGGTGAGGCTCAAGACGACGGGCAGGACCTCCACGCGTCGTGAGTCGGCGACGAACGCGGACTCGCCGACCTGGAGCACGACCTCGACCTGGTCCTTGCCGCTCAGCGGGGCGTCCACCCTGGGTGGGGTGCCGGTGAGCGGAAACTGGGCGCCGTCGGCGCGGAGCACGAGGGTCCCACCGGGAGGAGCCGCGCCCGCCTCTACCCGGACCACACCGTCGAGCCCGAAAGCCGCCAGGTCAGCGGGGAGGCTGCCGTTGGGCGCGAGGTAACACACCGCGCCGCCGTGTTCACCGAGCTCCAGACCGTCGGCGGGGACCTCGACCAGCCACAGGGTCCCACGCCGGTCGAGCTTGCGCCCACCGGGGTCGATGGGCCGCTGGGCGCGCACCAGGGCTCGAGCGGGGAAGCCCGGCGCGAGCCGGGTGCGCGGGGAGTCCAGTCGCAGGGCCTCCATCACCGGCTTGCCCGCGAGCAAGGACGCCAGCCGGGTGACCGCTCGTTGGGGCGCGTCACGCTCGAGGTCTACGACCTCGGCGTTCAACGCGGTCTCGAGGAAGGGGGTCGCGCGAGCGGCGTCGGGGAGCGGCGCCCGCAGCGCGAGCACAGGCGCGCCGCTACTCGAGGCCAAGGCCTGGTGCGCGGCGGCGTTGACGGCATCGCGGGTTGAGGCGTCGCCGGCTGCGCGCAGCCAGCGCTCCGGCACGTTGCCCTGGGTATCGACGACGTCCAGGGCGTCGTCGGTGTAGAGCAGCACTCGACCCTCGCCCGCGCGGGCCCGTTCGAGGCGCTCCACGAGGTCTTCGCCACCTGGGCGCGGGACGAGGGTCGCCAGGTGCTCGAGCAGGCGACCGGGGCCGTCGGTGAGGGAGAAGCTGGTGACCTCCGCGTCGTAGACCTCCACGACGGCGTCGGCGTCTGCGGCCAGCACCAGGGCCAGCCCCAGCGCTTCGAGACCGCGACCCTCGGGGTCGCCCCAGCGCATGCTCCCTGAGCGGTCGACGACGACGGCCCAGCGATCCTGGGCGTTTGCGCAGAGTGTGGCGCAAGCGAGGAGGAGCAGGTTCAGTGCGAACCGGCTCACCGCGCGACTTCCACGGTGACGGGGATCGTGAGGGTGCGGCCGGGCCCCTGGACTTCGACCGCGCCGCGGTAGGTCCCGGTCGGGAGGTCGGCAGAGACGAAGACCTGATACGCCAGCCGGCGAGGGGTGGAGTCGAGGGCCTCTCCGTCCCAGCCGTCGAGGGGCTTGAGGCGCACGTCGAGGCCAGGGTCGATCCTCGCCGCCAGGCCGTCCGTTCCACGCAGCGCGCTGGCGAGGAGGGTCACCTGCACCGGCTCGGAGGCCGGCCAGGCGAACTCGGTGGTCGCGTCCTGCCAGCCGAACCCGCCGCGGAGGGTGATCTCCCCAGGCTCGGGGACACCAGGCAAGACCTTGGCCTCGACCCGCACCCGACGGGGACGCAGCCCTGCCGCGCGCACCTCCAACAGCCCACGGTAAATGCCTGGAGAGGTCTCGCTGGGTTGCGGGAGCAGCAGGCGGTTCCCTTCGAGCCGAGGCGTCAGCTCACCGTCCGCACCGCTGAGGGCGCTGACCGAGAGCTCGACCTCGAGCTCGCCGAGGCCGAGGTCGAACTCGACGGCGGTTTCCAAGCCCGCGGGCCTGGGCGGGAAGCGGATCGGGGTGTCGCGCAGGTCGTGCCGCACGACGGTGACCGGGATCGCGTGCTCCCAGCTGGCGCCGTCCTCGGCGGAGCCGCGCAGCACGACCTGTCCGCTGCTGGCGGGGAAGGGCAGGGCCCAGCGCAGGCGCTTGTCGGGCTCGACCTCCAGCTCTTCGTCGCCGCAGCGGAGGGTCACCGCGCGCTGGGGGTCGCCGACGATCCGCACCTCGAGGGCGTCGAGGGCTTCACCCTCCCAGGCGACGCGGGACGGGCGCTCGACCTCGGCGGTGATGGCCAACGGTGGGGGGCCGGCGGCCGCTGGGTTCTTCGAGGCGCCCACGCTCAGTGAGCGCGAGCGGCGGAGGGTGAACACCCGCTCGCCGGCGACCAGGTCGACCTCGACCACCACCCGATAGGCCTCTTCCGCCTCTGCGCTCGGCGGTGGGAGGGTGCCGGTGTAGCGGGGGTGCGGCTGCGCGTCGAGGGTGACCCAGCCCGCCGGGTCCTCGTCGGCCCCGGCGAGGAGTACCGCTCGCACGGCCTGGACCTGAAGCTGCGAGCTCTCGCCGAAGAGCTCGATGCCCACGGGGACTTCCGCGTCTCCCGGAAGGTTCGCTGGCGGCATGTCGGGGAGGAAGCGCAGCGCGGTGTTCGTCTCCAGGAGCGCGATGGGGGGCGTGCTGTCGCTGCCGATCGCGGCGTAGTCGCCGACCGGGGGGTCCTCGACGAGGGCCACCGCGACGGAGGCGTCCGGGGGGCTGAGGACGAAGGTCTCCAGGGGTTGGCCGTCACGGGTCGGCGGCGCAAAGGGGCTGCGGCCCGGGCGGAGGAAGGCCAACCGGCGCGTGTCGGGGGGCACGCGCACGCTGGGTTGATCGCGCTCGCTCTCGAGGTATCCGAGGGCTTCGATGGCGACCTGAGTGAAGGCGGCGGGGAGCTCGCTGGCGGCTGGGACCGAAGCGACCGAGCCTCCCGTGCCACCCACGAGGCGGGCGAGGAAGGGGGTGGTGGCGTCGCTACCGAGGGCGACGGCGTAGACCGACCACCCGCCGGCGAGGACCGCCGCGGCCTCCTCTTCCACCGACCCCGAGGTCACCCGGGTCCGCCGCCCCTCGGCGCGGAACCGACGCCGTTGGCCGTAGGGGATCCCGTCGGTGAGCACGAGGATCGTCGAGCCGCGAGGGGCCTGCGCACCCGCCAACACCTCGCGCGCGCGCCGCAGTCCCCCGACGAAGTCCGTGACCCCGTCGCGGGGCAGGTCGCGGACCTGGGCCACCAGCGCAGCGCGGCTCTCAGCGTCACCCACGGCGCCCAGGGGGACGAGCACGCCCACCTCTTCCGCGTAGGAGAGGATCGCCACGTTGTCGTGGCTCCCGAGGAGCGACACGGCGAGTGCCGCCGCGTCTTCGGCGTTGCGCTCGGGGTCGTGCTGGCGCATGGAGCTCGAGGCGTCGAGCAAGATGACGAAGCTTCGCCCCGCCGGATCCACCTTGCGCGTGGGCAGAGGGGGGACCGTACGCTCGGGGGTCGTCGTGCACCCAGCGACGATGGCCAGCAGGGTGGCGAGGGAGGCGGAGGCGTAGCGCATGAATTCGGCCTAAGCCCTGAAAATAGCTCGGATTGCTGAGGAAGTGAAGGCCCGGACGGTTGCGAGGGGGCGCAGCTCGTCCGAGAGTGGTGTCCATGGCTTCCTGGACTCGACGGTTGACGGTGGGCTCGCTGCTGGGCCAGCCCCAGTGTGGACGGACCCGCGCGCTGCGCGCCGGGGTGGTGCCGCCGCCGCCTCCGCCACCCAGCAAGCGAGGCCGGGGTTGCTGCAAGAAGATGTGCGTGGGGTGCCCTTGGGCGGACGCGGTCCGGGGTCGCCGGAGGGGCTGATCCGCCCTACTTGTTTCCCGCGAGCGCCTTGGGCGCGTCGAGGGGCAGCCACACGCGGAAGCCAACGTCAGCGCCTGCGGGCTGTGGCTCGAGGAGGGTGGCGTAGTCGCTGCTGGAGTCGCCGCCCCAGCTGAGCTCGCCAGCGGCGGTGTGTTCTGCGGCGTTGCCCAGGAGGTCGTAGGCGCCCTGCGCGCTGCCCCCGGCGACGAGGGCGCCGCTGGGGAGGAGCCCGTCGTGGCCGCGCTCGGCGTTGACCAGGAGGGGCGTGGGGGCCAGCTCGCCCCACGGGTAGCGGCGATCGCGCCCGCCCGCGACCGCGGCGCGGAACACGGCCAGGGTCGGGAGGGTCCCGTTGCCCCCGAGGGAGCGGGCGTAGGCCAACGCGTCCTCATGCGTGACCCCGGTGGCGGGGAGCGCGTCGTCCTTGAGCTCCCAATCGCTGGGGACCTTGGCCTTGGCCTCAGCGGCCCAGGCGCGGAACTCTGCGCGGCTCACCTCTCGGGCGCCGAGGTAGCCAGCCGGGATCGGCTTCCCGTCCTCGGGATCCAGCAGCTCGGGGAGGAAGGCCTGCTCGCTGGCCCACACGAAGTGCTTCGGGGGCGAGACGTCGGCGCGGGCGTAGGCTTCGACGGCGGCCGCCGCCTCGCCGCGCTCGAACAGGCGCTGGGCGAGGTCCGTGAACTTGTCTCGCTCCCAGGTGTCGGGGGCGAGGTCGAGCTCGATCCGCGCCGCCAGCGGCGCCCGACCCAAGCGATCGCGCAGCGCCTTCAAGCGCTCGGGGTCGCCCTGGGCCGCCTCCCGTTCTTCGGCTGCGCTGCGGTGCAAGAGCCCGGCGAGGCGCCACGCCTCAGCGGCGGTGTCGGGCTGGTCGAGGCTCGGCTCGAGGGCCTCCCACGCGGCGACGTAGTCCGGGGGCTGGCTGAGCGCCGCGCCCAGGGCGCGTTCGAGGGGGCCGGTGGGATCCTGTCCGCCACCTTGGGAGATCCACACCCCCGCGCCTGCGCCCACGACGAGCAGCACCGCCGCAGCGAACACGCCGAACCCATGGCCGGGCGACTTCTCCACGTTGCCCATGCCCGAGCGGCGGGCCTTGAGCCGTTCAGAGGCCTTGCCCTTCTTCAGGCGATCGGAGACCCGCCCCTTCTTCTTCAACCGTTCGGATTTGGGTCCCTTGAGCCGGCTGGACTTGCCCTTCTTGACCCGGCCCGACGCGGTGCGTTCGGGCTCAACGTCTTCGGCCGGGGGAAGGCTCTCCTCGAGGGGCAGCGCGTCCATTTCGGAGGCGGTGTCGGCGAGGGGACGGCCCGTTTGCCGGGCCGGGGGTGGAGCGGCCTGCATGTGCGAGCTCGCCGTTGGGTAACGCCGCCCCTGAATGCAAGCCACGTCGTCTGGGGTGTCGGCTGGCGGCATGCCCTGTAGCAGCCGCGCGAAGTCGGCGTGAACCTGCTCGATCTTGCCGTATTGCCCTGCGAGCAAACGGGCGATGATCAACCGCAGCCCGGATGAGACGGGGGGTTCGAGCGGCCAGGGCTTGTCCTTGGCGGGGTTGGCGTGGGCCGGGGTGACCATGTGGTAGATCAAGCTGCCCAGGGCGTAGAGGTCGTCGGTGCCCTGCAGCCCGCGGCCCACGTCCCCCGCGACGAGGTCCGGTGAGGCGTAGAGCAAGAGCCCGGCGCGACGGCCCGGACGAGACGTCGCCGGGGGGGCGTCGAGGATCGCGGCGGAGACGCCGAAGTCCGTCAGCTTCACCTGGCCCTGGGAGTCGATCAGGACCGAGAGCGGGCTCAGCCCACCGTGCACGACACCCAGGCCATGGGCGACGACGAGGGCATCGACGATCCCCAGCGCGCACTTGATCGCGCTGCTCTCGGGGAGCGGCGCTGACGTCGTCAGCGCGCGGGCCAGCGACTGGCCGTTGCCCCCGACGGTCGATGCGAACAGCCAGCCCTCGTCCTCGCCGGCGTCGTCGATCTGGAGCAGGTTCGGCGCCGGGGGCGGGAGCCCCGCGTTGCTCCGCTCGACGAAGCGTTGGACCCGCTCTGGGTCGCCCTCGCCGCTGGGTGGCAGGAGCCGTACGAGGGTCGGCTGGCCATGAACGAGGGCGTTCCAAAGGGAGCCGCTAGGCCCTTCTCCGACGCTCTGCTTGAGCTGGAAGGGGCCGATCACGGAGCCTGAACGCAGGGCGATGGGCGCGGCGACGGCGCTCCCGATCAGCTCTTTGGCCCGCTTGAAGGCGCGGTTGACGTCGCCTCCGGGCATGAAGTGGGCCTGCTTGATCGCGTCCACGAGGGTTTGGTCACCGCGCTGACAGATCAGCGGGAGCAGCTGCAGGTTCCTGATCCCCTGCTCGAGGATCAGGACTTCGACCAGCGCAGCTTCGGTTTCGGTGAGCACGGGGGAGGTCCTTCCGGTCCCGAGGTTAGCTGGTTGCGCCGCCCCATGCAGTCCAGGCACCGAGGGCGAGCAGGTAGGGGGCAAAGATCCAAAACCGGCGCCGGGCGAGTAGCCAGTTGAGCGCAACGATGGCGAGCACCCCGGTGACCGCTGCGGTGACGAAGCCCAGGACCAACGGGAGCGCGTCGACGTCGGCGAGCTTGCCGATCTCCCGGGCCTCCAGCACCCCCGCGCCCAGGATCGCGGGGATCGCGAGCAGGAAGGAGAACTCCGCGGCGACGAGCGGGGTGGTGCCCCCGACCATGGCGGCCGAGATCGTCGAGCCCGACCGCGAGATCCCGGGGATCACGGCGAAGGCCTGGGCGAACCCGATCCCCACGGCGAGCCAGGGCGAGAGCTGTTCGACGCCCGCAGCCGGACCCGGTGGCCCCTCCGCCTGGGAGTCTTGCGGCGGAGCCTCGGGCGGGGGGGCGTCGGCGTTGCCCCACCGTCGCCAGGGCGCGTCGGCCACGATCAGCAGTGCGGCGGTGACCCAGAACGCGCAGCCGAGGGCGAGGGGCGAGCCCGCCAAACCGGCGACCAGGTCCTTGACCGGGACGACCAGCACGAGCGGGGCGGTGCCCAGCGCCAGAGGCACGAGCGCGGCCCGGTTGCGGGTGAGGAGCAGCAGCAGGGAGCGTCGATAGGCGGTGCACACCGCAACCAGGGTCCCCAGGTGCAAGACGACCGAGAACGCCGTGGACTGCTCCGGGGAATAGCCCCAGCGCGTCTGCAGCAGGGCCAGGTGCCCGCTGGAGGAGACCGGGAGGAACTCGGTCAAGCCCTGCACGATCCCCAGCAAGAACGCGTCGAGGGGGCTCATTTCACCTCAATCCAGGGGCCACTCCGAGAGGCGAGAGGTTACCACTCCAGCGCCCGTCGGGCGTCGCGACGCTGACTTGGAGTCAGTGAACCGAGCACGAGGGCCACCCGGCGCCCCCCGTCGAACACCTCGCGGGCCAGTGCCTGGACGTCCTCGGCGCGCACCTTGGCGCGCGCGGCGACGGCGTGGGCCGGATCCAGGGGCAGGCCCCGCAGCGCGTTCAGCGCGAGCAACTCTGCCAGACCCGCGGGGTCGTCGCGCAGCCAGCGCAGCTCGCGGGCGTCGAAGCGCCGGACGCGCTCCAGGGCCGCCGGAGGGACTCCCTGCGTGAGGCCAGCGAGGGTCGCGGCGGTCGCTTCGAGGGCCGGAGTGAGCTTGTGCCGGGCGACGACGAATCCGATCTCCAGCAGCGAACAGTCGGGGAAGCTGCTCAGCTCTGCGCCGGCGTCGTAGCTCAGGCCGCTGTCCACGAGGGCCGCACCCAGGGGACCGCTCGGACCGCCGTCGAGCAGCTCGAGCAAGACCTCCAGGGTCGGGTGCCGGGGGTCGTCTCGCCCTGGCCCGCGGAAGCCGAGGGCGACCTCGACTTGCTGTGAGCCTCCGACCTCGAGGAAGCGAATGGCGGGACCCAGGTCGGAGGGCGGAGCCGGCTCGGGAAGGGCCGCGCCGGCGGGGACGTGCGCCAGGGCTGCGGTGGCAGCGCTCCACGCGTCGGGGCTCAGGGGGCCGGCGGCCGCGAGCGCGAGGTTTGGGGCCTGGACCATGCGCGCGCGCCAGGCCTCGACGGCCTCCTGGCTCAAGCGGGTCAACGCCAACTCGTCTCCGAGCACGGGTCGCCCCAGGGGGTGCGGCCCGAACACCACCTCGCGCAGCAGATCCTCGCTGGCGGTCAGCCTCCCGCGCTCGTCGAGCCGCTCGAGGAGCTCCTCGCGAATCACCTCCAGCTCGGCGGCGAACCCCGCGTAGCGTGGGCGGAGCAGGACTTCGCTCAACAGCGCGACCGCGGCCGCCGCGGCCGCGGGCTCCACGTCCCAGCAGATGACGAGGGCGTCGTCGAGGGTGTGGGCGCTGGGCTCCGCGCCGAGCTCGGCGCAAGCACTGAGCAATGCGGCGGCGTCGGGGTAGGGGCCGGCGCCGCGAAACACGAGGTGTTCGGCGGCGTGGGTCAGACCCTGCCCTCCGGGGGGGTCGTAGCGCGGCCCGCCGCGCACGGCAAGAGCCAGGCTCGTGCGTTGCAGATGGGGGAGCGCGAACAGCGGGGTCGAGACCCCCGCCGTCGTCAGCTCGCTGAGGCTCACGGGTTCGAGCTGCGGTAGGGGCTACGGAGGCGGGTGGTGCGGTCCGCCGTGACCATCCGGATCGCCTCCTGGACGGCGTTGAAGGTGGTCACCTCCACCTTGCCTTCGCGCCGCGCGGCGGCGTCGGCGAAGACCGTCCAGCCGAGGGAGACCCGCTTCTCGCGGTAGTGCTCCACGTTCTGCCCGTGGATCGAGAGCCACACGTCGGCGAAGGACAGCGACTGGGTGGGGAACAGCGGCAGAGGGTGGTAGACGAAGAACACGATCTCGCCGGGATACTGCATCCGCCGGGTGTCCGGCTGCTGGAGCGTCAGCCGGCGGCACTCCGAGTTGACCGCGTAGCGGGGGAGCTTGAACTCGCAGCCCACGTGTTGGGCGAGCACGGGCCCTCGGTTGAGGAGGGTCGTGCGCAGGCAAACCAGGGCGAAGGGCCCGCGAGGGTCGCTGGTGATCCACTTGGCCTGGCCGTAGGGGTTGACCCGCTCGATGAGCACCTCGGGGTGCTGGGCGCGGTGCATGATGTCCAGCACGTGGCGGTGAGCCATGGGCCGCGACTTGCCCGCGATGCGCAGGTAGTAGCGACGGTCCCGCGACTGGTGCGGTGCGTTGTCGCTGGTCGGGACGTGGATCACGTAGACGGCGCGGCCGGGCGCGATCGCGCTCTGGGGGCCGCTGGGAGTGACCTCGAACACGTTGAACTGCGTGAGCAGCGGCGCGACC
>Ga0070727_10001981_pt1 | contig 20490 bp, 18 predicted proteins | sample tdAd472_FD_66722 | JGI IMG/M metagenome (GOLD analysis project Ga0070727, IMG submission 66722) | Marine sediment microbial communities from the Atlantic coast under amendment with organic carbon and nitrate - tdAd47.2 | ecosystem: Environmental > Aquatic > Marine > Coastal > Sediment | place...
CTTCGGTATTGCAACAGGATAAAACTGCGGTCTATTTCCCGCCTCGCGCCATCTGCAAGCAGCGGACTGTAAGTGGCGTGATCACGTATTTCGGTATAACTCAGCTGGCTGCGAAATTCGTTCATGCCCAGGTTGACCTGCCAGACCAGGTTGGCCTGAAATCCGTTGCGATCATCACCGGGGCGACCCCCGTCCAGGGCAAAATTGTTTAACAGTCCCGCTTCCATGATGAACTGATGGTTGATACCGGCAACCTGCAGCGGGCAGGACAGGCCGGCCCCAAGCTTGCTTTCCAGTGCATTCAGCTGACTGCGCTCATGAAACAACTGGTATTGCAGGGCGAGGTCATAATAGGGATTACATTGCCTGGTACTGCGTGGCTGGTAGCGGACTATGGCCTCACTTGCGGTATACAGGGGATTGCCGCCGAAAAACAGGTGGGTGAGGGCCGTGCTTACCTGCAAGCTGCTGTTACGGCCCGGCCTGATCATGGCGTAGCCTGCATCAAGCTGCAGCAGGTCCGATTCCTGGTCTTCACTGGCACGGCCACTGGCTTCAAGCCGCCAGTTATTCTGGTAGCCCGGCCGGAGCTGACGCAACCGGGCACCGAAACGAAAGTTGATATAGGCGCCCTCGGTGGGCTGAAATTCAGGATTCAGTTCAAGAACCACGGGCTCTCCCGACAATGTCAGGGTAATCTGGCTGGATTCCGGCGCCGTGTTCAGGTTGCTGTCATACCCCGCCAGCAGGTCCAGATTGAAGGTCTGTTGCCGGGTGAACGACTGCCAGGTCCTTTGCCGCTCCTCGAGAAGCGGAACGAGATTAACGGGCAGGTCGTTGCGCAGCAGAATATTCCGGTTCAGTTCCAGTGCCGCAAACAGGTCTCCCTGTTGAAAAAGTGCACGGGCGTAATCAATCTGCGCAGCGCCGTTCTGCGGTTCCAGCAGCAGGGCACGCTCCAGCGATTCCAATGACGCCGGCACCTTGTTGTTGTTCAGTTGTGCCGCGCCAAGCAGTGCGAAAAATTCTGAACTCTCCAGACACTCCGACGTCAGGTTCAACAGTTCCCGTTCCAGGGCATTCCAGTCTGCCTGGTCGCCAAGATAGTAAGGTGATAGATCCGGACAGGCCCGGGTGACGGTTGAAAACGTGAGGCAGAACAGCAGCAGCCCGGATAGTTGACCAAACTTCGTAACGAGGCTGATCCGGTGTGCGTCATTCGCGGCGTTCTCGACCGGGGGACGCACAGGCATACTGGACAGTATGTCGAGCATGCCGAGCGAGCGAACGCCGCGAAGAGCGTGCCTTGGGGCGGACGCAGCAGGAGTCTGGTGAAATTTCCGGGCCAGTATTGACAGTGGTGACAATTTTCTTAGTCTGGAGAACAGGCTGCCACGCCCTGGAATTTTTACGGGTACCAACATGGCGGCATTATCTGAAATAGCCCGTCGGCACGCAATGACGGTACCGCTCAGCCAGGATATCCAGTCTTCGCGGAGACTAACGACTAACCACGTCCGCCCTTGATAATTTTCAGCCTTCGTCCCTGGGAATGCTTTTTCCTGGGTGACGTTTTCATCGATGGCAGGGCAAACAGGAGGTGGGGAATGCGCAGGCCGCTCAGCAGGTAGCTGCCCTGTGAAACCAGCGCGAATTCACTCAGCTGCCGGGCAGCACATTCGCCGATCAGGATAGGCTGGGCAAGTTCCGCGGACATCTCCTGGATACGCAGTGTTATGGTGACAGTGTCCCCCAACAGGGTGTGAGTTCGACGATTGGCCGGGCCTATGGAGCCGATCAGGGCCGGGCCCTGTTCAATACCGATTCCCAGGGCCAGGGGAGCCAGCCAGGCCGGGAGGTTCTGCGAGGACAGGCAGGGTTCGATTACTTCCTGCATTTCCTGCGCGGTTTTCAGCGCAGACCGGGCCGACTCGGAATCCTGACGATCCCAGACGGCCAGGAGTCCATCACCCTTGAATTCCTGTACCCGGCCACCGAATTTCTCCACGATTTCCGTTGCCCTGACGAAAAAGAAGTGCAGAATCGCCGCGGACTCTTCCGGAGGCCTGGCTTCCCCGAAGGCGGCAAAGTTCCTCAGGTCCGCCGACAACAGGGTGACATCCCGTCGCTTGGCATTAATGCTGGAGCTTGGCAGGCTGTAAGCGATTTCCCTGGCAACATCTCCCGGCAGGTAGCTGTTCAGGTTGCTGTACACGCGGCTGCGTTCACTTCTCAGTTTCCCCTGTTCCAGCAACAGCAACAGGCTGGCGGCAAGGATGCAGAAAACCGTCGGGTACATCCAGCCCAACCAGATATTCAGGCTGTGCAACAACTGCGCGTGAAACCAGAATGCTGCCACCGGCAACAACAGCCCCGCCAGCGGCAGCCCGTAGGCTGAGACATTTTCCCTGGCACTGGCCAGTAAATAGAAGACAGCTGCAGCAACCAGCGAAAATCCCAGCAACAGCAGAGGTGCGCCGGACGGTGTAAACGGGATCGTGGCGTCCAGCAGGCTGACCATCATGCGCGCCTGCAGTTCAACGCCGGGCGCCGCGCCGTTAAAAGGAGTGGGAACGATATCGCCTATGCCAAAAGCAGTAGCTCCCACCAGAACCCAGCTGTTCTGCAGCATTTGCGGATCAATTACGCCATTGATCACGTCCACGGCGGAAACCGCGGTGAAAGATTCCGGCGCATTACGGAACGAGATGCGCATATTGCCGTCCCGGTCCAGTGGTACCGACAATCCCGGGTAGCCATCGATTTCCAGCGTCTGTGTCGGGCTGAACCAGGAGGTGCTGCCGTTCAGCGTGACCGCCCAGTCGTCGCTGCTGATCATCTGCAGCAGTGCAGACAGTGCCAGGGCCGGGAAAGCCTCGCCCTCCACGCAGACCAGGGCCGGTACTTCCCGGACAGCACCATCGGGTGAAATCACGGGGGAAATATGTCCCTTGGGAATCCGGGAATAACCGCTGTGGGGCGCGATAAAACTGTTGGTGCCGGGAAGACCACTGGCACAGTTAACTCCCGTTACGGGATGAGTGAGTACGCCGGTTGTCACTTGTTGTGAAGTCTGTAGCGCCGGCACCTGGGCGATGACGGCACCCCGGGAAGACTCCAGCGCGGCAATCAGCGAGTCATCTCCAACACTGGGTTCCGAGTACACGATGTCATGCAGCTGCAGCTGCACATTGTAATCGTTGAGCGCTTCCACCAGGCTGGCCATCACCTCCCGAGGCCAGGGCCAGGCACCAACTTCGGCAATGCTTTTCTCATCGATGGCCACGATCACCAGCCGTTGCTCGGGAACCTGGTCCGCGGCCAGGGTCCAGCCGAGAGCGCCAAACCGCTCTTCCACGGTGGTCAGCGCTGCGGCAAAAAGACTGTAAACCAGGTAACTGAGCAGAAAGGCGCCGAACAGTACAAGCAGGCGTGCACGACGGGGCATCATTCCCAGGGAATGAAACAGTCGGCTTGTACGCTCAAGTATTAGCTGCATCGCTATCTGCTGTCCCAGAGCGTCAGTCCCTGGATGCCCCCGTTTTCCAGCTGCTGCTCAAAAAAGTAGCCTGCCTGCGTGCCGTCCAGGCTGCTGGCACCGGCGATGCGTTGATCGTCTGAATTACTGAAAAAGTAGCCGCTGTTATTCAGCTGACCCCGGGCGCTGAATCCGACGATCCCGGTCAGGTTGTGACTGAGATCGAGCTGAGTCTGGAAACTGCGTTCGACAAAATTCAAGTCCAGGTTTCCGCCGTTGACATGCATGGTCACAACACCGGACTCCGAATAATAAAATGCCTGGGCGCTGTCCAGTTCAAAGCTGACGACACCGAGGCCCCGGTCCACCAGCTTGGTTCCGTCTTCCACCCGGAACAGGACATAATCGGTGTTCCCCACCGTCACTTCCCGGCCCTGACTTGCCATATCGTAAGGCAGGGTGATCCTTTCCTGGTCCAGCGTGTCTGTATTCCACGCAAACCGTCCCCAGAGCAGCTGCTCGGACTCGGGGGGAGACTGTTGCAGCACTGACGCCGGGGTGAAGTCAGGCAAATGGGCATACCGGCTTGGCTCCGGTAATGCCGGACCCGATTTCTGCGCCAGTTCCGCGGCAACGGTTACGTTCCGTGCTTCAAGCAGGGCATCGTTGTCCAGGGTCTTGTCTTCGCCTTCCTGTTGCTCATCTATCCCGTTTTCAGCCACGGCGATATCGGTCTGCTGCTGGAAGTTGATCTGCTGGTTTTCCTGGGAGGTCAGCAAAGGCTGTGACTGGGACGAACTCAGCTCCAGCATCTGCAGGCTTTGTCCCTGCAGTTCAACAGCGCTTGTGGTGTTGCAGGGACCCAATGCGTCAGCGCTGCAGTCATCGGAGAACGGGGCGAGGACAATAGTGCCTTCATTGACCAGTGCGCGAACCGTTTCATCGGATGCACTGACAACAAAATCCGTCCCTCTGACACCAATTGCGGCAATAGGCGTATTCAGGCGAAATCTTGTCCGTGCCGCCTTTGCCCCGTCGCCGGAAATGGACCGGGTGACCCCTTCTACAAGATTGAATTTGATAGTAGAATTCTCGGGGCTGTCAGGTTGGAACTCGTAGCTGATTATTTCCAGCTGACTGCCTGGTCTCACGCTTATCAGCGCGTCGTCCACGAACCGAACGTGCACATGTCCGTTAGCCTCCGTGACGATTCTGTCGGCAACACGTATTGCCAGTCCAGGTTCTATTCTTTGTGCTGAGCCATCTGGAGAATGCAGGAACGCCCTTCCCAGAACCATGCTGACTTCGCCAACGGTTCCGGCCTGCAATGCGGGCGCCATGGCAAACAATGTCCATAGTAGAATTGCAGAATAAAGTCTTGTCATTTTTTGCCTGCTAAAGAAACAAGTGATATTGACGAGTTTAGAGGAAGGGGACAGGCCCATACGAACCCTCACGGTGTGCAAAAAAGCCGGTGTAGAGAAGCACAAATGACCTTAAATTATAACAGGTTACCCGGCAAATTAACCCAAACTCGCACCATCCCGAGTGACCACGATCACACCAGATTAAAAAAATAACTTTTTGCTCATAAAATCAGTCGGTTAGAGCCAGCATTCTTGACATGAGCCGACTTATACTAACCTTTCGGTTGGCGCATTAATGGCAATTACCCCAGAGTTGCTGGCCAGGTTCCCGATCCTGAGACCGCTACCACCCAAAGCCCAGGAGGAACTTGCTGCTCATGCCTCCTCGGAGAAGTATGCCCGGCGCGGTATTGTCCTGCATGCCGGGAAACGGGAGGAAAACCTGTGCTTTCTGTTTGAAGGACGCCTGCAGGGCGTGGACTTTACGATAGATGGCAGGGAAGTGGGGCTTTACTTTGTCGAACCGGGAGACTTCTGCGGAGAACTCGGCCTGTTCGACAAGGGTCCCCAGCCCGAGTTTGTCATCGCCCTGACCCGGGCGGTGGTGGTCAAGGTACCCATGGACACCATGAGCAAGGTCATGCTCGAAACACCGGGCATCGTCAACATGTTCGGCACCCGGCTGGCTTCCCGGGTCAGGCAGTTGACCATGCAGCGATCCTTCCTGGGCCTGCCGAACATCCTGCAACGGGTATGCTGTCAATTGTGGTTACTGATACCCAACAGGGACCGGGAGGCGATGCAGCCGGCACAGATCAATAATCCGCCGACGCATATGGAAATCGCCATCATGCTGAACCTGAGCAGGGAAAGCGTAACCCGTGTTTTCCAGTCACTGCAGAACAGGAACATCGTGCGGCGTGATGGTCCCAACCGCCTGATAATCAACGATCTTGATGCGCTGAAGAAACTCGCCGAGGGCGAGGAACAAAATTGACTCCCGCGGGCGGGATTTTAGTTACGGCCCCACCCACAACCACCGGGTCGGCTTCCCTGCCGAGCCGTCACCGGGCCAACAAATCAGACGGTCCTTAGTGTTTCAATTTATTTCGTGTTTTAATCCGTCGGCCGGACTGTCTGCCATGTCCCATCTGGCGCGACGACCAGGTAACGCAACTGGCGGGGACAGGTCATGAGAACGATAATCCGGGCAAGGGCGGATCGCGGAGCTGAAATGCCATAGTCGGCCCGCCCACCGATTTACAAATTCCGCCAGAGATTTCGCAGGTATGATTTTCGCTGTTCTACTGAAATGGGTGCTTACACCCTTTGACAATTACAGGCTGTTTCACAATTTTGTCAGGCAGGATTTCACCAGCCAGTTTATCGGCTCCGTCGGCGGTTTTTTCTGGCTGTTCATTACTCCGGCTGTCAACATTCTGATCTACGCCTTCGTTTTCCGTTATGTCTTCGGCCTCAGGCCACCACCGGAATTCGGACAGACCAGTTTTGTCATTTTCATGATGGTCGGCTACCTGCCGTGGTTTGCCTTTGCCGAGGCACTGGGCAAAGCGCCAGGCCTGCTCCTGGAGAAAGCGCCTCTCATCACCAAGGTCATGTTCCCGGTCAACATACTGCCGGTGGTGGGATCGCTCATTCCGTACATGACCCACTCCATAGGCATCGTGCTGCTTCTGGGGTTCCTGGCGCTGCAGGGCTACGCCAACGTGTTGTGGCTGCTGCTGCCGTTTATTTTCTTTCTCCAGTTTCTGTTTACCATGGGTCTGGTGGCAATTCTGTCAGCCTTCTGTGTATTCCTGCGCGACCTGCAGCAGCTGGTTGGACTGGTAATCACCAGCTGGTTTTTTCTTACGCCAATCGTGTACCCTCTCTCGATTGTCGAGGATCCGGCCATCCGCCAGATCTACTACTACAACCCGATGCATAATTTTATCGATCTTTATCGCCAGATAGTTCTGGCCAATGAGTTGCCGATACTTAGCCTGCAGATCGTGTTTTTCTGTTCGATTACGGTGTATCTCCTCGGTGGCTGGCTGTTCATGCGCATCAAGCACGCGTTTGGCGATGTACTTTAGGGAACCTCTGGATTTCCATGTCTGAGAATTCAAACTTTCGTATCCAGGTAGAAGGATTACGCAAGGATTTCAAAATTTACAATCAGCCCAGGGACCGACTGACTGAACTGGTTTTCAGAAAACCTATGCACAAGATTTATCATGTGCTCAGCGACATCACCTTCAACCTGGCAAATGGCAAAAGCCTTGGCATAGTCGGTGATAATGGCGCTGGCAAGTCAACCCTGCTCAAATTACTGGTAGGCACTCTCCAGCCCACCTCCGGCCGGATAAGAATTGATGGGCAGGTAGCCGCCCTGCTCGAGCTGGGTGCGGGCTTTCACCCCGAATTTACCGGCCGCAAGAACATATACCTGAATGCCTCGCTGCTCGGCGTCGCCGATGATTGCATTCCCGAGCTGGAAAACGACATCATCGAATTTTCCGAACTGGACTATTTTATTGATCGTCCGGTCAAAACATACTCGTCAGGCATGTTCGTTCGCCTGGCTTTTTCAATCGCAACCATGGTCAGACCGGATATCCTGGTCATCGACGAGGCGCTCAGCGTCGGCGACATGGCGTTTCAGAAAAAGTGTGTTGAACGCATGAACCGCTTCAGAGAGGAAATGAAAACCATGGTGTTCTGCAGCCATTCGATGTATCACATTCAGCAACTCTGCGATACCGCTATCTGGCTGGACAAGGGGCATATCCGCCAGATCGGGCCAAGCGAGGAAGTGGTTGGCTGCTACGAAGACTTCTGCAACAGCAAGAAGGCTTACAACAGTATTATCGAGGAATCGAGCCAGCAAAGTGCCGATGCCACGGATAACAGCACGGCAACCAACCGTGATTTTCGCATTACCAACATAACTCTCAAGTCACCACAGGGAGAGCTGTTGACTACCGTTGCGCCACTCTCGGATGTCATTCTGCACATGGAAGTGGAAGTCCTGAAAGACGGCGTGGAAGGTAATTTCGGCTTTGCGTTTATGCGCACCACGGAGGAGATCATTGCCTCATGGCATACCGCAGAACTGGACAATATAGATAAAGGACCATTCCATATAGGCGACAGGTTCGAGGTCTCCCTTAAGGTGAATAACATCGCCATGCGCCATGGTGAGTTTGCCATTCTCTGCGGTGTAGCAGACCGCAGCGGGTTACTCTGGCACGAAACCAGGTTCAGCAAACCTATCGCCGTGGCCGCCAACAAGGGCGTTGGCCAGATGACCATGCAGGCGGAGTGGGAAATCGACAAGGTGGGCTAGCGCTCAGCGGGTTTCCTGTCCGGGCTGCAAATCCATGGTACCCCTGATTAATCAGGGCAGAGCCCTGGCTGCTTTAACTGGCTGTTAATCAGAAGATCTCTATATCATACTCGTTGACCCGGGCCGGCGACGTGTCCGGCAGGTATCCGTAGGGATCGACCTTGTACACCCGGGGCAGATCGTTGAAGCTGCGCACCTCTACTGTCTCCATGTAGGCCTGAACAACCGGATCGGGGTTGATGTCCAGGCCCTCCTCCCGTGCCTGCTCGATGCGTTGCCGGTATTCCGGCGACAGTTCCAGCCGCGGGTAGGCGAATATCGAGTAGACCTCAGAGGTGGTATTGCCAACCCAGTTGGACAATTCAACCAGGTTCTCGAACGGCACGATTTCCGCCAGTTCACCGCGATTATTGATGTCCTTGAGTTCGCGGTAGGCTATTATATTCTCGATAAGTTCATCATCCAGGCCCGGAAGCAGCTGCATGGCCTCGCGGGTGGCAAGGTTCAGGTTCACCGTGCGGCTGTTGCCGTAGATGGTAAATGCAGCGTCCAGGTTGACCCCGGCAAAAAGCTCGGCAAAGCCTCTTATCTGCAGAATTTCCTCGACGGTTTCCAGCTCCGGATTGTTGCGGGGGCGATAGGGAGGATCCAGGGACAGGTAGTAGTCCTCTTCTGCACCATTGAGGCTTTCCAGGTCGTTCAGGTCAGTCCAGTCGGTCCACGCCGCCAGCAAGTCCTGGACTTCCTCGGGATCCGCCTGTTCGCCGCCAAGGCGCTTCTCGATAATGGCCTGCATGTTGCGGCGAGGGATGCGGTTCAGGTTGATTTTGCCGCCATGATTGTAGATCCGGACCACCACGTTGTCATCGGCAGGATAGGCCAGTTGCAACGCGGCACCATTGAAGCGGTAAGCCGGCAACAGAATCTCGCCGTCCTCATCCTGGGGCAGAACTTCACCCACGGGCCGGGGCATGGTTTCCAGCATCAGCTCCATGCGGGCCTTGTTGACCGCCGCGGTCACGCCTGCCCACTGGCTGACCGCCTGCTGATTATGAAAGGCAGTATTGGCGGAAAGCCGGACCTTGCTGGCCATAGCCGTGACCAGAACCGTGAGCAGTACCGCTGTCCACAGGACAATGATTATAACCGCGCCGTTCTGTTGTTTTCTCAACCTCACTCCGGCTCGCTCCTTAACCACCTGGTCAAAAACCAGCCTGGAACAGGCTGGAGCGCAGGTTGCGATGCTGGTAGCTGGCAATGCGTGCCACCACTTCCAGCTCCTCGAGGGCATCCTGCTGATTATCGATGGGACTGAACCTGACATGGACGGCCAGGGGCAGGCTCTGCAATTCCTCGCCAAGCCAGTCGTCGCGCCATTGCCGGCTTTCATCCAGCTCGTCGTACAGGTAGCTGAAGCTGGCCCGGTAATTGGGCAGGATCAGCTGCGGTTCCGCCTGCTCCAGTCGTGCCGACGGGTTGTCGCTGAATGCCGGTGCCAGGGTCAGCTGCACGCCCTGGTCGTTGGAAAAAAGCTCCCAGGCCATCAACCCGGGCTGCCGCTGCGGTGTTACCGTGGATACCCAGCTGAGATAGTCGTCTTCGCCAACAAAATAGACGAAACGCGAAAGGCTTTCCGGATCGGTATAGCCATGGGGAAAGGCGCCGTGCAGGGCCCGATCGATCTGCAGGATCGACAGTGCCTCGTCAAGATGCCTGTCCAGGCGATCGGCGTTGCGGTTCCAGTCCCGGGCCACCACGTAGACTCCGGTGCTGAGCAGGCCAAGGAGCGTCGCCGTCAGGGCCAGGGCGAGGATAACCTCCACCAGGGTAAAACCCCGGTTGCGCCGGATCAGGCCGGAAAGTTTATTCATCACGCTACCTCGGAACTTCCAGCAGGACAAAGCGGGTACCGGTGAGAAGCTCTTCCCGTAACTCGTCCACCACTTCGAATTCTTCCAGGGAAAACTGGATTGCCTGGGTTTTTCGCTCGGGATCTTCCAGCAATTCTCCGCCGGCCACCCGGTAACGCGCATTGTCCAGTACCGCTTCCACTTCGTTGCGCTGGTTTTCCAGCAAGGCGAAATTTACCGCGGCCCGGGCGTTGATGGCCCTGACCAGGCTGGCCTCGGAGCGCCACGACAACTGCTTGCTGCCGGCGAGCAGCGTGAACAGGCCGCCCAGCAGAAACCCGGTGATCGCCAGGGCGACAATGACCTCCAACAGCGTAAATCCGCCGGCCGGATCAACCCTTCGTCCTTTGGCCATGGTCCTATTCATCGAGGAACTCGGTGTCGACACGGCCGGTAAAGGGATTCACCGTAATCCGGGCCCGGCGGTCCCCGGCGGACAGGATCAGGACGCCCCCGGTGCTGCCACCCTCGGGATAAAAAGTAATTTCCAGGTCTTCCGTCACGTCAGTTTCCCGCTCGGTACTGTCCAGGTAGGCCAGCTGGAGGCCGTTGCCGTCCCAGCGACCCGCCACGAATGGTGACGGCTGCCGGCTGTCCGGATCGTCCGGTTCGGTGATCACGAAGCGGGCGACGCCGGGCTGACCGCTGACCACCGCAGTGCGACGCGCCAGGTTCAGCAGGGTATGGGCTTCCCGCACCCGGGTACTGAAAGTGCGTGTTTCCAGGCCGGTGATATTGGGAAAGACCACGACGCTGGCCATGGCGAGGATCGCCAGGACCAGCAATATCTCCAGCAGGGTGAAGCCGCCGCAGCGGCCTGCCGGCCGTGGCGCCGATACCCGGTTCCGGGGGCACCTGCCAATATCCGCTGTCCTACAGTCCGATGTCGGCGTCATCATCGTCGCCGCCCTGGACACCGTCGGCACCATAGGAGATCAGGGTGAAATCGCGACCGTCACTCTGGTAGACATACTCGTTGCCCCATGGATCCCGGGGTACCTCACGGCGCAGGTAGGGACCGTTCCAGCTGGCACTGCCGGACTCGTTCTCCATGAGGCCGGACAGGCTGTCCGGATACCGGTTCATATCCAGCCGGTAGGAATCCAGCGCCGTTTCCAGCGAGGAGATTTGAGACAGGGCGGCATCACGCATGGCACCGGCCTGCTGCCGGAACAGGTTGGGAGCGACCATCACCGCCAGCATGCCGATTATGGCCATTACCACCAGGATTTCGATCAGGGTGAAACCACGGTCCCGGCCACCGGTGTCCATCAGTTTTCTGTGTCGTGCTTGTAATTGCATAGTGGTTACCAATTTTCTGCTTCTGTTACATGTTTGTCCGCTTGCTACTGTATCTGACCTATGCTGCTCCGGGTTGCTGTCTGTCGCCCTCCAGAAAAACCCTGCGGCGCATCCAGCGAGGCGGCATGATGCCGGACAGCCGGGTTACAGCCCGGCGTCCTCGAACAGCTCCGCAACCATCTCGAACCGTTCCAGGATCTCCGAGTAGCCCACGGCATTCTGATCATTCAGGTTGACAACTTCGGGTCGCAGGACGATAAAAAGCTCCCGGCGCTCATTCAAATCCTGGCGATAGGAGAATAGACCGCCCAACAGCGGTACCCGGTTCAATCCGGGTACCCCGGTATTGAGGTTCTGGTTGTCGGTCTGAATCAGGCCGCCCAGTACCACGCTGTCGCCGTCCCGGACTACCACGCTGGTGCTGATGTTCTGGCTGTTGAACACCGGGTTGTTGGCTACTCCGGAGGCGCTGTTATCCACCGAGGACAGCTCCTGTTCGATGGTCAGGTTCACTACGCCATCGGCGTTGATCTGGGGTGTCAGGGTCAGCACGATCCCCGTTTCCCGATACTGGATGTTGAAGCTCTGGGTTCCACCCACGCCGATGGTGGAACCGGCATCGATAGGCACGTCGGAACCTATCTGGATCTGCCCTTCCTGGTTGTTGGTGACGGTCAGCGTCGGCCTGGCCAGCAAACGCACTTCGTTATTGGCGGCTATGGCTTCCAGCGTGGCCTCCACCCTGGCCGAGCCGTCCACGAAGGACTTGTTGAACATCAACCCGCCCAGGCCGTTACCGGGCAGAAACGAGGTGGAAGTGTCCGTAGAGATCTGGTCCACCGCGGCATTGGCCGCCACCCTGGACCAGTCCACCCCGAAACGATTGTCGTCGGTCAGGGTAATCTGGGCTATCACCGCATTGACCACGACCTGCAGCGGAACCGCGTCCAGCTGGTTGATGGTGGTCAGCAGCTGCCGGTAGTCCCTGGCACTGCTGCGGATCAGCAGGCTGTTGGTGGCTTCATCCGCCACGATGCGTACTCGCAGATTGGCCGATACCGCCGTGGTAAAAACCGATACTTCCGGACTGATCTCGACGGCTTCCAGTTCCGGCTCACCGACATTTCCCGCGGTCCGGGGAATGAATGTATCGTCGTCTTCCTCGAACACACTGGTCAGGGTTTCCGCCAGCTCCACGGCGCTGAGATTCTTCACCTGGTAATAGAACAGCTGTTCCACCTGCTCCTGGTTTTCGGAATCGAGTATGCTCACCCAGCGATTGATCTCGTCGAATCCCCGGGTGGCCGGAGCAGTCACCAGCAGGGCGTTGATGCGGGATATGCCCTTGACCTGGTAAGTGGGTAACGGTCCCTCGATTTGGGCCAGGATCTCCTGGAGTTCGGTAGCGACTTCTTCGGCGCTGGCATTACGCAGCTGGTACAGGCGGATGCCCTGGCTGGCAAACGGGTCCGCGTCAATCAGGGTCAACAGTTCGTTTACCCGGTCCAGTTGTGACGCCGAACCGGAAATCGCCAGGACATTACGATTGGTAAGCTTGACGATGGAACCTTCCTCCAGCATGGGAGCCAGCACTTCGATTGCCGTGTCCGACGCCACGTAGGTCAGCGGAGTAACCTGCATGACCCGGTTACCGCCGGTCTGGTCGACGGTCTCTGCCGTGACGATATCGGTGGGCAGGTTGCTGCTGACACTGTAGGCCGCGTAGAAATCGCCCAGGCGTTCGATAGTGACCCCGGCATTGCGGGTAATCACGCGGATCAGGGGCCAGATGTCATCCCGGCTCAGAGGCCGGTCCGCCGAGGTGCGGATGGTTACCCGCGAATCGATACTGGGATCGGCGATAAGCGTTATGTCGATGGCATCCGCCAGGTCTTCAAGGACCTGGCGCAGGTCGGCCTGCTCGTAGTTAAGTTCGACGATATCATCGCCCTGGGGGTCCACGGACTGGGGTGGAGTTTCGCGGAAACCGGAAAAATCCAGGGAATCCCCGTCCCGGTTGATTGCATCGATGAGCCGTTGCTGTTCCGCGCTATCGGCGCCGGGCAGTACCGGCAACGTAGTGGTGGTCAGACCGGTGTTTCCAGCCACGGCGGCGCTGGTGGTGGCGGCTGCAGGTGCCGACGTGGCAGCAGGACCGGCAGCAGACCGGGAGTCTGTTGCCGCACAGCCTGTCAGCACGGCAACCAGGCCGGACATCAGCATCAGCCTGGTACCGCCACGGTTGGGCGACTGCTTCGGCCGATTGTCACCGGGATGTAGGTTCATTCCTTTCGACACGGTTGACTCCCTGTTAAAACTCCACAGCGTTCATGCTGAACACTGCTGACAACATGGTGATGGTAATGCCCCCGACGGCGATTGCGAGGAATATGATCAGTGCCGGTTGCAGTGCCGACACCAGCCTGGCCATCTGGTTGCTCACCGAGTTGTCAAAGGTGGCCGCGGTCTTCAGCAGGATGCCCGCCGTGCGCCCGGATTCCTCCCCCACCGTCACCAGCTGGTGCAGCAGCGTGGGGAAACACCGGGTTTTCTCCAGCGAAATCCCCAGGCCCGAGCCACCGCGCACATCCTCTTCCACCTGCACCAGGTTTCGTGTCAACTCGGCGTTCTGAATAACTTCCCGGGCAATCCGCAGGGCCCTGATCAGGGGAATACCCGCACCCAGCAGGGCGCCCAGGGTGCGGGAAAATACTGCGCTTTCACGAAACAGTATCAGGTTTCCCAATAATGGCACGGACAGCAGGAACCGATCTTTCCTGAGTTTATTACCCGGGTCGCGATCGAGGTACTTCCAGCCCGCCACCAGGGCGACCGTCAGCACTACCAGCAGGTAGCCGTAGGACTGCAGGAAACCGCTTAACGAGAGAAGAAACTGTGCTGATGGTGGTATCTCCGTACCGGCATCCTCGAACATGGCAGCAAACTGAGGCACGACGAATACCAGCAACAGGAAAACCGAGATGACGCCAACCGCCAGCAGCACGGTGGGATAGATCATGGCGTTGATCACCGCCTGCCTGTTTTTCGCACTGGAATCCAGGTATTCCGCCAGTCCCGGTAACAGCTGATGCAGTATACCGCCTTCCTCGCCGGCACGAACAATGTTGACATACATTTTAGAAAATACATCCGGGCGGGCCTCCATGGCATCGGCAAGTCCCTTGCCCTCCTTGACTTCACGGCGCATTTTCATCACCAGGTCCTGCATTGCCGCCGATTCGGTTACTCCTTCCAACAGGCGGAGTGCCTTGTCTATAGGTACCCGAGCCTCGGTCAGCGTGCACAGTCCATTGGTGAAATCCAGCAGGTGATTCTGGCGGATTTTCCGCCGGCGAGCCCGATTTTCACCGGCTTTTGCCTGCTGCACCTTCACCGGCACCAGCTTGCGGCCCTGCAGTATCTTTACCGCTTCCCGTTCCGAGTCGGCGTTCAACTGACCGGACTGCACTTTGCCAGCGGTATCGTAAGCCTGGTATTTGAAATGAAGTGTGCTCATATTGCCCTGGTTACCCGCACCACTTCTTCCGGGGTGGTCAGTCCGTCCCGCAGTTTGCGCAGCGCGTCTTCCCGAAGTGTCTGCATGCCCTCGCTGATCGCCTGCTCGCGGATGACATTGGCATCGGCATCCGTGGCAATGTGGTGTCGGATGGCATCCGACATGACCAGCAGCTCGTAAAGACCGACCCGCCCCCGGTAGCCGGTCCCGCCGCAGCGGTCGCAACCCTTGCCACGATTTATCGTGGGGCAGCTGTCCCGCTGAATTTCCAGGACGTTGACTTCATCGTCGCTGAGCGCCACCGCTTCGCTGCAGTCGGTGCAAACCCGACGCACCAGGCGCTGGGCCTGGATCGCCAGCAGGCTGGAACTGATGAGGTAGCCTTCCACACCCATGTCCTGCAGGCGCGTCACTGCCCCGGCAGCATCATTGGTGTGCAGCGTTGAAAAAACCAGGTGTCCGGTAAGCGCTGACTCAATGGCAATTTCCGCGGTCTCGTGATCCCGGATTTCCCCCACCATCAATATGTCCGGGTCCTGCCGGACGATGGATCGCAGACCCGCCGCGAAACTCAGACCGATGCTGGCATTGGCCTGGATCTGGGTAATTCCTTCCAGCTGGTATTCCACCGGGTCTTCAACGGTAATGATCTTCTTGGCCTCGTCGTTGATCTTTTCCAGGGTGGCGTACAGCGTGGTGGTTTTACCGCTGCCCGTCGGCCCGGTAATCAGGACCATGCCGTTGGGTTGCCTGATGACCTCCTGGTACTGGGACAGGACGCGATCCGGCATGCCCAGTTCCTGTAAGGTCACGGCGGTGTCGCTACGGTCCAGGATGCGCAACACTACGGACTCTCCGTGTACACCGGGCAGGGTGGAGACCCGCATGTCCAGCTGTTTGCTGCCTATCTGGTAGTCGATGCGCCCGTCCTGGGGCAGGCGTTTTTCACCGATATCCAGCTTTGCCATGAGTTTCAGCCGGGAAGCCACGGCATTGTGAATTTTTACCGGCAATCTCTCGATCCGGGCCATGATGCCATCCACCCGACAGCGTATATCCAGGTGGGTCTCACTGGGTTCAAAATGAATATCGCTGGCATTCAGGTCCAGGGCCCTGGCGAACAGGTGATTGACCAGGCGGATAATCGGCGCTTCAGACGCCAGGTCGGTGAGCTCTTCGTCGTCTTCAAAACCGGATACAAAAATTTCCTCGGTGCTTTCGATATCCGGGGAAAGTTCCGCCCGCCAGTGCCGCATCAAACGCTTTACCTCATCACCGCTGCCAAGGGAGAAATTGATATTGTCATCCAGTACATAACGGATTTTCGCCCGCAGCTCGATCTCCGGCACATCGGCACAAACCAGGGTATGACTGTCGGAGAAATCCAGTGCCGGCGCAATATTCTGTGGTTCCAGCAGCTCGGTGAACACCGGCATGGTAATGGGACTTTGGATTGCCTGGTCTGCTGACATGGCTACCTGCTCCTGGCCTGGGCGACCAGCAGGCCCTCGCTCTTGGCGAAGCCCACTACGGTAATCGAGCCGCTGAACTGATTGCGGGCCCGGTCCAGGCTGAAATCCGTGACCCACAGACGGGGCGTGGATTCAGCCAGGCTTTGCAGGAAGTTGATGGTATTGGACGCGTCGCCGGTGCGGAATGACATTTCCTGGCTGATCAGCACCCAGCCCCCGGCGTCCAGCCTCTCGGCCAGGCGCGTGGAGGTGACACTGATCTGGTTGTCCCGGGCCTGCAGGGTAAGTGCCCGTTGGATATTGGCCTCGATAATCGGCAACGTCTGTCCGGAAAAAACCTGGCTTTCCAGTTGCTCCTCGGCGCTTTCGATTTCCGCCCGGCGATTGCTCCAGGTAGCGCTTTCATCGAACAGGCGCTGTTCTCTCTCGATCTGCAGGTTGATGCTTTCAATGGCCTGGCTCCGGCGATCGTAGATCCCCTGGACCGCCGGAAAAATCCGCGTGGCGACAAAGGCAGCTGCCACCAGTCCGGCAATGATAAGAATGTTTCTTTCCCGTGTGCTGATCTGCATTGAGCTGCCTAGTTGTCCGGAAAATAGCGCACCATGTAGCCCTCGAAATTGACAGTGCTCAATCGCAGGTCTATGTAGTAGCGCGTGTTATTGGTGGCCCTGGAAAAGGCGACCTCGGTAAACATCGGGTGTTGCTCCAGCCGTTGCAGGATAGCCTGGGGTTCGGCACTTTCACCTTCGATACGGATTATCCCTTCACTGAGTTCCAGCGACGACAGCTGTTCCGGACTGAGAACACTTTGCAGGGTAAACAGGGTCTGCACAACGTCCTGTTGGGGGAAGTTAGTAATCACTCCCCATTCCTCTTCGAAGCGCTGCACAACCTCCCGGTCAGCCCTTGCGGCACTGCTCAGTGACCGCTGTTCCTCCAGCCTGGATTGCAGGCGGCTGGATGCCAATGTCTGGAAAAGAAAGGGCAGCGAGCCAAGCAGAATTACCAGGGCCAACGCCGCCACGGCAAACATCGCCCGTTTGCCTTTTTCTACCTGCCGCCTGGCCCGCAGTGCGCCGTCAGGGAAGAAACAGTAATCAGCGAAGCCCGCCTGAGTGACGTCCACGCCAGCATACCGTTGGATAAAATTGCCGCTGTCCACCGAAACGCGGCTGTCCTGGTCCGCTACTGCCTGGGCCTGACGCCACTGCCGGTCGAAGATGTCCTGCTCCAGGTCCTTCCTGCTGACATGCAGCCAACGAACGATTACGCCATCCTCAACGGACAGGCTGGTGAGAAAGTGCTGGTCTTCGTCGAGTATTTCCTGACTGCCAGCGGCATCCACCAGGGCGGCACAGCGTGGCAGTATGGCGCTGAGAAACATCCCTTCCCGCTGGAAGGCCTGGTAAAGCTGGTCCAGTCGCTGTTCGGTAATCCACAGGGCGACATCGGCATGCAGGTCATCGGCATCATGGGGGTTGGCCACCACCGCCAGTTTTTCCGTGAAGCTGGGCAACAGGCTCTCCGCCTGCAACCTGAGCGCCGACAACAGTGTTTCCCGGGTCATTCCCGGCAGTGTTACCGCAGTCGCCACGAATTCGTGGGGCGGTAACAGCAGAACCACCGACGGATCCGTGGCGTCGGGACCCAGCAGTTCCGCAGCCGTCCGTGCCAGGCTGTCAGGCTCGACGGCACCGGGTCCAGGCAGTCGCGCCTGTCGTCCGGAGCCCAGCTCCACCATCAGGTCATCAAATACCAGGACGGTGGCACCAACCTGCTTGAGCAACTCCCGTCGGGGTGCCCCGGTAAACATGCTGGTGAGCTCACGGGGCAATAGCTGCCGGACCGTGTCCTGCCAGCGTCCCAGATCGATTGTTTCAGCTGCCATAGCCTGGTCGTTGATACGCTATCCTGTCCTGGTAGGGGTCCCATGGCTACCCTGAGGGGTTTGCCATGCCCTTGCCGATTGGCGGTATGCGGGTTCGGGACCACGTCACCGTGGTGCTGTCCATCCAGCAAACTATCCCGCTGGAATCGCTGCTGAATTGTTCAATGGCAAGGCCAGCCACCAGCTTCCTTTTAAGACTCTAGTATCGGCAAAATAGTTTGAATCAATATCCACTGCCGGACGACTCGACGTGCTGCACGGCTTCAACTCCAGGACCCGGCGGGGGACCGACCTGCGTCTGCTCAGGAAATGCGGCATCCGGGGATAGACACGGTGGAGATTGTGCCGGCCCGCAGGGTGGCCAGACGAGTGTTCCAGTCAGTCAGGGTCCTGCCGGGACCTGCCTGACAAAAAAGCCAGTTCCGCTACCGGAACTGGCTTTTTTCGGGATCAGCAATGTCGGTGAAACGACTCAGTCACCAGAGGCGGAGGCCATTGCCTGTCGTTCCAGGCCAACCAGGAAATCCACGACATTAAGCATTTCCTGCTGGGTCGGCACTGCCTGCCCGGTGGAAACCAGGTACTTGCCGTTGACCACCATGTTGGGCGTGCTGCGAACCTGGTAGTCCTGCATCCTGCGATCACCCTGATTCACCCTGGTGCGCACGGAAAACGAATTGAAGGTCGACGAGAAATCTGCCTCGCTGACCCCGTGCTCGGTAAACAGCGCGCCGATCTGTCGCTCGTTCTGCAGGCGATTACCTTCGACGTTGATGGCATTGAAGGCGGCTTCGTGGAGCTCATCAAACTTTGCCTGATCGATTTTGCCCGCCGCCAGCAGCGCTTCCGACGTATAGAAAATCTGCGAATGAATCTTCATCAGCTGGTTCCACTGGGCCGGAAACAACACGAAATCCACATCTTCCGGCAGCATGGAAACCCAGTTATTCAACAGGGGCTCGAAGCGGAAACAGTGGCTGCAGCCATACCAGAATGCTTCCACCACCTCGACTTTCGACGGGTCCTGGGTTCTGACCGGACTGCTGAGTTCCACGTAATGGGTGCCCGGCAGATACCTTGCCGGTTGCGCGTAGGCGGAAATGGCCAGGGGCACCAGGAAAAGAAGGGCAACTGTCTGCCTGATTCGCTTGTTCATTCGGTAGCTCCGTTATAAAACTATGATAATCATGGAATACTTGACTGGCCCCGACATTACCACAGGGCTGGTCCCTCTGCTATAGCACCGGCTGGACCCGGTGCGTGACTCGTCTCGACCGCAACGGCAACTGGTCGATTTACAGTCTATTCTGACCACTGCTCGCTGAACCCCGCGTGAACCCGCAGACAGCGAACCAGGTATTCAACCCTTCTAGTTCAGACCGGCGATATAGTTTGCCAGGGCTTCCAGTTCCGGGTCCGTGAGCCGCTCCACAACAGTGCGCATCATGCCATTGAGATCGTTGTTGCGCTCACCGGCACGAAAGGCCTTCAACTGGGCCAGCGTGTACTCGGCATGTTGTCCACTCAGGGCCGGAAATCCTGCCGGCCCGTTGCCCTGGCCGCCTGGCGAATGGCAGGCGGTACAGGCGGCTACGCTGATATCGTCGTTACCGGCCCGGTACAGGGTTTCACCCAGCTCCAGGGAGAGTTCATCAGGCTGGGCACCGGTAATCTGGCGTTCCTGGGAAGCATAATAGGCGGCAATATCGGCAATATCCTGTTCTGACAGGTTTGCGGACATGGCGGTCATGGTGGCGTTCTGCCGCTCCCCGGTCTGGTACTCGGTCAGCTGCTTGATCAGGTAATTGGCGTTCTGACCGGCCAGGCTCGGATTCATGGGAATCTGGCTGTTACCGCCGGGGCCATGACAGGTCGCGCAGATTGCAACCTTGCCGGCACCAGCCGCGGCATCACCCTGGGCGCTGGCAGTTTGAACGACGGTTAATATCGCCACGGACATCAACCAGGATAGGAGAGTAACTGATTTCTTCATTGACAATTCCAGGATTCCCTAGGTTCCAGTAGTAAAAACCAACGTAGTAGTTAGCAAACTCGACCCGCCTCGATTAAAACCGGATCAAGCGGGCGAGGACAATCTGCGCGATGAAACGCGGCCGCGGATTATAACGTAAAACCCCCGGGGACTCTATCGGCAAGGACAAGATCGGCAAGACCGGCAAGACCGGTGCCGGTGTATTTGCTAA
>Ga0070727_10001982_pt1 | contig 20490 bp, 13 predicted proteins | sample tdAd472_FD_66722 | JGI IMG/M metagenome (GOLD analysis project Ga0070727, IMG submission 66722) | Marine sediment microbial communities from the Atlantic coast under amendment with organic carbon and nitrate - tdAd47.2 | ecosystem: Environmental > Aquatic > Marine > Coastal > Sediment | place...
GAAACGGCTCTCAACCTGGTCGGTGGTGTAGACTTCAAAGATCTTTTCGAATTTCGGATCTTCCAGACTGGCACGCTGCAGCCCGTTGCCGCCGCCGAATCGATTGAAAATACCGGCATCGCGCGTCACCAACGTACGGCCATAGAATTTTTTCGGGAAATTAAATCGTAGACATTGCCCCTGAAACACGGTGACCCAGGTCGTTTTGGTGCGCCCTTTGGAATCGGTGCTGGTGCGTCGCTCTTCCAGATGCGCTTCAAAGAGTTCGAAGTCGACGCCATGACGTTGGCCGGTCAGATGATCCTCATAGCTGGCCCTGTCCCAGCTGGGCACGATGCCCACATCATGGTGCTTGTAGATCGTATCGACTGCGCCCGGGACGGCAGTGAAATTGAGCCCAAGATGCTGCGCCACCGGCAGGACGATCAGATCCTTGGCCTCACGCCCCACCTTCCGGACATCCCGGCCGCCCCAATAGAGATAGCCTACGCCGACGATAACAGAGATGAATGCCACAAAAGGCTGGCGAATAACGGCCAGCCCGATCACGGCGCCCAAGACAGCCACAGCAATGCCGACATAACGCGCCTTGCGGGCCTTTGAGACCGCGTCCTGACGGTCTCCCTCACGCGCCAGCAGGGCGGGGCGGATCTCCTCCTGATAGATGCGCGGAAAGTCCCGGAACTCCTCAGGCAGGTCTTTCAGGCCATTGACCACATCCGGGTCCACCCCGCCTGCCCCCATATCTGTTTGCTCATCCGTCATGCAGAGTTTTCCCGATCCGTATCAGCCCGCAAAGGGCTTTATTCGTCACCATAAATGGCGGTCTGGCTGCCGGTCGCGTCAATCATGCCGCGATACATGCCTTCGGAATTGAATTCGAAGGCATAATGTCCGTCTCCATCTATCACAATCACGCCGCCATCGCCGCCCAGTGCAGCCACCTCGCCGAGCGCGACACGCGCCGCCTCATCAATGCTGTCGCCAGCCAGTTTGACCCGGTCGCAGATTGTCTTCGCCACGCCGACGCGGATGAAGTATTCGCCATGCCCGGTGGCAGAGACAGCGCAGACGCCATTCTCGGCATAGGTCGCCGCGCCGATCAGGGGCGAATCGCCGACACGGCCCATGGCCTTCGCGGTCATGCCGCCGGTTGTGGTCGCAGCGGCCAGATTACCCTCGGAATCGATGGCGACAGCGCCGACCGTGCCGTGGCGATCTGCAGCCTGGCGGACCTGCTCTTCCAGCACGCGCTCAAGCGACTGACGGCGGCGATCGGTGTCGAAATAGGAATTGTCGACAATTTCCAGCTGCTGTGACTCGGCAAAGCGGTCTGCGCCCTCCCCGGCGAACATGACATGCTCCGATTTGTCCATCACGGCCCGCGCAGCCTTGATCGGGTTCTTTACGCGGGTCACTCCGGTGACAGCGCCGGCATTCCTGTCGCGGCCATCCATGATTGAGGCGTCCAGCTCATGCACACCCGCCGCCGTGAACACGGCGCCATAGCCGGCATTGAACAGCGGATCGTCTTCCATCGGGATGACCGCCGCCTCGACCGCATCCAGCGCGCTGCCGCCATGGCGCAGCACATCTGCCCCGGTTTCAAGCGCGGTTTGAAGAGCTGCAGTATAGGCCGCTTCCGTTTCCGGCGTCATGCCGTCACGCGTGATGACGCCAGCCCCGCCATGGATCACCAGCCGCCACTCAGGCACGCCCGCCTCCGGCTTTGGGGTGGCAGCACAGGCACTGAGAGCAAACGCTGCCGCGATTGCCAGAATACGAGAGGTCATGAGGGAGGCTCCTGTTCATCTGACAACAGGATGCCCCCATTGATCAGAGACCTTCAAGCCCCTTGCGGGCCGCTTGCAGTTTTTCCCGCCGCGCCGTCCAGTCACGGACACGCTCGCGGTTCTCTTCGACGATCTCTTCCGGAGCCCGGGAGACGAAATTCTCATTGGAGAGCTTCTTCTCGGTGGACGTGATGTCCTTGTCGAGCTGGCCGAGCTCCTTGTCGAGGCGCTTGCGGACTTCTTCGACGTCGACAAAGTCAGCAATCGACAGTGCGGACATGGTCTCACCGACGACAACCGAGACCGCGCCTTCCGGAGAGGTTTCCGTCATGGAGATGTCTTCCAGACGCGCCAAGCGCTTCAGGACATCTTCGTGGCGCATTGCCCGTTGCTCGATCTCGGAGCCTGCATTGACCAGCGTCAAAGGCACGCGGGAACCTGCCGGCACGCCCAGATCATTCCGCAGGGAGCGGATCTCGGTGATCATGTCAATCACCCAGTCGATCTCGGCCGTTGCGGCTTCATCCGTGAACGGCTCACCGGCCGGCCAGCTCTGGCTCATCAGGAAGCCTTTGCTTGCGGCGCGGCCCGGAGAGCGACGCTCCCACAGCTCTTCCGTCACAAAGGGCATGAAGGGATGCAACAGCTTCAGCGTCTCATCCAGCACATAACCACAGACAGCGCGGGTCTCCTGCTTGTCGGTATCATCCATGCCGGCCAGCAGCGGCTTGATCAGCTCAAGATACCAGTCGCACAGCGTGTTCCAGATGAATTTGTAGAGCGCGTCGGATGCCTCATTGAAGCGATAGTCTTCCAGGCCGCGCGTCACATCTGCCGCGCATTGGGACAGCTCACTGAGGATCCAGCGGTTGACCGGACTCTTCACCGCGCTGCAATCCATCTCGCCCGGCGCGCCGCATTCATTCATCTCGGCAAAGCGGGCCGCGTTCCACAGCTTGGTCGCGAAGTTGCGATAGCCTTCCACGCGTTGTTTCGACAGGCGAATATTGCGCCCCTGCGCGGCCATCGCCGACATGGTGAAGCGCAGCGCGTCTGCGCCATATTCATCCACCAGCTCCAGCGGGTCCATGGCATTGCCCTTGGACTTGGACATCTTCTGGCCCTTCTCGTCCAGGACGAGGGCGTGGATGTAGACATCCGGGAACGGAACTTCACCCATGAATTCGAGGCCCATCATCATCATCCGGGCAACCCAGAAGAAGATGATGTCGAACGCCGTGATCAATGTTGCCGTCGGATAGAAGGTCTCCAGCTCCGGCGTCTTGTCCGGCCAGCCCATGGTCGTGAACGGCCACAGCGCGGAAGAGAACCAGGTGTCGAGGACGTCTTCGTCCTGAACCAGTTTCTTGCCCTTGCCCGCCTCGGCCTCCGCCTCTTTCTCAGAGTACGCAACATAGACATTGCCATCTTCGTCATACCAAGCCGGGATCCGATGCCCCCACCAGAGCTGACGGGAGACGCACCAAGGCTGGATGTTGTCCATCCAGTTGTAATAGGTCTTTTCCCAGTTCTCGGGCACGAAACGGGTCTTGCCGGTTTTCACCGCTTCAATGGCAGGCTGCGCCATCGTCTTGGCGTCAACATACCATTGATCCGTCATCCAGGGCTCAATGACCACGTTGGAGCGATCACCAAAAGGCTGCTCGATCTTCAGGTCTTCGATGTGCTGAAGCAACTCAGCCGCCTCAAAAGCCTCGACGACTTTCTTGCGCGCCTCGAACCGGTCGAGCCCGCGATAGTCTGCCGGAATGCCCGCTGCATCAGCCTCACCGCCATCCACAATGGAGGCAACGGAATTCAGAATGTTCAGCGGCGTATGGCCCGCGCGCTTGCCGACTTCAAAGTCGTTGAAGTCGTGCGCCGGGGTGATTTTCACGGCGCCGGAGCCCTTTTCCGGGTCTGCATAGTCATCGGCAATGATCGGCACGCGGCGGCCAACAATGGGCAGCTCCACGAACTTGCCGATCAGGCCGGCATAGCGCGGGTCTTCCGGGTGCACGGCCACGCCGGTATCGCCCAGCATGGTTTCCGGACGGGACGTCGCGACAACGATATAGTTGCGCGTCTCGGTGCCCGTGACATTGCCCTCTTCATCCTTGACCGGATGCTCATAGGTAACGCCATCGGCCAGCGGATAGCGCAGATGCCAGTAATGGCCCGGCACTTCGCGCTGGTCGACTTCGAGGTCTGAAATCGCTGTCTGGAAGTGAGGGTCCCAGTTCACGAGGCGCTTGTCGCGGTAGATCAGACCCTTCTTGTAGAGCTCGACGAACACCTTGGTCACTGCCCGCATCATGTTGTTGTCCGGATCGTTCCGGTCGCCCATCGTGAAAGCTTCGCGCGACCAGTCGCAGGACGCACCCAGGCGCTTCAGCTGGCCGACAATCGCGCCGCCGGATTCCTCACGCCACGCCCAGACACGGTCCACAAAGGCGTCGCGGCCCATGGAGCGGCGGTCCTGATTGCCTTCTTCGGCCAGCTTGCGCTCGACGACCATTTGCGTTGCGATGCCGGCATGGTCCGTTCCAGGCTGCCAGAGCACATTCTTGCCGCGCATCCGCTCAAACCGGATCAGCAGATCCTGCAGCGTGTTGTTCAGCGCGTGGCCCATATGCAGCACGCCGGTCACGTTCGGTGGCGGGATGACGATGGAATAGGCCTGCGCAGAGGTGTCGCCGGATGGCTTGAAGCATCCGGACTCTTCCCAGGCCTTGTACAGGCGCGGTTCGGCTTCGGCGGGATCAAATCTTTGGTCGAGCATCGTTTCAGGCGTATTCCAGTGTAAAAGAAAAGGCGCGCCGGTTAAGGCGCGCCCTTCCCTATAACGTTTTTATCGGGTGAGGCTAGCGCGCCATGCGGGCAATGCGCTGTACTTCTGCTTCTACCTTCTCTTCAACGATGCTCGGCAGGTTGGCATCCAGCCATTCCTTGATCATCGGCTTGAGCAATTCGCGAACCAGACCTTCAAGCGTGTTGTCGCTGCCCATGTCCATTTTGGAGATGAGTTTGCCAAGCGCGCCAGCCGCTGCATCAGCGGTTTGGTCATCGGTCAGAACGGTTTGCTGGTAACGAGCGGTGGCCGCCATGTCTTCCTCCACGGATGCGGGCTCCGGCATCTCGGCCGGGGCAGCGTTTTCAGGTTCAGGTGCAGTTTCTATCTCCGGCTCGAAAGCCGACTCTTCCGGAATGTGCGTGACTTCCTTCAGCACGCTCAGCACATCTTCATCAGGCTCGGGCTGTTCAGGCCTGGCTTCAGCTTTGGCTTCTTCGCTGATGGCCCGGGCCGTTCCGAGCATGTCTTCAAAGCTTGGGGAGGGCTCAGGCGTTTCATCTTCATCGGAGTCAAAGCTGTCAAAGTCAGCGCCGAAGACCTCCTCTTCCTCGAACATCGTCTCATCAAGCTCCTGATCGGCTTCCACCAGTTCAAGGCTTTCAAAGGCGTCTTCGTCGGAAACGTCTTCGGCTTGTGCCTGTTCAGCCGGCGCGGCAGCGGGAGACGGCGCGACGTCATCATCAGAAATGATCTTGCGGATCGACGCGAGGATTTCCTCCATCGTCGGCTCCTTGTGCGCTTCGTTGGCCATTCAATACGCCCCTTGATGTTTTCCCGTGCGAATCTTCGTCCCTTAACCGCTAAGGGGATTGTGTTAACAACCGTTTAGCATTGTTAACCTGAGTCCGGGTCCGCGTCAGTGGGTCAGAGCAATTCCGGCGACAATTGCCCCGTTGCCCGCAGCAGGTTGAACGCCGCCACATAAGCGTCGCGCTCAGCCTCTACCAGTGCGAGGCGAGACTCGAACAATTGCTGTTCCTGATCCAGTACGTCCAGCGTGGTGCGGACACCGACAGCCAGTTCTTCCTTCGCGCCATCATAGGCAATCTCTGCCGCCTCAACCTGACGACGTGAGGCCTCAATAGAACGCAGGGACGCCTTGTACAGATACCAGGACTGGGCCACTTGCGCGCGAATCTGGCGCTGCAGAGTATCGATCTGCTGACGTGCCTGAGAGCGCTGCAGCTTGGCCGACCGCACCTGGCTCTTGATCAGACCGCCGGAGAGAAGCGGAATTTTGCCCTGCGCAACCGCTGACACAGTCGTATCGCGCTGGGTGATGTCATTATAGGTTTCCTGGACTGAGGCCGTGCCGACAATGCTGACCTGCGGCTTGTACTGACCGCGCGCCACCTCAATGGCCTCAGACGCAGCGCGCTCAGAATACCGCGCAGCAATAATATCCGGATTGTTGTCGAGCGCGATCTGTACAGCCTGCTCCAGCGTTTCCGGCAGAGGCGGAACCGGCGGCGGCGGAACCAGATCGCCCGGTGCATTGCCCGTCAGGAATTCATAATTCGCGATGCTGCCTTCAAGCGCCGCCTGTGCACCGGCAAGAGAAGCCCGTGCACCTTCAAGGCGCGCCTGTGAGAGGGAGACGTCTGTGCGGGTCACAACGCCCACATCAAAGCGATCATTGGCGGCGCGAACCTGCTCGCCCGTCACCTCAACATTGTTCTGGCGAATAGCAACGGCTTCGCGGTCGCGGCGGACATCCATATAGGCAGTGACGACCTGAAGCGTCAGATCCTGCAGCGCTGAATCATATTGCGCCTCCGCAGCGCTGACACCGGCGGTCGCCTGACGAATGCCAGCATTGACGCGGCCGCCTGTATAGATCGGCTTGGATGCCTGCACCTGCGCATTGGCGATTGTGCGGTCGCCGGTATAGCCTGGGAACGCGGCCAGAGCAGAATTGGTGTCGACATATTCATACCCGGCACTGCCGGAGAGATTGACCGATGCATTACCCTGCGCGCGTGCCTGGGCGACGTTTTCCTTGGCAATATCCGTTTCGACGCGCTGGGCTTCGAGCCCGGGATTGGTCATCCGCGCAGCAGATACAGCGTCAGACAGGGTCTCGGCGTGCGCAGCCAGGGGCCCCGCCATCATCAATGCAAACGTGGAAACCGTTAGGGAATGGCGGAATTTCATGCGTGACTCCTTAAGAGACCAGTCTAACTGGTCCCCTATATAGAGACCCGTTAGCCAAGAGTGAACAGTGTTCACTTTTCGGGAGTCTTAATGCCGCATGCTCGCGGCTCAAGAAACTAGAAAACGAAGGCTTTTTTCTTGTCGAACTGGCTGAATTTCGGCGGGAAGGCATCAAACCCTTCGCGCGCAGAGACCGTGTCGCCCGCCCGCGTGAACACTTTACCCCGACCAAGGCCTTCACCCTTCATCTCAACCAATGCCAAACGACCACCCTCGCCCAGCTGGTTCGTCCAGGCTTCGGGCACGGTCTCGACCATGCCGCAGACATAGATGACATCAAATGGGGCCTGATCCGGCAGGCCTTCGGCCAGTTTGCCCTCAACAGCAACAGCCTGATCGATCCCGAGGGAAGCGAATCGCTCGGACATGGCATCAACCAGCTCGGCATCCTCTTCCAGCGCGATGACTGTTTCAGCCAGACGGCTGATCAGGGCGACTTCGTATCCCGCACCCGCACCAATTACGAGCACAATGTCTGTCGGCTTGATCGCGGCCAGCTTGACCAGCTTACCCGTATCTCGCGGCGTCCATAGCGCGCGGCCTTCAGATGTCGCGATTTCCAGTTCGGAATACGCCACAGACTTGCGCGAGCTTGGCACGAAGGATTCGCGCGGCGTTCTCAGGAAAGCGGATACGATTTCCGGGTCCGAAACGTCATTCGGGCGAATCTGGCTGTCGACCATGATTTCGCGGGCAAGCTCGTAATTCATCTCGAATTCCCTTTCGGGCTAGGTCATTAGAGGGTCTTGAGATGCCCTTTATCACGGGTTTCGGGCGGCGCAATGCGTGATAAACGCACGCTGCCTGAAAAGGACAGATTGCAACGCGTGAAGTTCATTGCTAGTGACGCGCCTTCTGGTTGCTGGCTCTGTGGCGGAGTGGTGACGCAGCGGATTGCAAATCCGTGTACGCCGGTTCGATTCCGGCCGGAGCCTCCAGAACCTTTCCGAACATCCCGGAGACGACTCACCACCCACCGCTTTCCAGCGGCGGGGCGTCTCTGCGCGATGTCATGATTTCCCAATGGTAAATACAGTTTCGGCAATTTTCAGGCCCGCGTTCGCAAACCGTTTACAGCCCGTTAACCAATTTGGGTGATGTTGATCCTGTCTTCTCTTGGAGACACCCACCATCACCCAACGCCTCGGCGGGAGCTTTAAGTCTCCCGCCTTTTTTTTGCGAAAACTGCAGGTTTTTGTCAGTCGGAAGCAGATCGGGGCTTGCACCCAAAATCGGGTCTGCTATTCACCCGTCTCCAGCTGTTCCGCGATAGCTCAGTTGGTAGAGCAGGCGACTGTTAATCGCCCGGTCGTAGGTTCGAGTCCTACTCGCGGAGCCACTTTACCCCGTAGCAATCAGACACATTCCAGCATCCATGCACGCCATGGTTCTGGCTGCGCCGTAAGGCCTGCATTTGATGAACTGCCGAATCGCAATGGCGTGAATCTTGTCGGCCTGCGTCCCTCGCCCGTGCTTTAGCCGAACAGCCGCGCCCAGAGGTGAATCATCAGCCAGAGACTGCCGCAAAGGGCTGCACCGGCCAGCATCAGCACAACCCCATCCCGCGATGTGAGGGCCAGACCAAACAGCAGAACAGTCAGTGACGGCAAGACCGGGCCAAAGGGAATCAGCCCCAAAGGAAACGTGACCAGCGCCGCGCCGATACAAACCAGCGCCACCAGCTGCACGAAAGGCGGCTCTGTCAGAATCGCAAAGCGCGGTTTCAGAAACCGGTCGATCTGGCAGACATAGGGGTCAGCGATCTCTATTCCCTGGATCAGGGCTGAGCGGGGAAACTCGAAATTCAGGACCCGGGAGGGCAACCATGGATACTTCTTGCCGAACAGGATCTGCCCCGCCATCAGCAGGATGATCAGCGCGACCAGCCAGTTCGCGCCGGGAATGATTGTCAGCGGGCTGAGCGCAATAAAGCCCAGCAAAAGCAGAATGGGGCCGTAAGATCGCCGCCCGACCGCGTTGAGCATAGCCTCAACACTTACCTTGTCGCCGGAAGTTCGATCTTCCAGGCTTCTCAGAAGCGTGCCGAGATTATTGACTCGCGCCATCAGCACTCCACGACGTTAACGGCAAGACCACCCTGACTGGTTTCCTTGTATTTGGAGGACATGTCGAGCCCCGTCTGCCGCATGGTCTCGATCACCTGATCCAGAGACACGCGCGAATGGCCTGTCGCATGAAGGGACAGCCGCGCTGCATTAACCGCTTTCACCGCGCCAATCGCATTGCGCTCGATGCAGGGGATCTGCACGAGGCCGCCGACCGGGTCGCAGGTCAGGCCCAGATTGTGCTCCATGCCGATCTCGGCCGCATTCGTCACTTGCTGAGGGGTCGCGCCCCACACAGCCGCCAGGCCAGCTGCCGCCATGGAACAGGCCACGCCGACCTCTCCCTGGCAGCCCATCTCTGCACCGGAAATCGACGCGCGCTGCTTGTAGAGAATGCCCACAGCCCCTGCCGTCAGCAGGAAAGTCCGCATACGCTCGGTACGATCTTCTGTGTCTGCACAATAATGACGAATGACGGATGGAATAATCCCGGCAGCCCCATTGGTCGGCGCCGTCACCACCTGCCCGCCGGACGCGTTCTCTTCATTCACCGCCATTGCATAGACGTTCAGCCAGTCGAACAATTGTTCGCGTTCATTGTCCCCGCTGCCGCTGACCAGCTTGGTCCACAGGCCCGGCGCCCTGCGCTTTACCTTCAGGCCGCCCGGAAGCTCTCCCTCACGGGACAGGCCGCGTTCAATACAGCCCAGCATGACCTCGGCAATCCGGTCCAGCGCGCTCAGCGTTTCCTCGCGAGGGCGCATTGCGTCTTCATTGGCCAACGTGATCTCCTGAATGCTCATCCCCTCATGAGCACACATCGCCAGCAATTCCGCGGCAGACGTATAGGCAAACGGCACGCTCGGGCCAGTCGGCACAAGATCGTCCTCCAGCGGACGTTCCAGCTGCTTTTGCGATGCAATGAAGCCGCCGCCCGTGGAGTACCAGGTCTCATCGGCCAGCAGATCATGCTCCGCGCCAAAGGCTTTCAGCCGCATGCCATTGGGGTGAAGCGCGGGAATGACGTCATAGGCCATCACAATGTCACGCTCCGGATCGAAAGCGATGTCATACTCTCCGGCCAATTTGATGCGTTTTGTCTTGCGGATCTCTGCTTCACTGGCTTCCGCCTCATCAGGGTCCAGTGTCTCGGGCTCAAACCCGGCCAGGCCAAGCAGAACAGCTTTCGGTGTTGCATGCCCTGCCCCGGTCAAGGCCAGTGAGCCCTGCAGCTCGACCTCGACCCGCGCGATATCGCCGAGGCCGCCCCGGTCGCGCAAAGCAGAGATAAACCGCCCGGCAATCCGGATCGGACCGACAGTATGAGAACTGGAAGGCCCAATACCAACGCGAAAGAGATCAAGTACAGAAAGCATGCAAACCCGCTAGACATTTAAATGATGGAATCGAAACAGGAGTGTTTCGTATTAGACAGATAACGATGTGTCAGCTGCAGGTCACGTCATGACTGTAAAGCCAGTCATTCCGGGAGTGCACAAAGCCCTTCATCGTTCGCCCAGCAATCCACATCGGCCCATAGGTAGACATCTGAGTCAACGGATTGCGGCGGTGGAACACCCGCGCATTGGCACGCGCCCCGGCCTGCACACGGCTAGTGCGGGGCTTGCGAGCGGCCTCATAGGCCTTGAGGGCGGCTTCAGGTGTTGCCTCGCCTGACAGCTGCTGCGCCAGCACATAGGCATCCTCGATCGCCATCACCGCACCCTGCGCCAGGAAGGGCAGCATTGGGTGACAGGCATCACCCAGCAGCGTGACGCGGCCATCGCACCAGCGCGGCAGCTCATCCCGGTCATACAGCGCCCAGCGATGAAGCACGTCTGCCTTTTCGATGATCGCCGTGACAGCGTGATTCCAGCCCTGAAAGTCTTTCAGCGCATCCTCGCGAGAGCCTTCCGCGGTCCAGGATTCGACATGCTGTTCCTTGCGTTCGACCACGCCAACAAAGTTTGCCAGCGATCCACCGCGCAAGAGATACGTCACCGCATGTCGGCGAGAGCCGACCCATACGCTGGCCGTGGGCGGCGGAGCCTGATCCCCAAGAGCCGTGACCGGTGCGACGGCGCGCCAGGCCGTCATGCCCGTATAGCGCGGGGCATCCGGCCCCAGCATCTGCGCGCGGATTACGGAATGGATGCCATCGGCGCCCACCAGCACATCGCCTTCAAACACGTCGCCGGACTGCAGCTGCAACCGCACAGCCTTGTCGTCCTGACTGTAGGAAGCCGCCTTACAGCCAAGATGGATGCTGCCCGGCTCACGTTCCAGCAGCACCTCTTTCAGCGCCTCGACCATATCGGCCCGGTGAACATGCAGGTAATCCGCGCCCCAGCGATTGATCGCGGTCTTGCGAAGCGGAATGTCGAACAGGCGCCGACCATTGCGGCCCATACGCATCTCAAGCGCCTTCGGGCGAAACGCATTGCGGGAAACCCGCGCTTCAACGCCCAGCGCCTTCAACACTTTCACGCCATTCGGGCTGACCTGAATGCCTGCGCCAACTTCATCCAGCACACCTGACTGCTCAAACACCAGAACCTCATGGCCCAGGCGTTGAAGCGCAACTGCTGCCGTCAGCCCCCCTATGCCTCCGCCTGCTATCAGGACACGCATTAGGAAACCTCACTTAATCGCAAAAAGCCTATTTGGCGCTGGAAGGGTCTTCCCGGCCACCGATCAGAACGAAGCGCCGGTCGCAGTATTTGCACTCGACGAAATCTTCATCGCCCATCTCATACCAGACGCGCGGATGGCCCAGCGCACCGCCACCCCCATTGCAGGAAACCTTGCGGCTGGTCACCATGGAAACTTCCGGCGGATCAAACACATCGCGTTTAGTGGACATGACTTGTCTTTCCATCTGCAATTTCTGCGGCACCGGTTGCCCACAGTGCTACTCGACCCTACCTAGATTGCGCCGCCGTAAGGTGCAAGATCGTATGGACAGAGTGAAAAGGCCCAGCATGTCATCCACGAAAACGGCCCCCGACTTCGCCATTAAAGTCTCAAACCTCCAGAAAACCTACAAAGCCTCGGGAAAGATGCCCGAAAAGCATGCTTTGAAAGGGATCAATCTGCAGGTTCCGCGAGGGTCTATCTTCGGACTACTTGGACCAAATGGCGCAGGTAAATCCACTTTTATCAACATTCTGGCCGGTCTGGTGAACAAGACATCCGGCTCCGCCAGTATCTGGGGGCTCGATATTGACGAATATCCTCGTCAGAGCCGCGCAGCCATCGGCGTCGTGAACCAGGAGATCGTCGCAGACCCGTTCTTCACCCCGCTGGAAATGCTGGAACTGATGGCCGGTTTCTATGGCGTGCCAAAATCAGAGCGCCGCAGCCTGGAGATTCTCACAGCCGTCGGCCTGGACGACAAGAAAGACGCCTATGTGCGCCAACTCTCCGGCGGCATGAAGCGTCGCCTGATGGTGGCGAAGGCGCTCGTCCACAATCCGCCCGTCCTGATCCTGGACGAGCCGACCGCCGGTGTGGACGTCGAATTGCGCCGCTCGATGTGGGAATATGTGCAGGAACTGCACGCCAATGGCACGACAATCATTCTGACGACGCACTATCTGGAAGAAGCCGAAGAGCTTTGCGATACCATCGCCATTGTGAACCATGGGGAGATTGTCGCCTGCGAATCGACGCCCAAACTGCTGTCGCGCCTCGATTACAAGACGCTGGTCATCACCCCGCGTGAACCTCTAGCCGCTGTGCCGGATGCCCTGGCAGGCATGGATGCCTCGATCACGCCATCAGGCGATCTGGCCATTACCTTCCGCACCAGCGAGACCGGCATTGGCCGTCTTCTGGAACTGGTCCGCTCCAACGGCATCAGCGTGGCAGATCTGGAGACAAAGGCGCCGGACCTCGAAGACGTCTTCATCTCGCTGACCAGCGAACCCGCCTAAAAAAACGCCGGCGATCTCTCGCCGGCGTTTTTTTATCTCTTTAAGGGCAGACGCGGATCAGACGCTCTGCTTGATCCAGTCGGCAATTGCCTGCTTGCTCATCGCGCCCAGATGCGTCGCAGCAACCTTGCCATCCTTGAACATCACCAGTGTCGGCAGACCACGCACGCCATATTTGGACGGGGCAATCGGGTTTTCGTCGACATTGATCTTGGCGACCTTCACCTTGCCGTCGAGTTCGTCGGACACCGCCTCGATATGGGGCGACATTTGCTTACATGGGCCGCACCATTCCGCCCAGAAGTCCACTACGACGGGCACATCGGAAGAACCGATCACGCCGTCAAAATCATCGTCTGTTACATTGATCGCAGCCATTGCGGGAATCCTCAGTTTTTCGTTTTGCCTGAATGATACATAGAGACTCTTCTGTGAAGTCAAACCGGCCTGTCTGCACCCTTTAGAGCTGCTAAAAGCATGTCTTCGGGCAAAAACATCAGCCGGGGCCCGTCTGTCCAGCACAGCGCAGCCCGTACCGTGCGGCCCGGATAGGCCCGTCTCAGCACCACCCAATAGGCCCCCATCTGCGCCATATAGGTGTCTGCAACGCCGTCCGGTGTGTCCGGCGCAGGCTGGTCTGTCTTGAAGTCGACGATAAGCACATCACGCTCCGTGACCACCAGACGGTCGACCCGGCCGTTAATGACCAGCCCTTTCGGCAATTCCGGCGCAGTGCCGACAATGGCCGCTTCCGCACGTCCGCCCGGTGCGAACAGCGCCTTCATCTCCGGTGCCTGCAGCACGGCCATGGCCGCTTGCTTCATCTCGTGGCGGTCTTCCGCTTCCAGCTCCGGCAGGCGTTCAAGATAGGCCTCTGCAGCGGCATTTCTGCGCTCAGGCGCCAACTGCGGCAGGTATTCGAACAGCGTATGGATGATGCGGCCCCGGCGCAGGCGCGCTTCACGTGTCTTGCCGAAGGGGGCGAGCACCGGCGTCTTCTGGCCAAGCAGGGTCGTCGCCGCACTATAGCGCCTCGCTGCCACAGCTTTCGGCGGCGCGCGGAACACCCAGTCCGGAAGCGTGTGGCTGTCTTCTTCCGGCCCGGACCCGTCAATCGACAGCGGTGCCAGACCACCATAACGCATCATGCCGTCTTCATCAGCTTCCACGCCCAGCCGGTTCATCGCCCTCTCACACAGGGCATACCAGCTGCGGGCATGATAGCCGGGCGCCGCGGCGCCATGCCAGTGTCCGGCAATGATCAGCCTGTCCTGCGCCCGCGTCAGCGCCACATAGAGCAGCCTTCGGAACTCCTCCTCAGACTTCGCATTGGCAATCGCCCGCGCCAGCGCTGCGCCCGGAATATCGCCATCTTTGCGGGGCGACCAGATGGGCAGGCCATCAACATCGAATAGGGTGTCAGACACGGTCTTCGGCCCGGCAGTCGTATCCGGCATCACGACAACGGGGGCCTGCAGGCCTTTTGCGCCGTGTACGGTCATCACCCTCACCTGCCCCTCGGGGGCGGCAAGGTCTCGCTTGATCTCGACCGTTTTGGATTCCATCTCGGCCACAAAGGCCTGCATGGAGGATGGCCCCGTCGCATCAAAGGCCTGCGTCCGCGCGATCAGCGCCTCGACCGGATCATGCGCTGGCGTGCCAAGCCGCGCATTGATCTTTTCCCACCCGGTCGTGCCATCCGCAGCCGGCACGTCCAGAACGGCAGACAGGAATTCAAAGGGCGGCAAATGGCGCTGCGCCAAAAGGCCGGACAGGAACGTCGCTGCCTGCTGCACTTCGGTCCGTGTGTCTGCCTGCATTCGGGACCACAACGTTTCCCCGCGCCCGCGCTCCGCTCCGAAGCGATAGAGATAGCGGTCATCATCCACAAAGCCGACAAATGGCCCGCGCAGTATTTCCGCCAGCGTCAGATCACGCTCTGGCCTCAGCGCAAAGCGCATCAGATTGAGGCAATCCTGCACACCGATATGGTCTGTCAGCTTAAGCCGGTCCGCGCCTGCCACCGGCAAGCCTTCGGATTTCAACGCCGAGATCATCGCATCAAACAGGCCACCCGTCCGGCTGCGGACCAGAATGAGAATATCCTCGGCGCGCATACGGCGGCGCTTCCAGTCCCGGTTCGGCAATTCTTCCCAAACGGTTTCACCCCGGTCGACCATCTCGCGCAATTGCCGCGCAATCTGCTTGGCCAGCCGCGCCTTGGGAGAGGATGACCGCATTGCATTCACGGGCCGGGACCAGGCGTCTTCGTCCGCCTCTTCTGCCCGCTCTTCCACAGGCCACAGCTCAACCAGGCCCGGCTGGTTTGCCCGGCGGGCCGTGTGCTTCACTTGCTCTGCAGAGAAAGGTGGATGATTGTCAGCGGCCACATCCACAGGCGGCGCAGAATTCCAGACGGCATCTACATAGGACAAGACTTCCGGAGATGACCGGAATGACATCTCCATGGTGAGAGAGTGCAATTCCGGGTCCATCTTGCCCTTTTCCTGCTCCTGCGCGCGCAGCTGGGCGGGCTCTGCCCCCTGAAAGGAATAGATGGACTGTTTCTCATCGCCCACAACGAATAGGGTTCGCGGGTCTTGCTGGCGCTCGGCGCCCTGGCCGGAGAAAAACTCCTTCGTCAGTTCCGAGATCAAATCCCATTGCAAGGGGCTTGTATCCTGCGCCTCGTCCAGCAGGACATGGCTGATGCCGCCATCCAGCTTGTAGAGCACCCAGTCAGACATGCCCCGGCTTTTCAGAAGATCATGCGTGCTGCGGATCAGATCATCAAAGTCGAGCGCGCCGCGCTTGCGCTTTTCCTGCTGATAGGCGCGTACAGCCGGCAAGCCGACCTTCAGCAGCGCCATATTGCGCTCCACCGCCGCCGCGAGGCGCAGCTTTTCCGCCAGCTCCATCACGCGGCTGACCTCCGACCCGATCGGGTCCGCCGTAGAGAACAGACCGACCACATTGGCATCTTTCCCGGCCCCGGCATTGTAGAGCCGCGAATAAGGCTTCTGCGTGCCGAAAAACGCACCCTTATAGGCCTCCCATCGCGCCTCTGCAGTCTCTGCCAGCAAGGCGGCCTCCACCGCGCCAGCCGTGCGCATGTCATCGCGCTTGCCGGACGCATGTAGCGAGATCAGCGCCTCCCGCAGAGCCGTCACGGGCATCTCCTCGCCCATAGCCAGATCCAGAATGTCCGCCGCGCTGCCTTCCGGCGCGTTCAACCCGTTGCGCAGGGCCTGCTCCATCCGGTCATGATCAAACTCATGCGCTTCGGCAAAATCCAGGAAGGGCTGGATACGATAGCGCATGGCGTTCAGGGGCAGGTCCGCGCCCTCATGCCCTGCTTCCGTGGCCAGAAGATCCAGGGCCTCGGGATGTTCCTCCTGCGCCTTCAGCACGGCCGCGCCGCGCACCTGCCGCCAGATCGCGTCGGCCTCGTCTTCCTCAATCTCTGTAAAGCCCGGCAGGACGCCTGCCTCAAGCGGGAAGCGCCGCAGAATACGCGCGCAGAAGGCGTGGATCGTCTCAATCCGCAGGCCGCCCGGCGTTTCCAGAGCGCGGGCAAACAGCGCCCGCGCCCCGCGCAGATCATCCGCTGTATAGGCCGTCTTGTCCCGCCCTTCGAGGCGCGAGAGTTCTTCGCGCAGCTTCTCGTCCCGCATGATCGACCATTTGCCAAGTGTACGGAACAGGCGCGACAACATCTCGTTCGCCGCCGCCTTGGTATAGGTGATACACAGAATGGAATCCGGCCGCGCGCCTTCCCGGCCATCCTCCCGGCGCAGCAAAAGGCGCGCCACGCGGTCAATCAGAACCTTGGTCTTGCCGCTACCGGCATTCGCCATCACGAACACGGGATAGGCTGGATCGGCAGAAGACAGCTGCGCCGCATTGGCACGGCGGTAGTCTTCTGTATCCGGAGGGGTCACAGGCATCATGTCGTCAGCCATCGCTTGCCTCCCCGTCTTCGGTGTCGCCCGCCCATTCGGCACGGCGGGCCAGCAGATTGAAGCCATTGTCATATTTGACGAATTTCACACGCGGCGCTGACAGGAAAGCCGCAGACGGATTGCGATATTGCACGATCAGGCGCCGAAGCCCCTCCTCGGCCATTTCCGCCATCTCTGCCGGGTCAGACGGCAGATTATGTTTGCCGCCCAGCGTGAACGCATCCGGCTTGGCCTTGAAGGCCACATAGTGCAGCTGGTCCACGCGCGCCGCAGGCACCTTCTCATAGCCGCCTTTTTGCGCGATCAGGGCCTGCAGCGGCATCTGCTGGCTGAGGCCTGCGCCGACTTCCTTCTCGCGCGGCGGATTGCCGGTCTTGAAATCGACGATGACAATCTCCCCGGTCGAAGTCATCTCGATCCGGTCTGCTGTCGCGCTGAGACGAAATGGTCCGCCATCCAGATCCAGCTCGATATTGCCCCGCACCTCGAATTTTGGACGGCCGCCGCCGACATCGCGACCCTTGCGCCAATTGACATACCACTCCGACGTGCGCGCCCATACCGCCTTGCGGGCGGCCCACGCCTCTTCCGTCTCGCCAACACGCATCAATTCGCGGTACAGTAGCTCCAGCAGATAGTCTGCTGTCTTGGGCTTGCCGGCTTCCTCAAAATCTTCCAGCGCCTTATGCACCGCCGTGCCGCGAGGGGCTGGCCCGAGATCGCCGCCCAGCGGGTCAACCCTTACAAGCCCCAGCACCTGCTCAGCCCACAGAGCATAAGGGTCACGCTGCAGCGTATCCACGCGCGTGACAGAGAGCTTCTTGGGCCAGCCTTCCGGCCGCGCGGTCGGCACAGGCTCGGCAGAGAAATCCCGTGGCAAGGCATCAACGCCCAGTTGCTTCAGCGCTTCTGAAAGCTTCAGCGGGTCCAGGCCTTCAGGGCTCAGCATCGCCTTCGCCTTGTCGTCCAGCGCGCCTTCGGCCAGCGTCTTCAAGCGCCAGACCCAGCGGGACGCCACGGCCGGTGCATCATTGCGGCGCGCGGAATACACCAGCGTCACATCCGGCGCAGAGGCCAGCTGTGCAAAGTCATGCGCTGCAAGGCCCATCCGATCTTCCGGGTCGCTCAGCCCCAATTCCTTGCGGAAGTGGCGGGGCAAAAACGCATCCGGCGCAGGCCGCTTCGGCCAGACATCCTCATTCAGACCCGCCAGGATCACGCGGTCCGCTGACTGCAGGCGCGCTTCCAGAGGCCCCCAGATGAAGAGGTGCGGATGCTCTTCCTGCTTCAGGCTAACCGTCATCTGCGCGGCCTGTGCATTGACCAGATCGGCCAGTGCCGACGGCGGCATCGGCGTCAGATATTCGGACACTTCGCTGACGAATTCCATCAGCCGGCTTGCCGCCGCGCCATCTTCCCCGGCCCACGGCAAGGGGGTCTCACTAACTGCAGCCGCGAGCAGCGCAATCCGTTCCAGCCCGTCACCGCCGGCAAGGTCTTCCATCTGGCTGAGATCCGCGCCGGTATCCTCAAAGATGGCAAGCAGCTTGCCGACAAGCGCCTCGGCCTCTGCCTGGTGGTCCGCCGTGAAATTCGGATAAGGCTCAATCTCGTGACGTGTGCGGATGCTTTCCTTCAGCCCCTCCAGACTGATCCAGCGGCGCGGGCCGCGCAGGAAGTAAAGCTCCAGATTTGACAGACCCGGTAAAGGCGCGGCCAGTGCGTGGTTTAAAACCGATACAAGCAGGGTCGGGTCGGACGGGTCCGTTGCCCATTGCGCGCACAGGCCAATGAAGCTGCCCGCCAGCGTGCGGCTAAGCGGCATGCCTGCCGATGGCGGCGCGTCCACACCCCAGCGTCGCAGCAAGGCGGAGACCCGCCGGGCCAGCCCCGCATCCGGCGTGATCAGCGCCGCAGAGCGTCCCGCCTCTTCCAGCGTCTCGCGCAGGATCAGCGCCACCGACGCCGCCTCATCAGCCTCATCCGCCGCCTCGATGATGGACAGCCCCTGCAGCGCATCCGCCGCAAAGGCTTCGACACTGACCTCCGCAGCTTTGGCGAGTTTGTCCAGCGTATCGCGCCAGTCCGCTGTGGCATCTGCCGGGGCGAGCGCTTCATGGATCATCCGCCTTCGGGCCTGCCGCTCCCGCGCCAGAGACGCGCCCGGCCATTGCGAGACGGTCTTCGGCGCTACGTCCAGATGGGTCAGCGTCTGGAACAAGACATTCTGCGGGTGGCCGACCTCACCAAGTATGGAGATACGCGCCTCTTCATCCGCACCAAGATCAAGACCCGGAAGAACAACCATACCGCGCGGCAATTGCAAGGCCGCTTTCATCAGCTCCCGCCCCGCCGGGGTTGCACCGGTAGAGCCTGCAATGATCACAGGTGCCTCAGGTGGATGCGCCAGCCACGCCTCCGCCGTGGCCTTCGCGGCCTTCAGGCGTCGCTCCAGTGGATCAGACACGCCCTGCTCTTCCAGCAAGGCAGGCCAGGCCGTGGTGATGATCTCCAGGAATTTGGCAGAGCTTTCCCAGTGCCGGGCAAGGTCTGCATCTTTCACCAGGTTGGGCAGTTCCTTCCAATCCGTATACGGACTGAGGTGTGCCTGATCCAGCAGGCGTGACAACTCCATCGCCGCAGACAGCGCAGACGAGGCTGGCAGTTCCGTCTCGTAATTCACCCGGTAGAAGGTCTGCACCATGGAGGCCAGCAGGCCGAGGCGCTTGCCGGGCGACAGGGCGGGCGGCAGGTCGATCAGGCTACTCTCGGCAACCGGCGGCAGTTCATCACTTTCCAGATCACCCAGCGCGCGGATCTCCGGCGGCAGGATCGGGCTCTCATCGGCAGCCTCGAACAGGGCTGCAGACAAGGCCCGCGCCGAACGCCGGTTCGGCACATAGATGATCGCATCGGCCAACGCATCCGGATGCGTCGACAGGTGAACTTCTTTAGCCAGCGCCTTTGCGAAGACTTTCAGAAAGTCCTCTCCCGGAGGAATGGTCCAGACCTTTGGCCGGTCCGCGCCGAACAGCTTGCCATCACTCGCCATGGCACATCAGCCACATTCCGGCATCCTTGACCGCTTGCGGATCGCCCACATGCAGCCAGAAATCATCCAGCGGCAGTCCATGCAACCGCCCGGCCTCCACCAGAGGGCCCCAGATACGCCATGCCACAGAGTAGGGTTCGACAGGCTGGGACAGGAAGGCCTGCGGCTTCAGGATGCGCACACCTGCATAGGCCCACGGCGCCGTCGGCGCATCCCCGCGCCGCGTCAGGCGGCCCGCCTCATCGCGCAGGAAATCCCCCGCCCCGGCAAAGCCGAGGCAACGCTGCGTGTCTGCCAGCAGCAGTAGCTCGTCCATCTGGTCCGGATCAAACGCCGCTGCCATGTCCAGCAAGGGCTTTGGCGACAGGCTGCCCCAAAAGGCATCTGTATTGACCACGAAGACAGGCTCTTCACCCAGCAGCGGCGCGGCCTTGGCCAGCCCGCCGCCTGTCTCCAGCAATTGCTCGCGCTCGTCGGAGTAGATGATCTCGAAATCGTCGCGGCCTGAGAGGTGCTGCTCGATCATGTCGGCGCACCAATGCACATTCACGACGAGGCGCTTTACCCCGGCGGTGCTCAAAGGGTCCAGCAGCCGGTCCATCAGGGCCTTGCCA
>Ga0070727_10001986_pt1 | contig 20469 bp, 20 predicted proteins | sample tdAd472_FD_66722 | JGI IMG/M metagenome (GOLD analysis project Ga0070727, IMG submission 66722) | Marine sediment microbial communities from the Atlantic coast under amendment with organic carbon and nitrate - tdAd47.2 | ecosystem: Environmental > Aquatic > Marine > Coastal > Sediment | place...
CTCATCGCCTGACGTTCGGCATGCCACTGGTCGCGTTTCGCCTGGCGTTCCTGCTCGGACATGCCGTCCCAGTAGGCACGTCTGTCCTCGGGTGTCAGGTTTTGAAAGTCGCTCAGGGACTGCGCTTGCAATCCGAGCGGTACCAGCATGACGGTGAATGCCAGGATTCGTATCAAGAGTCGTTTGGTCATCGGCTTCTGTCCTTGTTCAAAATCGGCTGAATAGGTGACTGCATCAAGCGGCATCAATCACCATAACGCGACAGGTTGCCGTCGGTTGACAGCGTCGTTAGTCGTTTCCATGCACGGTCCCGAATCTGCCATAAAACCTGTCTAACAATTCAGATTTTGTGTATTTTGCGTGCTTTCGTGTCCACGGATTCCGTTGTCGATGCCAATGCGTACCAGTCGTCCATTGCTGCTCCTGTTGCCGCTGCTGTTCGCGGCTTGCGCAACGCAATCCGGTCCTCAGCTGACGCCTATCGGTCAGGCGATACCGGATGGCATCAGTCTCGCGGGCAGCTGGCAACTCCGCGAAGCCGGTGACGCTCCGGGTTTCGATGCGGCTTCGGCGGTTTCAAATCGTGGCCGCCGATCGCGCCAGGACAAGGACGGTCCCTTGGTCCACGTGTTTCTGGAGATGGGCAACAGGCTCAAAGTCACACAGACAAACCATGGCTTGTTTGTCAGCTTCGACCGATCCGTCGTCGAGGAGTACCGTTTTCGCGAACATCGCAGAGTCAACGTCGGTCCTATCGAAGCCGAACGTGTGAGCGGCTGGGAGGACGGCCGGTATGTCATTCAAACACTGGATGCAAACGGTGCGCTACTGACGGAAACGTATGCGCTGCACGATGACGGGCAGCAGCTCCTGCGTACTGCGAGTATTGTTTACAAAGAGCAAGAGACTTTGTCGCTGCTGCAGGTTTTCGATCGGCTCGAATGAAAGGCGGGCGGCGATCAATGGGGTAGCCCGGCGGGAAGAAAAGGCCAACCATAGAATCGCCGCCCGACAAATGCCGGTCGCAGGGTCAATCGTCGGAGAACTCGAAACGGAAAAGGTTCTGCAGTCCTGCGGTGAGCTGTGGCACACCATCGACGACCCGTGCTTTGAAGCGGAACCGGTAGACGGCATCGAGTGCCGCTTTTTCGAACGTGCGGTTACTCGAGTCGACGACAAAGGCGTTTGCAACGCCGCCATCCGGACGGACGTCGAATTCGACGAGCACCCAGCCCTCCAGACCGCGGGCTTCAGCCGCCGGAGGATAGACTGGTTGCACGCGGACGATCGCGACCAACGGACCGTCGTTGACGCGAAAGACCGTGCCGTCGTGGCGGTACCCCGGGGTTGGCGGGGCGGTCGGTGGCAGGCTGATAACCGTCTCGTCCCCGTGGTCGTTGCGCGGTCGTGGCGCAATCGGCGGCAGCTCCTTGATGGTCTTGTCGACGGGTTCGAAGTCAATTTTGCGAATTTCCTCGGCCTCTTTGACGCGCACCGGCTTCAAGTCCCAGCGGTCCCGCACTTCGCTGGCGGCGCCGGGCTGCATCGCGATCAAGGCCTGCATGACGAAAAACAGGCAGAACGTCGTGATCGATCCCGTGACGACGGCGGATGTATATCTGGCGATCATTGTGATGTCCTCTCATCAGTCCCGCCCGAATACCTTGAATGGCGAGGTATAGTGTACATACCTCGAACCACAAAGTAACGATTGACATACCTTTTAGTTCGAGGTATCGTTGAAAGCTTGTCGAATTCCGGTCGGACGCATGGCACAAACTAATCCTCCCTTCATGAGCGGCGTCCCCGAACTCCTGTTATTGAGATTGCTAGAGCAGCAAGAGATGTACGGCTACGAGCTCGTGCGCTCGGTTCGCAAAGTTACTGGTGAGGCGATTTCTCTCGGCGAAGGTGTGATCTATCCGGCGCTGCACAGTCTCGAGCGCAACGGCTCCCTGAAGTCGAAAAAGAAACCGGTTGGCGGCAGGACGCGTGTCTATTACTCGCTGACCGCGAAGGGCAGGCGCCGCCTGCTGAAACTCTCGGAAGACTGGCGGCGCATTCAGGGCGGCGTCGCGACGGCGCTGGAGACCCCCAGCCATGCCCAGGCCTGATCTAAGCCAACTGCAATCGCAATTGTTGCGTTCCGGCGTAGCACCGCGGCACGTACACCGCACCGTCACGGAGCTCGACGCGCATTTCGACGACCTGGTCGATGAAGCACTCGATGACGGGGCCGATCTGGCTCACGCGGAGCATCACGCGATGCGGCAACTCGGCGATATCGACCTGCTGGTCGACGCAGTTCGTGCGCGACCGGAGTTACGCAGCTGGGCGGCGGACTATCCACGTGTTGCGCTGCTTGCTTATCCGCTTGCCTGTCTCGCCGTATTGCCGGCAGTGCCGATCATCGCTGGCATCGCCAATGCGTCCTACCTCGCGCGGTGGATAGCCTGCGCATTACTGAGCGGGATTGTCACCGCATCGATACTGCTCGTCTTGCAGCTATCGATTACATTGACCTGAGGTCACTCTGTAAGCGGCGAATAACTCCTGAGTGTCGCCCGGAGCCGCAATTTGCCATCGCGGTGTTGCTCGATCACGGCGGGCGTGAACCCGAGTTCCGGTACACACCATAAGGTTGTGACGCGAGAAGAATTTTCGGCCTGGTGTTGAATGCCAACGGCATTATATGTACCGGCCCGCGTCTTCACCTCACGCTCACCAATGGTACTGACGACCAGCGTTTTGAATTCGTCGATGTCGTACAGAATATAACGCTCATCCGGGTCGCCGTTCAGCAAGTCGTGCATCAGTTGGTACTGGATCGCGACGCGGTCGTGTACGAGGCCCTCGAGGAGGAACTGAACTTCCTCGTCGTTGATCGTGCCGGATATTTCGTTGCCCGGCCAATCGAACGTCACTTCGGCCCTGGTCTTCTTCTTCGAGAGCGAATCCTCGGACCTGTACCAGCTTGCCTGTATGCCCTTTTCGGTAGCATCGAAGTGCGAGGTCTCACTGATCACGCCGTTCTTGAACATTCTCGCCAGTCCTGTCGGCTTGATCACGTGGTTGGCCTCGTAGCCTTCGTCCGTAGCGCGCAGCTCGGTCGTCAGGCGGCCACCGAGCACACTGATACTGACCTTGTATTCGGCCCAATAGGGCGTCAGGGCCTGCTCTTCACTGGCGCCCGCGGGCAACGCCAGCAGCAAGAGCAAACAAGCATGCGGGAGCAGGTTCCATCTGGGTTGCAGGTAATTCAAGAATGAGGTCCTCAAGCGGTTCGCAAACAAGTCTTCGCATTGTCGCATTACAGACATGACTGCTTCCTGAACGTTCAGCCTCTGTAATTCGACGGAATCCCGATCGACGGGGTCCGGCTGGCGCCCGGACCGGCCAGTTTGCAGTATCGGTCAACTGCCGGTCAATGTAGAATGCGCCTGCTTCCAGACCGCTCCGGAGTCATCTTCCCCCGCCATGAGCGAAGCCCGTACAGCCTTCCGGCGGCCGCCCGGACCCGAGCCAGCGGCGGAATTGGGGGTCAATCCTGAAACGCTCGACACGCTGTTGGGCGTCCGTGACGAGTTCGGTGATATCGCCTGCTTGAATCAGCGTGGTGGGCGGCTGGCGTACTTCATCAATGACCCGGCTGTCGTTCGCCGAATACTGGTGCGACGGCACGCCAGGTACGTTAAGGGGCCGGGCTTCGAACGCGTCAAGATGCTGCTCGGCAATGGCCTGATCGTGAGTGACGGCGATGTCTGGCGCCGATCTCGTACAATGATCCAGCCGTCCTTCAGCCGGCAGAATGTCCATCGGCTATTGAAAGTCATGGTGCAATGCTGCGACCGGCGGGCCGTAAGATGGGCACAAGCCGTCGAGCAGGATGAGGTTGTCAATATTACGGCAGAGATGAGCGATTTCGCGCTCGAGCTAATCCTGATCAGTACCTTCGGTGACGACTACGATTCGATGATCACAGTCGACGGCGAGAATCCCTTCGCGTTTCTCGCGAGCAACTCGACGCGGGATCTGAGTGTTGTTCTCAAAGCGCGCAATCTGCGAAACCTGCTACTCGAGATCATCACCAGGCGCCGCGCAAGTTCCGGCAGCAAGTCGGTCGATTTCCTGTCGATGTACATGGACGCCACGGACAAGAAAGAAGTCGCGTTCACGGACAGTGAACTGCTGGACGAACTCATGACCCTGATCGTGGCGGGATTCGAAACATCGGCCAACACGCTGAACTGGGTCTGGTACCTGCTTGCCGGGCATCCGCAGGTGGAAGAGCGCTTGCTCAACGAGTGTGCGAGGATCATGCCGAATGTTTCGGCCGTGAATCCGGAGGCACTTGCGGAAATGACCTACGCCCAGCAAGTGCTCGAGGAGGCCCTGCGACTGTTTCCGCCGGTTTGGTTGTTCACGCGACGCTCGCAGGCGGACGACGAATTGGAGGAATTCGATATTCCGCCCGGCACCGACATTTACCTGTCGCCGTACATCCTGCACCGTACCGCCCATCACTGGCCTGACCCGGATCGTTTCGATCCCGACCGCTTCGATCTCGAAAGACTGGCGCTCAAAGGGATGGCAAAGAACGATCGGCCCTATTTCCCGTTTTCCCTGGGTCCGAGGCGCTGTCTCGGAGAGTATTTTTCGTTCCTCGAAATGAAAGTCCACCTTGGGCTTCTGGTGCCGAGATTTCGTATGATGCGCGTCGAGTCGAAAGATCCTGGCATCGAGCTCGCCATTAACCTGCGATCGGCTTCTGACATTTCGCTCAAACCGGTAACAAGGACCGCATGAAACTCTATTCCACACTCATTGACCTGCTCGACGAGGCACGCGGCAAGGATCGCGAGATACGCTTTATCGACGGTGAGAACAAAGAATCCACATTGCGGTTCGGGGATCTCTGGGATCGCGCTACCGCATTGCTCGGTTCGTTGCAGGCGCGCGGCATGCAACCGGGAGATGAGCTCGTCATCTTCAGCAAATCCAACCAGAGCTTTGTCATCGCGTATTGGGCGGCCATGCTGGGCGGAATCGTGCCCGTGCCGGTGGCGGTCGGGATCAGCGATGAACATCGCATCAAGTTGTTCCGCATTCTGCGCCAGCTCGAACGCGGCACGCTGTTTACCGAACTCGGCCTGCTGGAACGCTTGCTCGAATTTTCGAAGTCGCGCGAGATGAATGAGGTCAGCGAGATTCTCGAGTCACGCACGGTCTTGATGAGTGATGTGACGCCCGGCAATGATGGCACGGTCTATGGTGCATCGCCGGACGATGTTGCTTTCATCCAGTACTCGTCCGGGTCGACCAGTGACCCGAAAGGCGTTTGCCTGACGCACGCGAACCTGTGTGCCAACGTACGGGCGATAATCGAAGCAACGCACTGGAATGACCGGGATAACAGCCTGAGCTGGATGCCGCTGACCCATGACATGGGGCTGATCGGTTATCACCTCAGCGTCATGGCTGCAGGCATGAATCACGCCGTCATGGACACGAACGTCTTCGTGCGCAGACCGCTGTTGTGGATGTTGAAGACCAGCGAACTGCAGGCCACACAACTTTGTTCACCAAACTTCGGCTACAAGCACTTCCTCAAGCTGTTCGAGCGCAAAGGCTTGCCGGATGGCACCGACCTGTCGTGCGTCAGGTTGATCCTCAATGGTGCAGAACCGATCTCCTACGATCTTTGCGAGGAATTCCTCGCAGAGCTGGCGCCTTACGGTTTGCAACGTTCGACGATGTTCCCTGTTTATGGCCTTGCCGAGGCGACTGTCGGCGTTACCGTGGGCAATCCCGGGGACGAGTATTCACGAGTGACCATGCACCGCCACAGCCTGAGCATTGGGGAACCCTACGAGATTGCCGAAGCGGGTGATGCCGACGCGGTGAGCTTTGTGAAGGTGGGCAACGCGATTCGCGATTGCGAGATTCGTCTCACTGGCGATGCCGATGAAATTCTCGACAGCGGCCGTATTGGGCATATCCAGCTCAGGGGCGCCAGCGTCACCGAAAAAATCTACGGTGACGAGGAGGCCACGGGCGCGCTGTTCACCAAAGACGGCTGGCTACGCACTGGCGATTGCGGAGTCTTCGTTGACGACCAGCTTGTCATCACCGGCCGAGAGAAAGACATTCTCATCGTCAACGGCCAGAACTACTATCCGCACGACATCGAAGAGATCATTGCCCGGATCGACGGACTTGACCTCGGCAAGACAGTCGTTGCGGGCGCAAACCCGTCGGGAAAACAGACCGAGGAATTGCTGGTGTTTGTGCTATTTCGACAGGACCTGGAGACATTCGCATCACTGGCCGACCAGGTGCGAAATATCGTCGGAGAGTACGCCGGACTCGAAGTCGATCACGTTATACCGGTACCGAAGATTCCCAAGACGACAAGCGGCAAGGTGCAGCGCGTGCACCTCCTCAATGCCTATTTCGACGGCGAGTATTCGGACCTGATCGCCGACATGTCGCCTGGCGATGCGGTACAGGACGAGCTCGACGATGATCCGCTGGTCGCCGAGCTGGAGCAGATTTGCCGCGAGTTTTCCAAGGACCGGGTCATCGGGCCTGACGACAACTTGTTCGAAGTCGGGGTAAGCTCTCTGACGCTGACCGAGATCGTGCTCGCGATCGAGGAAAAACACCCGGGTAAACTGGACATCAGCGACCTGTTCGATTATCCGACGTTGCGCGAGATCGCCGGGTTCCTGCGGCGCTGAGTCGCTGCGCTCCACTGACGGATTCAGACTATGACCTATTCACGCATCGCCGGTACCGGCAGCTACCTGCCCGAGAAGATTGTTACCAACAAGGATCTCGAGAAGCTGGTCGATACCTCTGACGAGTGGATTCGAGAGCGGACCGGAATCAAACGCCGCCACATCGCGGCAGACGGTGAGACCACGTCGGATCTCGCACTGGCTGCAGCACACAATGCATTGGAAATGGCCGGGATCAGTGCCGAGGATGTCGACCTGATCGTCGTGGGAACGGCAACACCCGACAAGGTGTTCCCGGCTACCGCCTGTATCATTCAGCGCCGACTGGGCATCGGCGGGTGTGCCGCGTTCGATGTCCAGGCCGCTTGCAGCGGCTTCGTTTACGGGCTCGACGTAGCGGATCGCTACATACGCACGGGTGCCGCTCAAAATGCGCTTGTCATCGGCGCGGAAACGTTATCGCGAATCACCAATTGGAATGATCGCGCAACAGCTGTTCTGTTCGGTGACGGTGCCGGTGCCGTGGTGCTGCAGGCCTGCGACGAGCCGGGCATTATTTCGACCCATATCCATGCCGATGGTCAGTACGAGGATCTTTTGCAGGTTCAGCAAGGCATATCGAACGGCTACGACGCCGTGCGTGCGGAAGAGGCGTACATCGAGATGAATGGCAACGCCGTATTTCGCCGGGCCGTGGCAACGCTGGACTCGATTGCACGCGAGACGCTGGACAGGAACAACGTCGACAAGCACGATCTGGACTGGTTCGTGCCGCACCAGGCCAATCTGCGCATCATTTCCGCGGCGGCGAAAAAACTCGACATGCCGATGGAACGCGTCATTGTGACGGTCGACGAGCACGCCAATACCTCAGCGGCCTCGATTCCGCTCGCCTTCGATGCGGCGGTCCGGGACGGTCGCATTCAGCGGGAAGAATTGATCCTCTTCGAGGCCTTCGGTGCCGGCTTCACATGGGGATCGGCCCTGCTGAGATTCTAGTTCCAGCTACATGGAGCGATCTGCATGAACCACATAATCCGAGCAATTCTCGTTACGGCAGGACTGCTCCTCGTGGGATCCGTAAGAGCCGAGCCGCTCGCTGCTGAAGACATGCGTGATGCCGTCGAGGCAAATGTCGGAGCCGCGGTAGCCCTGTACCGGGAATTCCTGAGTTTGCCCAACGATGCCGTGCATCCCGATGATATCGATGCCCTGGTTCACTGGATGGAGGGCGAATTCGACTCGCGCGGATTCGACACGCGCCGGATACCGACCGCTGGCAGTCCTGCATTGTTCGCTGAAAGGCTCCGCAATGGCGCTGGCAAGACCGTGCTCGTCTACTTGCAGGCAGACGGCCAGCCTGTGGATCCGCGCGCATGGGCACAAGCAAATCCCTACACGCCGGTTCTGAAAGCGCGCAGCGATGACGGGAGTTGGCGGGAGATCCCGTGGGCATCCATTGATGAAGGCTACGATCCTGACTGGCGGGTCTTTGCCCGGTCGGCGGCGGACTCCAAAGGGCCGATGACGCAGTTTATGATGGCCATCCAGTTACTGGACGAACTCGGCGTATCGCTCGAGTACAACCTGAAAGTCATCGTCGATACAGAAGAAGAGTTGGGTTCGCCGCACCTGGCGGACGCGATACGAGCGCACCAGGAGCTGATGTCGTCGGATTTGTTGCTGATTTTCGACGGGCCGCCGCACGCCTCGAACCGCCCGACTGTGACCTTCGGCGCGCGCGGCATTGCGGCTGTAACGCTGGTCAGTTACGGACCCCGGGTTGCTCAGCACAGTGGTCATTACGGCAATTTCGTGCCGAATCCGGCCTTCGACCTGGCGCGAATTCTTGCGTCAATGAAGTCGCCTGACGGCATAGTCACGATTCCCGGATTCTACGACGGTGTCGAGCTCAGCGACGAAACACGCGCGACGCTGGCGAAAGTGCCGGACGATGAAGCGGCAATTCTGGATGCCATGGGCGTGTCTCGCGCAGAAACGCTGGCGCCGTCGCTACAAGAGGCGATCCAGTATCCATCATTGAACATTCGGGGCCTTGCCGCCGCATGGGTTGGCGATGAATCTCGCACCGTCATACCGCCGCGCGCGGTCGCCGAACTCGATATCCGGCTCGTCAAGGAATCGGACCCTGAGCGGATTATTGGTCTCGTGCGAGAGCACGTCGAAAACCTGGGATTCACCGTTCTCGATCATGCACCCGACGACGAGGAGCGGCGGCGCTACGACCGTATCGTCAGCATGAGTTACGAGGTGTCTTATGGCGCGTTTCGGTCTGACGTGGATTCACCCGCGGGTCGTATGGCCAGGGCGGGGCTGAAGCACCTGTATGGGGACGAACCGATCCTGATCAGGACGATGGGTGGTTCAATTCCGATCGCGCCTATCATTGAGGCTCTGGACGTGCCGGCAGCCGTGGTTCCTACCGTCAACATCGACAACAATCAGCACAGCCCGAACGAGAATCTGCGCTTCGGCAATTTCGTCGAAGGCGTGGTCATGTTGATGTCTGTACTTAGCCAGGTGCCCGAGTGATATCCCGCATGCGGCGGGATGCATGAATTAAACATAACTACGCAAAAAAATGATTTCCGGGAATTTCAGTGTGACGCAGTTCACACTTTGAGTCTTTATGGCTCCCTATACTGCTAAGCATGGACTGTCGCAATTTACCGACAGTTTCTTGACGGAAGAGCGGAATGAAAAAGGAATTCAAAAACATACCCCTGTCGGAGTCGAGCGTCTCCCACAAGCTCACGGAGATTCAGGAGCGTTGCTCCAGGTTGTCGGAGGAATCTGAATGGCTTGACGACCTGACTCTGGAGGGAGAACCACCGGTCAGAGCACCGGTCGCTGACCCGAACGATCCGTATAACCGCGGTTGACCCGGTTGGCATGCCGCGTGTCGCAATGACACGCGATGAAATCCAGCCCTGTTCCTACTCCAGATTCTTGCTGCGCAATGCGCGTTGTTGCATGGCTTGCATGAGTCTGAGGCGCCAGATCCAGATCACCACGATGAACGCTGCCGCGATCGGCAGGGCGTTGAATGCACTTTGCATGACGACAAAATCGTAGAGTCCGTGCAGTGCTGCAGCGAGCGGAAAGCCACGCAATATTCCTCCGAGCAAGGACTCTCCACGCAGGTGAGCGCAGCCGATCGTGAATCCCCAGATAGAGGCAAACAGCATGTGGATGACAGGGCCGGCGAATCCGCGTGCGGCTGCCTCGATCGGCGACAGGTATTCGAGGTACAGGACGTTTTCCACTGCCGCATAGCCCATGGCGATGAAGGACGCGTAAATAATGCCGTCCAGCGGCTCGTCGAATTCGGGAAACCGCAGCACAACGATAATGAACGGCAGCATCTTGGCAAATTCCTCGATCGGGCCGATCGCCAGCATGGAATAGGCGAACAAGGCTAGCGTATTGGTGTCGGCCAGTAGCATCGCATCATGTCGCAGAGACACCCATCCCAGCGCAATGTAGAGTCCTTTCGAAACGGCGGCGGCTGCGACCCCGAGGATGAATGTCAGTACCAGGTGCCCGACCGGTTCCGGCAGATGGCGGTCTTTGTAGTAGTGGTACCAGCTCCAGAAAAGGATTGGCACGACGACCGGCAATATCATCACTGCGTTTGGCATGAATCGATTATGCGCTGTCAGTCGAGAGTTCGGTGACCCGTTTGCCCAGCCAGCGCAGCGCGTTCTCCGTGTCGTCGGTCCAGGGGTGGCCGAAGCTCAACCGCAGGAAATTCGTGTAGCAACTGCATGGCGAGAAGATATGTCCAGGGGCCACACTGATACCGGCTTCAATGGCCTCATCGAACAGTTGCTCCGACTGTACATCGCCGGGTAATTCCAGCCACAGGACCGAGCCTCCAACCGGTTTCGAGGTTCTCGTCTCCGGTGGGAAGTGTTCCGAGACGAGCGATGCCATGCGTTCCGAGTTGCGCTTGAGAACCGGGCGGAGTGCCTTCAGGTGGCGGCTGTAGTCGCCCGATGACAGAAAGTCGGCCAGCGTCAGTTGCTGCAACAGCCCCGACGTACAGGAGAACGCGCGTTTCAGCTGCGAGATCTTCTCGATGTATTTGTCCGTGACCACCCAGCCAATGCGATAGCCGGGTGCTGCCGTCTTCGAAAATGACCCGCAGGTGATGATCTTTGCGTTGCCTTTAAGGAACTGGGCCGGGACCGGACGTACGCCATCGAACCTGAGATCGCCGTAAACGTCGTCTTCGATCAGCACCGTGTCATATTTCTCGAGGACCTCGACCATCTTGCGGCGGTCTTCTTCGGGCATCGTCACGCCGAGAGGGTTGGATAACGTGGTCGAGAACATGCATGCCTTGACGTCGTGTGTCTGTAGCGTGCGTTCGAGTTCGGAAATCGTGATGCCTTCCTCAGGGCAGGTTTCGATTTCGATGGCCAGCATGCCCAGGCTGTCGATTAGCTCGAGCATGCCGTGATAGGTGGGTGTTTCGACGGCGATGACATCGCCGTGGGACGCGACTGCCTTCAGGGCCAGCAGCAGAGCCTCCTGGCCTCCATTGGTGATGCCGATGTGTTCCGGGTCGACCTGTGCGCCGGTCGTGTCCAGGTAGTGATACGCAATCTGGCGCCGCAGCACGGGCTCACCGAGGGTCGCCGAGTAGTTCAGGCTGCGCTCCTCGGCGCGCGCCATAACGCGTTTCATGGCCCTGTGGAGCGATTTTGCGGCCGGCTTGGCCATTGTTGGATTCGCGATGCCCAGGGGAACGAGATCGGAGTTGTTGATCCCGTTGTAAACCCGTTCCATCAGTGTGCGGCAACTTAGCGCAATCGGGTCGCCTTCGTAGGAGGGCGTCGGCAAAACAATGTCATTGGCGGCGACGTTGCGTACGTAGAAACCCGACTGCGGCCGGGATTCAACCCGACGCTGCCGTTCGAGCTCGATGTAGGCCTGCCGGACTGTGGGGATACTGACACCCGCTGTCTTACTCATCTTTCGCAGCGACGGCAGGCGGTCACCTGGTCGGAGCGTGCCCGTGTCGATATTTTCAGCAATTAGATCAATGACTTGACGGTAGAGGTAGGTGCCGTCCTGTTTCTGGACTGAGAGCATGACTGTATAGGTCCTATTTCCGGAAAATTGTATCTGTTATACCTACAAAATCACCGTATAGTCAACCCCTGATTTCACAGGAGGGGATTGCCATGACACACCTACACTCAGATACTCGTTGCGCCTCCCTCATTTGCGAGCGGGCGAACGAAGGGATTGGTCACCCACAGAACCAGCTCCCGGGCACGAAATGGCGCTCGGCGCTCGCCGCGCTAGTGTCTGCGCCGGTGCGCCTGCATCGCTACCGCCACTTCCATGCAGAGGTCGTCGAGGACGCTCTGCGGGCATTCGACTGCAGGAAATGCTCATGAGCAACGCCATTCTCTACGTCATTACGGTGCTCGTATGGGGCTCAACCTGGCTCGCCATCGAGTTCCAGCTTGGCGTCGTCGCCCCGGAGGTCTCGATCGTCTACCGCTATGCAGGCGCCTCCCTGTTGCTATTTGCCTGGAGCCGGATACGCGGGCTGCGGCTGGCTTTCAGCCTGCGAGACCACGGCTGGTTCTTCCTGCTTGGGATGTTGCTGTTCGGCCTGAACTACGTGCTCGCTTACCGGGCGCAGATCTACATCTCGTCTGCTTTGACCGCGATCGCGTTCTCGACCATGTTGTGGATGAACATCATCAATGCACGGGTCTTTTTCGGTGTGCGGGCAGGGCGCAGAGTTCTGTTCGGCGCGCTGCTCGGCGTAGCCGGCATATTTACGTTGTTCGCGCCTCAGATCGGTGAGATGACGTTCTCGGACACGGTGTTCTACGGCTCGTTTCTCGCCGTCATCGGGGCCCTGGTCGCATCGTTCGGCAACATGGTGTCGCAGCGTGCCCAGCGCTCGAAGCTGCCGGTCGTCCAGTCGAACGCCTGGGGCATGTTCTATGGCGCGCTGATTACCGCGGCGATCTCGATCTCGAGAGGCCACGAGTTCGTGTTCGAGTGGACAGCGGCTTATCTCGGGTCGTTGCTGTACCTGACCGTCTTCGGATCGATCATCGCTTTCGGCGCTTACCTTACCTTGCTGGGTCGGATCGGCGCGCACAAGGCTGGTTACGCGATGGTCATGTTCCCGGTTGTCGCGTTGATACTGTCGGTCCTGTTCGAAGGGCTCGAAGTGGACGCGACGATCGTCGTCGGCACGCTGATGGTCCTTGCGGGCAATTTGTTCGTGCTGGATACGAAGGCTGCACAAGTCAAGGAACGGCCTGCCTCCGCCGTTGGTGTGATGCCTGTGACGGCTCGTGCCATCGACGTCGAATAAGGATAGACCACGGTTGACAGCGAGGCTGTGAGGGCGTCTATTGCCCGTCATCCAGAAGGGTGACGGGCAATGTCATGGAAAAATTCGAGCTGATCAAAACCCCGCAAGGGGACAGAGTGTGGGTCGACCTCAGTGGGTCTGAATTACTGCGATCTCCCCTGTACAACAAGGGAATCGGGTTCACGCCTGAGGAGCGGCGCCAGTTCGGAATCGAAGGCATGCTGCCGGCGCAGTATAACGACATCGAGACCCAGGCCGAGCGCAGCTACCTGACCATCTGCTTCAACAAGGACCCGGTGGGTCGGAACATCGATCTCGGGCTGTTGCTGAATCGCAACGAGGTGCTGTTCTACAAAATACTCAGCAACAATCTCGAAGAGCTGATGCCGGTCATCTACACACCGACGGTCGGGCAGGCTTCACATTTCTATTCCCGGGTGTATCGTCGTGCGCGAGGAATATTCATCACGCCGGACCATGTGGGACGCATCGAGGACGTCATTCGCCATTCGGCACCCTTCAGCGACGTCGAACTCATGGTTGTCACGGACAACGAGGCGATCCTCGGTATTGGCGACCAGGGTGTCGGTGGCATGGCGATCAGCATTGGCAAGCTCGCGCTCTATTGCGTGGGTGCCGGCATCCATCCGGCGCGAACATTGCCGATCAGCCTCGATGTCGGGACCAACAACCAGGAGTTGCTTGACGATCCGCTGTACGTCGGATGGCGCCAGAGACGCTTGCGGGGCAAGGCCTACCTCGACATCGTCGATGAATTCGTTGCGGCGGCGCATGCCGTGTTCCCGAACGTCGTCATCCAGTGGGAAGATTTTCATAAAGACATCGCTCTGATGGTTCACGACCGGCACAGAAAGGCGCTGCCGTCATTCAATGATGATGTGCAGGGTACCGGTGCAGTAGCCGCTGCCGCGATGCATGCGGCATGCCGGGTCAGCGGCGAGAATTTCCGCGACAGTCGCACTGTCGTCTATGGGGCTGGCGCGGCCGGACTCGGTATCGCCCAACAAATTCGCGATCAATTGCAGCAGGAGGGTGTCGAGGGCGAGGACCTGATGCGAGCGATATTGACGCTCGATAGTCGCGGCGTCATAAGCGACGATCGTGAACCGCTCGATGAGTACAAGCGCGAGTTCGCGTGGCCGGTCGAATGGGTCAACGAGCTCGGACTTTCCACACAGGATCGTACAGACCTTGCAAAGATCGTGAGTGCATACAAAGCTAACGTGCTGATCGGTACCTCGGGGCAGGGTGGCAGTTTCACGGAGGAAGTCGTGCGTGCCATGGCCGCAAATGCGGAGCAACCCGTGATTCTGCCGATGTCGAACCCGACAGCAATTTGTGAGGCGAGGCCCGCGAATATATTGAAGTGGACGGATGGCAAGGCGCTGGTGGCAACCGGCAGCCCGTTCGCTCCCGTGAATGTGAATGGCGAAGAGCGCAAGATAGGTCAGGCGAACAACGTGTTCGTCTTTCCGGGTATCGGTCTTGGCACGATTATCAGCGGTGCCAGCGAGATTACCGATGCCATGATTGGTGCGTCGTCCACTGCACTCGCGAACTCGATCACCGACGACGAACTCGAACACCATTGCCTGATGCCGGAAGTGAACCGGCTGTGGGAGATTTGCGGAATCGTCGGTCTGGCTGTTGCGAAGCAGGCTATTGCGGACGGAGTTGCTGCGTTCACTGATGTGGACGCGCTCGAAGACCGCATCGAAGACTACCGGTGGAGACCGCACTATCCGGAGATCGTGCGCAAGTAAGCGCGACTCGTTAGCGCGCAACGCCACAATTCGACACAATCTGTCCTCTGGTCCGTCAGGATCCGGCGATATAACCATTTCGTGGCACCGAAATGGGGAAATCGCATGGTCGAAAGACAAGGTAACTGGCGAGGATGGAGAGACTTCTTCGCGGCGCGCAGCGCGCGTCCCGCACCGCAAATCCTGGCAGACGATCCACAACTGGCATCCGTACCGAAATCCCTTGCCCGGTCACTCGCAGTATTTCAGCTGGGCGAGTCGGGGGGCGGTACGGTCATCGAGCAGGCCAGCAAAACCACGATCAGCGAGGTCGATGAACACTACGCTGAGGCCATGGCGCTGTTCGTTGCCGAGGAACACCGACACGCGGAATTACTGGCCTGCTGTGTTCGTGCACTTCGCGGCAAACTGATTCGAAGGAACTGGACGGCCCGGCTGTTCGTTGTCGGCCGGCGTCTCATAGGCTTGCGGCTAAAGGTCATGGTTCTTCTTGCCGCCGAGGTCGTCGGAATTTGCTATTACCACTTGTTGTCTTCGCGCTTGCCCGACGGCGAACTGAAAAGCCTGCTGACTGAAATTGTGTGGGACGAGAAGTCGCACCTGCAATTTCACTGCTGTTTTCTGCGCAGCCAGGTGCGAAACCCACTCAGCCGAATCGTGTTTGTTGCAGCCTGGCGCCTATTAATGCTCGCTGCAGCTATTGTGGTGCTGATCGATCACCGCCATGCACTTCAAGATCTTGGTATCGCACCAGGCGATGCCTGGCACCGCTGGATGGTGTACAGCCGAACGGCCGAAAACCTGGTGAGCCAGCCGCGCCAACGCGCCGCTGTCCGACTTGCTACGCGTTAGAATTGGGGGATTCACCGTGATACGAGTCAATCCGTTTGAAAAGGCTGTTTTGCGCAGGGCCCTGCGAAACTCGATGAAAGACATCCCGGAATTTGAAGCGCTGTTCCAATACGTGCGCGACCTGCGTTTGCCGGTCGGCGACTATGCGATCTTCGGCAGCGGCCCGATGATCATCAGAGGCTGGATCAGTGGCGCCAATGATCTCGATATCATTTGCCGTGGCAAGGCGTGGGAGATCGCGTGTAACAAGGGCGTTGTCAGCTACGATGAGCGCTATGACGTCTCACTGGCATCACACTGCAACGGTCGAGTGACCTTCGGCACTGAATGGGCAATCGGTGAATTCGATATTGACGAATTGATCGATACCGCGGAAATCATCGACGGATTGCCGTTCGTCGGTCTGCAGCATGTAATTGAATACAAGCAAATCCGGGCAAGCGCCAAGGACCTGGTTCACCTGGAGTTGTGCCGCCAGGCAACCTGAAACAGGGGAGTTCGGTGTAGTAACATCGGACGGATGGCCGGAGCAAAACGTTTCGTCATACTTGCCAGCCTGGTAGCCTTTTCGGCAACCGACTACCGCGGAAAAGTCTCCGCGTCAGGCCAGGCCGAAGCCCGTTGGCGTCTCGGCAAGCGCTGGGGCCTGGCAGGTTTTGCCGGTGCGGGCCGGATCGGCAGCTCCTTCACCGGCCTGGACAACCACAAGGCAGTCCCAAGCTACGGTGTCGGGCTGCGTTTCATGGTGCTGAAAGCGAAGCGTGTGAATATGCGCCTGGATTTCGCGTGGTCAGAGGACAGCGACGCGATTCACTTTTCCGTTGGCGAAGCGTTTTAGCGTCGTCGCCCGCGACGACGACCAGCATTACCGCGTGATGAGCGACCGGCAGACGACTGGCGCTGTTGGAAACGGTCGTAGCCACGTTGCCGGCTCTGATAGTCGCGATTGAGGTCGTAGCTGCCCCCGTAACCGCCTCGAGCCGCACCGCGTTCGCTACTGCTTCCGGAGGCCCAGATCGGCGCGCCCTGTGTGCCGGTCGATGCGGCTGCCCGCTCCCTTGATTCGTATGAGCGTTCGCTGGCTGCGGCCCGGCCATCACGGTTTTGCATTTGCGACCAGCCATCATCGGTTTTCTGATACACGTTCCCGTCGCGACCCGCGTAGACGTCTCCGGAAGCGGACTGATAGGCGAACTGGTTGCTGTCGCCACTACGTTGCGACACTCCCTGTCCACCACCGCTGGTCTCGAACTCGCGCTGCACGCCTTCCGCGGTTCGTGTTACGTCGGACTCGATGGTTTTACCGTCCTTGGTGAACGTGCCGCCGCCCGAGATTTCGCCATTCTCGAGCTCACGGTCAACAGTGCCGGATCCGCCTTCGGAGCCCTCGATAGAGCCGGTGTAGCTGCCGTCCTCAAGCACACCTGAAAACTCGGCCGAACGATTGTCGCCGGTAATCGTGCCTTCGCTGACAATTGTGTCGCCCTCGCGCTCACGGGCGACGACGCCCTCTGTACCTCGCGAGGACTGGAACTCGGTCGTCATGCGGCCGTCCTGCCACTGGCTTTGCGAATAGCGCCATTCGTCACCCCGTTGCGCAACTCCCTGGCTCCAGCCGGAGTTGTCGTCGAAGTCGACGTAGCGATTGCGTGCGATGCTGGTGTCGGTATTTGGGTTATAGGCAAAGCCGCGTCCCGCAAACTCGTCGTTGTCCCAGACGGCCTGACCGCGGCCGTAGACGCCGGTCTCCGGGTTGTACACTGCGGCGCCACCGGCGGCACCGTAGGGACCATAGCCAACGACAGATCGACCATAGCGGCCAGTCGATGGGTTGTACCACGAGCCGTAGCCATACGTTGGCGGCCACCAATAGTACGGGTAGTAGGGATACCCGTAGCCGCTGGAGTAGCCGTAACCAATCGAAACCGAAACGGCGGGCGCCGCATAGCCGGTACCTTGCACGACAGTTTCATTGCTGACGTAAGCGCCCTCGTAGCCAGAATTGTAGGCATAGTAGATGCTCTCGTCATCGCTGCCTTCGACCTTGACGAAGGTCGTGTTATAGGCGGGAGAGGAGGGCGGTATCAGGGCGAACTGATCTGGTATGGAGTCCGCAAATTTCCACGGTCCCGTCGCCGAGAATCCTGTCAGCCACGTTGCGTTGTGGCAGAGATAGTAGATGCCCTCATAGCGCAACACCTGGTAGCTCGTGTTGACGGCCAGGTCGATGCCCGTGTCGTCAATTGGCGAGAAGACGGGTTCGCCGGCGTAGCTGACATCAACGTCGATCTCACTTTCGCTGCCACGCTGAATCTCGGCCTTGCGTGGAATGGAAGCGATTAGCGCAGCCTCCCACGCCTCCTCGGTCCCAGGGACACTGGACCTGACATGGCTCATCTCATGCGGGGTGTCCGAGTCCTCTGACGGAATGTCCTGGAATGCCTCGGGCAGTTCGGTTGCGAGTGTCCATGGTCCGGCGAGCGCCGTGGACTGGAACCAGCGCCCGCTAAGCAGAATGAAGTTCTTGACGCCGACACGGAACAACTCTTGCTCCGTGTTATCCGCATAGCTCAGGCCTTTGTCACTGATCGCGACCCACGAGGGCGGGCCGTCCGTCAACAAGAGTTCCGCGGCCTCACTCGAATGAAAGACGGTAGGTTCGGGGACTCCAGGTTTGTCGAGTTTCCTGAGTTTCTCGGGCAGGCAGGCATGCACGCCTGCCCAGTTGGGCACGTCAGGAATCTTGCCGAAGTGTCTGGGCAACTTTTTCGCCCATTTCCATTCGTCCTCCAGCGACTTGGCAGTGAGCCAGGCATTCTCATGACAAAGAAAGAGCGGTCCGTCGTCGTCATCGCGTAGCAGGTCCCAGGTTGTGTTCAGGACGAATTGCAGGTCTGTGTCTTCGATGGGCAGGAATCGCGGCTCACCGTCGACAAACAACAGTATCGCCGGCGATTCGGAGACGAATATGATCGGCGGCTCAGTGTTCAGTCCTTCTGTTGGCGTGAGCGGCACGCTGTTCGGTAAGTAGGCCAGCACGAGATCAAGTGGCACTTTGCGCGTCATCGCCGTGAAGCCGTCGTGGATGAGCTTGTACTCGTCGGAGTCTTCATTCAAACCGTCAATAAAGAGTTCGAGAATCTCGATGTGATGCAGCAGCACTTCGCGCGCCGCGATATCGGTGTCTGTCTGAGCATTGAATTTCAGCGAGCCGTAGTAGCCGGTATCGCTTGCAGATCCCGTGATCTGAAACGCAGCCCAGGCAGTGATGATCTCGAAGTCTTGCCAGGCGTCGATTTGCGGTGCATAGATCACTGCCTCGCCATTTTCGCCTTTGATGGTCCGTGGGTACCAGGGTTTGTCGTCTGACGGTGGCGGCGACGAAGCCAATGAACAGTGCGTCGCTACCAGTAGCAGCGCGGCAATAATTCCGGTCCGGGTCAGATGCATTTGTCCGTCATGTATTTTTCGACTTTACGAGGATCGTCGATGAGTTTATAGAAGTTCTTGACATAAGCGATCAGCGACTTGCGTGTCATGGATGTCAGTCCTTCGTGCTCATTCAGCAACGTAAATATGGACTCGCGAACGTCCTGGAAGCGCTGTAGCGACGCCGGGATGTAGTCATTATTAACGCAACGGCCACGATAGATTCGTTGCCGTACGCTGGTGATCGGAAACTGCTCACTCGGAGCTGCGTACGGGGCGTTGACAAAACCGGCCTGGTCAAAGTCATAGGGTATGGCGACCAGTAACCCCGAATCGTTGTCGTACAGGTCGTAGTTGTGACAGCACTCATCGTACGGCGACGGCGCGACGGGTGAAAAGTCCGTATTGCCAATCAGGAATTGAAAGACCGATGTCAGGTTCAGGTGGTCCGGCTGCAGCAATTCGACTTCGGTCTCTTCGATCTTGATGTCCCTGGCGTCGATGCGCTTGCCGACACGATTCTTGTGCTCCAGCAGGTATGCGTACCGCACCTGGTCACCTCGCTTGCCTTCGCTGTCCACGTACCGGACACGTAACAGTCTTACCTGGAAGCTCACGGGCGTGAGGATATTGAGAATACGATACGCGAGGTACTCCCGCACAAGTGCCTGCTCGTAGCGAATCGAGCCGCCGCAATGCACAACGAGCTTTAACTTGTCCTGCTTGTGAAACAGCGTGTTCTTCACTTCGGACTTTTTGAAATTCACCAGGAGGGGAGGGACGACGCAGACTTCACGGCGCAGGTGCCCGCGCGCGCGGAGCTTGATGTCAACTGTGTGCGGCTCGCTGTCACCTTCCGCGTACTCGAAAACAGCGGCGACATACTCCTCGGTTGACCTCTCTTTGAGCAATGTTGTCAGTGGCGCGGTGAGCGTCACCTGGAGGGCATCAGTATCCTGAAAAAGCGGATCAGGCTTTGCAATGTCCTCAGCCTGCGACGACGCTGCAAGAAGTGCCAGCAGAGACAGAGTGAGTACACGGTCGAACGACATTGGGCAACGACTCTAGCTTGAGATCGCGAGGCCTTGCCCGACAGGCAGCACGTACCAGATCACGGCCAGGAAATGGCAGATTCCGCCGACCAGCACAAAGACGTGCCAGATAGCGTGGCTGAAGAGCATTCGCTTGGAGGCATAAAATGCAGCGCCGATGGTGTAAGCGAGACCGCCTGCAATCATCCAGGCCATGCCGCCGGGTCCAATAGCGGCTGCCACCTGCGGCGCGGCGACGA
>Ga0070727_10001987_pt1 | contig 20459 bp, 25 predicted proteins | sample tdAd472_FD_66722 | JGI IMG/M metagenome (GOLD analysis project Ga0070727, IMG submission 66722) | Marine sediment microbial communities from the Atlantic coast under amendment with organic carbon and nitrate - tdAd47.2 | ecosystem: Environmental > Aquatic > Marine > Coastal > Sediment | place...
ATCTTGGGACAAAACAATCCTGGTGAAGTATGGTCTTTCGCTCAACTGACTGGTGGTTGTGCCACTATTAAAGTTAAGCATCGTCTTACTGAACAAGGTCGTATCATGTCAGAGGTAGCGGATACAGCCAAAGCTGCATAAGTTAGACTCTTTTAGTCGTACAAGAAGGGGGGACTTTATTGTCTCCCTTTTTTTATCAGGAGAAAAATAATATGAAGCTACGTCACATAGATGATATAGTCATAGGAAAAGAACGTCAAAGAAGTAACATGGCGGACAAGGAAGTGGTTAGTCACGTAACAGATTTAGCGACCGAACTCTCGGAGAAAGGTTTGTTACACCCCATCGTAATAAGAACTCATGAAGATCCTACATTGGTTGCTGGTGAATGTCGTTTAACTGCGGTTACGATATTGAAAGAACTTGGTCTTGGTATTAAGTTTGATGGCGAAGTGTTGGAACCTGGATACATACCGTGTAGCGTAATGGGAGAATTAAGTGATGTCGAATACGAGGAAGCAGAACTTACTGAGAACCTTAGAAGACTCGATCTTCTTTGGCAGGATAAAACCGCCGCAATTGCTCGTCTCCACGCCCTTAGAACAGGACAGCTGGGTGCTTACGGAGTGGGTGCGCGCCCCAGAGAGGGACAAAGTCATAAGGATACTGCAAGAGAAATAAATAAAACTGAGAATGTTAGTGCCCATCAGGTTGAGGTTGTTAAAGATGCTGTTGAGTTATTAGACCATCTTGATGACCCCGATGTTATGAAGGCTAAAAGTCAGAAGGAGGCTGTGAAAATTGTCCAACGAAAACATAAAGAGAAAGCTAGAATCGCAATGGCGGAGGAGTACGTTCCCACCGCATCTCCCCACACTCTCCACCATGATGACTGTTGCAATGTCCTCCGAGAAGTTGAAGATGGAACCATTGACATCATCCTTACAGACCCTCCATATGGGATCGACATGCATAAAGGCACCTCATGGGATGGAGACACTCATGGCTATGATGACAGTGCTGAACGTCTTGGAGAGTTATTTGCTGTCCTACCTAGAGAATGGTACAGGGTTGCCGCAGAAAAATCGCACGCATATGTATTTTGCGATATATCAAATTGGTCTCTCCTTAGAGTTAAGATGGAGGCGGCTGGATGGGTCGTATGGCAACGCCCTCTTATCTGGTACAAGGGAAACATTGGAAGCTTTGCGAATAGTGAGCGGGGGTTTAGATATACCTACGAGTGCATCCTCTTTGCCAATAAAGGGCTTCGCGAAACTAATGGACTTCCGCACGATGTTATATGCATCAATCAGATCCAGAATCAAGATCATCCTGCAGGAAAACCGCCGGAACTGTACAGTCACCTCCTCTCTATTAGTGCCTTACCTGGAGATACTGTACTCGATTGCTTCGCTGGAGGTGGACCTATCTTCCCTGCCGCCACCAAAAACCATTGCGTTGCTATTGGATGTGAGTTAGATAAGAAGTATCATGCTATAGCTAAGTTACGGATGGAAGAGGAACTGTAATGTCCAAGAGGAAAAAGAAGAAAGGTCTTAGTGCGAGAATGATTAAAGATATCAAGAAGAGTAATCTTAGTGAGGAGGCTCTCGCCACTATGTATAAAACAACTGTCGATAAAATAAGAGAGGTCAAGAATGACGTACCAATTTGATGACGATGAGTTAGAAGAGTTCTATATGCAGAGGAGGAAAGTTCGTCTGTATAAGAAGAAGCTATGGGCGCACCCAGAATGTGGTGACCCTGATCATCCAGGCTGCGGCGAGTGTGATGAGGAATTGTGGGATTGTGATGACAGGGAGGAGCTATGGACAAAATCTTAGTTGTAACTGACATGCCAGATAAACATGGTAATGTCTTAGCAGGTAGTGGTGGGATTGAGTGGACTAAACTTCTTAATGAGGTTGGTCTTGATAGGGCAGAAGATGTAGAGATCAAATGTATTATGCCTACTCATGATCCTAAAGGAAATGATCTCCTGAAGATAAATAAGAAAGATCCTAACGGTTATGATATCGGAGGGCTAAGAGTCCACAAAGATGTGGTGTTTCATATTGGTCAGTTTTTCAAGGGGTTAGATGAGAATCCGAACAGACTAATCTTTGGACTTGGAGCTATACCGATACTTGCTTTTACTGGAAGCATTAGTGTTAAACAGCAGAGGGGAAGTATGTATACTTCTCGTTACGGTAAATTCATTGGGACACATCATCCCGATACCTTTCTTAAAATGTGGGAGTGGAGATATGTTAGTAGGTTTGATTACATCAGAGGACTCAAATATAGAGATGCCTCATTTCCTGAACCTCAGTACGATTTTACTATCGACGCCGAGTACGGAGAAACTGTGGATTGGCTCGAAGGATTACTTAGTTCTTTGGAAGCAATTACAACAGTTGAGTCGGGTGGACTTCATCGAAAGTTGCATGTGGCTTGCGATATCGAAACCTTTAGACGACAGCAAATCAGTGTATGTGGTTTGGCAGTATCAAAAACAAAAGCAATCGCGATACCTTTTATTGACTTCTCAGCGAGGGATTACTGTCGTTGGTCACTTGACGAAGAAACAACTTTGGTCTCTCTCATTAAACAAATCCTCACCCACCCTAATGTCGAAGTATCTGGACAAAATTTCCACTATGACACAATGTACTTTGCCCGTACTTGGGGACTCTTGCCAAGACACGATCTAGATTGTATGCACATGATGCATTCGTGTTGGCCTGGAGAGATGGAGAAAAGCCTCGCGTTTCTTAGTAGTGTCCTTTGTGAATACCATATGTATTGGAAAGATGAAGGGAAGGAGATTCATGATAAGGTCAAGACACCTGAAGATCAAATTAGGTATCTTACTTACAATGCTAAGGATTGTGTTACTACTTGGGAAAGTGCTGAGGCATTACGCGATATATTAAATGGGAAAGGTTTGTGGGATGTGTGGGCATTTCAACAACAGATGACTTATCCTTTAGCTAAGGTCATGATGAGGGGTGTTAACTATGATACAGAAAGGCAGGTGCAATTACGCTTCCAATTCTCGGAATTGTTACGTCACTACGAGGCGTTATTCGAACGTATTGTTCCCAGCAATCGGTATTTTCCGAACGCTAAGAAAGGATCGAGTCCGTGGTATAGAAGTCCCACTAAGCTCAAGACACTACTATACGAAATCCTCGGTTGCGAAGTACAACGTGATAAGAAAACAAAACGTCCCACAACTGCTGATGCGGCAATACAGACGCTCTATAATAAAGAACCCGTCCTCGCGCCACTACTTAAGAAATTACTTGAGTACCGAAGCATTAATGTATTTGTATCAACCTTTCTCTCACCGTCAGTTGACACAGCGACTGGGCGGATGCACACCTTTTACAATCTAAGCGGGGCTGAAACCTTTAGACTGAGTAGTAAAAAGGATGTGTATGATACCGGAGCTAACTTACAAAATATTCCTAAGGGGGATGAGAAATGACAGAGGAACAAAAAATAGTCTTTATACAATCACAGATCTTATGCGCTACAGCAGAGATACAAGGTATGGTGGCAGAAAATTCTGATCGATTAGCTAGGGATGGTAATGTATCTTACACTGCTGAATGTTTTATGGATGTCCCTAGTCGATACGGGCTTGAGCATAACCAAGTTATCGAATATTTAAAAGGAGTTTAATCGTGATTGAAGTCCGAATATCACAAGATAGATTAAAGAATCTTGACTTTGAGGATCTTTATATGAAGTTAATCGAATCTGGTATGAACCTAGATCGAACTATTACACGATGGGATGATCCCGAGACGGGTGAACTTGTCTTTCGTCAACGAGATGAAGGGGAGAAAGAATAGTGGATTTATTAAAAACTTATTATCCGGAGAACTATGATGTACTCAATACTAAGGTGGTGTTACCTAATGTCAAAAAGTTATTTAAGCCAGACCCAGGTTGGGTTATATGCGATACTGATTTGGCGCAAGCTGATGCTCAAGTGGTGGCAGCTGAAGCTGATGATAGTGAACTACGAGACATCTTTGACGATCCGACTCGCGATTTGCATAATGAAAATGCACAGGCCATCTTTGGAGGTAAGCATTATCCTGCCGGTACTGAACACCCTAAGAGGCAGATTGCAAAGGGCGGGGTACACGCTGTCAATTATATGGTCGCTGCACGTACGCTGGCTGCAACGCTCGGGATTACTGTCCATGAAGCGGAACAGTTTATTGCTAAGTGGCTTAGTGCTCATCCTGGGATTGCTGATTGGCATAAGCGGATTAGATATGAACTTAATACCAGACGATATATTGAAAATAGATTTGGAAATAGGAGGACTTTCTTGGGTCGGTTAGACCGGCATAATATAATCAATGAGGCTCTGGCTTGGATACCACAGAGTACAGTTGGTCTTATTATAAACCGCGCATGGATTAATCTTGAGAATGAGTTTAGCGATGATCAGTTGCAAGTCTTACTCCAAGTCCATGATAGCTTAGTGTTCCAAGTACCTTACGTAAACTCGAAAGAAGTGTTTACGCAATTAAAGAAACATCTGCTTATACCAGTACCGTATGATCCCCCGCTTATAATCGATGTTGGATTAGAAGTAAGTGAGGATGATTGGGGATCGGTTAAGAAACTAGATTGGAATGACTATAATGAAGAAGCGCAGTGTTAACTGGATACAAGAGTATGTAGCACAACAGCAGAATAGTGAAGCGCCTGATGAGTTCCATTTGTGGACAGCTGTATCAACAATAGCTGGAGCACTTGGAAGAAAGGTTTGGTTTGATATGGGGAACCATATCGTAGTGCCGAATTTTTATATCGTATTTGTTAGCCCCCCTGGAGTCGTACAGAAGTCGACTACGTTGGGGGCAGGTAAGTCTCTGTTAAAGAAGTTAGATGATCCACCGATTCATTTCGGTCCGGATACTGTAACATGGCAAGCTATAACTGATACACTTATTGATGCGGCAGATACGGAAGAGATAATGAATCCTAATGGTGTAGTAGATTACATTACTATGAGTTCATTACATCTTGCTGTGAGTGAGTTAGGGACATTTTTTCAGGAGAACGACTCTGATAAGATTAACCTTATGACTCACTTGTGGGATGCTCCTCCTGACTATACTAAAAGGACACGAATGGATGGTAACATTATTATAAATAATCCCTGTATAAATTTTATCGCTGGATGTACACCCGCCTGGATAACAGATAACTTACCGAGTTACTTTATAGGTGGAGGGTTGTCATCAAGGATGATCTTTATATTTGCTGACAAGAAGGCGAGAAGGTTAGCCTATCCTGCTAAGCAAAAAGAGACACAGAGACAAAAGGTTCTAGTGGATGAGCTACGCAAGATTAATAATATGCGTGGTGTCTTTACTATGGATGCTGATGCTCGTGCCTATGGAGTGGAGTTTTATAATACCGTTTGTGATATGTTAGATAGCGAGGCAATGGATCCGAGATATAAGAGTTTTATTTCACGTCTCCAGACTCACTATCATAAGACTGCTATGATTGTAAGTGCATCAACGAGGGAAGATATGGTAATCGATATGCATTGTGTAGAGACAGCACACATGTTAACTATGTCAGCTTTCACTAAACTACAACAGGTCTATAGTTTGATAGGCCAAACGAAGGAGGTACAACATCATGAGTTAGTTCTAGGTGTATTTGATTTAGTAGATAAACCATATCTTACTGAGGAAGAAATCTTCAACAAGGTATGTAAACAAATGGGTCACTGGCATTTCAAAAATGCATTGGCCTCTAATGTAGCTGCTAGACATATTGGTAAGAAGCAAGTCGGTGCTGACATTGTGTATTGCCGTATAGGGGAAAGCCCCTAGCATATAAGCCACCAGAGCTATCCTAAGCTCATATGAGCGCGATTAAGCCCCCCAAGCTGCCAATGTTCGGGGGGTTTTTTATTGCCCATAGTCGGCAGTACAGGGCGGATTATAGGTACGCCTCAACGGTATCGGGTTCTTCTGTATAGATTATTACATGAGGGTATGTCTTCATGTTGGGGGTCATGATACGCTCAGCCACACAAATCATGTGACCTGCACGAGCTTGGGACATAGTTAGTCCTTCAGCTCTACCTACTTCAACAATAGATTTTATCTGAGCTTTCCTATCTTTGCGTACCATAATTATGAGAAGATCTATTTCATCAGGTTGTACTAGATGTAACCATCCCGGCCATAGCTTTACACATTGATAGTCATCGAGAGTAATGGGAGTGTGTGCGTCATCTAGTTCCAGTTCGTAGTAACCTTCTGGATTATATTCATGGACTCCATGTGCTGGGAATTTACTACCGACAAAAGAATAGCCTTTGTCTACAAAGCGTTTCATCATAGCGGAGGTACCGCATCGAGGACCGATACCTGTTACTACTATTCTCATTTAAAAATCTCCTGGATATAAGTCGTCTAAGTGATCCTTAAGACGTTGGCTCTTACGCCTATCTGCTCTACCGAGTAGTCTACGTTGGCCTAGTTGACGTTTCTGTTTCACTGAACTGGATAGTGACTTGCCGTTGATTCTGAATGGTGCTAAGTTAGAATCCTGTGATAGTGTTTTATTATAGACACGTATAGCTTTACGTGCCGCAGCTTTTTGTTCACGAGTCCCATTCTTTTGTGCACGATAGAAGTCATCCATCAGACGAGAACGGCGTAACCGATAGAATGTTTCATAGTCATTCAGGACTCCGTAGCGTTCAAAAGCTCGCGTCTTCTTGGAGGGCTGGAAGCCTAATCCCATAGCTCCTAGTGTCTCGTAATACTGGAAGCGAGAGTCGAAGTCGTCTGCGGAAATACCTTCAAGGAAATCCCCCTTACGTGTAGTTATCCCTTGATTCTCTTTCAAGTGAAAGGCTGACATAGCTTGCCGTGCAAAGGCTGGCATCACTCCAGCTACACGATGATAAGTCGAGGCATCTTCTTCAGCGATAGCACGGTACACATTATATGCCCAACCAGCTAGAGGTCCACCTGCTGCGACAACTGCTTTACCTGTAACCTCGTTGGGGCTATCACTAGCATTATACATACCTCTAAATCCAGGTATGATGTGTCCCATTGATATCGATCCTGTGAGGTCAACTTCAGGAACTGGTATACCAAAAGCATCCATTACAGATAAGAGACCGTTTTCTCTACCTGATAAACCATAGGTTAATGTCTCAGGATTATCAAAAAGATTATCACTTAAGGAGCGTACATCTTGACGGAACGTATCATAGTTATCTTCACCATAATATTTTTTATACATCCAGTTGAGAATATATTCCAAGTCTTGCATACCAGGGAGACCCATAACACCACCAATGGCTAGTAGGACTACTAATGCCCGACCTTGTGCATGACCACCTTCGCCTCCAGTATAAATGTTGAGAACATTCTGAAGATAATTCTGGAAGAGGAAGATGTTTGACTTGATCGGTCCACGCATAAGTGGTGCACGATTCTCACGTGAATAATCAAATTGTGTCGCAAGAATATCATCCTCGATTCTAAATGCTTTCTCTTCAGGGGATAGGGTTGCCCACTCAGGTGTCTTGCGGCGAAACTCTAGAGCTGATAACATAGCGACACGACGATTATACTCCTCCGCTATGTTAAAGAATACAGATGATTTCTCGACGATCCATGTGTATACTTCATTAACCTTCTGGTTACTTCCAAACCAGATTGGTGCTGACGGGTCTGCCTCTTGTGCTAAGTGTCTTGCAAAGGTTTGGTTAAGGATACCTCTTGATAACATCTGCTCATAGATGTATGCATCCTCTTCAACTCTAGCCCGTTTCTCTGGTGACATTTTATCAAGATTAACATCGATAGAACCACGATAAAGCATTGCTTTTGCACCAGCATTCTTTAAGGAGTTAAGTACAAGGGCGTCAGCCTTTGTTTTAGATATACCAGAATCTATTGCCCGCTGTACAAAGACAGGATAAGTTATCATCGGTGTTTGTGACATATTAACCACTGCCGATTTAACATTGAATCCTAAGTACATAAGGAAACCGAATTGACGTAACCGAGCCATATCGTTAGCGGGGTTATGAATATATTTAAAATGCTCCTGCATGTAATCGATTATGTTGCTTAGGGCTTCTACTGATACACCTTCCTCTTTGTCGAGTTGGGCTGCATCTTCTCGTAAGATATTAATCTGAAGGAACATCTTCTCACCGTGAGTTACACGTGCGATATTATTTGCAGCCGTAACCTGATAGGCAGAGAAGGTTCTCATAGCATCTTCATTATAACCTTTGACACCACCACGGCGATTCAAATGTTTCATCATCGCAGAGCCTGGACCTTTTTCCAGTTTGAGTTGTTCGATAAATTCTTTCTGCTCAGGTGTTAGTGTTTCGAAGACTCCAGCATCCCTCATAGTCTCTACTACTCGATCTATAAATACTGAAGGCATATTCACGAGTTGAGCAGTTAAGTCATCTAGTTTAACAGAGGATGTGACTCTGTGAGGTATAGCATGGGTAGATAGTTTCTTCTCCATCTCCTTCATAAAAGCTTTCTTCTGCTTGAAGGTATCGAAAGTATAGAAGCCCGTATGTTCGTGGTCTTCGTTGATACCCCAAGTGCCATCTTCTTTTTGTGTACGAATATTGACTACATACTTCCCGAAGCGCATCATTGGAAAATAGTCTCTATTTCTCATCATATCGAAGGAGGCTCTTATCTCATCTAGGGCTTTAATAAAGCTATCTGTTACAGGAGTACCATCGGATTCTACATACCGTATGAGTGCCTCTTGACGTGACTCAGGTGTACTCTCTGGTAGATCTAATTGGGCACGATAGAACTGGATAAAGTCATCAGTTGTTACCCTATCGTATCCTAATTGGCGAAGTCTTTTAGATATTACAGCAAGCTCCATACCATTAAGCGAGAAGCGAAATGATTCCTGTATCTCATTAAATACTTCAAGGATCTCAGGTGTCAATGGATCTTGATTAACCTTTGTCCAAAGAGCTTGCTTCTCGGCATCAGATAATTTACGCTCAAGCTTATCTGATTCCAGAGTTAACTCAAACAGGTATCGTGATAATTGATTCGATTCTGTAGAGCCTAGACCCTTCCAGTTCTGTACAACTTGGTCGGCATTAGAGATATGTGTTTGTTTCTCATTCGCCCAGTCACGTACAGCAGTCACGAAATCGCGAAGTGGCTGGATAGCATTACGTATTGGTGTCTCCTGGAATCGCTGTGCCAATTGACGAATGTTCATAACCGTCATCAGTATGGGGCGATAGACAGGATGCTCCATTAACCAGTACCATCTTTTAGTACGCTGTTCATTGGCTTGATAGGCTCTCTGGATATTAGAGTTAGCCCCCATATCACGGAGAGTTTGCGTAGCGACACTATTAGCAACAAATCTCCCATTGATAGTAGTCTCTTCTTTAAAGAGTATATCGGGATTAGTTATAAAAAATTCTGTACGATCTTTAATATTGGTATAGAAACCATCCACGCCGAATTGACTACGGAGTATGTTTTGAAAGACGTTTCTTTTCTCAGGAGAAAGTCCTTCAAACATCTCATCGATAGGTACGTTATTAAGTTCCAATAGATATTTATATAAATCAGGATCTACTTTCATAACATAATCAAGCACCATCCTACGATCACGGAGGCCTTCTTGTGTGTTGTAGAGTTTAGCTATACCAAATCTATATTTACCAATATGGCCTGTAGGTCTTAAGGATTTACCTTTAGATGTTTTACCGTAAGCTGTGACACCTTTGTAGGCATAACCATACTTGACAGAAGCTTTAGCTTGACTCTCGGGTATATAAAGAGACATAGTATTAGAAGGTTGTGTCCCTTCCATTGGTGGAGTAGATTCAGGAAAGAAAGTCTCGGGAACTTGTGGCTCTTCTTTAGCTTCCTGTTGACGTTCCTTCTGTATATCACGCATAACTCTTTTAGATAGAGTATTGTTTTCTGCTTCCTGTTGGATAGCTAGTTGACGAATCTGTTCTTTAACTCTAAAGGATTCTATCCACGCCTGTGCAGTTTTATCTAGACCATAGTCGTTTTTCAACATATTGAATAGATCTTTTAACTTCGTCATCGCCCTATCCCAGAACGGTTTATGTGCGACAAATTCCTGCTTTGTACGTGCGTCTTTCGACATATACTTAGCCATTTGTCTGGCTATGAATTCCTCAAAGGATAAGTAATAGGTAGGATTACTATTGAACTCATCTATATAAGTTTGACGAAGTTCTGCATCAGCTCCAACTAAAGAGATAGGTTCATGATATTGTTCCAAAAATTGTTCTTCAGTTAGGGATTTATTACTCTCAACCCAGTTCCAGTAAGCGTTCATCACACCAGCTTTAACATCTGGAGCCGATTGATCAAACATATCTATAACCATAGCGTGACCAAATTCATGGGCAAGTGTCTCATAAATTTCTGCTTGAGTTAAATCACTAATAGTCTGTGGATCGACGTTAGGATTCTGTACTTGTACTTTGGCACTTATATAAGGAATGTTTACATAGATAGCAGTCCCATCAACTACAGGAATAGCGGAGCCAGCAACTAGTGTGTCGCTTTCTTCTATCCGAGTTGTCATACTATTATAAAGATTTTTACCTATAAGAGTAATCTTTTTCCCAGGCATTAACTTATCTACCCAACCTTGGACAGTATCTACCATTACCTGTGATTCAGCTGATGATGTGATATCCATCATACCAGAAGATATAACACGATCTTTTACATTAGAGACTTTTACGTTAGGCTCACCATCTACAGGTTGTATCAAGTAATTGATATTGTGACTAGATGTCATATCATTTCGTATAGAAGCCATCTCAGGGTTATATAAATAAGGAACCTGATCTTCAGCTACTACTCCAGCAAACTGAGGTGAAAGAGGATTACCTTCAGGTGTATCGATGATGGCTTGATTAAGTTCATTGAACCGGATAATTTCTGTCTCAACTGTCTTAGATACAGAGTCAATACCGTTATCAATACGCTGTTTATTCTCAGATGTTTCTACAGTCTCACTCGGAGTTTGTTGCCTCTGTTTCGGAGTTGGTTTACTTAGACCACCAACAACAGCACCTACCGCATTACCAGTCATACCGCCGAGGATAAGAGAGTCAATGAGTTCCCATTTTTGCTTAGGCTGAAGGGCAAGTACATCTTTATCTGTTAGTATATTTGTACCGATGATATCGATACCGGTCTGTGCAAATTCAGTAACCGCTTCAGTGAATCCCGTAACCCCTGCCTCTTTTGTGACTCTACCTAATAAGGAGTCTGGGGTTTTCTTGAATACGTTATTAAAGAAATCGTTTGTATGTTTACCTACGACATTATTAAGTCCGAACTTATCTCCGATACGAAATACGTTAAGCATATCTAGTCCAGTTTTAAGTGTACCTTGGACTATATATTCATCGAGTGTACCTTCAAGACCTTCGGCTTGTACCTGTTCTTTAGATTCACCAAATGAAAGTGGTGCTGTGACTGCGGTAGCTCCAGCAAATCCACCTACCGGACCACCAACTAATGTACCACCTACAGTAGCAGCAAGTGTCGCAGCAAGTTGTGGCGCAACCTCTCCGAGACCTTCTGTAGCATAGATACCGAATTCCTTAAGTGCTTCGAGTTTACCATCTGCTTCAGCGGCCAAAAGGACATCTTGAAAGGATGCAACATCTCTCTCGTATAGAGAAGCTTTCTCTCTCCAGAGGTCGGCTAGTTCTTCATCTCCAAATAGGTTAGCTACAGATGCACCGCTTTGGTAAGTACCACGAGCGAATGCATCCGTGAAGGTCTCACCGATACCTCGTTCTTCTATTTGTGGTAAAAAAGCTGCAAACGGATCAGCAGCTGTATCGTCTATGGAAGGAAGTAAACCCGCAAAAGGGTCTGCTGTTGGTTCTTCCTCTTTGCCAAAAATTCGATCTAGTATACCTGTAGAATCGTCATCTTGTAAAGTCGGAAGAAGACCCGCGAAAGGGTCATCACCTTTGATTGTCATTTTATAATCCTTGCAATTTTGCCTTCTGTTCGTCAGTTAGATTTACTGTATTCAAGAATGTTTTTTGTTGTTCTGGAGTCGCTAAGTTATAACGCTCTTGGATTTGAGCGAAACCTTCATCTGTTGCAAGATACGCTTCCATCTCTTTATTAGGCTGCATTGTTGTGTTAGTCTCAGTGAACTTTCCACTCTTCATCTGCTTATAGACTTCTTTAACACGTTTATTGACCGCTTTACTAGACGTATCAACATCAGGCTCAAAGTTAGATATCTTCAACTCAAGTTCATCAAGGACAGCATTATAAGCATCCTTCATAAGTTTCTGATTGGCTGAACCTTTCACACTCATGACGTATCTACTCTTTTCCTTCTCTGTTTTCAGCTTCTCGATAGCCACTTTAGCCTCAGTAGTAGCCACTTCAGAAGCTACCGTTCCTTGTTTAGCATCTTGTTCTGCGGCAAAGGCTTCCCGAGCTGCTTGGTTTTCAGTGGTGATTTCTGCATGCCTTGTTTGGCGGCCTTCCTCTTTTAACGCTTTTTGACGTGCCTCTTCATCCATACCAGCTTTACCACCGATAAGAGAATACATAAGAGCATCTTCTAAATTAGAACCCCCAGCAGCAGCAGTCAATAGACCTGCAACAGCTGACCACAATTTAGGATCTTGGAACCATTCTACTTTCTCTTCAGGTGTAACTCCTGGATAATCTTTTTGAACTAGAGTATCCACTTTTCCTTGTACATGTTTGATTGCGCTTTCAGGGTCATCTTTAAATGTACCCATCCAAGCAGACGCACCACCATCCCCATCAAAATCTACATCTAGGGTTTCTGTGGTAGTCACATCCATAGGTACAAGACTACCTTGAGGTATGATTTCTTGTTGAACTACTGGAGGTGCATCAAAAGACCCAGTAGCCCCACCACCTCCACTAGTAGCTTGAAGGTTTGGAGGAACTTGTACCTGTGGCTGCGAAGTAGTCGGTATACCTGCGATACTATTACCAAGTGTAGTCGTAGTTACTGGGACTGCTGGTACATTAGGAAGCGGCTTCTGTAAAGCTGCTCCAACAGGTGCCCCAGGATTCTGTGTTTTTAAAAGATTCTGTCTTCTAATAACCTCTTCCATAGGGACAGTATTTGTTGCAATAGTCATTAGAATCTCCCTTGTAAAAATTGTCCGAATGCAGGATTAGCGTTCTTTACATTCGGTGCCCCAGAGATAGCTGTGCCAAGTGGTTTCATTTGAGACGTTTGTCCCGTAACCGCACCACTTACTTTGGGAGTCTGTTTATTTTTATTCGCAAGCATTTGGGAGGCTACTGTAGATCCACCTGCTATTACTGCTGACCATATTGCTGCCATGATACACCTCTTACGTTGCTTGGGTCTGTCCGCCGAATCCACCGGTGACTAGACCTTGATATTGACTTAACATATCCCATGGATTTTGTTGTCCAAAGTACCACTGGGCTAATTGATTATCTAGTTGTGCTTGTTCCCATGCTGATTGATCTTGTCCCACAGCACCCTGTACTGAAGATGGCATGTTACCCATACTCCAAATAGATGGCGCTTGGCTAACTGCAAACTGAGCATTCTGGCTACCCGTCTTAAAGGCATCAGACATAATATCTGTAGCTTGATCAGCCATAATATTTTGTGCATTAGATGCTGCCATACCTTCAGCAACACCTTGTCTTGAACCACCATATTGACCCGCAGTAAGAGCATCCACTCCAATAGTAGGCATGATGTTACGATTAAAATCTTCCGTTACCTGTCTGTTAGCTTGACCAATTTGATTCTGTACTAAAGGACTATTAGCTACATCAAGTGTCCCGATAAGATCACCGAATCCTTTAGTCGCTGTACCTGTCAAATCTTGACCAGCTGTATTAGCGTAATCTAAAGAACCCTGCCAACCTGCTTCGATGTTAGCATTCGGATCTACTTGTGTATTAGGAAGAGCTGCGCCTTTCGATGTCTCGAATTGGCTAGCTGCATTAGCAAATATATCTTTAAGATACGGCTGTTGTGCCGCCCACGGAGTATTCGTTGTCTTAGAATTTCCGCCACCACTACTACCACCACCAGACATGTTATACCTCTCTTACCACTACATTATAGTGATGATTAGCTTTGAAAGCTTCTGTTGCGATCTTAGCTGCGCCATCACGACACCAACATTCCATCGCGCTACAATCATTATCTTTCACAAATTGAATAAGAGCAGGCTCTACCTCTGACCAACGATCAACAGGAAGTCCACCCATAGTTACTAAGCGTATCGCACGCCGTCTGGGATAAGTGATAAGCATAACAGTAAAGACGCCTATCAATTCCATACCATCGAATACACCGAGACAACCTTGCTCGCCTCTACTGATGCACTCTATAATATCTGCCACAGTATATTCCCCATCAGCCTGATCTATCGCCGACTCTAACATAGGGATAATTTCTTTATGTCGCTTACCTGCCTCAAATGCAGATAGCTTTTCTAACTTTACCATACTAATCTTAATCTCCATGGCTGTGTTTGGTCAAAATTAAAACCACCTGATGCACTTCTACCAGAACAACTTGTCCCACTCACACCCTTGAGGCAGCCACCACCAGTAACAAAGTCTTCGGTAAAGTCAAAATAGTACGAGCCCCAACAAGAACGACATCTACCAACAATTAATCCGTTATGAAAATCCCATACTTGTATTAATGTTTGTTCCTCTAATACCTCAGAATCCCATTCATACATTTCGACACGAGCTAGTATACCTTCAGTTACATTACCTTCCCACACAAGTCTAAGGGATTCAAAATCACCTGCACCAAAACCTATTATATATGCACTTAAAATACGTCTGTCCCTAAAATAAACACCAGCACATTCTTCTTCAGTTCCTTCTTTATAGATACCACCAGACAAAGGTTCTATACTACCTACCTCAGACCCAGGAGGTACAGGGTCACTGGTATTTGAATAAGCACTCCAATACCCGTTATGATTCGATTCTGTTGGAAACTCTTCCGGTATTATCTTATAATTAGATTCTAAACCTTTACCCCTCAGATCATCGATAGTTATCTCTGCATCTGGGTCTGTTATACCTGCGAGGAGTCTTACCTCAGGGTCATTTAAAGATATAAGAGATCCTGGCCGACCTAGTAAATCAGCAACCATAGAAAGATCTATCGGACCAGTTAAAGGAAGAGGCATTACTTAACTCCCATCGAAGCCAGTTACGTTACCAGATGAGGTTACATTATCAGAATCGATAGTGGGAGCACTTACTGTGCCGCTGGCATTAAGATCTATACAACTGATATTTTGATCTACTGTTAAAGCACCACCGATAGTTGAGCTAGCAGCAGTCACAATGGAGTCCGCCGTGATATCGTTAACAGTAATATCCCCTCCAGTGACAGTCAATTTAGTTAACATCCCTGCTTCCAGCGCATCAAGACGATCTTCAATAGCCTGGAAACGAGCCTCTATTACAGAAGCATCTTCGCCCTCAAATCCTGTAAAGGTATTCTTAAGGACTTGTTTGATAAGACGAATATGATCATCACCTTCAGTTAAAGGGTCACTAACCGATGGTAATGATGGATCAAGTTCATCTATTGTATTCGCTGTTTCTACTGGCATTATCTATCTCCATCTCTATGACGGTCTGCTTGCCGGTTAATAGCTTCAGCAAGACTCTGATTAGTTTTACTGAAATGTAAAATCGTTTCATTCGTTTCTGCATGGCGCTTTATATCTGATTCGCGCCATTCATCACGTTCACTTTTATGTTCGTTTCTGACTGCTTTCATATCTTCTAAAAACCATCTGATTAGAAAGAAGAGCGCAGCAATCACGACACCTGCTAACCCAAAATCTTGAAACATGGAATAGTCCATCATTTAGTCCTCTTTATGTTTCTGATACAGTCGCATAAAGAGAATCCATAAAGCAGTAACCAAGCCAGTGACAGATGTAACATCAATCGCTTCGATACCGCCTATCGTATATTGATCATAAATAGCAACGGCACTGGCAATTAATCCCATTGCGCTTGCTTCCTTGATCCCCGTCTTAGGTTTCGATTTAATCTTGGATATTATTTTTATTAATATCTCAAGACCTAGTTTTATTGCTAATGGATTTGCCATGAATCACCTCGGATCGTATTCTACATGAATGTGACTTGAATGAGATACAACATCATAATCATCCCCAAGTTCCGTTTGTAATGTATCTACAGCATACATCTTTGAAGCCTCATCAAAATAACGACTTCTAAGATCAAGTGCATATCCATAATAGTGTAAACTTCCGGCAGAATGTGCACCTTCAAGACCAGCAGTAATAACAAGCTCTTCGCCTAAATCTTTCCAGATTTTATCCGCAGCAACGAGAGCTTTTCGCATCTCGATTTGCAGACCTGCTATTATAACTCCATCTTTGATTTGCATTTTTCTGTCCCGTTTATTCGTATCACCTAAAAACACTATAACAAATTAGGCGATCAAAGTCAATACTATCTCTTATCTTTTTCAAGACGTATATGGTTGAGGGCTTTCGCTTTTGAGTAAGGTTCTCCGTATCTAAAATAAAACCTACCAAAGATAAGTACTGCTAAAAAATATGGAAGTATAAGAAGAGTGCCGATTACAGCATTAATCAAATTCCGAGTGGCATCCCTCAATAATGCTGCCCCGAATTTAAGGTCACACTGTAACCGACGTTTTTCATCACCACCAACTAGATAACCCCAATCATGTTTATCACATTGAGCTTCAAACATCCAAGAGAACATTAGAGTCTTTAACCACTCTGGCATACTATTTGTCCCGCATCCATTACTGATACGTTTCTTTTCGTTATCTGTCAGTTCGCTAAATCTAGGATAGTTCATAAATCACCTTCTTATTTTTAGACTACATCTAATGAGCCTGCATTATTCCATATATCTCCTGAAGCTAATCCAGCAGCAGAAGTAGGTAGGTTACCGATATTTAAAGTACCAGTACCAGCAGAGTTCAAATTAATCGAGCGGTTATTACTACCATCTTCAGTAAGCGTAATAACGGCATTATTACCAACAATCGCCTCATAAGAAGCTGTACCTGTTACTGGGTCAAACTTATAGAAAGTGGCGGCTTCATTAGCTGCACCTAGATGAGTAACACCGCTAACAAACCAGCCATGCTCTGTATCACCAGTAATCATATCCAAGACGTTAAAGCCTATCTTATGTGAACCAGCTAAGACTGTATTAACACCTTGAGTAATAGTTGATCCAGAAGTATAGAGTATCTTCATAAGATGATAGGTAGTGGTAGCTCCAACTTGCTGACCACCTACAGTAATCGTTACTCCTGATGGTGCGCCTGTTGTCCATGTAGTAGGATTAGAGGTATCTAAACCACTACCTGTGAAATTAACAATCGGATTAACTGGATCAGTAGCATCAACAGATATATCTGTACCACCTTGCACAGAATCTACTTGACCACCACCGCCACCACCACCAGCAGGCGATCCTAAAAGAACTGGGATTATAGGGGCTTTAATAGTCATGACTAGTACCTCGCACTGGTTATAGACGCAAAGACACTACCTGTCAATTGCTCTACGATAATCTTTGTGTACCCTACTCCATAAATATTCTGAGGCATCATTGGTACAGTACCTCCAGACACTATAAGGATAGGATCGTTATCTTGATGGACAGCATAGATGTTAGCTGTACCACTTCCTGTAAGAGCAACGGTAGTAACTCTGTCTCGTATCAAACCCGCTGGTTCAAATTCAAGAGGAATTCCGTTAACTACTTCTACTTTTGGTTGTACACTTGACATAATAATCTCCCGATATTATATTAGTTAATTCTTATCTATTATCAATAACAGCATCTACAGCTGCTTCATCTACAGCATTTTTAACAGATACCTTTAATGCTCGACCTGACTGTATGTGTCCTATCTTTACACCAACACCAGTAGCAAAGAAATCTTGTATAGCTTGAGCATCTGGTAAAGAGTACTCTCCGTCATCCTTTGTTGACACATCAAAAGGATAAGTTAATATAGCATTCTGTTCTGATATCTTTAAACCTATCCAATTAATCTGAGCCAACTCTGATAAACTAAATTGAACACTATCATAGGTAAAACCTTCGTCAATAAGTTCACTTGTTCTAGCATCAATAGCAGCACAAGCAGACATCTTACATTGGTCTAGAGAAGATATTGAAGGAGGGAGTACATGATTCGTAACTAAATCATTAAGTATAGTTTCATCCCCTGCACTCAGTGCATCATCCATAAAAATACCTAATACAAATAACTCATCTGTATAAGTTATATGGGATAGATGCGTAACAATAGCTGAGGCTTTGATCTCAGATTCCAATTGTTTTGGATTTACTTCTTGTGTATATGTATATTTAGTTATAGTCATGATTAGTTCCTTTACGATACTCTTACTACTGTCATTGTTCTGCGATACATTGTTGCATCGTTTGCTACACTACCCCACTCCATTCCTATTTCATCCGTAGTCCCGTTACATGTTATAAAGGTAGAGGTAAACATACCATGCCTAAGATCCTTTTTAGTACGATAATCTCTAATACTATTAGTATCAGAAATACCGTTTTTAGTGAATCTAATACGTACCTGTATGTTATCATTAGAATGTTCATAGGTAGACGAAAATGTTACAAAATAAGTCCCAGCTTCAGTTGGTATATAATCCATATTAACGATAGGAGTATAACCAGGAATACCTCCAATGATTGTCTCATTAGCCGATTGGTGTAATACAAAGGGACTTAGTATTCTTACTTGTGTAATATCAATATCAATATCAGGATTACTTACTGTAGATAAAGCTAAATTATTTCTATCAAATCCAACAACAGCACCACCTGTTACCAAATTAGCTCTTTCACCGCTAGTTATAATCTGACCAGAACCCGCATTGGTTACATCATTCATACTTGTCACAGATACAAGGCCAAGTATATCCTGAATAAAGGTTGGCTTCCATGTCCCATTAGGGCGAGTAGGAGCAGTATCTGTTGCATCCCAAAAGAGAATCTTTTTATCAGCAATACCACCGTTGCTAAAGTCACTCCAACGATCAATAGATAATTGATTGAACATAGTCCTGAAATCTATATCAAGAAAATCCCCATTAGACTTATTCTTTCCATAGAGGTACGCCCATTTAAAATCATTATAAGCAGCCGTTACCCCGAGTTGGTCTTTATCAACATCTGTACCCCATATAACATAACGATCTAAAGATTGATTATAAGTAGCATCCAAAGCCGCCTGCACATTAGCACCTGGAGCTACACCACTATACGTCACACTAGAAGCAGCAATAGAGCTACTTGTTGTAATTACATCATTCCAATCTATTACATTAGGAATATTTGTAAAAGTATTCTGAAGTGCTGCTTTTATCTCACGTAAATGATCGGGACCTTCTATAAGAGGCTCACTCTGAATAGGTTCAGCAGGATTAAGTGTATTTACATATATAGTCATAATAATATCCTATGGCTCTAAAGCCTCTACTCGAGCTTCTAACTCCAATAGAGATTCTTGTATTAATAAAGTAGCTGCACTAATACGTCTAAGTTCTTCTAACATCCACACAGTCTCTATAGTAGAGGTAGGTGGATCAATTGGAACATACACATGGTTACGTGCTTCTATATCTGTCGCTGTAACAGTCATACATACACTCCCACTTCTTGAAACTTCAAGACGTATTTCTCTAAAAGAAAATCATATTTATCATCAGTCTCAAAACGTACTGATATATATTTTCCTTGTGTAAACGGTGTGATAAATCTATCTACAGCAGGGTCAAATACAAACGGACCTTCCCATATAATTTCATCATCATAATCATCTTGACCACCTAAATAGATATCTATAGTACCACCTTCAAGACGAATAGTTGGCCACAACTCTACAATAAGTTTATGGCTATTAGGGTCTGCAAGTGGTCTACCAAAACGATCTGTTGTTTCGAAACTAATGGCATCACGTTGCACCCTGGAATAAAATTGTTCACCCTGTCTTTCCATTACATTATGACAAGCATGAATGATTCTTGTCGCATCAGTATACAGAACTACAGCATCCATAGCAGGATCAAAATACTCATTCCATCCTGTACTCTGCGCACCCCATCCACCAGCAGGCGGGTTAGTCCATGTAATAAGATCAAGAGGCTTTTGATAACCCGTAGCACCACAAGTAGCTGGAGTACAATCTCTATCACCCCATGCACCTGTTTCCCAATTCCAGATTAATATCTGTGTAGGGTATCTTTCATCATCATCTTTAGTAGAAAAGAAAACCCATAT
>Ga0070727_10001988_pt1 | contig 20457 bp, 16 predicted proteins | sample tdAd472_FD_66722 | JGI IMG/M metagenome (GOLD analysis project Ga0070727, IMG submission 66722) | Marine sediment microbial communities from the Atlantic coast under amendment with organic carbon and nitrate - tdAd47.2 | ecosystem: Environmental > Aquatic > Marine > Coastal > Sediment | place...
TAAGCAAAACCTTCCCGCCTAACAAACAAGTACTCAAAAACATTTGGCTCTCCTTTTTTTATGGTGCCAAAATTGGTGTCTTGGGTCTAAATGGCTCGGGAAAATCTTCCCTCTTGAAGCTCATTGCTGGCTTGGATAAAAACTATGAAGGAAAGATTGAGTTTGATGGCAGTTTCAAGATCGGATATCTCGAACAAGAACCTCAACTGGACGAAAGTAAGACGGTTCGACAAGTGGTAGAAGAAGGGGTGCAGGAAATTGTGGATCTAATGGCGGAGTACGAAGCGATCAATCTCAAGCTAGCGGAGCCGATGGACAACGACGAGATGATGAAGGTGATTGAGAAGCAGGGAGAATTGATGGATAAACTGGACCATCACAATGCTTGGGAGTTGGACAATCGCTTGGAGACAGCCATGGATGCCTTGCGTTGTGCAGAGGGAGACACTTCCATCAAAGTCTTGTCTGGGGGAGAACGACGCAGGGTGGCATTGTGCCGTCTGCTATTAAGCAACCCAGATATCTTACTATTGGATGAACCGACCAACCACTTGGATGCAGAATCAGTGCATTGGCTAGAACAATATCTACAGAACTTCCCAGGTACGGTTATTGCTGTGACGCACGATCGTTACTTCTTGGATAATGTAGCGGGTTGGATTTTGGAACTGGATAGAGGCGAAGGTATTCCTTGGGAAGGAAATTATTCTTCTTGGTTGGAACAAAAAGCCAAGCGGATGGAGCAGGAGGAAAAAACGGCTTCCAAACGCAGAAAAACATTGGAGCGGGAATTGGAATGGATTCGAATGGCCCCAAAAGCCAAGCAGTCTAAAGGTAAAGCTCGTTTGAATGCCTATGATAAATTAGCCGATGAAGAGGTAAAGACGAAAGAGGCCAAGTTGGAACTATACATTCCCCCTGGCCCACGTTTGGGAGATGTAGTCATAGACGTGGAGGGATTAACGAAAGCGTACGATGGGCGCATCTTATTTGAAAACCTAGATATTTCGATCCCCAAAAATGCGATTGTTGGCATTGTAGGCCCCAATGGGGTAGGGAAAAGTACTTTTTTCCGCATCATCATGGGCAAGGAAACGCCTGATAAAGGAAACGTTACGATCGGTGACACGGTAGAATTAGCCTATGTGGATCAGTCGCATGAGGCCCTGCTGCCAGAAAAAACAGTTTATGAGGTAGTGTCGGAAGGCAATGAGTTGATTACCGTGGGCAATACGACGGTTAATGCCCGTGCTTATATCAGCAAATTCAATTTTGGCGGAACAGATCAGCAGAAGAAAATTGGATTACTCTCGGGTGGAGAAAGAAACCGCGTTCATTTAGCGATGACCTTGAAGGAAGGAGGCAATGTACTCCTGCTGGATGAGCCTACTAATGACATTGATGTGAATACCTTACGGGCCTTGGAGGATGCGCTGGATAGCTTTGCGGGTTGTGTGCTACTCATATCGCATGATCGTTGGTTTATTGATCGCTTGGCTACCCATATTCTTGCCTTTGAGGGAGATTCCGAGGTTATTTTCTTTGAAGGAAATTACTCTGATTATGAAAAGGCCAAGAAAGAACGATTGGGAGACGTACAACCTCGCCGGCCTCGCTTTAAGAATGTGATTAATCGATAGAGAGAAGACAGAGGTCAGAAGAGAGAGGACAGAGGTCAGAAGAGAGAGGACAGAGGTCAGAAGAGAGAGGACAGAGGTCAGTAGGTGGCTTCTAACTATTTAGTAGTGTGACAAGTATCTACTTTTCTGGTCCAGTTATCTAATTTGCGACGAGGCGAGCCATATTGTTTCCTAATTTAACCCCTGTGAAAATTAGGAAACGATTCTGGCTCTTGTATCCAATCAAAAATCACCCGACTATTTGACTCATCGAGTTGAGGAGTCGTTTCCTTTTTTATCCCCTTCTACGCGGCCCAGTACTTCTTCGGCATAATCCAACCATAGTTAGCTACCCAACCACCGACAAGAATTCCTAATAATAAAGAAGCACTCGCTATCATTTCAAACCAAATCGGATTGTCGGTAATCCCTTCAGCCATCAAATAGGTGCTTTCGGTAATGATTAATAGGCACATCAATACTTGCGGCCAGAGTTTTTTGCTTTTCTTGATGACCCCAGCGAGCCAGCCACCCGCTACAGCAGCCAGTGTACTGCCCACTCCCACCAGCAACAAGAGATAAAAAGGTGTCACCCCTAGTTCGGGCCGGCCTAATGTATAATCCTGAACCACGAATAATAGGAGGGCCATTGCTGCATAACCCAAGACTATGGCCAAAACATACCGCAACACATTGGTCAATTTATTCATAATTGATCTTATTAATTTCAAATAAAAAGAATGGTTTGGTTTCCCTTCCCGAAGCGATTCCAAATTAGCTCCAGCTGATGACTTGAGGCCTATTAATTAGATACCTCATCTTCAAAATTCGATCATTCTCTCCTTTATATTATCAACCGTCCAATAAAAAAGGCGGGCTATCTAAAATTTGGTTCAAATAATTAGCTAAATGATATCTTCAGAGATATGTCGACCTCATTAAAAGATACCTGGCGAAACGACCAATATATCCAAACCCTGATTTGGGTCGCTTTCCCGCTTATCGTATCCATTCCACTCTTTCGGAAATACTCCATAGAAGCTTCGCTTTGGGTGATGGTTTCCACTGCCATTTATATGTATTGGCTGATCTTTGGTCACTTCTATTTTGCATTCAGATATCTCATTGGTCAGCAAAAAAACATTTTTAAATATCTCACAAGACTACTAATGGTCATCGCCATTGGTATCCTTATCCATGCCGCCTTTGGTTTCAAAGTAAATGAAGTGATTGAAGAAAAAACGTATAATATTTGGGATCGGCCCTGGGCCTTTATGATCTGGACAGCAATAGAAGGCTTGATTTTTATTCTTTTGAGTAGTTTAGTTCGATTTTCATTCGACTACTTCAAACTCCAATCTCAGCAACAACAAATAGAAAATCAGCGCCTAGAAGCCGAACTTAAATACTTGAAATTACAGATCAACCCCCATTTCCTATTCAATACGCTTAATAATCTACTTCTATTGACGAATAAGCAGTCCCCACAAGCCTCTGCAGTGGTTGAGAAGTTGGCCTATATGATGCGATATCTGTTAGAAAAAGATCGAAAGAACAGGGTCCCCCTTCCTACGGAAATTGAGTTTCTCAACGCTTACATTGATCTGGAGAGGCTCAGAATGAAGGATATCGATATTAGTTTTGACATTGAAGGAGAGTGCCAACAGCATAGCATTCCACCTGCTTTGCTGATCACCTTAGTCGAGAATGCCTTTAAGCATGGCGTAAAAAAATCAATACCCACCAATTTTGTTCATATCGAATTGAAGGCTAGTCCCGATGAGCTTTTTTTCCAGGTTACCAATCCCATTCATAAGGACCGCTTGCCCTCCAATGCTTTACATTCCATTGGTTTAGATAATTTGCAAAAGCGATTAAATCTACTTTTTCCAGATCAACATCGACTTGAAGTCGGTCCTAAGAACGAAGCCATTTTTGAAGCGCAATTAAGTATCTACTCATGAATAAAATCCGCTGTATAATAGTTGATGATGAGCCTTTCGCTTTAGAATTATTAGAAGACTATATCCAACGAGTAGTGCAATTAGAACTCATAGAGAAGTTTGATAATCCACTGCATGCGATTTCTTTCTTGCGGGAAAATGACGTTGATTTACTATTCCTCGATATTGAAATGCCCGAGCTCAATGGCCTCCAATTTATGAATATTCAGCCCGGTATTACTCCTAAGGTTATCTTCACCACAGCCTATTCAGCATATGCTGCAGAAAGTTATGATCAGCATGCACTCGATTATTTATTAAAACCCATTTCATTCGAACGTTTCCTGATCGCTATTAACAAGTTTTCGATACCCGATCAAAAAGTTAATTTTGATGCCACCGAGCAAAGCATATATATCAAAACCAATGGTGGTTTTCGACAACTCGCCTATGCTGACATCGGTTATATCAAAGCCATCAAGGACTATGTCATGCTCTATACGGCTAGCGAACATTTCATGGTCTATCACAGTTTGAAAAAGCTAGAACAAGCCCTTCCTGCTAGTTTCAAAAGAATTCACCATTCCTTTATCGTCAATCTAGATAATACGCAACAAATAAAACATCATCATTGCTATATTTTTGACGACAGAATTCCCATTAGCAAAAAATACAGGCCTAGTGTTTATACAGAAATCGAAAAAAGAACACTCTGAATTGGAGGCTTGTTCTAGTTTTTTCAAATCACACGGCTAGCACTTCTCTAGCCGCTTGGGGAATTCGCTGCAAAGTTTCTTCTAAAATATACTTTTTTTGATCTGTTTGTTGGCCTTGATCTCCTCGGCAGAAGTAGCTATGGATGGCTTTTCGAGGATTTCCAGTCGTGTTGGTTGTCCCCCCATGCCATACATGAGAATTAAAAATAAATACACTTCCAGCTGGGGCTTCGATCACAATCTCATCGGGATGTTGTTTCAGTGGGTCCTCCATTACATTTTGTGGTAATTCTGCTTTTAGGTGAGTGCCAGGCACGAGGCGGGTGGCGCCATTGGCTTTGTAAAAGTCATCCAAAAGCCAGATCGAATTACACACCTTGTAGTCTCCAGGTTCGACTGCTTCATGCCAATCCACATGTAGTCCTTGCAAGCCCATGCCCGGTTTGGCGGCCCGATAATTCAGGGAAGAAAGTTTGAGCGCTTGTCCTACCACATGTGCAATGCCAGCTAGGACTTTCGGATGGGTGTAAAAAACATCAAATTCCTGCCCTTTATTTACCAGGTCAGCTAGGCGATCGGAGCCCAATTCCTTGGGGTATCGAATATTTCCGGAAGCCGCTAATTCGGAACCAGCCGCTTCCCCTTCTTGTGCTAGCAAAAATGAAATTCGTTGCTTAATCGTTTCTATTTCTGCTGGAGATAAAAGTTGGCCCAGGTTGAGGTAGCCATTTTGATCTAGAAAGTTTTTTTCTTCGGCAGATAGGGTGTCATCCCGTACGCCAAGTTGGTACAGTACATTTTGCATAGGTTGCTTGTTTTAAAGTGGTGTATATTTCAGGACAAACGCATCAGAATGCTAAGCTGCAGTAATGAAGTGGTGAAGAGGTGAAATGGTGAAGAGGTTGTATTAGTCATTCGATATCAAAAACATAAACCTGTGCTCGTTTTTAGTCAAAATGCCATTACTTCACTACTTCGCCATTTCACAAATTCGGCGCATAGTTTTGATGCGTTTACCCCAGTGTATATTTCGTTTTGTCTATAAAAGTCATAAGTCTCTATATGGTGATCATACTACTGGACATTTTACGCCAACCGAGTTTAAAAGTTTAGGGTGGAAGGTTTATTCTATGTAATTAGACTTTCAACTGATCAACCGTATTTGTCCAGTAGTATATGTTCTTCATATAGACAGATTGCCTATAAAAATACGATGAAAAACGTCTAAAAAGCAATAGGCCTCTCCATTTTTCTGCCTGTAATGATTACAAATATGCATTCTGAACGCTGATGATTTCAGCCATAATACTCAAGGCAATCTCTTTGGGTTTCTTGGCATTAATACCTAGACCTATGGGGCCCTTTATTTTGGCAATAGTCTCTTCAGAAAAACCTGCTTTGCGCATACGATTCACCCGTTTGGCCTGGTTTTTACTGCTTCCTAAAGCTCCAATATAAGCCACTTCCGATGGCAGCAACAAGTGGAGCGCATTATCATCTATTTTGGGGTCATGAGACAATACGACTGCATAGGTATAGGCATCGAGGGTAAACTGCGGTAATACATCAGCGGGGTATTCATCAAATAATTGATCGGGCGGATGAGGAAACTGGGTCTTATGTGTAAATACGCCTCGGGGATCGATGACAATAGTTTCGAAATCATACAAGGCAGCCAGACGGACTAAATCAGCGGTGATGTGCGCTGCACCAATAATCAACATCTGTGGCTTCCTGGCAAAAATCTGTAGAAAGTAAGATACATCCCCCTCCTCTACAATTTGATGCTTCCGTTCTTTATAAGCCCGTATAGCCTCTTCTTTTAAGTCTTCGCTGATCCCTTGCCCTGCCACCTCACCATTGGGTAACACCACCGCATGATAACCTTCGCCATCTTGCAGGCGACTCACCAAAACGCAGGCTTTGTTGTCGGCTAAACAAGTTGACAATTGTTTCCATGCCGCTTTTTCTGCCGGCCTTTCATCGAAGGCCAGGAAGCGTTCTGCAAATACTTGCATTTTCCCCCCACAACTAAGGCCCACTCCCCAGGCATCTTCGTCCGTAACACCATAAGCCAGCTTTTGACTGGTTCCTGCAGCAATCAAATCTACCGATGCCTTTACTACGGCACCTTCCACGCATCCTCCACTGACTGAGCCTGCCATTTCCATATCTTCTGAGATGAGCATCGTTGAGCCTATTGGTCGTGGCGATGATCCCCAGGTTCTTATAACGGTGGCGGTGGCGAAGGTTTTGTTACTATTGGTCCAGTCTGATAGGATAGTCAGTAATTCTTTCATCGATTATTATTTTCATACTAGACTTCAGAAGTTTCGCGGGCCTGCCTTGGGAAACTTCTGAAGTCTGGAATATATTGTCTAATACCTAAAAATACAATCCTCTCAGGTGAATCGCTAAAAAATAGGCACTGAAGTAGGGATGGCATCTTTGTTTAGGCGAAGTTGTTTTAAAATTGAACAAAAGCAAGCGCATCTGCCTTTTATTATTGAGGTGGATCAAAAGTACTGAAGAGAAGCTGAGTCTTCCATAGTGGACTACATTCGGAGCCGAATACAAAAATGGCCAGATAAGGTATAAGTTTTTCCGTAAATTCAACCCGCATAGGACAAGACAACAGGAGGATTTTTTTCTGACAGCAAAAAGAGCGATCATGCAAACGATAAAGTGTACAGGGGCGCTGCGCCGGTTTTTCCCCACCTTAAAGGATGAGGCAGTGAAAGGCGATACGGTTGCGGACGCCATCGCTCAATTTGAGCAAAGTTACCCGGGTATTAGTGATTACCTCTTGGATGAACAAGGAGCGCTGCGAAAGCATGTCAATATTTTTATTGGGGGGCAGTTGATTCAAGATCGAATCCACTTGAAGGATAAATTAGAGGAAGGGAGTGAGATTTTGATTTTTCAGGCGCTATCTGGGGGATAATTTATTTGATGTTCGCTGGGGTTGTGTAAAAAGGGCTATTGAAAAACAGAGCAGAGGGAGTTATCTTTGAGTCGACAAAAACCAAAGGCAAAGCCCCCCCTGCTCATGAGTACAAAGATAAAAGAAAAAGGAGAAATTCGTTTCAAGGCTTATAGCCAAGATATAGTAGTGGATTTACCCTTACAAATCAAGGATTTGGTAAAGGATAATGCCTTAGCGCAGCTGATTAATGAAATAGTAGACCAGATAGACCTGAAAGAATTGGCCCGTTATTACAGTGGCCTGGGTCGCCCGCCGTACCATCCCCAGATGATGATAAAAGTATGGATATACGGCTATTGTACCAAGGTATATACCTCACGGCCTTTAGCGGAGAAGCTTCGTCAGGATTTAGTTTTCATTTGGTTATCGGGCGGCCAACGGCCCTGTTTTAAGACCTTGAGTGAGTTTCGTTCTTGCCGGATGCAGGGTTTGATAGATGAGGTACTCCGTACGGTACTGTTGTATTTAGTGGAGCATGATTATGTCAATCTGGATGATCTATATGTAGATGGTACTAAGTGGGAAGCCAATGCCAATAAGCACAAAATTGTTTGGCGTAAGAATACAGCTCGCTACAAGGAAGCGGTTTTAAAACGGATTACTTTACTGTTGGAAGATTGGCAGGCCTTGCAGCAAGCCGAAGATGCCACGTATGGAAACAAGGACTTATGGTCCCATCAAAATCCGGATCAGATAGAGTTGGTGTTAACTAGTGCTGACTTACAAAACCGCTTAACCCAATTGAATGAATTAATTGAGCAGCAAGGAGAAAAGAAGCAAAAAAAGTCGCTAGAGAAAATACATCGCCATTTGTCTAAGGAGCAAAGCAAGTTGGCTAAATATGAAGACCAGGAACAACTACTGGCTGATCGTAACTCGTATTCAAAGACAGATAAAGATGCCACGGCGCTGCGAATGAAAGATGAGCGTTTACTGGCTGGATATAATGTCCAAATTACGACCTCTGATCAGTACATTATTAATGCAACGATGCACCAGAATGGATCGGATAGCCCTACCTTAAAGCCCCATGTTGAGAAATTGGAAGAACGAGTGGTAGACTTGGTTCCGTCTAACTGGGCCCCAGATTATACGGCAGATGCGGGCTATGGTAGTGAAGAGAATTACGATTTGCTTCAAGCCAAGGGGTATACTGCCTATGTGAAATATCCTTTATGGTATCAAGAGCAGAGTGGTCAGTTAGCCAAGAAAATTTTTTCCAGCTACAATTGGCCCTATAATGCCGAACAGGATTACTACTTGTGCCCTAATCAAACACCACTTCTGTTTAAAGAAGAAACGATCAAGAAAAGTGCTAATGGGTATGATCGTCAGATACGAATCTATGAATCCCAGAGCTGCCGGGGGTGTCCCTTGTTTGAACAGTGTAGGTTACCAAAAGCTAAACCGGGCTCTAATCGTATAATCTACAAAAGTAAAAAGCTGGAAGCTTACAAAGCAGCCGTCAAGGAGCGCTTAGCTTCCGATCAAGGTTTGGCTAAACGATCACAACGAGCAGTGGATGTAGAAACCCCATTTGCCAATATAAAATACAATATGGCTCACCGGCGCTTCGTACTTCGAGGGATAGATAAAGTTAATATTGAATTCCAGCTACTAGCCTTGGCTCACAATATTAAGAAGATTTACTGCGAACAAACTGGGGTTTGGGCGGAGCACTATGCCCGCAGGGCAAACAGAAAGAAGGCCAAAGGCAAAAAAGGGGCATAAAGTCTCCTTTTTTTGGCCCAAAAAACAAAAATCGCTGCTCAGACAACAGCTGGCGCCTCACCGAAGGCTCCAATAAAAATATTCAAAAAACATATTTGTAAATATCACCAATGATTTGAAGTCGGTGAAAGAAGACTTTTTACACAACCCCCCCTTCCCTTCAGAGGGTGAATCACTCACCCCCTGAAGGGAGACTCACCCCCTGAAGGGGAGGGAAGCAGATTCTCATACCAATAGAGCCCACTACGTCCCGGCAAGACCAAGTCCAGGTCACCATCACCATCCAAGTCGACGGCCTTTGGGTCGAGGCCAGTTCCGGCGGGGCCATTCTCCTGAATAGGATATCTGTTGAATTGACCTTCTTTTTGATCAAATTCATACCGATAAATCACCAATGGATCCCGAGCGCCAGGATCTTTACCTTCATGGGCCCAAAACCTTTTGCCAGCTACGAATTCTTTTTTCCCATTATTGTCGAGGTCAACCCAGAGCGGACTATGTCCTTGTGACCAAGTACTATCAATCAGGTGTTTTTCCCAATGGCTTCCGCTTGCATTTTTCTGTTGTTCTACCCAGTATAAACCATAATCATGGCCAATAGCGTAGATTAAATCGTTATCACCATCTTCGTCTACATCGGCTACCACGATTGGCATCGAGGTGCGGCCAAGGTCAAAGTCAGGGTGCCAGACCCACGCTTCTTGGCGAGGGTTTTCGGGCGCCTCAGCCCAGCCATTCGTACCCACATAATCACCCCAGCCATCGCCATTCAAGTCACCAAACCCACTGCCATGGCCGCCGCCTTCTGTAGCAATCTCATGCCGTTTCCATGCTACTTCACCCTCCTTTTCTGAGGGTAACAATTCATACCAAGCTGCAAAGTCCCAGCCATTAGGTAGAATATCCATTTGGCCATCTCCATCAATATCATGTAGTCGTCCCGTTTCCATAGGACCTGGTTCATCCACCATGTGCTTAGACCATTCCCCCAGTTCCGCCCCTGGGTGCTCCAGCCAATAAATGGACTTACTTCTAAAGTTGACATGGACGATATCCGTCCATCCATCTCTATTGACATCCATTTCTAAGTGAGAATAGCCATCTGGCCGGCCATTAATCACTTCGACTTCGGTTACGAAATGCTGGGTCCAAGTGGGGGCTTCGTACCAGAATCCGCCATGCACAATATCGATATCTCCATCTTTGTCCACATCCATGGTCGCCACCGAACTGAATAAGGCTTCCTTGTTGATTTCATGCAGTTTAAATTTTAGGGTATCTACAGGAAGAGGCGCTTGTGTTTGATTCGTTGGCGTAGCTTCGCAACTCCAAGAAAGGTAGGCGATGAAGCCGCAAAGTATAAAGCTAGTGCTCTTGAGCCAAGTGGCTTTTCTCGTTGGAGGAGATATATAGGATATTGCAGAATAAGTAGACGACTTTATAGGAGGTGTGTGGGTTGGTCTCATGGCTATTTTGTTTGATGTCTTTAAGAGACTGTTTTGAAATGTGTGCTGAGAATGATCAGGATGTATTTTTTCATTAAGCAAAGCTGAAGAATCATGAGAAAAGCCGCCTAAGAAAATTAGTGACATGTTTCAAAACAGTCTCTAAATGTACAGCAATTTCTTTTGACTGTCCGCCTTTGATTCTACTTCTCTGATAATTTTTGTGTAGGCTCATATCAAGGAAACGCTTAGTGCAATCAGCAGCCCAACTATCATGCTGAAAATCCATTGTACCTAGTCCTGGTAGAAAGCCCCCCGAGCTCTACTCACCGTTTTAGCGCCATATAAACATCCACTTAATGGCCAACTAAAGTCATTTAGAAGAAAAGAGAAAAATTGTCATTTTTTTTTGCTCGGATTTCTGAACAAATTATAGGGGATGGCGTTTATAATTACAAAAGATAGTAATACTATTGATTATAATTGTAAAAATATTATAAAAGATATGAGTACTAATAATTTCGCCATCGAGTTTAACAATCTTTCGCAGTATCTGAAAGGCTTTGCCTACAAGCTTACGCAAGATATTCATTTGGCGGAAGATTTATTCCAAGACACTGCTTTACGAGCTTTTCGATACCGAGAAAAACTAGCGGCAGACTCGAATGTGAGGGCTTGGTTAAGTACGATTATGAAAAATATTTTCATCAATAATTTTCGAGCAAAAAAGCGGAGAGGTAAAGTTTTTGATAATGCCGTAGAAGACTTTTTATCTTATCAGGATAACCTTTCTACGGTCAATGATGGGGACCTGCAATTGGCATTAGACGACTTGTCACAGCTGATCGAAAACCTGGATGAAAAATACAGCACACCTATTCTCATGTTGTACCAAGGATACAAATATGAAGAAATTTGTGAAGAATTGGCCCTGCCTCTAGGAACCGTGAAAAGTAGGATTTATATCGCTCGGAAATTACTCAAAAGAAACATTCGAGCCAGGTACCACCTACCCAAAAGTATTGCTTCCTAACTCTCAATAGCAGCGTGAACCTAAAATAATAGCTATGAAAACTTTGTGAGGTAGTTTCATCTTTTTATTGAGCTTTTCTAGACTTCCAGCGCATTCCCCAGAAAAGGACCAAAACTGATCCAATGACCAATCACTTAATACGGAACTAGTAGCATTTTTTACAGGGTGGGTACATCTGCGTTGGCCCACCCTGCGCTATTAAATACCATAAATCGTAACAACAGTATGAAAAAATTGCGCGCATTTGTACTATTGATCTTCAGCCTCTTCCCTGCTTATCCGGGTTCGCTCCGCTAATTTACGTTGCCACTCCAAAAAGAAGTCCTCTTTAGCTATCAAGTCAGCAGAACTAATTTCAAAACCAATAACTTTATCCAAGCGAGGAAAGCTCAGCCGTCCTTTAGTAATCGACATCGTCAGGATGAGATTCAGGTAATTTAGCATCAAAATGACCCTGGTAAAAGGATCAGCTGGTGTAATGGTAAAGCCTAATTTTTGAGCTCGCCGCTCGCTGAGGAAATAAGTGGAGCCTTTGATTAGACAAGGTGGCGCATCCTTTAACGCTTGAATAAAAGCAATGAACCCATCAATTATCCAAATCATCGTTTGGGTTTGATTGCTTAAATGAGGCTGCTTATCCGGTAAGCAAAAGAGCTGATCAAATAATGTCGTGGTATGAATATGGTAATTCCCCTGATGGCGTTGGGCCAGTAGCATCGGAGAGTAATGAATAATCGTACCGCGAAGATGACCAAATGGTATGTCTAGCAATTGGGCAAAGACAAAGTAAAGAGGGATTAAAAGAAGGAGCAACCAAGGCTGCTGGGTATACATACTGAGAAAAATACTGCCCAAAATGAGCACTGCACCCAATAGGGCTACTAAGATGGAGAGTCGCCATTGCGTGGACCTGGAAAGCTTGAAAAATCGATGTGTCATTTAGCGTTTTTTGGTAAAGAGCCATGGTAGTAATTCGCCTTCTGCATAGGCCTTTTCCCAGCTGTTATGATTGATACCTACATACTCTGTATACCTTACATCGGCACCTAGTGATTTCAATTTATCATTCATAGCGCGCGAGTGTTTTACCTCAACTACACCATCTAGATCACCATGAAATAGCCAAAACGGTCGCTTGGCATGTTTCTTTTGGTAGGCAGCCACATCCGCCCCTCCACAAACAGCTACGGCGGCGGCAAACAGGCGAGGGTAACGATACATGGCCTCAAAAGTCCCCATTCCACCCATCGATAAGCCAGTGATGTAAACTCGTTTTTTATCCACTGCCTTCGTCTTAATCGTAGCTCGTGTTAGTTGGATCACCAAGTCCAAACCTTTAGTGATCGGATAATCATAATTAAAATCGAAATCGATGGGGTATTTAGTACGTTCAAATTTTGCAGAAGCCCAATAGCTATCCGCAGGGCATTGTGGTGCGATCACGATGCAAGGAAACTTTACTCGATTTTCTGCTTCCAGAAAAGCCTTCACGCCATGTACCAAATGCTTTTCATTATCATCTCCCCTTTCTCCACCGCCATGCAAGAAAAGTACTAGTGGGTATTCTTTAGCAGGATCATAATGCTCTGGCAATAGCATTCGATAAGGGAGAATTTCTCCTTTTTTATTCTTAAAAACCTCTTTAGAAAAAAGACTGAAATCTTGAGCGGAGAGGGATACACTAAACAACAAAGCTAAACAACAACTGACTATTCTCATTATCTGCCTAAATTTTAGAAGTGAGCTAAGAAGCGCCAACTTAGACTTCGGAAGTCTTGCGCAACATGTTCTGCATACGACTGAACATTCTGTTGGGAAATTGAAGCTTAAAGCATTAAAGCCAGGATAGACACTAAACTGCTCAACTTTTGAGCTACTAAATCACAAATATCCAGTAATATGTACTTATCCTTAAAAGTAAGGATAGCACACGGAAATTAAAATTTTTCCTTGCTTCCCAAACATGCTCTTATACCCCCTATAGTTTTTTAGGGGGTATAAAATATGGTCGGATAGCGTTCCTTGGAGTTTTTATTCTAACAAATCCAAGTGTCGCAAAATTCTCATATGTTGAAAACTACACTCACCAAAACTAGAAGGTCGTAAGCATCTAGCGTCCAATCGTAAATAATAAGCCTTTGTACAACCAAATTCATTTTCCTTCTGTTTAGTTCATATGAGTAGGAGAGCTGCTGCTTAGCTGGCTCCTTAATTTGCGCGTTACCTCTGCCGAAAGGCCATCTATAATGAATCTACAACTACATAATTATATAAACGCTTTCACCCTTAAAGGGGCCAATTTATTGAAAACATTATACATATGAATGAAAAAAAGCTACTGCTATTTATTTTTCTATTAGCAGGTATCACTGGTTTCTCGCAAGAGAAATATACAATCAGTGGATACATCAAAGATGCAAATAACGGAGAAACCTTAATTGGGGCAACAGTATACAGTAAAGCGCTCAATGTGGGGGCTTCCAGTAATGAATACGGTTTTTATTCCCTCTCCATTCCTACAGGTACCTATGAATTGGAATTTGCTTATCTAGGTTTTGAAACCACTACTAAGTCAGTGACGCTATCGGCTAATACAACATTGGATGTTGAACTAGGCGAGGCAGCGGCCCAATTGACCGAAGTCGTGGTGGTCTCGGAAGCAGAAGACCAAAACGTATCCAATATTGAAATGAGTGTCAATAAATTGGATATCCAAACGATTAAGAAAATGCCCACACTCTTGGGCGAAGTAGAGATCATTAGGAGCATTCAATTGCTACCGGGCGTAACTACGGTCGGAGAAGGAGCGACGGGGTTCAACGTACGAGGAGGGTCGATTGATCAAAACCTGGTATTATTAGATGAAGCACCCGTTTATAATTCCTCTCACCTTTTTGGTTTTTTCTCTGTCTTCAATCCCGATGCAGTGAAGGATGTAAAGCTTTATAAGGGGGGGATTCCTGCTCGCTATGGTGGACGTTTGTCCTCTATTTTGGATGTGCGGATGAAGGAAGGGAATAATAAAAAGTTGGAAATGAGCGGAGGAGTAGGGCTGATATTTAGCCGACTTTCCGTTGAGGCACCGATTGTCAAGGACAAAGCTTCTTTCATCGTAGCGGGGCGTCGTTCCTATATTGATGTTTTGGCAGGCCCCTTCTTGTCGGATGGCTTATCTGGCTCGATCCTGAATTTTTATGATTTAACCCTAAAGTCTAACTACAATATCAACGAGAAGAATCGCATCTTTTTGTCGGGGTACTTCGGGCGTGACAATTTCGGTTTTGGCGAAAGCGCCGGCTTCAATTGGGGAAATGGCACTGCCACTTTGCGCTGGAATCACCTGTTCAATGATAAGCTCTTTTCAAATATTACACTCTATTACAGTGATTATGATTATGAAATTAGCTTTGGAGAGGATGCGACCAACAGTTTTGATTGGAATGCACAAATTCTCAACTATAGCATCAAACCTGAATTTACCTACTTTATCAACCCCCAAAATATACTCCGATTTGGTGGACAAGGAATTATTTATGACTTCGAACCGGGGAATGCAGTCGGGGTCAGTGAAGGGGAAGTAAGTGATGTAGGTCTGGACAAAAAATACGCCATTGAAGGCGGCATTTATGTGGAGAATGAGCAGGAGCTTGGTGATAAAGTCAAACTTAATTACGGACTGCGTTTATCCTATTTCAATTATGTAGGAGAAGGACGAGCCTATGAGTTTGATGATGCACCGGTAGGTGTACGCCGACCAGTCTCCTCCTTTCAGCAGTTTGATCAATGGGAGTCGATCAAAACCTATAATAACCTGGAACCGAGGTTTTCTATCCGCTATCAGATGACACCTAGCACTTCACTGAAAGCTAGTTACAACCGAATGGCTCAATACTTACACTTAGTATCCAATACCACTGCCTCTACACCAGTCGATGTTTGGACGCCTAGTACGAATAATATCAAGCCGCAAATAGCAGATCAGGTAGCATTGGGCTACTTTCAGAACTTCAAAAATAATACTTACGAATTTTCCAGTGAGATATACTACAAGTCATTAGATAACTTGATTGATTATATCGAAGGAGCTGATTTATTACTCAATGAGTTTTTGGAAGGAGATTTACTAGTCGGTAAGGGAAGAGCCTATGGCCTGGAATTGATGATGAAAAAGAATGAAGGAAAATTCAATGGTTTTGCGAGTTATACCTTGGCTCGGACAGAACGGCTGGTTGAAGGGGTGAATGGAAATGAGTGGTATCCTTCCCGCTTTGATCAAACGCATAATCTTAGCCTCACTGCCTTCTATGAACCCGGTAAAAGATGGTCCTTTAGTTCCAATTTTGTTTTGATTTCGGGAACACCTACTACCTTTCCCACCTCTCGGTTCGAACAACAAGGCTATGTAATTCCGCACAATGCGAATAATACGAGAAACAATGTAAGAATTCCCGTTTATCACCGCTTGGATGTGTCCGCGACCTTGGAAGGTAAGAAAAATGATGAGCGGAGGTGGCAGAGTCAGTGGGTATTTTCTATTTACAATGTGTACAGTAGAAGAAACCCTTTTTCCATTTTCTTCCGCCAGACGCAGAACCGATTGATGGCTGGACAAGCGGTAAATACAGAAGCCGTTCGACTGTCAGTAATTGGTAATTTCATTCCTTCAGTCTCCTATAATTTCAAATTTTAAAACAAAGTCTACTCTAATATAAATAAGATGAAAACAGTTAAAAATCGACAATCTCAGTCCTACTTCATGGCTTTGTTGGTGATGCTAGCCGGCTTTGCCTTGTCCAGTTGCCAAGATGTTATTGATATCGATACGGACGATGCTCCTCAACTGCTAGTCGTGGACGCATGGCTCAACAATCAATCTGCTCCACAAACCATTAAGCTCACTTTGACGGAGCCCTATTTTAGTAACTCTTTTGCTAGTGGTGTGAGTAATGCTACGGTCAATATCAGCGATGAAAATGGGAACACCATGACATTTGAAGAAAAAGGGGATGGAAACTACACCTGGACGCCGGCTGCTGGCGAAAATTTAGGAGAAGTAGGAACCTTGTTCACTTTGAATATCGACTGGGATGGGAAAAACTACACGGCTTCCTCTTTGATGAATCCTGTACCAGAGATAGATTCTATTGGTCAGGAGTTCAGAACGGATGATATACGAGGAGCTGATGGTACTTATGCACAGTTTTATGCTCGCGATATTATTGGCCTAGGCAATGCCTATTGGATCAAAACCTATAAGAATGGCCAGTTTTTGAATAAGCCGCAAGAATTAAACATTGCCTTTGATGCCGCTTTTGCGCCAGGTGCAGAACTGGATGGCTTGATTTTTATTCCTCCTATTCGTGAGGCTGTTAATCGCGTGGCAGATCCCGATTCAGAGGATAATGACGAGGTAGCTCCCTGGAGTCAAGGGGATAGTATTTTGGTGGAAATTCATTCGATTGCTCCTTTCGCTTTCAATTTCCTCAGCATTGCGCGAGATCAAATGACCAATGGCGATAACACTATCTTTGCTATACCACTAGCTAATACCAGTGGAAACGTCAGTAGCAATGTAGCAGGAGAGGATGTGCTGGGAATTTTTAATGTGGCCGCAGTTTCTAGCCTTGGTGCAAGAATAGAAGAATAATTGAAAGCCCCTCACTGAAGGGCTTTAGGACTAATGGGTGTGAAATCTGTCATAGGTGGATTTCGCACCCATTTTTTATTAGTTGAACTAGGGGGGGACTAGCTGTGGAGGAAGTCAAATTTTTAGTTAAAATAAATCGCCGTAATGGGGTGAAAACCCAGCTGTAACGGTGCTTTCGGATCAAATGACACCACTTGTCGTCATCCGGTCCAGTCTATTCAGAAATACCTTTTATTGGTTCCAATACCGGCAAAAGTTGTATCTTCATTGATTATTTACATCAAACATAATACCATGAAATCTTTATCTACCAGATCAAGCGTCCTAGTTGTCGTTATTGCGCTTGTGTTTCTGGCTTGCTCTGGCAATGAAAGTAACTCAGGAGCTACTCAGACACCAGCCACTACCACCACGCCTGCGGTTCCTCTTCAAAACACTACAGCTGTAGCTTCAGGAATCGATCATTATACTTGTCCGAATGGTCATACAGGAGCAGCGGCAGCCGGCAGTTGTGCCACTTGTGGCGTCGCTTTGGAGCACAATCCTGCTTATCACAATAATGACGCGGCCGCTAATCCGCAAATCACAACTACACCTACGACACCTGCTACACCTACGACAGATAGCCCTGCTCAAAATGCAGCTGGTGTGTACCATTATACTTGCCCCAACGGGCATCCAGGTGCTGGAGCAGCTGGCAATTGCTCTTCTTGTGGTTCGGCCCTAGCACACAACCAAGCTTATCATAATACGCCTGGTGCTCCGGCCACGCCTAGTACCACAGTAACTCCAGCCGCCGGAGGCGGCGGTAGCACTTTTGCCCCGATGCTACAAAAAAATCAGGGTACACCTGCTGGGCAGGTTCAACAACCTACAACAGTAACAACTGCGAGTCCTGCTCAAAATGCAGCTGGCGTTTATCATTATACTTGTCCGAATGGGCACCCAGGTGCTGGTGCGGCTGGTAATTGTTCTTCTTGTGGTTCGGCATTGACCCACAATCAGGCCTATCATAACTAGGCAGGCATTTAATTAGTATGAAAAACACTTATCTCTTTTGATAAACCTTAACGGGTAGCGAATGAATTGGTGCATTTAGAGCATGTTTGTGCAATGTTTTTGGAGCAAAAAAGGATATTTTAGGCCTGCCTGGCAGGCCGACAGGCCCAAATGGTGTTGCCCAAACATGCTCTAAACCAAGTTGATATTCGCTACCCGTCTCCTATTAAGGGCACATAAAGAGATACATATCGTTGACTATTTTAGGTCTTAGACACTAAGACTTATCTATAGCTTGGAATACTTGATGATGTGTGCAAAACTTACATTTGAAATGAGAAATTATGATCTCTCAGATTCAACTGATCTGGAACTACTCAAATCTGATTTCGAGGCTTTCAAGCCAAGAGACTGGCAAAACTTAATAGACTTTTCCATGGATGAAAAAAACAAAGGTAAAGTCTCCTATGAAGAAAGAGGGTGCCTAATAACCGTTAGGAAAAAGTCCCTCAGTAAATCCTACCCTGCTTATCGACTAATGGTTTGGGCCTTAAACATAGCAGATAGGGTGGAGGAAATGATGGAGTAACATTCTTTCTAACTAGCAAAGAAGCTATTGTAAAAGAAATCGCTATCTAAAGAAAGATAGTACCTCTAAGTACACATGATTCTCTTTTGTCGGATTTGAGTTAGCCCATTTGTATTCTTTGTAATAATATCCCAAATCCATCTCGATTCTGGAAACTCAATTTCGCGCCCAGTTGCTTGGCGCGCCATTTGATATTGGATAATCCCAAGCCTGCTATCGATTGCTTTTCCTCTGCGTGAAAATGGCCATTGTCTTGGATCTTCATGTCATAGTTGCCATTTTTTTGCCGAATCATGATGGTGACAATGGCGGCATTCGAGTGTTTGGCTACATTGGTGATTGCTTCTTTACCAATCAGGTATAGATTTTGGCGCAATTGAGGAGAAATGCAAAGGCTTGAATCGATCCCTTCTACCTCTAATTTGAAGTCGATATTTAAAGGGGTGAGTACGTCGGAGGCATGTTCGTATAGTCGGTCAATTAGGTGCTCCCATTTATCTTTTCGATTATCAATGGCCCATACCAGGTCTCTCATCCGCAACATCGCGCTACGACTCATACGCGCTATTCTAGCCAATTTATCCGTATCTAATTCTGTGGGTTGAAGGGCTAATAGCTCAGCATGCATCGCCAAACCAGAAAGCAACGTGCCTACATCATCGTGAAGGTCAGATGAAATTTTTGTACGCAAGTAGTTGAGTTCTTTGCGATGATCACTCCGTTTTTTCAAGAGGTACATAACCAGAAGAAGGATCATCCCAAGCAAGACTAGGATTAGCATGGAAATCTTCGCAATTGGGGTGTTTTCCAATAGACTAGGAAATAGCGATTCCCAATGGACTGTGAGTAGAAGAATTGAGGATTTCATGTTTTGTGTGATTAGGAGTTTGGTGTTTACGACTGTAGATTTAGTGCATGTTTGGGCAATGCTTTTGGAGCAAAAAAGGATGTTTTAGCCCTGCCTGGCACTCATCCAGGCCCAAAAGGTGTTGCCCAAACATGCTCTTAGGGCTTGTTACCAAACAATTCCATCTACCGTTTACTTTTTGAGACTTTCAAATATCGAAAAGAGCGCCCCCAATTACCTGTAGGGATATTACAATTAGCTGGACTTTTTAAGCGATTTGATCAAAAAAACTAGCACATATTTTGCATTGCAATTTTTTGATTAATTGCAACTGATTCATTGTTAGTTAATTATAACTCTCTTTTTTGTGCTAGTCATACTACTGGACATTTTACGCCAACCGGGTTTAAAGGTTTATACCGCGGAATTAAACCTTCAACTTTCAACGGATAAACCGTATTTGTCCAGTAGTATGTGCGCTAGTGTAGAATAGGGAAAACGGATAGATAAGCCTAAACAGAGCGCTTACTAATTAAAACCTGTAGAGTTTTACTATGTAGGATTCATCGATACGCCATACCTCTCCGATATTCGGTATCTCTCCAATAAATTAAGCTTCTTTTTAGGTATGTATTTTATTTTTTATGGTAGGTGTATTAGTGTAATTGTTTGATATTTTGTGTGTTAGATGTGATTTTGGTTTAAATTCATGAAGAAAAAGATGGTAATGCTCTTAAATTGTCTTTGGTAGTAGTAGGTATTTGTGGCATATTTGAGCCATAAGTAATGATCAAAAAATAACTTCCCGATTTTGCATATGATCTTTTGGCGCTATACTGCGTTATTTTTTTCAGCGATAGCGCTGCTATCCCTTCAAAAAATGCCTTGTCTATCACCAAAAT
>Ga0070727_10001992_pt1 | contig 20417 bp, 14 predicted proteins | sample tdAd472_FD_66722 | JGI IMG/M metagenome (GOLD analysis project Ga0070727, IMG submission 66722) | Marine sediment microbial communities from the Atlantic coast under amendment with organic carbon and nitrate - tdAd47.2 | ecosystem: Environmental > Aquatic > Marine > Coastal > Sediment | place...
GGATGTACGGCGTGTGCCCGGCCATCTGGAACCGCTTGAGCAGCATCAGCGGCACGAGGTTCCCGATGGTCAGGCTCGGGGCGGTCGGGTCGAGGCCGCAGTACAGCTTGCGTGGCGTGCGCAGGTGCTCCGTCAGGCCCGGCTCATCGGTGCACTGGTAGAGCTGACCGCGAAAGCGGAGATCGTCGAGAAACGCCTGAGAATCGAGGGATTGGGTCGCGTTCGCGCTCATACCGGGAGGATACCAAAGCCGCCGCACGAGCCGGCCGGTGGCACCCGTCCGGGCCGATCAGTCCTCGATGGAGACGGTCGAGACCTCGACCTCGCCCTGAAGCGGTGTCGGCTCCGCACCCGCGTTCAGGCGCATCGCCAGTTCTTCGGCCTGGGTAAAGGTCATGGTGCCGGTTGTGAGCGAGCCCTTGCTGACCGGGCCGCTGACGCGCGGCGCACAGATCACCCAGCCGTCGACGACCGCGGCGATGGCGGAGCCCTTGTTCCCGGAGGTCAAACGACGCAGCGCCTCGGTCCCGGGCCCGTTGAGGGCGAAGTCCACCGTCGGGCGCGTGAACTTGTCGAAGTTCACCTCGGCGTTCGAGACCGCGAACCCCGGCGCGAAACCCGCACAGGCACGCTTCGAGCCGGTGTTGTGCACCAGCAGGTAGTAGGTATTCATGTAGCGTGACACCACAAGGCCGCTGGAGCGCGACTCGTAGGGCGGCAGGTTGATCTTCGGCGAGGGAACGCTCCGACCGACCTCGCGGAAGGTGGTCGCGTCGACCATCGGGATCCAGCGGAACTGGTCCGAGTCACTGGCCGGCTCGTCCACCGCGCTGCGGACCACGCCGATCAGCGGATCGGACGGGTCGACCGCGACAAAGAACTCGAGTTCCGCCGCCTCGGCGAGACCGCTGGCGGACTCGATCGGATCGCGGTTGTAGATCCGCTCCACCTGGTCGATGCCGGCTTGTGCCGCGGCCTGCTCGGCCTGCGTCAGCCCGTCCCACGAGGAGCCGGAGGAATAGCCGCTCGAAGAGCAGCCGATGAGCCCGCCGGCAACGGCAAGGAGCGAAGCGGAAAGGTAAGCACGATAGCGAAGTGTCCTGGTCATACCCGAAGGCTCGCTTTCAACCCGCCCGGTGCGGAAGCGAAAGCGCGTCAAACCGGCACCGACCCTGCCGATTGTGACGGCTGGGCAAGGCCGTTTCGGTCGTGACCGCATTGCTCAAACGTTGAAGTACTTCGCCTCGGGATGATGCACCACGAACGCGCTGGTCGACTGCTCGGGGTCGATCTGCCAGTTCTCGGTCAGTTCGCAGCCGATCCGGCCCGGCTCAAGCAGTCGCCAGAGGATCTCCTGGTCGCTCATGTCTGGGCAGGCCGGGTAGCCGGGCGAGTAGCGCGAGCCGCGGTACTTCTGGCGGAACAGGTCCTTGATCTTCGGTGAGTCCTCGTTGCCGATGCCCAGTTCGGTGCGCATCCGCTTGTGCCAGAGCTCGGCCAGCGCCTCGGCGGTCTCCACGCCCATGCCGTGCATGTAGAGGTACGCCGCGTAGTCGTTGGCCTCGAACAGTTTCTTGGCCTCTTCGCTAACACGCGGGCCCATCGTGACGCAGGTGAAGCCGATGACGTCCTTCTCGCCGGACTCGACCGAACGGAAGAAGTCGCTGATGCAGAGCTGCTTCTTGCCGTCCTGTCGCGGGAAGGTGAACTTCTCGATCACCTTGTCGTGATCGTTCGGGTCGTAGATCCGCAGATCATCGCCATCGGACTGGCAGGGCCAGTAGCCGTACACCAGCTTCGGCTCAAGGATCTTCTCGTCGCGCAGGCGCACCTTCAGGTCCTCGAAGATCGGGTAGACCTTGTCCTCAAGCATCGCCTGGTACTCGGCGTCGGACAGCGACCCCTTCTTGAACTGCCACTGGCCCCGGAACAGCGCAACGGGGTTGATGAACGGGTAGATCTCGTCGAGATCCAGCCCCTCGATCACGCGGCTGCCGTAGAACGGAGCGGCTGGCACCTTCACATCACGCTCGACATCAGAACGCAGCTTCTCCGCCGTCGCGGCCCTGCTGTCCGATCCCTTGTTCGCGGCGAACTCGTCCTGCTGCTTTGCCTTTTCGGCGCGGGATCGAGCGACGACTTCCTCCGCCTCGCCACGCTTCTTCAGCCGCTCGGCGACTTCCTCGTGAAGCACATCGGTCTTGCCGCCCACGATGTGGTCCATCGTGCGCAGCCCCGCGAACGCGTCGCGTCCATAGAACAGTTCGCCCTTGTACACACCCTTCAGATGCCCCTCGCAGTAGTGGCGCGTCAGCGCCGCTCCACCGAGGACCACGGGAACCTTGATGTCCCGATCGTTCATTTCCTTGAGGTTCTCTTCCATGATCGTCACCGACTTGACCAACAGACCGGAAAGCCCGATCGCGTCGGCCTTGGTCTCCAGCCATTTGTCGATGATCGAGTTGATCGGCTGCTTGATGCCTATGTTGTAGACCGTGTAGCCGTTGTTGCTCAGGATGATGTCAACGAGGTTCTTGCCGATGTCGTGCACATCGCCCTTGACCGTCGCCAGCACGATCTTGCCCTTCGTCTCGCCCTCGACCCGCTCCATGAGCGGCTCGAGCTGCGCGACCGCCTTCTTCATGACCTCCGCGCTCTGCAGCACGAACGGCAACTGCATCTGGCCCGAGCCGAACAACTCGCCGACGGTCTTCATGCCGTCGAGCAGGTGATCGTTGATGATCTCCAGCGGCTGGTACCTTTCGAGTGCCTCGTCCAGGCACTCCTTCAGGCCCTCCTTCTCGCCGTCGATGATGTGCGCCCGCAGACGCTCCTCGACGGTCATGTCGGCCTTGCTCACCTTCGAGCCGCCGACATCGTCGACATCCTTGAACAGATCGATCAGCGCCTGCAGCGGGTCGTAGTCCTCGTCGGTCACACCTTCGGGCAGACCCGTGCCGCCGTTGGCCTCGCTGCGCCGGTCGTAGATCAGGTGCAGCGCGACATCCTTGTGCTCATCGTCGATCTTGTTGAGCGGGATGATCTTGCTCGAGTGCACGATCGCGCTCGTCATGCCGGCCTGTGTGAGTTCCGCCAGCAGCACCGAGTTCAGCACCGCTCGCGCCGCCGGCTTCAATCCGAAGCTCACGTTGCTCAGCCCGCAGGTCAGCTGCACCTCAGGGAAGGCCTCGGCGATCCGCTTCGTGCCCTCGACGAGTTCGAGGGCCGATCGCCGGTCGTTGTCCATGCCAGTGGAAATCGGCAGCACGAGCGGGTCGATGAAGATGTCTTCCACCAGCAGCCCGTGCCGGTCGCGTGCTCGTTCAATCGCGCGCTTGGCGATCTCGAACTTGCGATCGGCGGTACGAGCCATCGCCGCTTCCTTGTCCTCGTCGATCGTGCCGATGACCAGCGCCGCGCCGTAGGTCCGCGCGAGCTGGCAGATCTGGTCAAACTTCTCCTCGCCATCTTCGAAGTTCGCGCTGTTGATCACGCACTTGCCCGCGGCGCGCTTCAGGCCCGCCTCGATCGTCTCCACCTGTGTCGAGTCGATCATCAGCGGCGCATCGACCTGGCGCACCGTCCGCTGAACGATCTCGCCCATGTCCTTCGCGTTGTCGCGACCTGCGTAGTCCACGTTCACATCGAGCACGTGCGAGCGCTCGCGCACCTGCTCGCGCGCCAGCGACATCATGCCGTCCCAGTCTTCCTCTTCCAGCAGCCGCTTGAACTTGCGCGAGCCCGACGCGTTCATCCGCTCGCCGACGATCAGGAACGACTGGTCCTGGCGCGAATCCACCGCGGAGTACAGCGAGGCGACCTGTGCCTTGCGGGGCTCCTTCTCGACCTCGGTGCGCTTCCGCCCGCCGACGCGTTCGGCCAGCGCCCTGATGTGGGCCGGCGTCGTGCCGCAGCAGCCGCCGACCATGGCGATGCCGCACTCTTTCACATATTTCTCGATCGCCTCGACAAACGGCTCGGGCTTCAGCGGGTACTCCGTCCGGCCTTCCACCAGCACCGGCAGACCCGCGTTGGGCACGACCGTGATGTGCCGATCCCAGTGCTTGGCGAGGTAGTGCAGGTGCTCGCTCATCTCGGCCGGCCCGGTCGCGCAGTTCAGTCCGAGTGACATGATCGGGAAGTCGCGCAGCGCCGCGACCGCCGCCTCGATCGACGAGCCCAGCAGCATCGTCCCCTGCTGCTCGATCGTGATGCTCACCATGATCGGAACCTCGGCCGCCGTCTTGCCGCGCTCGCGAAGCGCCCCCAGCACCGCGTTGATCGCGCACTTCACCTGCAGCAGGTCCTGGCAAGTCTCAATGAGCAGGGCATCCACGCCGCCGTCGATCAGGCCCCGGGCCTGCTCGGTGTACGAATCCAGCATCGTGTCCCAGTCGGTGTTGCCCAGCGTCACCAGCTTCGTGCCGGGGCCCATCGAACCCATGACGAACCGCGGCTTCTCTGGCGTCGAGTACCCGTCCGCCGCCTCGCGCCCGATTTCCGCCGCACGCTTGGACAACTCATAGCACTCGTCGGCGATGTCAAACTCGTTGAGCACGAGCTTCGCCGAGCCGAAACTGTCGGTCTCGATGCAGTCCGCCCCCGCCTCCAGAAACTCCTCGTGGATCTCCCTGATCACGTCCGGTCGCGTCTTCACGAGGATGTCCGTGCAGTTCTCGCAGCCGCAGTAGTCCTCCTCGATGCTGAGGTCGCGCTCGTAGATCGATGTACCCATCGCGCCGTCGAGCACCAGAACCCGTTCATGCAGCGCCTTGCCGAGGGCCGAAGCTGCGGCGTAGTCGGAAATGTCGTAGCGGGGAGTCGTGTTCGTATCCACCAATACACCTATTATCAAGCAGGAATTATCGCCGTCGCATTCATTGTATCCATTTATCCGGATCAATGGATGAAAGCCGCCTCATGGGCGAAATTCTTCTCACCGGCTTCCGAACCAACCGCAGCCGGTAGAATCGCCGCCATCCCCCATTCCCCAGTTTCACCCCCACGAGGACACCTGTGATCCAGCCAAGCCAGGACGCCGATGCCCCCGCGATCTCGATCCAAGGCGTGACCAAGCGCTTTCGCGAGAAGACCGCGGTCGACAACCTCGACCTGACTGTGCCGCGAGGCTCGCTCTGCGGCTTCCTCGGCCCCAACGGCGCCGGCAAGACCACCACCATCCGCATGGTCATGTCCATCTTCCCGCCCGACTCCGGCCGGATCAGCGTTCTCGGACGCCCGACCGCCATCGAGTCCAAGGACCTCATCGGCTATCTCCCCGAGGAACGGGGTGTTTATCGCAAGATGAAGGTGGACGCCTTCCTCACCTACATCGGGATGCTCAAGGGCGTGGACCGGAACATCCTGAAGGACCGCATCGGTGAGTGGCTCGAACGCGTCGAACTCCCCGGAGTCGAAAAGAAACGCTGCGAGGAGCTCTCCAAAGGCATGCAGCAGAAGGTCCAGTTCCTCGCCACCATCATCCACGACCCCGAACTGATCATCCTCGACGAGCCCTTCAGCGGCCTCGATCCGGTGAACGGACGCCTGCTCCGCACCCTGATCAACGATCTGCACGATCAGGGCAAGACCATCATCTTCTCGACCCACGTCCTCCAGCAGGCCGAGCAGATCTGCAACCGCATCTTCCTGATCAACAACGGAAAGAAACTCCTCGACGGCACCATGGACGAGATCCGCGAGCAGCACAACCCGCGCACGCTCGTCATCGAGCCCAGCGGCTACCAGCACGGCGACGACACTTCCGCCGTCGAAAACATCGAGGGCATCGCCTCGGTCCGGGCCGTCCCCGTCTCGGGCTCGACGCCCCCCCACATGGAAGCCACGCTCCGCGACGGGGCCGACCACGGCGCAGTCCTGGCGCGCGTGGCGCAGGCGATCCCGCTCCGGCGCGTCGAATCCCGACGGGCCACCCTGGAGGACATCTTCGTGAGTCTCGTCAGCACCAAGGACTCCGAAGACAGCGTGAGAGCATCGGTTTCGGCCCAGGCCGCCGGCGTGGAGGGGAACTGAGCCATGTGGAAGATCTACGCCGCCGCCGTCCGCGAGTACAAGGTCACCGCCCTTACCCCGGCGTTCTTCATCGGTGCCGTCATCGTCCCGGCAGTCATCTGGGGGCTGATGTTCTTCGTCGGTGCGACGGGGCTGCTCGATTCCGAGAAGCCGCCGATGCAGGGCCGGATTGCCGTGGTGGACTCGACCCCCGGCCAGACGCTGACCGCCGACCTGAGCGATCTTTTCTCCCCGGAAGGTCGGGCCCGCGCGGCCGAAGCGCAGATGCAGGCGCTCCGCGACCAGATCAACCGCCTACCCCCCGAGATGCGTGAGCAGGCGATGAACGCCATCCCCATGGCCGAGGCGATGATCGGCGCCGACGACGACGGCACCGACGTCGACATCGTCCCGATCGACCCGAACGAGGCCGATCTCGAAGCGCTGCGCGAGCAGGTCCGCGCGGGAGACTACCTCGCGCTCGTCGTCGTCTCCGAGGAGTCCGTCCGCATCCCCGTTCCGACCGACGCCGAGGCTGGTCCGGCCACGCGTGATCCGAACAACCTCGGTCCGAGCCAGTACCGGATCGATCGCGCTCCCTCGCTTGACCCGGACTACCTCGGTGACATCCAGCGCGCGGTCCATCGCGTCATCCAGAACACGCGCTACGAGCAGGCCGGCATCGATCCGGCAACAGTGCTACTGATCGCCGAGAACTCGCCGCAGGCCATCACCACGCTCGTCACGGAAGACGGAGACAAGGCCGGGCCCGATGCCGACCTCGTCCGCTTCCTGCCGTTCATCTTCATGATGCTGATCTACGCCTCGGTCCTCACCGGCGGCAACTACCTGCTCATGGGCACGCTCGAAGAGAAGGGCTCGCGCGTCATGGAAGTCTTGCTCTCGGCGGTGTCGCCGACGCAACTGCTCATCGGCAAGCTCATCGGTCAGGGTCTTGTCGGCCTGACCATCGTCGGCATCTACGGCGCAGTCGGCATCGCCGCCGCAGACCGCTTTAACTACCTCGCGGTGCTCCCATCAGGTGTCCAGATCGTCTGGATGGCGCTGTACTTCTTCATGGCGTACTTCTTCCTCGGCGCCATGATGGTCGCCGTCGGCGCCGCCGTCACCGAACTCCGCGAGGCCCAGGCCCTCTACGCCCCGATCACCTTCAGCCTGATCATCCCGTTCGTGCTGATGTTTTCGATCATGGACAACCCCGGCGGCGTGGTCGCCCGGATCTTCAGTTTCTTCCCGCCCACCACGCCCTTTGTGATGGTGATGCGACTCAGCCAGCCGTCGCACAGCGTTCCGCTCTGGGAGATCGGAGTCTCGTTGCTTGTCGGCTTCGCCGGCGTTGCGGTCATGGTCTGGATCGCCGCCAAGATTTTCCGCATCGGCGTGCTCCGATACGGCAAACCACCGACGCTGGTCGGACTGCTCAAGTGGGTCCGAGAAGCCTGACCGAACCGATCGTCATGACAGGCGTATGTGTTTTTCACGCGTGGTCTCGACCGGGCTGGCGCTCGGTACCGTGATCGCCGATCCGACCCGTCACGGAGGGCGCACCGAGTGGAGTGGTGGCAGGCGATCATCCTGGGGCTCGTTGAGGGGATCACCGAATACCTGCCGGTGTCGTCGACCGGGCACCTGATCATCACGACCGAACTGATGCGATTCGACGAGGCTGTCCGGCCGCACGTCGACGCGTTCAACATCGTCATCCAGGGCGGTGCGATCCTGGCCGTCGCCGGGCTCTACTTCCCGCGCATCGTCCAGATGCTCAAGGGCTTCGTCGGCAAGGACGACGCCGGCAGGCGCCTGCTCATCAACCTATTTGTCGCGTTCCTGCCCGCGGCGGTGTTCGGTGTGCTGCTCGACAGCACGATCCAGAAGTACCTCTTCTCAACCTGGCCGGTCCTCGCAGCCCTCTTCGCCGGCGGGATCTGGATGATCTGGCTCGACCGCTGGCGAGGCCGACACCTCATCGAAGAGAAAGCCGAGGGCGTCCCCGAGGAGCAATCCCGCTTCTGCATGGACGTCGACGACCTCACCTGGAAGCACGCGCTGACCATCGGCTTCCTGCAGTGCGTCGCCATGTGGCCCGGCACCTCGCGCTCGATGATGACCATCGCCGGAGGCACCCTCATCGGCCTCAAGCCCCGAGCTGCGGCGGAGTTCAGCTTCCTGCTCGGCCTGCCCACCCTCGGCGGCGCGTGCGTCTACAAGCTCGGCAGGAACCTTCAGGAATCCGCTGAACGCGGCGAGCCCAACATGTTCGAGGCGCTCGGCACGCTCCCCCTGGTGCTCGGGCTCGTCGTCGCCACGTTCTCCGCAGCGATGGCGATCAAGTGGCTGGTGGCGTTCCTCACGAAACACGGCTTGAGCGCGTTCGGCTGGTACCGCATCGCGCTGTGCATCGTGCTTGGTTCGCTGGTCGCTGCGGGGCTCGTCCAAGTCGGCTGACCGACCGAATCAGAAGTCGATCAGCACCTTGATCTGCTCGGCGCTCGAAGCCGCCTCGATCGCCTTCGTGCCGTTCTCGAACGCGAACCGAGAGGTGATCAGGCTGGCCACATCGACCCGGCGCTGCTCCAGCGCCCGCACCGCCCCGCTGATCGAACCGCAGCGCGAACCGATCAGTTCGATCTCGTTCACGACCAGCGGCGAGAGATCGACCGGATCGTCGACGCGAGGCGCGAACGTGCTCTTGAGCAGGATCGTGCCGCGCGGGCGCACGAGCTGCATCGCCGTACGCAGGCCGTCGGGCGAGCCCGTGCAATCCACCACGACGTCCTGGTCCGCGCGGCGCCCGATGTCACGAAGCAGCCGATGCTTGATGCCCCACTTCTCGCACATCGCGATCTTCTTCTCATGCTTGCCGATCAGACGCACACTGGCGTTCAGCTGGCTCATGACCTGCACGCACAGCAGACCCAGCCGCCCGTCGCCCAGCACCGTGATGTACGGTTTGCCCTCGAAGTGCAACTGGTGCGCCGCGTGCATCGCCGCCGCCAGCGGCTCGGCAAACACCGCGTGATCGTCGTCCACACCCTCCGGCACGGCGACGAGATTAACGATCGGCAAGCAGAATCGGTCGGCGAAGCAGCCGTCGCGCCCGGCGATGCCCAGCACCGTCCGATCCCGACAGTGATTGCTCAGGCCGTTGCGACACATGTCGCACTCGCCGCAGACGGCGTTGATCGAGCCAACGACCCGCTTACCCTTCAGGCGCTTGACGAGTTCCTGCTGCGCCGGAGTGGCGGGGTTGAACTCCTCGACCACGCCGACAAACTCGTGCCCCAGAGTGATCGGCTGAGCATCCCGATCTGCGTTCATGTAGCCGCGGACGATCTCCAGATCGGTCGAGCAGACGCCCGCGCGCACTGGACGGACCAGCGCTTCGCCCGGACCGGGCGACGGATCGGGCGCGTCCGAAAACATCCGCACCGACGGGCCATCGCCCCCGGTCAATCCTGTGTAGCGCAGCGCTCGCATGCCCTTATGTCGGCACTATCCGCCCGAGCCGTCAGAAGCGTCCTCGCGCTCCCGACGCAACTCCTCAACGGTCATGCCGACTGGCGCGGCTGAGATCTCGTTCGGAATATCAAGGAACGGGTTAAACCACTCAAACCACTTCCGATCCCGCGAGTACGCCGGGTAGGTGTACGTCTGTCGCCCGGCGAACGGCTCCGCGTTCCCCCGGACGAACTCCACCCACGGTCGCGGCTCGTAGCCAAAGTCCTCGCCGGTGAGGGTGTTCAGCGAATCCCGCGCGGCAGCATTCACGGTCAGATCCGGATCGTCGAGCGCGAGGATCAGCGCATCGAGCACGCGCTGTTCCGCGTACTGCCCGAGCGCCGTCGCCGCCGCTGCACGCACCGGCACTTCGTCTTCGTTCGCCCCGCTGACCTTGGTCATGAGCGAGGCCACGACCGACGGGTTGTGCAGGCGTTGGAGCGAGCGAGCGGCTTCCCAGCGCACCAACCGGTCCGGATCGTCGAGCAACTCGGCGATGCGCGCGGCGTCGTCCGGCGACCCGTGCAGCCCGATCGCTCGCACCGCCGCGGTCCTTACCGCGCCGTCCTCATCGTCGAGGCCCAGACGGTACAGACGCACATACACATCCGCCCCGCCCCACGGTGCGTTGGCGAGCAGAAGGATGCCGAGCTGCCGGTCGTCCGCGCTGTACTCGTTGGTGGCCATCGCCGCGGCCTCGGTCGGTGAGGGTGGCGCGAAAACGGAAAATATGCTCTCCGCCTCCGATGTGTTAGCACCGGCCAGGGGCAGGTCATCGGCGCAACCCGAGGCAAACCCGAAAGCGCAGGCGCCCGCGACGACATAGATCATCCGGAGTCGGACCATGCGCGTAGAGTAGCGGATCGCCACCCGAAGCCGCCAGCGCCTTGGCTGGTACCCTCTTGGCATGCCCCGCCACCGCCTCAGCCCGATCGCTGCGCTGCTCGTCGTTCTGCTCGCGACGATCGCCGGGTGCACCCGCCCGTCCGGAGTCGCGCCGTGGCCCGCCACCGCGACGAGACCGCCGAGAACCGGCGTGGCATCGAGCGAGATCTACTCGCAGCTCTTCGCGGGGCAGCCCACGAGCCAGAGATACTCGGACGCATCGGGCGCTGTGGTCGTCGAGAGTACTTCGCGTGAAAGCGAGACCCTGCTCCGTGTCGAGCGGCTGCTGGTGCTCGCCGACGACACGCCCGCGACGAATCTCGGCACCCGCTGGTTCTCGGCGAATCCGAATGGCGAGATTCTGCTCCGCCGGTCGTACAACCCGCAGCGGGACATTGAGATCGTCTACGACCCCGCGCTGGTCGTCGCCCCGGAAACCCTCCAGCCCGGCGAAGCGCACGCGTCGGAATCAGCGATCACCTCAATCGAGGGCAACAGCCGCCAGACCGGCAGCGCTGCGTACGAACTCGAACTCGTCGGCGAGCGCCTCGCGCCGGGAGGCACGCGCGAGACGCACATCCGCTCCACGCTCGTTCTGAGCCTGGGACGGTCCACGGTGACCCGGCGTACCGACCGCCTGCTGTCGGTCGACGCCAGCGGCTCGTCCACGGTACTCCGCGAAGATTCGCTGGAGACCGTGCGCGTGTTCGGGCTGACCGTCGGTTCGACTCGACGATCGCTGAGTTCGGCGGATGCCCCGTCGAACGCGGACTGACGGTCAGTCGGAGTCCTGGTCGTCGGCCTTGACCCAGCGCATCGATCCGTCGCCGCCGGACGCTGCGCCGAGCTGCTTGTTTGCGTCGACGATCGCTTCCATCGTGGCTCGGGTCAGCGAACCGGGATGCCCCTGCCAGCGGACGATGCCATCGCTGCTCATCACGATGCAGTGCGGGATCCCGCGGTTGCCGACCACGCCCATCATGCGGCGTTGCGGGTCGATCGCGATGGTGTACTCGAACTTCGGACGCCGACGGTCCGAGCGGAACTCGTTGACCTTGCCCTCGTCCTCGTCTGAAACGCCGACCACCACGAGATCGTCCGGGAACGCCTTCTGCAGCGAGTTGATGTGCGGGATGCCGGCGATGCAGGGGCCGCACCACGTCGCCCAGAACTCGACCATCACGACCTTGCCGTCGGTCTCCGGCTCCGCGGTGATGTACTTCTGCACCTGCAGCGCCGGCCCCTTCTTGTCGCGCAGATCGTTCGCGCCGCTGACCGGCGGCGCCTCGGGGAACCGCACCACCCCGTCCGCGGGCTTGTCCGCGGGCTTGCCCTTCTTCTCGTCCCGCTCGTCGCGGTCCGGCAACGCCGGCGCTTCGCCGTCCTTGGCCTCTTCGCAGATCTCGGGCACGAACCGGGCCGCCTGGAGCACGTTCGCCCCGGCCATCCGGATGGTCCCGGAACGGTCGATCACGACCGCCGCCGGAGTCTTCCAGAAGCCCATGTCGTCGCAGAATCGTCCGGTGGTATCGAGAGCGACCGGGATGCGCGAACGGTCCGCGAATTTTTCGGCCTCCTCGGCGTTCTCGGGGGTATGGATCGCGATGAAGATCGCCTGTTCGTCCGTGCGACGAGCCAGGTTCTCGGCGCGACGCAGCACCGAACGGCGCTGCGCATCGGCCGTGGTGAACGACTGCAGGATGATGATCCTGCCCTCGAGCTCCGACGCATCGGGCTCGTTGGCGATCCACGTCAGATCATCGGCGTAGGCCTCGAAGCCGGGGAACTCGTAGCCGACGGTCTCGTTGAGCAACTCGCGCTCCGCCTCGGGAAGCCGGTCATCAAGGTAGCGATCGTTGGTTTCGAACGACTTCGGCGCATCAGCCGCGGCCATGACGAACCCGAGCGCGAGCGTGCTACCGACCAAAGCGGCGCGACGAAGAGTGGTGAACGCTGAACGCTTCATGACATACCTCCGAAGGGAAAACCGTGGCGAGGGAGCGAGCCTCCGCACCGCCGAATGATTATCACCCGAAAACCGCCCGGCTCGCTCCCAAATCCTCCGATTCCGAGGCCCAATTCCGGGTGCGCCTGCTCGCAACACTCGCTCGGCGCACGGAAAAGCCGCCATACGGCGGCTCGAGGAATCTCAGCGGAGGTCTCAATCGATCGTCTGGACCGAGGAGCCACGCATCGCCATGCGGATCAGGTCCGCCACGTTGCCGGCCTGCATTTTGTCCATCACGTGCTTGCGATGCACCTCGATCGTCTTCTCGCTCAGGCCGAGCTCAGCGGCGACCTGCTTGTTCGCCATGCCGTTGACGACCATTTCCATGACCTGTCGCTCGCGGGGCGTCAGGGTCTCGATCTTCGCATCGATCGTCCTGCGACGGTCTTCCACGAAGCGTTCCTGTTCACCATCTTCCAGCGCCTTCTGCACGCGTTCCAGCAGGACCTGGTCGTTAAAAGGCTTTTCGATGAAGTCGTACGCACCGGCCTTGAGTGCCCGGACCGCCATCGGCACGTCTGCGTGGCCGGTGATAATGATCACCGGCAGCGAGATCCGCTCGTCCTTGAGCTGCTCCTGAAGATCGAGCCCACTCATACCGGGCATGCGCACATCGAGAACCACGCAGCCGACCATGTCCTGACGAACCGCGTCGAGGAACTCGCCCGCGGAACTATATGTCTCTACTTTCAGGCCGACCGACTCGACGAGCCAGCGAAGGCTCTTCCGCATCGCCGCGTCGTCGTCGACCACATACACAGTTTGTTGGGCTGCCACGTTCGATCCTGCCTTTCTGCAACCGGACTCACGAGAGATCACCGTGACCCGGCCAAATGTCAGAAGAGTGGGGTCTCCCTGTAGACCACCGAATAAGAAATCGCACGGCCCGGCAGTTCAGATTCGGGAACACCCGAAAAATCGGGAAACCGCCTACAAACTGCTCCCACTGGGACAAATCCAGGCTTCCGTCGCACGCCGATTCCGCGTCTTCGTGAATCCATCTCGATCTTCACGCGAAACCGTCACAGAGGAAGCGGCCGTTCGTGCTGCGGCCTCCAACCGCACAGCGGCGTCGTCCGAAACAGCTGACCGTCGATTCTCGACGGTGTGGCACGCGTGCTTCGGGCCATCGCAGGCTGTGTCCCGCGCCGGGTGTAGCCCGGTCGATCTCACCCGAGTTCTCACCTCATAAAGGAATCAACATGAATCGTCTCAGCAAACTCACCCTCGCCGCGTCTGCCGTCAGCGCCCTCGCTGTGTCCTCTGTCCTCGCCGCCGGCGACTGCTGCGGTTCCAAGACCGTTGTCAAGAACAACGCGAGCGTCACCAACGCGTCGTTCGACGGCCATGGCATGAAGGCCGACATCGTCGATACCGCCGTCAAGGCCGGCCAGTTCAAGACGCTCGCCGCCGCTCTTCAGGCTGCAGGACTCGTCGACGCGTTGAAGGGCGAGGGTCCGTTCACCGTCTTCGCGCCCACCGACGAGGCGTTTGCCAAGCTGCCCGCCGGCACCGTCGAGACGCTCCTGAAGCCGGAGAACAAAGCCCAGCTGCAGGCGATCCTGAAGTACCACGTCGTCAAGGGCTCGGTTATGGCTGAAAAGGTCACCGGCCTCGACTACGCCACCACGCTCAACGGTCAGCGTGTCGACATCGCCACCAGCTACGGCAAGGTCAAGCTCGACGGCAAGTCCACCGTGACCGCCACCGACATCAAGGCTTCGAACGGCGTGATCCATGTCATCGACACCGTGATCCTGCCCGAGACCAAGAACGTCGTGGAAGTCGCCAAGGGCGCCGAAAGTTTCAACACGCTCCTCGCCGCGGTGGATGCCGCCGGCCTGACCTCGGCCCTCGTGGGCGAAGGCCCGTTTACCATCCTCGCGCCCACGGATGAAGCGTTCGCCGCGCTCCCCGCCGGGACGGTCCAGAACCTGCTTAAGCCGGAGAACCGCGCGACCCTGCAGGCCATCCTGAAGTACCACGTTATCCCCGGTCGCGTCTACGCCGACCAGGTCGTCAAGCTGAACTCCGCCGAAACCCTCGGCGGCCAGTCCGTGTCCATCAACGCTGATGGCAGCGGCGTGACGATCAACGAGTCCAACGTTGTCGCCACGGACATCGAAGCGACCAACGGCGTGATTCACGTCATCGACGCCGTCTTGCTTCCGTAATCGACTCTCTTTCTCTCTACTTCGACGACTCTTCCCTCCATCGTCGAAGGTCACACTGTGGCGGCTGCCGGAAACGGGATCCGTCACTTTCCAACCCGCGTTTCTCCTCCGTGCGGGATCTCTTCCGGGGCTTCACATGACAACAGCAACACTCAATCTGGGTTTCCGCCAGCGGGCTGCTATCATGTTCGGCGTGACCACAACGACAGAAAAACCCCCTTCGGACTGTTTGCTTCCGCTCATCGCCTCCGGCGATCGCGAAGCGGTTCAGGCCTGCATCGACCGCTATGGCGGCCTGGTCTGGTCTCTCGCCCGGAAGTTCACCCGCACCGAGTCCGACGCGGAAGACGCCACGCAGGACATCTTTCTCGACGTCTGGAAGTCCGCCTCGCGGTTCAATCCGGACGTCGCCTCTGAGACGACCTTCGTCGCGATGATCGCTCGCAGGCGGCTCATCGATCGGCGCCGGCGTGAATCACGCCGCCCGCAACGCGAAGCGATGTTTGAGGACTCGGTCTCGGACGATCAGCCCGACCTTGATCCGTCCGAACTCAGCGACGAAGCACAGTTCGCCGCACGCGAACTCGAGAACCTGAGCACGGACCAGCAGCGCGTTCTGCGTCTCTCGATTTTCCACGGACTCACTCACGAAGGAATATCCGAAGCCACTGGCATGCCACTCGGCACGGTCAAGACACACGCAAGGCGCGGCCTGATCAAACTCCGTGATCTGCTCGCGTCGCGACAAGCCACTTCTGCGGGCGGGTCCGGGGGCAACCCAGGCAAAGTCCGCTTTTTTCCCGGAAGTGAGGTGTTGTCATGAGTAATAACAGCAACACACACGATTACGACTTCGACCCCACGGGCGAACAATCGCTGCTGATCGATCGCGCACTGGGCGAGATCGAGCCCGATTCAGATGGGTGGCGCGAGCCCGACGAGTTCGAACTCGCCGCCGCCGAAGCCGCCGTCCTGTACGCCCAGGCTCAGAGCGCGCCGATGCCGGAGGCGTTGCGTGGCAAACTGACGGCCGCCGCTCAAGGCGTTTGGAACCGGTCCGCTGACAGCAGGCCTGTCGCCGGGAGCATCAACCCGGAATCCCAAGCTCGGCGTGCCCGCGAGGCCGGCGAGTTGAAGATGCCGCCGCTCCCTTCCTCGGGCAACGCACCGACCGGCTCCAGTGCGGTACTCAGCGCCGCCGGCTGGCTCGCGGCCGCCGCAGCGATCGCCATCGCCACCGTCGGCTGGATGCGTCCGACCGAACCGACGAACGATGGCGAGGTCGTCGTCGCAACCCAATCCGTCGAGGAACGCCTCGCGTCGCTCGAATCCGCTCCCGACACGGTCTCCGGCGACTGGATCGCCTGGCCGGCCGGGACGCTTGCTCCGGACATCGACCCGCGCGAAGGCGCACTCGATGTCAAGGGCAAGTTTGTCTGGAACGAACCGCGCCAAGAGGGTTACATGGTCTTCGAGAACATGCCCGTCAACGATCCGAAGCTCGAGCAGTACCAGCTCTGGCTCGTCTCCGCCGATCACGAGCACCCCATCGACGGCGGCGTGTTCAACATCGCCTCGTCAGGACGGGTCATCGTCCCTATCGACGCCAAGATCCGCGCAAGCAACCTTGCTGCTCTTGGTGTGACTATCGAGAAGCCCGGCGGCGTGGTGGTCTCCGACCGCACCGATCGGATGGTCGCAGGGCTCGTCCCGCAAGGCTAATCGACGAGAGCTCCGATGCATCGAATGAAACAGGCCGCGGGCATTGCCCGCGGCCTGTTCATTTTTCCGAAGGCGTCGGATCCAGCACGGTTCAGTCGCAACTCTCGCCGTACCGCGCGAGCACCTTGTTGAGGTCGCGCAGGTCGACCACGCCGTCGTCGTTCACGTCGCCCAGCGAATAGCCTGCCTCCAGACCGAAGTTCGCCAGAACGAGCGTCAGATCCGACATGCCGACCGATCCGGAGTCGTCCAGATCCTCCGGGCACGAGATCTGACCGTTGAAGTACCGCTTCGAAAGCGCCGCAGCGGCGATGCCCACCTCGGAACCGATGATGCGCGCCGGCAGGTCGTCCTGTGACGGGTGGATCCCGCCCCACAGGCGGCTGATGCCCGCTTCGTCCGCCGCGTCGTAGTACTTCGCCCACGTCAGCGTCACATCTTCACTCGGCCCGTCTTCGAAGTGCAGCCATCCCTCGGGAAGCGTGTACGACGCTTGCCCGCCCGGGAAGTACTCGCTCCCGGTGATCAAGCTGAGCACCTCTGCGCCTGCGCGGCTGAACGTGCTGTGCCCGGATACATATCCGGCGAACGCCGGCGAGACGAAGGTCGACAATTGGTACGGAATCCAGTCAACGCCCAGGATCCACCCGACACCGCCGACCTCCGTCTCCGGGTCATCCGGCGTGCCACGCCACGAACGGATCGCGATGTCGCCGACCTCGCCGTAGTACATGAACTCGCCGTCGGGGGTCATGATCGGATCGCCGAACTGGTCGAGCAGCAGGCTGTCGATCAGGTGGTGGTGGCGACCGCCCTCGGCCGCGGTCTCCTCGGTGATCACTTCGATCAGCCCATCGACGAGCGGGATTCCTTCCGGGTGATACGACGGCCCACCCGGATCGCTCGATTGCCCGCGCTCGCACATGTAGCGGATGTGCGAGATCGGTCGCGAGTAGTCGTAATGACCCTTGATGCCCCACGCCGCGACCGCCGCGTCGTGCACTGCGCCGTTCAGCGCGAAGTAGGTCTTGATATCCCACTCGAGCAGATCGACCGGATCGCCGTCGCCCCAGATGCGATGCTCGACGAGCGGACTGTCCGTGACATTGTTGTTGAAGATCGTGTTCCAGTGTCCGGGCGGCGTTTCAGACGCCGGGCCGTCGGCCCAGAACTCGGCCAGGCACCGGTAGTAGTCGGCCGCGAGGCACAGCACCGGCGGATACGGCTCGCCGGTGATCGGGTTGACGCCGTAGCCCTCGCCGTCGTTGGAGCCGAGCGGGTTGTTGTGGTGGGTCGCGGGCCCGATATCGATCACGGTCGAATCCGCCGGATCAAGCATCGCACTCTTCTCGATCAGCGCGACGGCGTTCGCACGGAAATCCTCGTCTCCGGGTCCGTTGAGCAGCGGAGGCATGCCCGGATCATGGTGGAGTCCCGTGTCCGGATCCCGGTCGCGATCGGTCAGAGCGAAGGGCGCCACCCCGCCCCAGTGCGGGCCGATGAACTCCTGGATCGAAGCACCAATCACGATGCCGTTCTGAAGCACGAGGTACTCGAAGGCCAGCGGCTGCCAGCGGTTGGGGAACTCCATTCCGTTTGTGCCCGGCAGGTTGTGCGGCATCTCGACGTTCACCGGCTGGTACGGCGGGTAGTCGTAGTCCGTCGCCTCGCGCGACCCGTCCTCGAGCCCCCACGCGATCATCGCCTCGGCGATGCGGTTGCCGATCGCCGCCGGCGAATCACCGTCGGTGGTCGTGTTCGCCGGGTCGTAGCCCAGCCCGATCAGCAGGTTGTCGAACTCGGGGAGCGACTCGTCCGCACCGGGGCTCTTTGCGAAGCGGTGGGACAGCAGGCGGTACGCCGCGTAGCTGATCGCCTCCTCGCGCTTGGCCTGCACGTCGCCGGCCATGTTGCCTGCCTCGTCCGAAAGGTACGGGTCCGCTTCGACCTGGTACGCGCACCACGCGTCGTACATCACAAGCGAGGTGTGCCACAGGTTCCGAGCGTGCACGCCGGGTCGTGGGGTGTCGCGCCGGATCGCGTCGAGCAGCGCTTCGTTCCATTGGCGCGCCACGGACTGTTGCGGGGATGGATCACCGGCGATCGCGCTGCCCGCTGTCGCGAGCAGCGAACCCGCACTGATCGTCCCGAACCCGAGCACGCCGCACATGGCAGCGCCCCGAAGTCCCGCCGACAGAAACCCGAAGCGCTTCGTCTCATTGTGTACGGCCATGGCCGACTCTCCCGCACGCGGCGCACAACAACCGCTCGACGACAGCGCCGCCTCGCAACCGTGCGAACCACTTTGCTCAAAGCCTCCCGGACGCCTCGAGCACCTCACTCCACGAACCCGGGGCGGTTTACATCTGCAACAGGATCGCCACAACGGGGTTGGGATATCCGGGTATCCCCACGAGTTACCCCTAATCTCCCACAATCTTTTTTCGGTTCAAGGGCGGACTTGGAATTTTTTGCGGCCATTCCGGCGCGCCCCGCGAAGAAACCGCGCGGTGACGCGCGCCGAATGCCCGCGAACGCGTTTCTAACCGCGAGCACGGTCGCGAGCCTCCCACGCTGCGCGGTTGCATTCGCGCGGTCACTAATTTTGTTCTTGAATCTGAGTTGACATCGTGTACGCTCATCGTCGTGAGCAATCGCTCATGGCGATCGTCACGGTGGCGGCATCCGGCCGCTCCCGGGCCTCGTGGGGAACTTGAATCATGTCGTCACGAATCTCTGTTCGGACCGCGCTGTCGGTCTGCGCGCTACTGCCCTGCTCATCCGCTTTCGCGGGCAGCGGGCTCAGCCCGTTCACCGAGGAAGCCGCCTCTCGCGGCGTCAGCTTCAACGTCCGCGCCCCCACCGGCAATATCTTCGGCTACGGCGTCGGCATCGCCGACCTCAACCAGGACGGTGCACCAGACATCATCTCCGTCGGCGACGCGGCCGGCGGCGTCAAGATCTGGCAGAACGACGGAAACGGATTCTTCACCGATCGTTCCCTCGTGCCGGGCCTGCAGGGAAGCATCCCCGCTCGCCTCTACTCCGCCGTCTCCGCCGGCGACTACGACAACGACGGCGACCTCGATCTCTACCTCTCCGCTTATGGCCAGCCCGACATCCTCCTGCGCAACGACGGCAACTGGACCTGGACCAATGTCACATCAGAGGCCGGTCTCGGTGACGCCGGCGCGGGCTGCGGCATCTCGTGGGTGGACTTCGACGGCGACGGCTGGCTCGATTTCTACCTCGCCAACCGCACCGGAACCTTTTTCGTCGGCAACGGCCCGGCTCTCCAGGAGAACCGCCTCTACCGCAACAACGGCGACGGAACCTTCACCGATGTCGCGGTCCAGATGAACGTCCACGACCCCGGCACACCCAGCTTCCAAGGCAACTTCTTCGACTACAACGACGACGGACGCCCCGACCTCTACCTCGCCAACGACAAAGGCAACAGCGCCTGCACCTACCCCAGCCGTCTCTTCCGCAACGACGGCGAAACCTTCACCGATGTCTCCGAGGAAGCCAACGCCCTGCTCTGCATCGACGGCATGACCGTCACCATCGGCGACTTCAACAACGACCTCCGCCAGGACGTATACGTCTCCAATGTCTTCGACGGCAACTCCCTGCTCGTCGCGCAACCCGGGCATTCGTTCCTCGATGAGGCCGACGACACGGGCACGCTCAGCACCTACTTCGGATGGGGCGCTCAGTTCTTCGACGTCGAGAACGACGGCCACCTCGAGCTCTACCTCTGCAACACGGGAGGCCCCAACGAACTGTTCTCGCACACCGGAGTCTTCCCCTGCAACGACTTCGCCCCGGATTACGCGATCGTCGGCGGCCCGAACGATTTCAGCTACTCCGCCGCCATCGGCGACCTCAACAACGACGGCGCGATGGACCTTGTCATGTCCTCCACCAGCCGGCCGCTCCGCGTGTACATCAATCACGAGGGAACGAAGCGCGACTGGCTCATGGTCCGCCCGATCTCCGAGCACGCGTATCGCGACGCCCACAACGCCCTCGTCACCGTGACCTCGAATCTCGGCACCTTCCGGCGCGAGATCACGCCCAACTCCGGCTACAAG
>Ga0070727_10001993_pt1 | contig 20416 bp, 12 predicted proteins | sample tdAd472_FD_66722 | JGI IMG/M metagenome (GOLD analysis project Ga0070727, IMG submission 66722) | Marine sediment microbial communities from the Atlantic coast under amendment with organic carbon and nitrate - tdAd47.2 | ecosystem: Environmental > Aquatic > Marine > Coastal > Sediment | place...
TAGAGCGGGAGGAACGCCGTGAGGCCCATGACCTCGAGCAAGGCCCGTGGGATCCCCCACACCTGCGACCCGACGAGCTGCATGCCCGCACCCTGGCACTGGGTCGCGAACTGGACCAGGGCCGCGGCGCCCTCGGCGTCGAGGTCGAGCCAGCGCTGACCGTCGAGCAGGATCTTGGAGGGCTGGTTCTCCAGCAGCTGGGCGAACATCGCCTGAGCCTGGTCGAGGTCCCCCTCGGAGAGGGAGCCGCAGGGGAGGAGCACCTGAACCCTGCCGCCGTTGGCGGTGGTGGTCATCAGCTTCAGCCGTGACTCGCGCAGCTCGCCGTCTTCATGAGCGGCAGCCTTGAGCGCGGCCTTGGCGGCGTCGACGTCGGGGTGAGCCTCGACGAACTGGGTCATGCCCAGGTGGTCGGCGAGCTCGCGGGCCTCGCCCTGGAGCCCGGCGAACGCGATCCCACCGCCGGCCTCGACGGCACGGAGGAAGTCCCCGGCGATCGCGCCGAGCACGTCTGCGCTGGCCCACTCCAGCTCGCTGGCCTCGACCACGATCCGGCAGCGGCCCTTCTCGAAGTGCGCGCTGAGACCCTTGCGCACCTGCTTGCGCGCCTTGTCGTCCTCGTCGGAGTTGCCGCGCAGCTGGAGCTGACCGACGCCGGCGCCGAGCTTGGACACAGAGACCTTGAACGCCGACATGCGACCACCTTCGAGCTAGCAGCCTAGCAGGGGAGGCGGCGGGACGAGTGCACCCCGCGCGGGGCCAGATATCGCTGGCGCTCGCCCCAGCCCAGCCCGTAGCCTGCAGGCGTGATCGTGCTCCTCGAACTCGCGCTGCTGCTCGGGGCGCTGGCCCTCGGGTGGGTGGCCTGGCGCCGCGGCGCCGTACGCAACGCGGCCAGCTTTGCCAGCGCGCTGCTCGCGGGCGGCGTCGGCGTCGGCGCGGGCTACCTGCTCGCGCTCGGCGTGCGGGGGCTCGGCGGGCAGATCTCGACCGCCGCCCTCGCGGCGCTGATCGCCTGCGCCGGGACCTACGCCGGGCTGGGGGTGCTCCTCCGCCGGCGCCTGCAGCGCGGTGACCCGAGCCCCCTCGACCGTTGGGAGGCGCGCTGGGACCAACGCCGCTCGTTGCGGCTGGCGACCGCGGTCGTCGCTTCGCTCGGCGCGCTGGTGCTGGCGCTGTCGGGCGCGTTCGTGGCGGTGAACCTCGTCGCCCTGCGGTGGCCCCGGCTGGTGCGCGGGGGGGTCGTGCTCGAGCTGTTGCAGCTGCGCGACCCCGGCCCTCCCGGCGCGAGAGGCGGCGACCCCGACGCGCTGGAGCGCGTCGCGCGCCGGATCGGCCTGCGGCAGGTCCTCGACCACTACGAGGCGCTGCGGGTCGTGCTGACCCTCCCCAGCGACCGGCTGCGCTGGCTCGTCGCCCGGGACCCCCAGCTCGAGCGGATCATGGAGCACCCCCTGCTGCGGGAACTGGCCGGCGACGCGGCCTTCTCCCAGCGCCTGCTCTCCGCCAGCGAGGGCTCTCCCAGCGCGGTGGCGGCGCTGCTCGACAGCGAGCGCCTGGACTCGCTGCGGGAGGACGAGGCCCTGCGCCGGGCCTTGGGGCGGATCGATCTGGTGCGCCTGCGCCAGCGGGTCGAGCGCCGCGCCCAGCTGGGCTTCCCGCTCCCGCTCCGCTGGCGCGAGGTCGCTCACGGCGCGCTGCCGACCAGCCGCCTGACCCCCTGGTCGCGCTATCGCTTGGGCCCGCTGGTCGAGCTCGACCCGCGCGCGACCTCCCTCGCCGCCCGCAGCGCTTGGGTCAGCGAGGCCGGCGGGCCGCACCACCTTCGCCTGCGGGCCCCCGACCTCGACGGCCACGCCCGGGCCTGGCTGGACGGCAAGCCCCTCGAGCTGAGCCTGCACGGCGACTGGTGGGTCGCGAGCTGGGTCGACCGCCCCGGACAGCCGCGGACCCTCGAGCTCGCGCTCGAGCCCGGCGCGAGCCTCGCCGGCCGCCTCGAGGCGTGGGCCGTCGAGGTGATCCCGCCCCCCTCCAGGGACCGCCGGGTTTCGGCTCGCGCAGCGCCGGAGTAGGCTGCGGCTCTCCAGAGGGAGGCCCCATGCCCGCGGTTCCCAACGCGGTGGTCGTGCTGACCACCGCGCCCACCCCCGAGGTCGCCGAGCAGATCGCGCGCGCCCTGGTCGAGGCCCAGCTCGCCGCCTGCGTGAATCTCGTCCCCGGCGTCCGCTCGATCTACCGTTGGCAAGGCGAGGTCCACGACGAGGGCGAGCTGCAGCTGGTGATCAAGACGACACCCGGGCTGCAGGCGCAGGTGCTCGCGAAGCTCGAGGAGGTCCACCCTTACGACGTCCCTGAGGCGCTGGTGTTGCCAACGCACGGCGGGTCCCAAGCGTATCTGAATTGGATCCACGAGGTGACCGCATGATTCGAGCACTGGGAATCGCGCTCGCGCTGAGCTGCGCCGCCGGAGCCCTGGCCCAGGACCAGGACGAACGGCCCGGCGTCGGCGACCGGCTCGAGGCCCTGCGGGCCGACGCCTTCGCCCCCGAGCGGCTCGCCGCCCGGCGGGCGCGGCTCCTGGAGGCCCTGCCCGCCGGGGCCGTGGCCGTCGTCGGCACTCCGCCCCGCGAGAACGACACCTGGGCCTACCGCCCAGCCCCCGACTACCGCTACCTCAGCGGACTCGAGGAGCCCGAGGTGGTGCTCGTGATCGCCGAGGGCGTCGACCTGGCCTTCGCCCCCCCGCGCGACCGCCGCTTCGAGCTCTGGAACGGGGCCCGGCTTGGCCCGGGCGCCGAGGCCGCCAGCCGGCTGGGTGTCGAGGAGGTCCGGGATCGGGCCCAGCTCTCCGCGTTGCTGCGGGAGTTGCTGGCGGATGAGGGGGCCCAGCTCTACCTCAGCGGCCTGCAGCTCGAGGAGCTCGAGCTCGAGGGGGTGGAGGCCCAGTCGGCGAGCAAGGCGATCGGCCTCCTGCGCCAGGTCAAGGACGAGGCCGAGGTCGCGCTGCTGAGCCACGCCATCGACGCCACCACGGCGGCGCTGACCGAGGCGATCCGCTCGATCCGACCCGGGCTCTACGAGTTCGAGGTTCAGGGGGTGATCGAGTACCTGTTCACCCGCTACGGCGCCCAGCGCGCCGGCTTCGCGTCCATCGTCGGCAGCGGACCCAACAGCTGCGTCTTGCACTACGTGCGCAACCGCCGCCGGATGCACACCGGCGACCTCGTCGTCATGGACGTGGGGGCCGAGGCCTACGGCTACACCGCCGACGTGACCCGCACCGTCCCCGTCTCGGGCACCTTCACCCCGCGCCAGCGCGAGATCTACGAGATCGTGCTCCGCGCGCAGCGGGCCGGGATCGCCGCCGTCAAGCCTGGGGTCCGGGTGCGGGACGTGCACCGCGCGGCCGCGAAGGTGATCGCCGACGCCGGCTACCGCGCGGCCTTCCCGCACGGGACATCCCACTGGCTGGGCATGGATGTGCACGACGTCGGCGACTACAGCCGCGTCCTCGAGCCGGGAATGGTGCTCACCGTCGAGCCCGGGATCTACCTCGCTGACGAGGCCCTCGGGGTGCGGATCGAGGACGACGTGCTGGTGACCAAGGACGGTGGCCGCGTGCTCTCGGCGCGGGTCCCGCGCAGCGTCGACGAGCTGGAGGCGCTGCTCGAACGCGACGGCGTGGGCAGCAAGCCCGTGGCGCCGTTGGAGGCGCCCGCGCCCGCCGAGGGCGAGCCCAAACCCGAGTCCGAGCCCGAGCAGCGGCGGTTCTAGGGCCTGTCCGCCGAGGGGGGCAGCGGGGGTTGGGCTCCGTTACCTTGGGGTGGGCGGAGCAGGTCGACCGCCCGGGAGGCGCCCCGTAACCGGCGACGGCAACCACGGTCTACCCGAGCTCGCGGGCTACACGATCCTGCGGCCCCTGGGGCGCGGTGGCACGGGCAAGGTCTACCTCGCTCGCCAGCAGCGCCTCGAGCGCCTGGTCGCGATCAAGGTGCTCGACACGGAGCTCTCTGGAGAAGAGGGGTTCCTCGAGCGCTTCTCTCGTGAGGCCCAGGCCGCCGCCATGTTCCAGCACCCGCACGTGGTGCCGATCTACGACGCCAGCCACGACCCCGAAACCAACACCCACTTCATCGCCTTCGAATACATGCCCGAGGGATCCCTGGAGGACTTGCTCACGCGCGAACCCGTGCTCAGCGAGCGGCGCGCGCTCGAGATCGTGCGCGCCATCGCCGACGCGCTCGCGTTCGCCCAGGAGCGCAAGCTGCTCCACCGCGACGTGAAGCCGGGGAACATCCTGCTCACCGCCGAAGGGGTCCCCAAGCTCTCGGACCTGGGCCTCGCCCGCCGCACCGATCAAGGACCGGGCGCCGTGACCCAGGCCGGGTTGGTCGTGGGCACGCCCTATTACATGGCGCCAGAGCAGGCCCTGGGGCGGGTCGACCTCGACATTCGCGTGGACATCTACTCCCTCGGCCTCTGCCTGTGGCGGATGCTCACCGGGCTCCTGCCCTTCGTGGCCAAGGACGAGAAGCGACCGAGCGTGATCGAAGCGTTGACTCGCCGACTGAGCGAGGAGCTGCCCGACGTGCGCACCGTGCGCCCCGAGATCACCGAGCGCACGGCCAAGCTCCTGAAGGGCATGGTCGCTCGCCGACGTCAGGAGCGGTATCGCGACCCCAAGGCGGTGCGCGACAACGTGGCCCGGATCCTCGCCGGCGAGGGCGTGGCGATCCCCTCGGTCACCGACTCCGCGGATCACCTGCCCGCCACCCGCGCGGCCGCCCAGCGCGCCGCCGCGCGCGCAGTGGGCAGCGACGTGAGCAGCATCCCCTCCCAGGGCTTCTCGCTGGCGGCCCTCGCTGGGACCCTCCTGGTGGGGGTCGTGTTGGGCGCCGTCTCCAGCCGCTTGCTCGCTCCGCCTCCGCAGCTCGCCGCGCGCGACACAGCCGCCCCGGGCGACTCGGACCCGCCGCGGGATCCGCCGGCGGTCGACCCGCCGGTCGTGGACGACCCGCCGGTCGTGGACGACCCGCCGCTGGACGATCCGCCTCCGCTGGACGACCCACCGGTAGGGGACGACCCGCCGCCTGTCGATCCGCCCGTCGAACCGCTCCAAGACCCGCCGGTGGACGACCCGCCCGAAGACCCGCCGCTGGACGACCCGCCCGAAGACCCCCCGCTGGACGACCCGCCCGCGGTGGACCCGCCCGCGGTGGACCCGCCGCTGGACGACCCGTCCGAGGTGGACCCCGAGCAAGCGACGGATGACGCGGGGACCGAAGACCCGCCGATCGTACTCGGACCCCCGCTGGAGTATTCCGCGGAGCGGGCGGCAGAGATCTCCACCGCACTGCTCTGCGACCGCAGGCAGGGGATCTCGCAGCTCGAGCGGCTCGCGGACTTCGAGCGAGACCCTGCGGGGCGGACCTTCGTGTCCACCATGCGCCTGGCCCTCGAGGCCACGGACGGACGGGTTCCCTGGGCCGAGCGACGCGTGGCCTTGCGCAACCTGATCGCCAAGCTGCGCGAGCTGCCGCCCGGGGCCGGGCGCAGCGCCCGCACGGTGCGCGGGCTGTTCGGGACCTGGGAGCAGACCCTCGACTGCGTGCTCGCGTTGCGTCGCGTGTTCGCCGAGCCAGCGGGTCGAGCGGGCGCCCTGGAGCTGTTCTCCGAGCTCCCGCCCGAGCTGGGCTACGCCGAGCTCGCGGGGCGGGTGCTGGACCTGGTCGAGGCGCTGGACGACTGCCGGGGACCGCTGAGCACGGCGAGCCGGCGGGAGCTGTCGCGGAGTGTGGCCGAGCTCGACGTGGTGCTGGCGCGGACCGCCCTCGGCGGGGTGCTGCACGAGGAGCTGAAGAGCGTGCTCACCGTGGCCGGGAAGCTGATCGAAGACCCGCGCAGCTGCCTGGTCGCGGCGCTCCACGAGACCCGGCGGGAGTGCCCAGACAGCCTGTTCGTCGGCTCGCGCTTCCGGGAGATTCCTACCGAAGGCGCCCTGAGCGACATGCCCGCGGGCTCGGCGCTGCTGGTGCTCACCGACGCGCCGCACGGGCTGACGCTCCACGTGGGGGAGATCAAGATCCAGCTCAGCCCCGGGACCTTGCGCCTCGGCGATCAGCGGCTGGCCTTCGACTGGACGCGCCCGCGCCTGGTCTACGTCGCCGCCCGCGAGCAGCAGCTGCTGGTTCGGATCCCCGACGGCGACCCGACCGAGGTCGTGCTCGAGCGGCCGTTCCCGCGGGAGGTCCCGTTCACGGTCAGCGAGGGCAAGGTTTGGCTGGCGCACCTCGAGCTCCTCAGGCGGCCCTCGCGGACTGGGACGTATCGCCCCCGGCGTGGCGAGGCCCTCCGCGCGCTGCTGGAGCAGTGAATGGGGGCGCCCACGCTGCCGTCGATCCTCCGCTGGGGGGGATGGCAGCTTGACGGTCTCACCGTCGCGTGAGAACGTCTGCGGGATAGATCCGCTTTGTTTGGGGGAGGACTCCGTGCGCTCCGTGATTTGTGCTCTAGCCCTTTGCTGCGTCGGGGTTTCCCTCGCCGAGTCGGACCTCGACGAGGCGCTCGCCAAGCCGGTCACGCTGAACTTCCGGCGGACCCCGCTGGTCGTCGTGCTCGACGCGCTGCAAGAGCGCGCGACTGGGCTGAACATCACGGCTGACGCCAACGTGCTCGCCCGACCGCTGTTCGTGACCCTCAAGGTCGAGGACATGAAGATCTCGGACGTGCTGGCGCAGATCCGTGAGGACCACTCCCTCGCCGAGACTCGCTGGGCCGGCGCGCTGCTGCTGCACGACGCCGACAAAGGCCCCAGCGGCAAGCCCACCACCGGCGAGGGCAACAAGGCCCTCGAGAAGCCGGTCTCCGTGACCTGGGTCAACCTGACCGCGGCCGAGGCCATGGATCGGCTGAAGGCCCGCTACAAGGTCGAGGGCGACCTCAGCACCCGCGCGCGGGTGGCGGTGCAGCGCACCGGCGCCAGGGTGCGCTTGCGCCTGCGGAGCTTGCCCTTGCGGCACGTGCTCGACCACACCTGCCGCCAACTGGGGCTGGAGTGGTCGCTGGACGAAGCCGGGAAGGTGAGCCTCGACGCGCCTCGCAACGGGACAGGGCCCGACCTCACCGCCGAGACCATCGACCGCGTCCGCGATCCGCAGGAGGACATGCCCAAGCTCTTCGACGACCTGCACAAGCCGGCGATCCGCTCGGGAGCCACGCGCCGTCTGCTCGCGATCGGCGAGGCCGTCGCCCAACCGGCCGCCGACAAGCTGCCCGACGAGACGGACCCGGACGTGGTGCAGGCGCTGCTCGAGATCCTCGCCCAGGTGGGGACCAACGCCCACTACGAGCCGGTGCTCAAGGTGTTCCGCGACCCGCGGCGCTCCCTCGAGGAGCGCGTCGCCGCCGGTCAGGCTCTCGGCGACATGCAAGCCGTCGACGCGATCCCCTACCTCATCGCGGCCCTCGACCACACCTGGTTCTCCGTCTCGGAGACCGCGCGGCAGGCGCTGGTCAAGATCGGCGGCCCGGTCAGCGAGACCCTCGCCGGTCACTACAAGCGCGAGGTCGGCAAGAAGAACGGTCGGGAAGGCCTGATCTACCGCGGGCTGCTGATCTTCGGTGAGATCGGCGACGAGACCAGCCGCAAGGTCCTGCTCGAGGCGCTGGCAACCGACGGCGGCGAGCGCGAACTCTCGATCAAGCACCACGCCGCGATCGGCCTGGGCATGACCGGCGACGTCGAGGTCGTCGAGCCGCTGATCGAGGCCATGACCGTGGCCGAGGAGAAGCGCCAGTTCCAGGTGGTGAGCTACATCTCCCGCTCGCTGACCTGGCTCACCGACGCCCAGAACGCGCCCCGCGCTGTCGAGTGGCGCGGCTGGTGGGAGAAGGAGAAGGCTCGGATCCGCGCACGGATCGCGCGCCGCAAGGAGCTCGAGGAGATGGGGCTCGACACCGACGTCAAGCCCGACCTCAAGGGCCTGAACCTCCCCAAACGGGAAGAGAAGTAACGCGCGGGTGTCGAGCCTCGGCAGCTCGCTGCGGCGAATGCTCGAGGCCCTCCGCTTCGGTGACGACCTCGAACGCCTCGGGCACCTGATCCGGCGCCGGTTGGGGGACCTCTCCCCGGCGAGCCTGCCCCAGGGGCCGCCGCGCAGCGTGGCGCTCCTCGATCAGCTGCTCGAGGGCGACGACAAGCAGCTCGACCTGGCCTACGCGCTCTCGCTGATCGCGTGGGAGGACGCGCCTCACGTGGTGGGCGTTCCCCGCGTCGTGGCGCGCGTGCACCAGCTGGGCGACGCTCTCCGCCAGCGGATCGTCGGCAGGACATCACCCGCTGAGCAGCTGAGGATCGCCAACTCCCTCGTCTTCGACGAGCTGGGCTGGGAGGCCGCCTCGCCCCGTGAGCGCAAGGTAGGCGAGAACCGGCTGGGCGATCTGTTGTTGCCCTATGTGCTCGAGCGCCGACGCGGGCACTGCGTGGGGCTCTCGACCGCCTACCTCGCCGTGGCCCAGCGCGCGGGGCTGCCGGTGTTTGGGGTCTCGGTCCCCGGTCACTTCTTCGTCCGCTACGACGACGGCCAGACCGCGCACAACGTGGAGACCACCGCCCGCGGCGTGAGCCTCCCCGACGCGCACTACGTCGAGCGCTTTCGCATCTCCGACGAGCTCGTGCAGCGCGGGGTCTACCTGCAGAGCCTCAGCCGGCGCGAGGTGCTGAGCGAGGTGCTCAACAACCGCGCGAACGTGTATTGGGATCGGGGCGACGCCGAGCGCGCGGCGCGCGACCTGGATCGGGTGACGCGGGTCAGCCACGGCTTCTCCCGGGCGCGGCTGGGGCGGGGCTTCATGGCCAAGGCCCGCGGCGACTTCGCCCGTGCCCGAGGCGAGCTCGCCGCCGCGCTGGCGATCGAGCCTGGCCTGGCTCGCGCCGAGCTGCTGCTGGGGGAGATCCACCTCGAGCTGGGCGAGCTGGAGCAAGCCCAGGCGCGCTTCGAGCGCGCGGCCGAGGGGGTCGACAACCCGCTGGCGCTGACCAACCTGGGGCGGGTCGAGAGCCGTCGCGGGGACTACGCCTCGGCGATCCGCTGGCACCGGCGAGCGCTGCAGGCCGACCCCGGGAGCCACGTCGCCTGGAACAACCTCGGCGTGGCGCAGCTGGCCCTCGGTGAGCGGGCCGTCGCCGAGCAGGCGTTCCGCAAGGCGCGCGCGCTGGCCCCCGAGTTCGTGCCGGCCGCGGAGAACCTGCTGCACGTGAGGCGGCGCGGAGGCCCCGTGCGCTTTGGCCTGCGCGGGCTGTTCAACTGGATCTGCCGTCACTACGAGGAGGGGATCGAGGCCGCGCCGCACAATGAGCGTCTGCGCGCGCGCTACGTGCGCTTCCTCCTCGAGTGCGGGCAGAGGGAGGAGCGCGCCAGCCGCGTCGCGCGGGAGGGTCTCGCCGGGGGGCCCTCGGTGCGGGGGTTGGAGACCCTGGCGAACGTGCGCAGGCATCAGCGCCAGCTCGCCGAGGCCCGGCGCCTGATGCGGCAAGCGCTCGAGCTCGACGCCGCGCGCGGGGGGCACGCTCAGGCGCGCTTGCGCGGGCGGATCGCGGCGATGGAGGCCGACGCCGCCAAGGCCTGAGGCCTCGCCTGCGACAAACCATCCCTTGTCAGGTGTGCACCCTTCGCGAACCGTTGGGTGTGAGCAAGGAGTCGATAACGCTAGGGGTCTACGTCGGCGGGAGCTCGGTCGAGTCGGTCAGCTCTCGCGGGCACGAGACCGTGATCGGGACCCAGGCCACTCAGGAGCCTGAGGCCTGGTTGGAGCTGATCCTCTACGGGATCTCCCACGACTCCGGGCAGGAGCTGCGGGGGGCGTTCGCCTTCGGCGCCGGGGTCTCACGCAAGCTGGAGTTCAACCTCCGGCGCAAGGCGAGGGCAGCGGGCTTCCACATGGTGCTCGTTGTCCCGGCGACCGCCGCGGCGCGCGAGGGGCTCTCGGGGGAGGAGCTGGATCCGCAGGTGCCGTTGATCGTGCTCCACCCCGAGCGCAGCCAGCTTGGGGTTGGCGACCGGGCCGATTGGGTGCGCCCGATCCCCGGGCGCGAGGCCCGCGAGCTGGCGGTGTCGCTGCGGTGTCTGCTGAAGTCGCTCACCCCCGGCGAGCGCCGCGAACGGCTACGGCGGGTGGTCGTGGTCGGCTCCGACGAGATCGTGGACGCCTACGGGCGGCGGACGATCGAAGACGAGCTCCGCGGGATCGGCGCGCGCAAAGTGGAGTTTCGCCACGAAGCCTTCGCCCTCGCCCGAGGCGCGCTGGAGGTCGGACGGAAGACCCCACGCACCCTCTGGAGGCGCGTCGCGCGCAGTTAAGTCCTCTTTTTGCAATTGCTTAGGGCGTCCCATAGGGCCGCGGCAGGAGTATCTCTTTGCACCCAAAGGAATTAGACGAATTCGAAGAACCAGTCTCGGTTCGGGCTCCGAGGGAATGTTTGATAGGCTGGCCACCCGCCCGAGCTGGAGCTCACCCTCGTGAGCCCCAGCAGGGCAACCGGTTGTGAGGCGACCGGTGGGCACCAGGCCCAGCCTGAGGAGGACGAATGCGGCAAGCCGACGAACGCGGCTCGATGCTCATTGTTGCGCTGGGAATTCTCACCCTGTTGAGCGTGCTGGCGATCACCTTCGTCTCGCTGATGCGCCTCGAGCGCGCGGCGTCACGGAACTACGTCGACACCGTGCGCGCGCGCTTGATCGCGGAGGGTGGTCTGGAGACGGGCATGGCGCTGATGAAGCGCCTGGCCGGCACCGAGGCCTACTCCGACCCCAACGCGCCCCACATCTACGCAGACGGCAACTACGCGCTGCCGCTGGAGGACTCGCTGGCGGCGCGCCCGGGTCAGGCGGGCTACGACCCCCAGCGGCGGGCGAGCTTCGCCGGCGGGCTGGAGATCCTCGGCCAGACCTACACCAACGGTGAGGACCGCTACAAGATCAAGGTCATCGACACCCAGACCCAGTTCAACCTGAACAGCGTCTACGACGTGGTCAACGACGTGGACCACGGCTACGTGCGTTGGCTCGACGCCCTGGGCGTGGCGATCTCGCGGCGGGTGGTCGCGGGCACCTCGGCCAACGGGCGCAACCCGATCCTCCACGCGCGCTACCCCAAGGGTGACCCCAACGCCAAGCGCGGCGGTGAGGCGATCTACGCCTTCCGCCTCAGCCGCGAGGGCCAGCGCTTCAACTCCAAGACCGAGCTGACCGAGGTCCTGGCGACCGAGGAGGACTACATCCTCCTGCGCGACTACGTGACCACCAAGAGCTGGTTCGACCCGCACACCGTCAGCGCCAAGTCGCAGACCCTCCTCGGCCCCTCGGGCAACCGCCAGACGATGAAGGCCTGGTCCGACGTCGTCGACACGGGCAAGCGCAGCCCGATCAACGTCAACCTCGCGACGAAGGAGGTCCTCGCGGCCAACCTGGCCGGGATCGCGGGGCGGGGGATCTTCCTCTACACCGGCGACTACGCGACCCGCGACCAGCGCCTGCAGGACATCGACGCGGGCACGATCTTCGTCGACGCGGCCTCGGGCATGAAGGAGGAGACCGAATACGGCACGGTGCCGATCCTGGTCTACTTCTCGCCCTTCGGATTCCAGCCGGGCACGGCGCCCTCGGATCCGCCCAAGATCCACGGCTCACTGCAGCTGGCGGACATGATCTACCAGCAGGTGCGCAACAAGCCCTTCGAGAACTTCCAGGAGTGGGAGGACTGGGTCGACCGCACGGTCACCGACGGGTTGATCTCGAGCATGCGCGACCCCGACGGCACGTATCAGTTCCCGCGGCCGGACGACGCGGCGCTGCCGATCTTCCGCCTCAACCACGACCTGCTGACCGCGAGCCCCTCGCCGGCGGACGTGCGCAACCACCCTCGGTTCCGGCCCTGGTTCTTCAACGCGGTGCGCGCGTTGATCAAGGCCAACTTCAACCCCAACGCGCGACTCTCCAGCTGGAACCCCGACGACGCGCTCTACCTCGAGGTCGACAAGGGCGGGTTGATCTTCCCTTCGAACCCGACCAACCCCGGCGCGGGCACCGACATGCCCCGCTACCAAACCAGCGAGTGGTGCTTCGCCTCCAAGGGCGTGTTCGAGATCGTGTCGCTGGGTGAGGTGCTCGGCGCTCCGCCCGAGGACCCGACCCAGGGCACCGAGAAGATCATGTTCGCCCAGGCCAAGGTGCGCGGGATCCTCCAGCTCTACGACACGGTGACCCACACCACCCAGCGCGAGTTCGAGCGTTGGGGGTCGAAATACCAGAACGACCGGATCGCCCTCGACAGCTTCCCCGTGGCCAAGGCCTACTGGGATCCGGCGGCGCTGCCGATCTCGGGTGCGCAGCTCCAGGCCGTGCTCGACGAGGCCGGGTCCTCCGACTACAACCACCCGAGCGAGTTCGACGGCTACCTCCAGGTCGGCACCCGGATCAAGGACAACGCCTTCGACAGCCGCGTGCTCGACATGGGCCCCCCGACCCTCGAGATCCTCTTCGATCAGCGCAAGCTGACGAACCCGACCGCTGGCGACCCCTTCCACCGCGACGCGTTGATCGCCGACACGTCGGGCACGGCGCCGGTCAACCAGGCCGGCTATGGCCTCCCGCTCAAGGGGCGACAGAACATTCCCAACGGCTGGTGCTGGCCCTTCGGCACGGCCACCACGGGCGTGAGCGACCTCGTGCGCACCGGCTCCGAGCCGCTGGTGTGGCGCTTCGACGTGCTCACCCCGCAGGGTTACCTCAACAGCGAGCTGCGCCGCACCGAGCTCTGGTACCGCGCCTCGGACAAGAACAGCCAGGCCCTCGACCCCAACCCCGACGGGCGCCTGCGCGGCGACAGCTACCTCCGCCTCTCCGAGGGGGGCAACGTGGCGCCGACGCCGCGCGGCGGTGTGGAGTTCTGGTACAAGCCCGAGTTCGACTGGGCGATCCGTGATAGTCAGGGCACGGTGACCGCGGGTGGCGCCGAGCCCGACTCGCGCTACTGCGGGCTGATGAGCGTCTCGCACGTGACCCAGAACCCGGCGGGCATGGCGGCGGACAACCAGCCCGGCTCCTGGACCCGCGGCACGCAGATGTTCGTCGTGCGGAACACCTCCGGCGACCTGCGGATCACGCGCATGTTCTACGAGGTCGTGGGCCCGACCAACGACCCGCAGGAGGAGCCGCTGCTCGCCGACCCGATCAGCGGGGCGCCGATCACCTTCAGCCAATACTTCCAGAACGCGGCGCAAAACCTGCAATACGTCTGGCCGCCGGCCGAGCTGCTCTCGGTGGTGGGGACCCCCTTCGAGAACATTCAGGTCGCGCGCACCGAGCTCTGGGTTCCCTACCAGCAGCTGCGTGAGTGGCGCGCCCGCGAGTGGCACCACATCGCGTTCACCTGGGACGACGAAGAGGCCGACGACACCCAGCGGATCAAGGTGTGGCTCGACGGCACCCGGGTCCAGGCGGGCGTGCTCGTCCACCGCCAGTGGCCCGGGGCCGCGGCGGACGCGAACCGGCGCTACGAGCCGTTCTTCCCCGACCCCAACGACCCCACCCAGCTCCCGCTGAACTTCGACGACTACGTCGCGGCCGCGGGCACTCCGCCTCCGACGCTGCCTGGCGGCGTGTTGCCTGCCGACAAGCGCTTGCCGAGCTTCGTGCGCCTCAACCACCGCACCGGCCCGAGCACTCCTCCCAGCGGGAGCGGCATGTCGCAGCCGCAGTACGAAGCCGAGCTGCGCCCCAAGGATCAGATCGTGATCGGCGGGGTGGCGCGCAACCAGGCGGTCGCTGGCGGCCTCTACAAGCATGAGCAGGACGCGGTGCTCCCCGCCAACGGGACCATCGACGAGGTGCGCTTCTTTGGCGGGACCCAGCTCACGCCGGCGGACGATCAGGCCGCGCGCTACGAGGAGGAGGGCGAGTGGGTCAACGAGATCGACCTCTCCTCTGCGTTCCCGGTCAACATCGACGAGATCACCCTCGGCGCGCTGAACTTCACCGGCTACCTGCCGACCCACTTTGCGGGGCAGGTGCTGAATACCGGCCAGCGCGGCGCGATCCAGATCACCGCGGAGATCCGTCGCAACGGTGGCGGGCCCGAGACCTACGCCAACTGGGACGCGACCTTCGACCTGGGGCCGAACTCGGCCAACTCGTTCCAGTTCGTCGACGACCAGGGCGTGCCGGTCAAGCTGCGCCGGGGTGACACCCTGGTCTACACGGTGAGGATCATGCCCGCGCGCAACGCCCAGCGGATTCCCGTGGCCTCGCCGGTCCTCGACGACGTGAGCGCGGTCTACTTCCTGCCCAACTCGCGGGTCCTCCTCAAGGAAAGGGTCAACCAGTAATGATTCGGAGCTACCTCCTCGCGGCGGCGGCCGCGCTCCTGCTCCCGGCGGTCGCCAGCGCGGCTCCCCAGATCCGTTCGCTCGAGATCGGCGGGCAGAAGATCAGCGAGGCGCCACCCGGCGGTTACGTGCTGATCCAGGGCAGCGGGTTCATTTCCAAGGTCCTGACCAAGGACGACAACATCTTCGACCAGGGCGTCAGCGTCACCTTCAAGGGCAAGGAGCTACCCCTGCGCGACGTGCACCCCGAGTACGTGATCGTGGGTGTGCCCGCCGACGCCAAGGCGGGCAAGGGTAAGCTCGTCGTCAAGACCAAGGACGGCAAGGCCGAGACCGCGTTCGCGATCCTGGCCAGCAAGGACTGGGACGAGAAATACAAGGCCGGCGAGGCCGCCGGCGGTGGCGAGGGCGGCGGCGGCGCGCAGGACGTGGAGAACGAGGTCCTCGAGTCCTTCACCTACTCCCGCTTCGAGTTCGTCGAGAACCGCTTCGAGCTCGCCGGGGGGGCGACCTTGCTCCCCGACCGCTTCTCGCTCACGGTCTTGTTGCAGTTCAACGGCGACACCTTCGACAGCCGCCGGGTGACGGTCAAGGACGGCAAGTGGAAGGCGACCTTCGGCCCCTACACCGAGAAGGCCTTCTACGGCGCCTACGAGGCCGACCTCGTGTTCGAGCTCGCCAAGCAGAGCCGCTCGATCGCGCGTAAGTTCCTCCGCGGGGTGACCCCGAAGAAGCGCGAGGCGCTCTCACGCGTGCAGCGCCACAACGTGCTCGTGGTCGGTACCCAGCAGGAGATCGCCGACCAGAAGAAGCTGATCCAGGCCGAGTACATGAAGCTCACCGACGAGGTCGAGAAGCTGTGGGTCGAGTTCGAGAAGGGCTTCGCCGGCGCGGCCAAGGTGTTCTTCAAGCAGCCCGGCCGCTCCCAGGTAGAGAAGGAGAAGTACCTCGCCTACCTGCTCAAGGCGCGCCTGGCCAAGGACGAGGCCGAGGCCGACAGCTGCCTGCGTGACACCAAGCTGGCCTACGCCAACGGGAACCTCAAGCCCAAGCTCTACCAGGCCTGGGTCAACGACAAGCTGTTCACCCCGATGGCCGAGGCCTACAACGCGCACCAGACCTTCCTCAACGGGTTCATTTGCAAGCTGGAGAGCGCCAACTCGCACTCCGACCAGTGCGTCTCGAGCTTCCTGGGGCTGGTCAGGGAGTGGTCGCGGAACCTCTACAAGGAGGCCAAGATCCCCTTCCCCAGCGACATGCGGCCCTCGATCTCGCCGGTGAACGCGCCGGACAACTCGCGCAACTACTTCCAGAGCCAGAAGCGGCTGCTGATGCTGCGCCTGGGCATGCAGCCTCCGGGGGAGTAGGTCGTCGCAGGTAGATCGTCGCCCTCCGTCGGCGAGCAGAACGAAGAGGCCTCACGTGCGCGTGAGGCCTCTGCGCGTGTACAGACCGGCGGCCGCGCGTGGGGAGCGCGGCCGCGGCTGGATGCAGGAAGCGCCTCGCGCGGAGCGAGGCGAGAGGAAGGAAGGTCTAGGCGATGTGCGCCTTGTGGGCGTCGGTCCGCGCGTCGTGGTTGGCTGCGACCATGAACGGGATCGAGATGAAGCAGAGGTAGACGAAGGCGAACGCAGACCAGATCAGGCCCATGATTGGGCCGCCGATCGCGAAGCCGAGGAGCGGCGAGAGGATCACGATCCCACTCGCAAAGACGAGCGCGGTGTGGTTGGAGGCTTCGTTCATCTCCTCCTGGAGCTGCTCACACTCCTCCGGCTTGGGGTGGGTGTGGTTGGCCATGAACAGCGCGCGTTGGTCGTGAGTGCACATAGGTGGTCCCTTCGTCTTGCTACTGAGGCACGCTTCGCACGCTGTGTGCCGGTCCTAGGCCACCACTGCTATTAGACTTGTGGCGCAGGCGGGTCTCATTCGCGCGACTGCCCGGTGGGCTGTCACACCGCTGGGACAACCCCCGGGGCTACACTGACCGCGTGCCGCGCCTGATCGACATCTCGCCCCTCGTCTCTCCCCACACCGCGGTGTGGCCCGGGGACGTGGCGTTCGCTCGTCGGGTGGCCCTCAGCATGGCGAAGGGCGACAACCTGGAGCTCAGCTCGATCCAGAGCACCGTGCACGTCGGTGCTCACGCCGACGCGCCCTCGCACTACCACCTCGAGGGACGGAGCATCGACGCCCAACCCCTGGCCCCCTACTGTGGACCGTGCCAGGTGGTGGAGGTCGCGCTCCCTCGGGGCGCGCGGATCCAGCCCGCCGATCTGGGGGTGGAGCTGGCCGGGCTCCCCCCCCGGGTGCTGCTGAAGACGGGCAGCTTCCCCGACCCCGACGCCTTCAACGAAGACTTCAACAGCCTCAGCCCCGAGCTGGTGGAGGCGTTGCACGCGGTCGGGGTCGTGCTGGTGGGGATCGACACCCCCTCGGTGGATCCCTTTGCGGACAAAGCCCTCGAGAGCCACCAGGCGCTCTACCGCACGGGCACGGCCAACCTCGAAGGGATCGTGCTCGAGGACGTCGCGCCTGGGCGCTACACGCTGATCGCGCTGCCGCTCAAGCTGGCAGGCTGCGACGCGTCGCCGGTGCGGGCGGTCCTGGTGGAGGGGTCGCTGGGGGAGCTCGGCTAGCTCCCCAGCTTGGTCGCTCCCTACTGCCCCAGGCGTTGCTCGGCGTACTGGATCATGGGCAGCCGGTGCGGATGGTGCGTTTGCCCCTCCGCGGTGCCGACGCGGAGGAACTGCTTGAAGCGAGCCTGGGCGGGGACGTCCTCGTGGAGGCTGTCGAGGGCGTAGCCGAGGAGGAACACCGCCTCGGGCCACTCGACGGCCAAACCTTCGCCCTCGACGGCCTGGCTGAGGTAGTCGGCGGCTTCGTGCAGCTGGCTGCCGCCTTCGGCGACGCAGGCGGCCCCGGCGAGGGCCAGGCTCTTGGGCGAGCTGCTCTGGGTGATCACGTACTGCTCGGCGAGCTGGATCGCCTTGTCGTAGTTGGCGAGCAGGATCAGGAGCCGGATGCGGATCGCCTCCAGCTCGTCGCCGATCATGTTCGCGCCGAGGGCCACCTTGGTGACGCGCTCGTAGTAGTCCTCGGCCTGGCCCAGCTCCTGATTGGAGGGCAGGGAGGTCTGGAACATGATCATCGGCAGCGGACCCCAGCGGGCGAGGAACGCCTCGGTGTCGTCGATCAACTGCTCCTCAGCGCTGAGGGCCTCGTCCTTGCTGTCGATGTAGGGATCGTTCGGGTCGCGCTCTCGGGTGGGGCCGGTGGCCTTCCCGCCGCCGCCGCCGTCGGCCTTGACGTTCATCCCCAGCGACGAGGCCACGATCAGGCCCACGACCACGCTGCCCAGGCCGAGGGACCCGAGGATCCCGACCGGAGGACGGCTGGTGATCGCGTTCAGCACGAAGCCGAGGAGCACGCCCAGGCCCATTCCGCCGAGCTGGGCTTGCCAGTCGTAGAACCCGCTGCGGCCCTCCATTTCGACTTCGCTGATGTAGGCGAACACCAGGCCGAGCACGACCCAGAATGCGCAGCTGCGGGTTCCGGGGTGGGCGAGCGTCTTGCGGATCGAGAAGGTCTCGGCGAACACGATCCCCGGCAGCGCGCCGAACACGACGTAGAGCCCGACCCAGGGGCCGGACCAGCGCACGCTGTCGGGGGCGAAGACCTCGGCCAGCGCGATCCCGCCAGCTCCGGCCAGGAGGTAGAGGGTCAGGAAGCGGATCGTGCCCAGCTGACGCTCGACCATGGGCCCCAGCGACCAGAAGATCCAGGCGCAGATCAAGAGGTCGATCCCGCCCGTGGGGGTCAACAGGGCGGTGAAGTGCCGCCACCACTCGCCTTCATGGACGAGGGAGTCCACGAACAGGCCGTGCTTGGCGAGGATCGCCGTGTTCTTCGCCGTGGGCATGATCAGCAGCTTGCCGATCTCGTCGTAGATCGCCCAGAAGTTGAGCAGCATGCCGAAGAACAGGAGCAGCGCGCCCTTGATCTGCCACAGCCGGGTGAGCAGAGGCGGCTTTTGCTGGAGGGCCGCGAGCATTTGCTCCGGGGTCAGCTGCTGCCCCTGGGGGGCTGGCTCTCCAGGCATGGGCGCCTTGCCGGGCTCGGGGCTAGGGGGTGGGGTGGGCTCCACGACGTCTCCTCAGCTCAAATCCTCGGCTGCTGGCGCGCGTCCGTCAATCCCAGGGTCCCTCAACGGGTGACTTCGAAGCTGGCTTCGGCCAGCTTGGTCCTCCCCAGGAACACCTCCACCCGGTGCCTGCCCGGGGCGAAGCTCCCCGGCTCGGGGGCGCCGCGACCGTGGGAGTGGCTCGAGGTCGCCCAGCCGCGGGCGAGGTAGGTGTCGAGGGTGTGGCGGTGCAGCTCCTTGCCGCCGGGGCCGTACCACACCGCCTGGAGGTCGAACAGCACCTGCTCGCGGGGTCGGTCGTGCTCGAGGAACAGGCACCAGTTGACGAAGCGGGCCTGCGCGCTGGGGAAGCGACGGGTGAACTCGCGCTGATCGACGGGCGGGATTCCCGGACCCGATTCGTAGAAGCGGAGCGCGGTCGCGGTCAGCTCGACGCCGTCGACCTTGGCCTGCGGACCCGGGGCGAGGATCGTGAACTCCCGTGAGCCGAGGTGGCGACCGTCCATGGAGAGCTCCACGGTGTAGCGTCCGGGGGCCCAGTTGTTGACCTGCGCGGCGCCGAACCCTCGCTGGTGGGCCGAGGCCTTCCACTGGGGGAGCTGGTAGGCCTCGAGCGCCTGGCGCGCGAGCTGGGTCCCGTCGGCGCGGCGCCAGATCGCGACGAGCTCGAAGTCGCGACGCGCTCGTCCGGGGGCGCTGAGCGTGAGCTCCCAGTACACGAAGCGGGTCGCGTCGCGACGGAACGACTCACGGTAGCGCTGCTTGCCGAGGGCGACCGGGGCGCCGCGGGGGCCCTCGAACAGGCGCAGGCTCTGCACCCGAGGGGCGGACGGGGCCTTGGCTTCGGTGCTGGCGCCCACCGCCTCGAGGAGCTGTTTCCACCCGGCGGGGGTGTTGCGTCGCGGTGCGCCGCCCTTGCCGGCCTCGACCTCGGAGGCCTCCCCGGCCTCGAACGTGGCGGTGTGGCCCGACGTCAGGTCGTCGCAGCGCACGGCGCCTTTGCGCACCCGCAGCAGCACCCGCTGCTGCTCGAGGTTGGCCAGCGCGCCGAAGTCGGTGCCCTGGGGGCGGAGCACGAGGCCTTGGACGTCGCGGGTGCGGAAGAACAGTCGCTCCCAGAAGCCGCCGTAGCGGCGCCGGTCGGCGCGGACCTGGGTCGCGAGGGCTTGCCGGGCGGCGCGGGTCGCGGCGCTCCAGCGGTTGCCCGCCTGGTCCGGGGTCAGCGCCTCGCGCCCGAGGACCACGACCCCGGCGACCCCCCGCGAGCGGCGAGGCCCAGCGCCTCGGCCGCGGCGGAAGCGCAGCGCTCCCTGGCGCAGGTAGAGCAGGAGCCCGGGGTAGCCCGTGAGCTCGCCGACCCCGAGGTCCGAGCCTGGGCCGAGCTCGATCACCGCGCCCACGGCTCGCGCGTGCTCGAGGTAGGCCTCGCGCGCCTCGCTGGGGACCGCCGCGAGGAAGGCCTCGATGGTCGTGCGGTCGGGGGTCGGCAGCCGCGCCGCCCACTCGGCCCCGAGCCTGCGGCGCAGGTCCTTGCCCAGCGGCGAGCGCTGCAGCGCGGCGCGGGTCTGGCTCCAGGTGGTCTGCGCGTCCACCGCGAAGGCGCAGAGGCGGGCGTGGCCGGTGGCCGCCGTGCGCACGCGGTCGCCAGAGTAGAGCGGCATGCCGGGATGGGTCTCGACGGGCTTCCCGCCGCGCTCGACGGTGACGCCGTCGCCGTCGAGCACGTGGCCGACCAGCGAACCCCAGGTCGCGCTGGGGGCGGCGTTGGGGGCGGGGTCGTCTCGCGGCACCGGTTCGGCGCGGTAGACCCAGCGCGCGTTGCAGGGCGCCTCGCCCTCGACGTGGAGGCCGACGCTGAACTCGGCGTCCTGGCGGGCCGCGGGCGCGCGCAG
>Ga0070727_10001994_pt1 | contig 20413 bp, 13 predicted proteins | sample tdAd472_FD_66722 | JGI IMG/M metagenome (GOLD analysis project Ga0070727, IMG submission 66722) | Marine sediment microbial communities from the Atlantic coast under amendment with organic carbon and nitrate - tdAd47.2 | ecosystem: Environmental > Aquatic > Marine > Coastal > Sediment | place...
GACGCGCTGGTCGACTACGCCGAGGAGGTGCGCGGGACGGGCAAGAAGCGCACCGAGGACCTCAGCTGGCGCGAGGGCACCCTCGGCGAGCGCTTCAAGCACGCGCTGCTGCACGGGCTGGTGAACTTCGTCGACGAGGACGTGGCGGAGGCCCTCGCCACCTTCGAGACCCCGCTGGAGATCATCGAGGGCCCGCTAATGGACGGCATGGGCGTCGTCGGCGAGCTGTTCGGCGCGGGGAAGATGTTCCTCCCCCAGGTGGTCAAGTCGGCGCGCGTGATGCAGAAGGCGGTCGCGCTGATCGAGCCGCACATGGAGCGCGAAGCCAACGTCTCTCGCGGTCGGCTGCTGCTGGCCACGGTCAAGGGCGACGTACACGACATCGGCAAGAACATCGTGGGGGTGGTCCTCGCCTGCAACGGCTACGACATCATCGACATGGGCGTGATGCAGCCAGCCCAGGAGATCCTCGATCGCGCTAAGCAAGAGGGGGTCGACCTCATCGGGCTCAGCGGCTTGATCACCCCGTCGCTGCGGGAGATGGCGCACGTGGCCGGGGAGATGGAGCGCCAGGGCTTCACCTGCCCGCTGCTGATCGGCGGGGCGACGACCTCGCTCAAGCACACCGCGGTCAAGATCGCGCCCGCCTACTCGGGGCCGGTGGTCTACGTCAAGGACGCCAGCCGCTCGGTGGACGTGATGGGCGAGCTGCTCAGCGACCGCAAGGACGCCTTCGTCGCGAGCAACCACACCGCCCAGGCCAAGGCCCAGGACGCCTTCGCCAATCGACCCACCCGCCAGCCGCTGGTGCCCATCGAGGAGGCCCGGGCGCGGCCGACGCCCATCGACTGGGCGGCCGCGGAGCTCTCGACCCCCAGCCGCCTGGGGATCCAGGAGCTGAGCGTCGGGCTGAGCGAGCTCTTGCCCTACGTCGACTGGACGCCGTTCCTCCACACCTGGGAGCTCAAGGGGAGCTACCCCGCGATCCTCGACGACCCGCACAAGGGCGCCGAGGCGAAGAAGCTGATCGACGACGCGCGGGCGTTGATCGAGCGCCTCTCCAGCGAGGGGAGCGTCCAGGCGCGCGGGGTCTACGGGCTGTTCCGCGCCTGGAGCGAGGGCGACGACATCGTGCTCCTCGACGAGCAGGGCGCTGAGCTCGCTCGCCTCCCTCAGCTGCGGCAGCAGCAGCAGAAGAAGTCCCGCCCCTACCAGTGCCTGGCCGACTTCGTCGCCCCCAAGGACAGCGGGCGCGTCGACCACGTGGGCGCGTTCGCCGTGACCGCGGGCCAGGGGCTCGCGCCCCTGGTCGCCGCCGCCGAGGCCGAGCAAGACCCCTACCGCAAGATCCTGCTGCAGGCCGTCGCCGATCGCTGCGCCGAGGCCTTCGCCGAGCTCCTCCACGAGCGCGTGCGCGCCGAGTGGGGCTACGACGAGGTCGGCAGTCAGCAGCCAGACGAGCTGCGCCGCGAGCGCTACCGGGGGATTCGCCCCGCGCCGGGCTACCCCGCCAGCCCCGATCACCGGATCAAGCCGCGGCTGTTCGCGCTGCTCGAGGTCGAGCAGCGCGCCGGGATCTCCCTCACCAGCGGGCTCGCCATGCACCCGGCGGCCTCGGTCAGCGGGCTCTACTTCGCGCACCCCGAGGCCAAGTACTTCGCCGTGGGGCCGGTGGGCAAGGACCAGGTGCAGGACTACGCCGCGCGCTTCGGCGACCCCCTCGACGAGGTCGAGCGCTGGCTCGAGCCCAACCTGGGCTATACGGCCCAGTAGGGGACGCTAAGATCTCGCGCGGATCGGAGGCCAAGGTGGGGATCGAAGAGCGCCTGGAGGGCATGGGGCTGAGCTTGCCCACGGCGGCGAAGCCGGCCGCCAACTACGTGCCCTACATCAAGAGCAACAACCAGATCTTCGTCGCCGGTCAGATCCCGGCGTGGGAAGGCGAGCTGCGCTTCACGGGTCGGGTCGGCGACGACGTGACCCTCGAGGAGGGGCAAGAGGCGGCGCGGCTGTGCGCGCTGAACATCCTCTCCCAGCTCAAGGCCGCCTGCGACGGGGACCTCGAGCGGATCGCGCGCGTCGTCAAGCTCGGTGTGTTCGTCGCCTGCACCCCCGAGTTCACCGACCAGCCCAAGGTCGCCAACGGCGCCTCGGATCTCTTCGTCGAGCTGATGGGGGAGATCGGCCGCCACGCGCGCTTCGCGGTGGGCGCGCCCAGCCTGCCGCTGGGGGTGCCGGTGGAGATCGACGCGGTGGTCGAGCTGATGCCCGGCTACGGCGACGCCCCGCCCACTGGGCGCTACCGCCGCGGGTAGCCGTGCCCGACGTCCAGGTCCGCGACGCCACCGCTGACGACGCCGAGCTGCTCGTGCGCTTCGTGCACGCGCTGGCCGCCTTCGAGCGCGAACCCGACGCCGTGCGAGCGACCGCCGCCGACTTCCGCCGCGACGGATTCGGGACCGACCCCAGCTTCTCCGCGCTGGTGGCGGAGGTCGACGGCGAGCCGCAGGGCATGGCGCTCTACTTCCGCAACTACTCGACCTGGGAGGCGCGCCCGGGGCTCTACCTCGAGGACCTGTGGGTCGAGCCCGGCGCGCGCAAGCTCGGCGTCGGGCGCCGGCTGGTGGCCGCGCTGGCGGCGCGCGCCCTCGAGCGCGGCTACGCGCGGCTCGACCTCAGCGTGCTCGACTGGAACCCCGCCCGCGCCTTCTACGCGCGCCTGGGCATGGAGCACCTGGAGAGCTGGTGTCCGTACCGGCTGAAGGGAGACGCGCTGGCCGCCCTCGCGAGGGAGCACGCGTGAGGCTTGCCGGCGGGCTCCTGCTCGCGGTCGCGACGGGCTGGACCCTCTCGTGTCGCGCGCCCGAGGCGCAGCCGGCGCAACCGTCAGCGGCCCTGGCGGCCGTCGACAGCGGCGACTACCCGCTCGTGCTGTTCAACGACGCGACCTACGTCGAGCTAGCCGTGGGCGAGGCCCGAGGCCTGTTCCTCTTCGACACCGGCGCCAACACCTCGGGGATCGACGGGGGCTGGCTGGCCAAGGCGGGGGTTCGAGGCACCTTCGAGGACGGGGGGCAGCTCGCCGGGACCACCGGCGTGCGCCGGGTGCAGAAGGTGGTGCTCCCGCGGCTGGGGCTGGGCACGGGGTATTTCCTCGAGCCACGGTTCGTCGTCTCGGATTATCGGGCCTTCGCGCACCCGCCCGCCGGCAGGCAGGTGGGGCTCCTGGGCACGGACCTCCTGGTGAACTACGAGGTCAGCATCGATTACCGCGCCCGGCGGGCGCGGTTGGCCCTGCGCAACGAGCGCCGCGAGCGCTCGGGCGCCTGGCAGGCGACGGGGTTGACCTACCCCTTGAACCTGCCCACGGTCAACGCGCGCCTGGGTGGCGTCGACATGCCCTGCCGCCTCGACAGCGGCGCGTCCTACCTGGAGGACCGCCCCTACCTCGACGGCAACGTCGCCGCGTTACGGGCCCTGCGCGCAGCCGGGCACGAGCTGCACCAGGTGGGCAGCCTGCGGGTGCGCGGCGTCACCGGCGGGCAGACGCTGAAGCTGTATCAGGGCGGGCTGAGCCTCGAGGTCGGGCCGCGACGGATCGACGACGTGATCCTCGTGGTGCACCCCAGCGGCTCCCTCGCGCGGAAGGACCCGCTGCTGCTCGCGGGCGGGACGATCATCAGCCGCTGGGAGCGGGTCGTGCTCGACCCCTTCGACCGCTTGCTGTGGCTGCCGGTCGAGACGCCCACGGACTAGTCGAGCACGCTCCCCAGGCGCTCGAGGAACTCGCCCACGTCGTCGGGCTCGACGAAGGGGCCGAGGCTCGCGCGCAAGGTGCCCTCGGGGAGGGTCCCTAGCCGACGGTGGGCGCGGGGGGCGCAGTGCAAGCCGGCGCGGAGCGCGATCCCCAGCGCGTCGAGGGTCACCGCCAGCTCGCTGGGGCTCCAGCCGTCGACGGTGAACGAGACCACGGGCAGGTCGCCCGGTCCCTCGGCGGCGTAGACCTGGACACCGGGCAGGGCGCGCAGGCCCTCCCGCAGGGTCGCGGCCAGGGGAGCGGCGCGCGCGTGCAACGCGGCCGGGGTCTGCTCGGCGATCCAGGCCAGCGCCGGCGCGAGGGTCGCGAAGGCCCAGGCGTTGGGGGTCCCGACCTCCAGCGCGCCCGGGAACTCGCTCGGCGGCTCCTCGTCGTGGCTGCGGCTGCCGCTGCCGCCGGTGATCCAGGGGCGGAGCGCGATCCCCGGCGCGAGGTAGAGCCCGCCGCTCCCGGTGGGGCCCAAGAGCCCCTTGTGCCCGGAGAACGCGAGAGCGTCGATCTGGAGGGCCTCGACGTCCAGGGGGAGGGCGCCCACGGTCTGCGCGCCGTCGACCAGCAGGCGCGCTCCGGCGGCGCGCGCGCGCGCCGCGATCGCGCCCAGATCCTGGACCGCGCCGGTGACGTTGGAGCCGTGGGCGACGGCGACGAGGGCCGTGGGCTGGGCGAGGAGCGCGTCGAGGTGCGCGAGGTCCCAGCGCAGCACGTCGTCGCTCTGGACCTCGAGCAACTCCGCGCCGAGCAGGCGCAGCGGGCGCAAGACCGAGGTGTGCGCCTCGGGGCCCACGAGCACGCGGTCTCCTCGCTGCACCAGGCCCTGCAGCGCCGCGTTCAAGGCGAAGGTCGCGCCGGGCACGAGGGCGATCCGCTCGCGCGGCGCGTGCAGCAGCTCCGCGAGCTGGCGACGCGCGTCGTTCAAGGCGTCGGCGGCGCGAGTCGCGAGCGCGTGCACACCGCGACCCGCGTTGCCCGCGCCCGCTTCGAGGAAGGTCGCGGCCGCGGCGGAGACCCCGGGCGCTTTCGGGAAGGAGGTCGCGGAGTGGTCTAAGTAGAGGCGCTTCATGGACCTACTCACGCTCCCAAGGTGTCCTGAATCGTGCAAGCGCTTAACTTCACCGAAAAATCCTCAAGTGCCCTCCCAACCCTACCGAAACGTGCCCAGAGGCAAGACTCCATGCGACTTCCACGTGTCGACGAAAAACCGTTGCCCAGGATCGGGGGAGTGCCAACTTTCCGGCACCACAACCCCTGTTTTGGCAGCGATTTGTTGTTGACTCTGTCGGTGGTGAAGTGGAGAATCCGCGCCTCTGTTGAGGGGGATTTGAAGAGTTAGGGGAACGGATTTCCCAAGCAACCGCGTTCGGTCCGTCACTCGCTTAAGGGTGGCCTATCGGGTTCGGGAGCTCCGCTGAAGCGAGCGGGGCGAACGCGACGGAAATCAAGAGCCTAGCGGTTCAAGACTCAGTGGGAGACACGATCGAGCCGGAGAGAACGCCGCCAGACGGTTGGCACCTCGAAGTCGAGATCGAAATACAAAGAATCAACTGGTTCAGGAGGCTGACCAAAATGTTTAGAAACCTCTTTGGAGGAGCTGCAGTAGTCCTCGCCGTGGGTATCCTCGCGGTGGGTTGCAGCGACGACGGCGACACGGTCGTCATTGGGAGCGACGGGGAGCTCGCGAACAGCGATCAATTCCCTGCCAGCTCGATCGCTTCGAACAACCTGGCGCCCGACGGCGGCGGCATGAGCCCGAACAACGGTAACGTTGCCGGCGTGCGCGTCATCTACTGCTGCGATAGCTGCGGCAGCGACGGCGACAGCAGCGGCGCGAGCAACGACGCGCTCATCCTGTTCACCTACACCGACGGCGGTGGCATCGTCCACCTCTACGCCACGCACTTCGACGGCAGCTCGTTCACCCCTCCGACCCGCCTGCGCGCGCCGGACCGTGACGAGACCACCGGTATCAACACCGCTGCCTTCAGCGTGGTCTGCCTGAACACCACGGGCTACTCGGCCACCGTCGCTGCGGACGGCCAGGCGGTCCTCCAGAACGCGGGCGCGTGGGTCATCATTGGTGACTACACGACCTTCTTCAACGATCCCCGTCTCGCCACCTCGGCGTCGACGTCGGGCGTCGAGGGTGTCCACCGCGCTCTGGCTCAGTGGGTCTTCATCCCCTCGCTGCGCGGCAGCGGCGTGACCACGAGCGATCGTGTCGGCGCCACCGCCCGCACCTTCGAGAACGGGTTCATGACCACCGGTATCCAGCTCGAGGTCGCTCGCAGCGGCGCGGGCCCGACGGTCACCACCAACATCCCCGGGCAGACTGCTGACGGCACCTACGCCGCCGGCGCCATGCAGGCGACCAACGTCCAGAGCTACGGCCTGGTCTCCGACGCCTTCTGCGGCCAGACCTGCTACATGGGCAGCGGCGCCCCGGCGACCGCGGCCACGAACACCGACTGGGTTCGTGCGAACCCCGTCAGCGGTGCTCCGACCGCTGCGGCCTTCACCCTCGGTGAGCGCACCAGCCACGTTGGCCTGTTCTACACCCAGATCGTGAACTCGATCACCGGTGGCGGCAGCTTCAGCCAGTTCGGCGTGGGCCACGGCGGTAACGACGTGGACCTGACCTTCCACTCCCTGGACATGCGGACCCTGACCTTCGAGGCCGGGATCACCATGAATCCGCCCGCCGCTCACAACCAAGAGAGCGACACCATCCAGCAGAGCGGCACCGCCTGGTTCCCCAACTTCTACGGCTACAACCAGTACATGTTCATCAAGTACCTGGACATGTCGCTGAACCAGAACATTGGCGGGATCGTCAACACCGACCGTCTCTCCTCGCTGCCCGGCGGCGCGGCTTACGGCTACAACAACACCGGCGGCCACAACGGCGGCACCCTGCACGCGACCTCGTACTACGAGGAAGTGATCGCGGGCTTCTGCCTGGTCGACGACGGCGACGGCACCTGCAGCCCGGGCTCGTTCCTCGGCAGCACCGCTGGCGGCGCTGACGCGGGTCACGACCTGAGCAACACCGGCACCACCGCGGGTGGGAACCACGCGATCGCGGTCCCGACCGTGGTCAACTCGGTCCTGCTCAACGCTCCGAAGCGTGAGATGTCGAACTTCAACCGTGCCTTCCAGTTCGTCTTCGGTCCCGACGAGGGCCTGGGCGACATCGTGATCTTCTGGGTCTCGGCGGACAACACCAACACCGGCAGCGCCGCCACCGCGGCCACCGGCGACGACACGAACTTCCAGAAGGCGATCATGGCCTGCAACATCCAAGAGCAGGCTGCGGGAGGAACCACCTACACCACCAGCGGTGAGCCCCGTCGGATCAGCGTCCACCAGGGCGACGACTTCCACCAGGCCGTGTTGAACTCCACCGCGTCGCTGATCACCACCACCCGGACCGACCTCAACGACCCGATCGTTCGTCAGGGCAGTGGCAACTGGTTCCGTCCGTGCATCAACCGCACCGGCACCTGGATCTCGCTGATCTGGACCCAGGACCTGGGCACCTCGACGGACTTCCGTCAGGCGCTGAACGGCCTGGTCTACCAGACCTTCCGTCCCGTGTCGGGCACCACCGGCGGCACCCCGCCGACCAGTGGCGTCGACTTCGGCACCCGCTTCACCGCTCCGGCGGAGATCAGCGACCAGCTGCCGATCACCCTGATCAATTTCCCGACCACCCAGAGTCGCCTGAACAACGGGGACACCCGTCAGGTCTGGAACAGCCTCCCGGTCAACGCCTACACCTGGCAGGGCAAGGCCGGTTACCGCTGCGGGATCCAGTCGAACGAGAACATCCTCACCGTGGCCTGGGAGCAGTCCGACGCCACCGAGGATCGCGTGTTCATGAAGGCGATCACGGTCACCCCGACCAGCGGCGGCACCCCGAGCTTCACCATCAGCACTGCTGGTGAGCTGGGTGGCACCCCCTCGGTCCAGGGCTACCGGAACTTCAACGACGACGTCGGGACCAACGCCCAGACCATTGCGGGCGCGACCTCGACGTTCCGTTGGCTCGACGGTGAGGTCAACGCCGGCACGCTGAACTTCTGCGACCTCGGCGTCGACAGCGGCGGCGTCGGTGGCGGCGTGCTCGTGGTCTACTCCAAGATCGTCGACGCGACGACCTCGGACAACGACTACGCGGACCGTCGCGTGTTCGCGACCCGCTTCGTCAACGGCACCCTCGACGCCACTCCGCTGGAGATCGGTGTCGCCGTGGACGAGCAGGCTGCGATCCCGGCGATCGGCCCCAACGCCGGTTCGGTCGGTCTCCACGTCGTCGACGACGCGGTCAACGGTGCGTCGGGCTCGGCCTCGACCAACCGCGGGAACCTCTTCGTCACCGACGCGGGCACGGTTGGCGGTTGCACCCTGGTGTGCGTGCCGAACAACTCGAGCATCGAGACCAACCCGTCCTACAGCGCGGATGCGATCTACATCTACTTCTACGGTCCCTCGGCGACCAACGGGTCGGGCTCGCGTGCCCTCTACACCCGGAAGTTCGATGCGAACATTCGTGAGAACGCGACCCTGGCCTCGGCCAACCCGAACCTCGGTGATCGCCTGATCCCGACCGCGGGCACCGGGCCTGGCTCGACGGGGCACCTGCCCCCGACGCGTCTGGATCACCAGGACAACCAGGTGACCACGGTTAGCTGCTGCCAGAACGGAAGCAGCGTGCTGGTCATGTTCATGCAGGACAACCACGCCTGGGCGCAGACCACGGCCAACGGTGAGACCTATCTCGTCCTCAACGGGGCTCCGAACCCGGCGCTGGTCGACAACGACACCAGCGAGGACCTCATCAACTACACCCTGACCTGCTGCCCGCCTGACGGCGACGCGAACGCGTTCATCGTCACGCTGACCAAGCTCGACAGCGACAACGACATTCGTCTGCGTCTGCGTGCCGGGAGCGGCTTCTAGTCCCGAGCGTCGCTAACGCGACGCCTTAGGGCTGGCGAAAGGGCGGAAGCGAGAGCTTCCGCCCTTTCCCTTTGGTTGGGGCCCGGCCGGGGTGGGCTTGCTCGGCTCCGGCCAGCCGGTCACCCTGGGCGGGTGACCGCTCCCGACCCCCTGCGCCAGGGTGTGCTCCTGGCCCTCACCGCCGAGCAATTGGGCCTGCTGGACGCCTTCGGCCTGACCCAGGTCCTCGCCTACTACGAGCGCCAGGGGGCGCGAGGGAGCCTCAGCCCCGACGACGTGCTCGTGCAGCTCGGCGGCCTCGACCCGGCGAGCCTGCCCCAGCTGCGGGCCACGCCGCCCCCGGCGATCTCCCTGGGGGCGCGGCCCTTCGCCGAGCGCCTGCAGCTCCTCGGGAGCCTGGGCGAGGGAGGCATGGGCGCGGTCTACCGCGCCTACGACAAGCTCCTGCGGCGGGTCGTCGCGCTCAAGCTGATCCGGCCCCAGCGGCTGGGGCTCAACGCGCAGCGGGTGCTGAGGCGCTTCGAGCGCGAGGCCCAGGTCATGGCCCGGGTGCGGCACCCCAACTGCGTGGCGATCTACAGCGCCGGCGAGCTCCGCGGGCAGCCCTTCTTGCTGATGGAATACGTGCGCGGCGAGAGCCTGCAAGAGCGCGTCGAGCGCGAGGGCCCCCTGGAGCCCCAGCAGGTTGCGAGCTGGGGCCGCGACCTGGCCCGGGGCCTGGCGTCCTGCCACGGTGCCGGGGTCGTGCACCGCGACGTGAAGCCTGCCAACGTGCTCCTCGACTCCACGGGCTGCCCGCGGCTGACCGACTTCGGCATCGCCCGCGACACCGCGGCCCAGACCCAGCTCACCGCCGAGTCCGCCGCCATCGGGACCCTGGCCTACATGCCTCCCGAGCAGGCCCTCGGCCAGCCCGCGGATCCCCGCGCCGACGTCTACGGCCTCGGGGCGACCCTGTTCGAGGCCCTCACCGGGGCCCTGGTGCACACCGCCGAGCAGCCGCTGCTGCTCCTGCACCAGATCACGAGCGACCCCGCGCGCTCGGTGCGGAGCCTGCGCCCGGAGCTCCCCCTGGACCTGGCGCGGGTCGTCGCCAAGTGCCTGGAGAAGGACCCGGCCGACCGCTACCCCAGCGCCGAGGCCCTCGCCGTCGACCTCGAGGCGTTCCTCGCCGGACGGCCGGTCCAGGCGCGTCCGCTGGGGGCGCTGGCGCGGCTGGGGCGCCGACTCCGCCGGCGACGGCGTCCGCTCCTGCTCGGGGCCGCCGCCCTCGCCCTCGCCGTGGGGGTCGCCTGGGCCGTGCAGCTGCAGCGTGCGGCGGGTCTCCTGGCCGAGGAGCGCGAGGCCCTCGCCGCCGCGGAGGCCCTGCCCGACCCCTCGGCCGCGGTGGCCGCGCTCACCAGCCTCGCGGTCAGCGCCAGCCCCGAGGTCGCCCTCGCCGCCCACGCGGCGCTCGACGACGCCCGCCTGCGCCAGGCCCTCGCCGAGGCAGCGGCTGGCGTCGCCGCGCTGAAGTCCAGTGGGGAGGCCTTGGAGGAGCTCGACCGAGTGCAGAGAGAGCTGGAGGGTCAGGGCGTGCCGAACTTGTCATTGCAAGAAGTGCCCAAGCAGCGCTACCTCTCCCTTCAAGGCGAACGGAAGCGTTTGGAGGCAATTCGGGCAGAGCAGTCGCTCCGGGCGCGGGTAGCGTTGCAGCGGGCCGAGGAGGTGGCCCCCCAGAGCCCCGCGGTGGGGCGAGCCTGGGCGCAGTTCCTAACCGTTCAGGCGACGGCGACCCTCGAGTTCGAGACCGCTCGCGGATTGCGGGCCGAGGCGCTGCAGCGGCTAGCGGCTGTCGGAGTTGAGCCCTTGCCGGACTTGGGCCCGCCGCGCGTGCGGTTGGAGCTCGACCCCCGTCCAGGAGCGACCGTCGAACTCATTGGTCTTCGTCTGGATCCTGAGGCCGGGCGCTACGTGCAGGAGGAGCTCGGTCCGTGGGCGCCCGATGGCGACGGGGACCTCGAGGCTGGGCGCTACCTGGCGCTGGTGCGGTGGGCCGACGCCTCGCGGCACTCGGTCCCCGTTCCCTTTCTGGCCAAGCTTGGTCCCCTACAGGAGATCGCTGTACGACGGCCGGCTCTGCTAGGGCGGGACTGGGCCTGGGGCGAGTTCGCCTGGGTGTTGCCTGGCCCGACGTGGAGCGTGAACGGGCGCCAGTCCCAGCGGCTGGAAGTGAAGACACTTGTCCCTGGGTTTTACGCCGCGCGCACCGAGACGCCGCTGGAGGCCTGGTACGCCTACCGGTGTGCGCGCGGCTGGCCAGCCGCCGCTGAGCTCTCGCTTGGCGGTAAGGGTTTCGCGGAGCGGGCACCGTTGCCGCGGAGCAAGGCTCGACTGCCAGTGGGTTTCGTCACGAGCGAAGAGGTCGACGGCTTCTTGGGGTGGTTCGCCACCGAGGTGCGCCGGGCGCGGCTTCCTTTGGCTGTAGGGTTACCCAATGTTGGCTACTACGCTCGCGCGGTTCGCGGACCATTTCGTTGGAGCTACCCCTGGGGAGACCTCTTTGACGACTCCTTCGTGACTCATGGGGGGCTGGCTTCAGTCGGCTCCGGGAGATACGACTGCTCGGTATTCGGCATTCGGGACCTGGTCGCCTCGTGCTATGAGCTTGGTCGGATTGGCCAGCGGTCAGCGATCCCTAGGGACGTCGTGTTTGGCGCTACTGCCCTCGACAGCTGGTCGACCACGAGAGCCGGAGTCCTAAATGCCGGTACCCTCCAGTTCCAAGACGCGAGTAGATACCTGAGTTTCCGGGTCTACGCCGAGGAACACCCCCTCCCCGACATCACCCGCGACCCGGAGGCCTGCGCCAAACACCGCCAGGAGGCGCTGCGCCTCGCCGGGCTGACCGACTACCTGGGCACGATTCGCGAGGCGACGGCGGCCATCGACGCGGACCCCCTCGACCTCGAGGCGTGGCTGATCCGGGCCACGGCGCGCTTACGCCTGGCCGACAACTGGGGGGCGAACTTCGACGCGCACCGCGCGGTGGAGCTGAAGCCGCACAGCGGAGAGGCCTGGAGCCTGCTGGCCATGGCGCAATACGAGCGCGGGTTCCACGCCGAGTCCCTCGAGGCCTGGGACCGCGCTCTCGAGATCTACCCCACGTTCGCCGACTCCTACCGTATGCGGGCCCACGTCAAGGCGGCCCTCGACGACGCGGCAGGCGCCCGGGCCGACCTCGACACCTTCGAGGAGCTAGCCCCGCCGCAGCACCCCATGCGCAGGGACGCGGCGGCCTTGCGGGCCAAGCTCGGCGAGTGAGGGCGTCCCCGTCCGGGCCCGGGCCGCGCTAGTCCTCCTGGTACTTCTGCAGCGTCTCGAGCACGCTGAAGTCCTCGAGGGTGGTCACGTCGCCGGTGACCTCGCGCTTGGCGGCCACGTCGCGCAGCAGGCGCCGCATGATCTTGCCCGAGCGGGTCTTGGGCAGGTGGTCCGTGAAGCGGATCAGGTCGGGCTTGGCGATCGCCCCGATCTCCTCGCCGACGTGGGCCTTGAGCGTGTCGCTCAGCGCGGGGGAGGGGTCGACCCCCGGACCGAGGGTCACGAAGGCGGCGATCCCGGTCCCCTTGATCTCGTGGGGCATGCCCACCACCGCGGCCTCGACCACCTGGGGGTGGCTGACGAGGGCGGACTCGACCTCCATCGTCCCCAGGCGGTGGCCCGAGACGTTGATCACGTCGTCGACGCGGCCCATGATCCAGAAGTTGCCGTGCTCGTCGCGGCGGGCGCCGTCGCCGGGGAAGTACATGCCCTCCAGGCGCGAGAAGTAGGTCTCCACGAAGCGCTCGCGGTCGCCGTGGATCCCGCGGAGCATGCTCGGCCAGGGCTTGCGGATCGCCAGCAGGCCGCCGTGGTTCGCGGGGACCTCGTTACCGGACTCGTCGACCACCGCGGCGTCGATCCCGAAGAACGGGAGGGTGCAGGAGCCGGGCACGGTGGGGGTCGCGCCGGGGAGCGGGGTCAGCATGTGGCCGCCGGTCTCGGTCTGCCACCAGGTGTCGACGATCGGGCAGCGGCCGCCGCCGACGACGTCGCGGTACCACATCCAGGCCTCGGGGTTGATCGGCTCGCCGACGGTCCCGAGCAGCTTGAGGCTCGAGAGGTCGTGCCTCTGCACCGCCTCGTCGCCCCACTTCATGAACGCGCGGATCGCGGTGGGCGCGGTGTAGAACTGGGTGACCTTGTGGCGTTCGCAGATGTCCCAGAAGCGGTCGACGTCGGGGAAGTTTGGCGCGCCCTCGAACATCAGGCTCGGGACGCGGTTGGGCAGGATCCCGTAGAGGATGTAGCTGTGCCCGGTGATCCAGCCGACGTCCGCCGTGCACCAGTAGACCTGACCCTCGCCGGGCTTGAGGTCGAAGGTGTACTTGCTGGTCAGGTAGGTGTAGACCATGTAGCCGCCGGTCGTGTGCACGATCCCCTTCGGCTTGCCGGTCGAACCCGAGGTGTAGAGCAAGAACAGCATGTCCTCGGCGTCCATCGGCTCGCACGGGCAGGAGGCGTCGACGCCGGCGACGGCGTCGGTCCACCACACGTCGCGGCCCTCGGTAATCGTGACCTCGTTCTCGCAGCGCTTGACCACGATCACCTTCTCGATCAGGTCGGTCTGCTCGCAGGCCGCGTCGACGTTGGCCTTGAGCGGGACGACCTTGCCCCGACGCCAGCTGCCGTCGCAGGTGATCACGATCTTGCTCTGGGCGTCTTCGACGCGGTCGGCGATGGCGTGGCTGCTGAAGCCGCCGAAGATCACCGAGTGCGGCGCGCCGATCCGCGCGCAGGCGAGGACGGCGATCGCCATCTCGGGGACCATGCCCATGTAGATCGTGACCACGTCGCCCTTGCTCACGCCCTGGGCCTTGAGCGCGTTGGCGAAGCGCGCGGTCTCGCGCTTGAGGTCGGCGTAGGTCAGGCGCTTGATCTCAGGGCCGTCGGCGCCCACCGCCTCGGCCTCCCACACGATCGCGACCTCGTCGCCGTGGCCGTCTTCGACCTGCCGGTCGACGCAGTTGTAGCAGAGGTTGGTCTTGCCCCCGAGGAACCACTTCGCGTCGGGGAGGTTCCACTCGAGGACCTTGTTCCAGGGGGTGAACCAGGTCAGCTGCCGAGCGGCCTCGGCCCAGAAGCCCTCGGGGTCCTCGATGGAGCGCCTGTGGGCGGCCTCGTAGGCGTCCATGTCCTTCCAGTAGGCCTGCGCGCTGAAGTCGGCCTGGGGCTGGAAGACGCGCTCTTCGTTGAGGACGGACGTGATCTTGCTCTCGCTCATGGGGCCTCCAAGGGCCCAATCCTACGACGATTCGCGGCTTCGCGCTGGCCGTCGAGGCGGCGAGGCAGGCGGCTCAGGGCCGCAGGAGCACACAGATCCGGTTGGTGTTGGTGCCGCGGCTACCGTTCTTCACGCCCCAGCAGTTGGCGGTCTTGGTGAAGTCCTGCTGGTTGATCATGACCAGCACCGGGACGAGCCCCGCCGCCACGGCGCGGGGGAGCACCAGCTCCTCGAGCGCCAGCTTGCCGCCGCGGACCTCGCCGACCTCGAAGGCCACGTGGCCTCCGGGGCGCACGACGCGCGCGAGCTCGCTGAGCACGTCTTGCATGGCGTCGCCCCACCGATCCGGGTTGCTGGCGTTGGTCAGCTCGACCGACCCGGGGTCGATCCCGCAGAACCAGCAGCGCAGCCAGTTATCGCCCTGGTAGTCGACGACGTCGAGGAAGGGGGGCGAGGTCACCACCAGGGCCACCGAGGCGTCCTCGAGGGGCAGCCGCTCGGCGGGGCCCGCGCTGAGGTTGGCTTGCGTGCCGACCTCCCGCAGCCCGTCGCGCTGCTCGGAGGAGAGGCCGCGGAGCAGCGACTTCGACTTGCGCAGGATCCGCGGGCGCAGGGGCCGCGGCTCGGGGGTCTGCTCGCGCTTGAGGTTGATCTGGCGCTGGGAGGCGACGCTGACCGCCTGGTTCGGGGGCAGGGTGTAGACCGAGAAGAAGCCCGGGCTGTGCCCGGTCAGGCGATTGACCGCGACCATCCGGATCCAGGCGTCGGTCTCGTCCAGCTCGCCCGCCGCTTCGCGCTCGAGCAGGTAGCCGCGCAGGGCGCAGAGCTGTCGCAGGGTCTCGGGGTGGTAGAAGACGAGCAGCTCCTCGGGGAGCTCGCCCGCGAAGGACTCGAGGTCCAGCGCCTGGAGCCGGGCCGCGACCTGCTCCGGGGTCGGCGGCGCCAGGCGCGGGGCGAGCAGCCGGGCGCTGAGCGGATTGGCGTCGTTGCCGCAGGGAATCCGCCCGCGGAGCGCGGCCTCGAGGGGCGTCGTGCCGCGGCCCATGAACGGGTCCAGCACCCGCTCGCCCGGGGCGCTCAGCCGCTCGATGAAGAACGCCGGGAGCTGCGGCTTGAAGCAGGCGCGGTAGGAGACCTCGTGCAGCGAGAGCGCCTGCCGTTGGCGCGCGGTCCAAAACTCGTTGACGTGGAAGGGGACCGGGCGCTGCAGCCCCTCGATATCCAGCCCGCGCCGGATCCCGCGGCCGAACTCACGGAACCCCGCGACCGCCTCAGCGAAGCGGGTGGTCGAGTCCGGCCACAGGGGCGGGGGGAAGAGGGAGGTCATGGCCCGATCTTCGCAGGCGGCACCGACGTCACGGCTCCGCCGGTCCGAGCCGGGCAGGCTGAGCTGAACCCCTCCCCGACGCAGGTCCCCTCGGCCCTGGCGCGTGGCCTGGCGCCGACCCCTAGAACAGGACCATCGCCAGCAGGTCGCGGTAACGGTCGGCGAGGTCCGAGCGCTGGCCCACGGCGTTGAACACCTCGACCATGGCCGGTGCCACGGTCTCCTTGGCGAAGGTCTTGTTGCGCCGCGCGGCCTTGATCAGCTGCTCGAGGGCAGGCTCGTAGTCCTTGGCCGCGGCGAGCAGGCAGCCGAGGGCGAACCGCGCCTCCTTGTCCTTGGGGTTGGCCTCGAGCTTGGCCTCGAGGGCCTCCCGCGACTCGAGGGCCTGGCCGCGCTCGTGGAGCGCGATCAAGGCGTTCAGCCGCGTGATCTCGTCGGCCTCGTCCTTGCCCTCGCCCAGCGGCTCGAGCAAAGGCTTGGCGCCGGCGAAGTCGTCCCGCCCGATCAGCAGCCGCGCCAACCCCACCGAGGCGGCCTCGTGGTGGGGGTCGTCGGCGAGCAGCTCGCGGTAGCGCGCCTCGGCGGCGCTGGGGTCGGCGGCCTCGGCCGAGGCCGTCTCCTGCGCCGCCTGGTCGGTGGCGTCGGGGAGCAGCTCGGCGACGAAGGTCTCGAGGGCGGGCTTGGGCTGAGCCCCGACGAAGGACGACACCGGCCGGCCGTCCTTCATCCCCACGACCATCGGCACGCTCTGGACGCCGAAGGCGGCGGCGATCCCGGGGGCGGCGTCCACGTCGACCTTGGCGAGCACGAAGGCGCCCGCCTTCTCCCGCGCCAGGTCTTCGAGCATCGGACCCAGGATCTTGCAGGGTCCGCACCAGGGCGCCCAGAAGTCGACGACGACCGGGACGCTGAGCGAGCGCTCGATCACCTCGCGCTCGAAGTTGACCTCGGTGACGTCCACCACGTGTTCGTTGGCTGCCATTGCGTTCCCTACCGTGCCTTGGGTGCGGTCTTCCACCAGGCGCGCCAGGCGGCGACGTCCTGGCCGTGGCCTTCGTTCGTGATCTTTTCCAAGGCCGCGCACGCGGCGTCGCGCACGAGGGGCTCGCGGTCGAGGGCCTCGATCAGGTACGGCACCCCGCGGCGCTCCTCGCAGCGGCCCAGGGCCCAGCAGGCCCGCTCGGCGACCCGGGGCTCCGGATCCCGGGTCGCGAGGCCGAGGCCCTTGCGCGTGTGCGCGAGCCTCCCGAGGGCCCAACACGCGCGCCAGCGAATCTCGGGTTCAGAATCGACCAGGGATTGGTCGAAGAGACTGGCATAGGAGTCCCGCTGTTTGCTCGGGAAACGCTGCGCCAGTCGGCGCAGACTCTCCAGCGCCGTGAGGCGCAGCGTGGGGTCGGGGTCCTGGAGGTAGGGAATCAAGGTGTCGAAGGCGGTCAACGGAGGAGGCGTCGGGCTCGAGTTGCTGGGGATCACGGGGTCCCCCAGCTCGCCCAGCTCGTGGACCGCCACCACGTCGCCGGCCTTGGCCCGCTCCACGATCACCGTGCTGTCGCAGATCGGAATGCAACCCGCCAGGGTCAGCGCCCCCAGCGCGAGGCAGAGCACGCCCCTACTCATAGCGCACCGCCGTGCCGTGCAGGCGCACGTCGCGCAGCTCGAAGCCCAGCAGCTTCATGTTGGCGTAGACCGGCGAGCGCGTGCTGTGGGTGTCGAGGGACACCATGTCGCCGTGGTACATGTGGTGCTCGGCGGAGCCCGTCTGGTAGACGTCGATCACCGCGTCGGCGCCGAGGCGCGCGGCGTAGTCACGCAAGCGCGCCAGCGCGTCGGGGCGGAAGGCCGGGTCGAGGTAGACCTCGAACAGGTCGTGGGCCCCAGCGCCGACCCCGAGCACGGTGGACACCTGCTCGCCGTGAATCACGCTCCGCGCCTCGTCGCGGGGGAACTCCTCGGTCGTCACGTCGCCGAGGACCACGTAGCCCCGCGTGGGGCGCCCCGCCGCACCGTCTTCACCGGGCTCGAGCAGCCTGGCCTTGCGCAGCACGCGCGTGGTGCCGCACACGTAGGTCCGCTCGTGCTCGGTGACCTCGAGGGCGCCGAAGGCGGGCTTGAAGAACACCTCGATCTCGCCGGGCGCCGTGCGCTCGGCCACGACCTGGCCCTCACCCCGCAGGCGGACCCCCGCGCGCCACAGCGCGCCGGGGTAGGCCGCGCAGCCGCCGAGGGTCACAACCAGCCACACGACCGAACCGATACGCCACTTCACGGGTCCGACCGTAAACCAAGCGCGGTCCCTGTCAACGAAGGAAGACTACGATGAACCTGCGCCTGATCTCCTCCGCCCTCGTCCTCGCCCTCAGCGCGTTCTGCGCTGGCTGCGCCAGCGACCCGCCGCCGCTGCCCGCCCGCCGGCAGTACACGCCGGATTACCGCCTGGCCGAGAAGCACCCCACGGGGATCCTGGCCCCGGTGGACGACTGGAAGCGAAACCTGGAGATGGAGCTCCCCGCTCCCTGGCGCCTGGCTGACGTCCGCGCCCAGGTGGCCTCGCCGGCGGGGTGGACCCGTCTCGAGGGCCAACGCGGGCTCGAGCTGGCGATCCTCAACGGAGACCGCACCCAGCGCTTCTGGGTCATGCCCGCCGCGTTCAAGGGTCAGACCCACGGCGATGAGATCGCCGAGGAGATCGCGACCAACGAGACCTTCGCGCTCTACGCGCTGCCCCAGCCCGCCGAGGGCTGGGAGAGCACTCCCCAGGTCAAGCAGGCCCTCGGCTTCGAGTAGGGGCAACGCCGCGAATCGGCACGGCGACCGCGATCCGCGGTCGCCGCGTTCGTTGGTTCGCCCGTCGGCGGCTCTAGCTGCTGGGCACCCGCCGCTTGGGCAGCTGCGTGGCCGGCGGGAGCTTGGCCTTGCGCGGGTCGACCTTGCCGGGCTCGCGCAGGTCGCGGCTGACCTGGGGCCCGCGGCGGCGCACGGCGACGAGCTCCGCCGCGATCGAGACCGCGATCTCGTCGATGGTCACCGAGCCAATGTCGAGGCCGATCGGGGCGCGCACTCGCTCGAGCAGGTCTTCGGGGTGGCCCTGCTCGCGGGCGCGCATCAGGATCTTGCGGATCTTGGCCCGGCTGCCGACGAGGCCGACGTAGCGCGGTGAGTCCTGGGCGAGGGCCCACTCGAGGCACTGCTGGTCGTAGCGGTGCCCGCGGGTGACCACGCACACGAAGGCGCCGTGGGGGGCGGTGTAGCTGGCGAGGAGGTCGTCGAAGGGGCCGACGAGCCGCTTGGCGTCGGGGAAGCGCTCGGCGTTGAGGAACTGCTCGCGGTCGTCGAGCACGGTCACGCGGAAGTCGAGGGCGGTCGCCATGCCCGCCAGCGCGTGGGCGATATGCCCCGAGCCGCAGATCACGAGGTGGGTGGTCACGATCGGCTCCAAGAACACCTCCACTCGACCCCCACAGATCAAGCCGTGCTCGGGGTCGTCGTTCTCCGTGAGGTCCACGGTCAGGCTGCGCGGGCGCTCCTCGGCGAGGACCCCGGCCAGCTCGCCGTAGACCATGCCGTCGACGCAGCCGCCGCCGACGGTGCCCACGGTCTCGCCGCTGCGGGTGATCAGCATCTTCGCGCCCAGGGCGCCGGGGGACGAGCCCTTGATCCCCACCACGGTGGCCAGCACCGCCGGTTCCCCGGTTTCGCGCAGGCGCTGGAGCGCGTCGTAGACCGCTTCGTTACGCATATCCAGACCCTACCCGCTCCCTGGGGATTGTCACGCGATATCGCCCTCTCGAGCCGGACGGAACCTGCGCTGGACCCTCAACTTGCGCGCAGAGTTGGCCGAAGAGGGGAGTGTACGAGGAGGTCCCATGCGCTTGCCCCAGCTGCTCCAGGCCGTCGCGCCTGGGGTGCGCGTCCCCGATATCGCGGTGCGCAAGATCCAGAGCGACTCGCGGCGCGTGCGCCCCAACGACGTCTTCGTCGCCGTCCCTGGGACCACCGTCGACGGCGCGTGCTTCGCGCCCCAGGCGGTCCGGCGGGGGGCGGTGTGCGTCGTGTCCGAGCGCCCCCTGTTCGGCTTGGGGGTTCCGACCTTGATGGTGCCGGACGCGGCCGCCGCCCTCGGCGCGCTGGCCCACGAGCTGGCCGGGCGCCCCAGCCGCCGGGTGCGCGTGACCGGAGTCACCGGGACCAACGGCAAGACCACGACCACCTTCCTCCTGCACTGGATCCTCGAGGCCAGCGGCCGCCCGGCGAGTCTGCTGGGGACGATCCGGAATCAGATCGCGGGCCGCCGCGTCGCGGCGACCCAGACCACCCCCGATTGTGTGGCGCTGCACGAGGCGTTGGCCGAGACGGTCAAGGGCGGGGGGCGGAACCTGGTGATGGAGGTCAGCTCCCACGCCCTCGATCAGCAGCGCGAGGCGGGGGTCGACTTTGCCTGCGCGGTGTTCACCAACCTCTCTCGCGACCACCTCGACTACCACGGGAGCCTCGAGGCCTACGGCAACGCCAAGGCGCGGCTGTTCCGCGAGCTGGCTCCGGGGCGGCCGTGCGTGCTCAACGCCGCCGACCCGTTCTCCGCGCAGCTCGCCCGCGAGACCCCGGGCCGGGTGCTGACCTACGGCTGGGATCGTCTGGCTTGGGCCGCGGCGGACGTCGCCGCGCGCCTGGTCGACGAGGAGCTCGCCGGGACCCGGATCCGGCTGCGGATCGACGGGCAGGAGCTCCCGCTGTTCTTGCCCATGGTCGGGCCCTTCAACGTCGAGAACGCCCTCGCGGCGGCGGCGGCGGCCTGGTCGTTGGGGGTCGAGCCCGCGGCGATCGCCCACGCCCTCGAGGCCAGCCAGGGCGTCCCGGGGCGGCTGGAGCGAGTGCCTGGACCGCGAGGCGCGCCCACCGTGCTCGTCGACTACGCCCACACCCCCGACGCCCTGACCCGGGTGGTCGAGACGCTGCGCCCGCTGACGCGCGGGCGGCTGCTGGTGGTGTTCGGCTGCGGCGGCGATCG